>Ga0209488_10004773_pt1 | contig 10501 bp, 10 predicted proteins | sample Rivendell_Oct201_8_FD_188349 | JGI IMG/M metagenome (GOLD analysis project Ga0209488, IMG submission 188349) | Vadose zone soil microbial communities from the Eel River Critical Zone Observatory, Northern California, USA -... | ecosystem: Environmental > Terrestrial > Soil > Vadose zone >... | reverse complement strand
GCGCTGGCCCCATTGTGCCAACAACCGGGTTAACGTTTCGTCGAAAAAATCGGTTTGCCGGGCCGCTTTTGCGTGGGATTGCAGCAATCGGGCACCGCCGATGTGACGTTTGTTGGCCACACCGGTTCTCGATCTATAGTACCGGCCGAGTGCATTGCCTGAGGGCAATGCCGGCAGGGAGGAGCATGGGCATGCCGCAATTCTCGGGTGTCGATGAGGTCCTGAAGGCCGCGGTCGCCCGCGGCGATGTGCCGGGAGTGGTAGCGATGGCCGCGTCGCGCGACGGTGCGATCTATCAGGGCGCGTTTGGCCGGCGCGTGCTGCCGAGCGGCGCCGCGATGACCGTTGACACCGTTTTCTGGATCGCCTCGATGACCAAGGCGATCACCTCGACCGCGGCGATGCAGCTCGTCGAGCGCGGCAAGCTTTCGCTCGATCGGCCGATTGCCGAATTGCTGCCTGAGCTTGCCTCGCCGCAGGTGCTCGAAGGCTTCGATGCCTCGGGCGAGCCGCGGCTGCGCCCGGCGGCGCGGCCGATCACGCTGCGCCACCTGATCACCCATACCGCCGGGTTCACCTACGAGATCTGGAATCCGGAGATGGGCCGGTACATGGAAAAGCGCGGCGTACCGGGGATCATCTCCTGCCGGAACGCGGCTCTCAATCTGCCGCTCGCCTTCGATCCCGGCGAGCGGTGGGATTATGGCATCGGCATCGATTGGGTCGGCAAGGCCGTGGAAAGCGCAAGTGGGCTATCGCTCGGCGACTACTTCGTCGAACATCTGTTTGGGCCGATCGGGATGAAGGACACCGGGTTCAAATTGACCCCTGATCGCCGGGCCCGCCTCGCCGGCATGCATGCCCGCAGCGCCGAGGACACGCTTGCACCAATCCCGTTCGAGCTGCCGCAGGAGCCGGAATTCGAGATGGGTGGCGGCGGGCTTTACGGCACCGCCGCGGACTACCTAGCTTTCGAGCGGATATTCCTCAATGAGGGCCGCGCCGATGGCCGGCAGGTGCTCAGGCCCGAGACCGTGCGCCTGATGGCCGAGAATGCGATGGGCGATCTTAATGTTCAGCTGCTCAAGACGGCGATCCCGGCCTCTTCGCACGATGCCGAGTTCTTTCCCGGCATGGTTAAGAAATGGGGCCTCGGCTTCATGATCTCGACCGAGCCGGTGCGGGGTGGGCGCCGCGCCGACGCTTTGTGCTGGGCCGGGCTTGGCAATACCTATTTCTGGATCGACCCGGCGACCGGGCTCGCCGGGGTTATCCTGATGCAGCTGCTTCCTTTCGCCGATCCGAAAGCGCTCGCGCTGCTCGAAAATTTCGAGAAGGCGCTCTACATTGGGTTGGCGTAATCTCAGGTCCGCCACTCGCGTCGCCGATAGAGAAAGGCAACAGATGGAACGCGGTCATTACATCGAGACCAGCAATACCGCGTATTTCCGCCACGATTACGATGGCGAGCATGCCGATATGCGGCGGCTCTACGAGCAGGCCAAGCTCGACCAGTGGAACGCGGCGACCGACATCGACTGGGAGAAGCCGCTCGACGGCGACGGCGGCCTGATCGCCGACGACCTCGTCGATATCCATGGCAGCCCGTTCTGGGACCGGCTGTCGCCGGTCCAGCGGGTCGAGATCAACCGCCTGGTGGCGCGCTGGCGGATCTCGACGCTGATGCATGGCGAGCATGGCGCGATGCTGGTGTGCAGCCAGATGGTCGAGAATGTCGTCGGGCAGGAGGCCAAGCTGTTCCAGGCGACCCAGGTGGTCGACGAGGCGCGGCACAACGAGGTGCTGCACCGCTACATCACGCTGCGGCTCGGGGGCGAGATCTACCCGCTGGCCGGCAACGTCCAGGAGATCTTCGACACATTGCTGGGCACCAGCTCCTGGTACTTGAAGACGATCGGATTGCAGCTGGTCGCCGAGACCTTTGCCGTCTCGCTGTTCCGCATGCTGGCCGAATCCTCGAAGGACGCGATCCTCTGCCAGATCTGCCGCCGCATCCTGCAGGACGAGGCGCGCCATATGGGGTTCGGCATGCTGTCATTGCCGGCCGTCGTCGCCGAGGCGAGCGCGGCGGAACGGCGCGAGATGGAGGATTTCGCGGTGTGGGCGTTGAACCGCACCTTGCGCGGCATCTTCCCGCTCGGCGCCTACGAAGACATGGGCTTCGACAAAGCCGATATCGAAACCATCCGCCAGTACCGGCGCGACCGCGCCGCCGGCGGCGAGGAGACCGCCTTCCGCAAATTCTTCCGCCGCGACCTGCACCAGGGGCTGGTGCGCAATCTGACCAAGGTCGGCGTGCTGTCGAAGCGCATCGCGCCCGATCTGGAGGCGCTCGGGATCTCGCTCGCCGCCGCCTGAGTTTAGCGCCCCGAAATCGTCATTCCGGGGCGCGGCAACGCCGCGAGCCCGGAATCCATTTTCCAGAGGCCGGTGTTCATAGATTCCGGGCCTCGCCCTGCGGGCGATCCCGGAATGACCCGTTGGCGACGGGAATTTAGCCGCCTGAAGCGCGGCTATCGTCCGTAACCGCGGTAATACGGCGCCTGGTTGTAGTCGTAATACGAGGGCTGGTCGTAATAGCCGTAGCCGCCATAACCACGCTGCGTGCCCTGATAGGGCGAGGATCCGTCATACCCTTGGTACCCTTGCGACGAGCTGGAAGAGCCGCGTGAGGTCCGGCTCGACGAGCGGCGGCTGCGATTGTCGTCCTCGTCGCGGTCCTCGTCGTCATCGCCGCGTCTGTTGAAATGCTTGTCGTGCTTGTTCTTGTGCTTGTGATCGTCGTCGATGAGCAGCAGGCGGGGGGTGTCGGCAGGCGCCGGCTTGCGCGGAATTTGCGCCAACGCCGCCCCCGCTCCGGTAATTCCGATCCCGATGGCCATCCCGAGCGCCAGAGTTTTCAGCATTTTGGGCTATCCATGCTGTTCCGATCCGTCGGATCAGAACGCCCGGCGGTCATAGACCATTCCGCTGGCGGCCTCACCGGCCGGTCGGAGCCGGACGTGGCGATCTACTTATCGAGCCAGACATCCTCCATGCGCCAGCTGTTGTAGGCGCTGTTGACCATCAGCGCGATGTTCTTGACCTGCGGCTGCCAGCAGGTCGCGGAGCGTACGTGGTAGATGACCGGCCGCACGCCTTCATCGATCATCCGGCGTTCGATGTCCCACACGATCTGCTTGCGCTTCTCCGGATCGGGCTCCACCGATTGCTTGTCGATCAGCGCCTCGACCTCGGGATTGCAATAACCGGTGTAGTTGCGCGGCGATTTGCAGACATAGCTTTCGTAAAAAATCTGGTCCGGATCGTCGACCGCGCTGCCCGACAGGCTCATCGCCAGCGTGAAATCCTTGCGCATCAGCTTCGGGATCCAGTTGGCGGTCTCGACGGTTTCGAGCTCGCCGTCGATGCCGATCGACTTCAGCTGGTCGATCAGGATCGTCGCGGGATCGCGGTAGGCTGCGATATTGCGCGCCGAGAGCGTGACCTTGAGCGGCTTTTCCGGTCCGTAGCCGAGCCGTCGCATGATCTCGCGGCCCTGCTCCCGGCTCTTCGCCACGTCGAGCGCGTATCCCGGCAGCGGCCGGAGCTGTTCCAGCGGGATGCCCCAGATACCCTCCGGCGGCGGCAGCATCACCGCGCTGACATCGCCCTGTCCCTCGCCCAGGATGTCGATGAAGGCCTGCCGGTCGAGCGCCATCGCGATTGCGCGGCGCGCCTCGATATTATCGAAAGGCGGCTTGCGGTTGACCGCGACGGTGACGCCGACATTGAGCGGCACGGTCTCGCAGATCGCTTGCGGCGCCTGGCTGTGGATGTCCTTTAGCAAGGGCACGGTGATCTCGTGCGGGAAGGTCATGTCGAACTTGCCGGCGATGAAGCCGAGCACCGCCGTCGAGCGGTTCGGGATGATCGTGTACTCGATGCCGTCGAGATAGGGCAGGCCGGGCTTCCAGTAATCCCGGTTGCGCTCGACCTTGAGCGATTGGTTCGGCTTGTAGTCGACAAATTTGAATGGCCCGGTGCCGATCGGATGGCTGCGCATGTCGCGCGCCGCGACATGGCACGGATAGACCGGCGAATCCCCCGAGGCGAGCAACGCGAGAAAGGCCGGCTGCGGCCGCTTCATGCGAAAAATCGCCTCGTCCTCGCCATTGGTGGTGATGTCGGCGAGGTTGAGGTACCAAGTCTCGCGCGGGTTGAGCCGCAATTTCTCCTTGCCGCGGCCGAGCAGCAGCTCCCAGGTGCATTTGACGTCGGCGGCGGTGAAGGGCTTGCCGTCATGCCATTTGACGTCATGCCGCAATTTGAAGGTCAGCTCGGTGCCGTCCTCGTTCCAGCTCCAGCTGGTCGCGAGCTCCGGCCGGATCGTCGCCAGCGTGTTCTGCTTGATGTGCTGGTCGTACAGCACGAGGTTATTGAACACGCCCATCATCGGCATGATCGTCGACCAGGTCGCCTCCTCGTGGATCGACATGCTGGCCGGGCTGTCGCGATGATAGACCTGCAGCGTGCCGCCCTGCTTCTGGGCCAATGCCGAATCCGCCGCAACGCCGACAACCGCCGCCAACGCCAGCGCTGCGAGCCAATTTCGCCACATAATCGTCTCCCTCCCTGCCGCGCTCTTTTATCTGAAGCGCCTATTTATCGAGCCACACATCCTCGAACCGCCAGCCGTTGTACTGGCTGTTGACCATCAGCGTCAGGTTCTTGAGCTCGGGCTGCCAGCAGGTCGCGGCGCGCAGGTGATAGATGATCGGGCGCGCCAATTCCTGCTGCAGCTGGTAGTCGACTTCCTGGGCAAGCTGCTTGCGCTTCGCCGGATCGCTCTCCATCGATTGCTGGTCGACCTTCTTGTCGAGCTCCGGATTGCAATAGCCGGGATAGTTGCGCGCCGAGCTGCACACATAGTTCTGGTAGAAGACCACGTCCGGATCGTCGACCGCGGTGCCGAGCACGTTGAGGCCGATCTTGAAATCCTTGCGGATCAGCTTCGGCACCCAGTTGGCGGTCTCGATGTTCTCGAGCTCGCCGTCGATGTAGATCTCCTTCAGCTGGTCGATCAGGATCGCCGCGGGGTCGCGGTAGACCGCGATGTTGCGGGTCGAGATCGTCACCGTCAGCCGTTTGTCGGGGCCGTAGCCGAGCTTCTGCATGATTCCGCGGGCCTGCTCGCGGTTCTTCTTCACATCGTCCGCGTAGCCCGGCAGCTGCTGCAGCTTTTCGGCCGGCATGCCCCACACGCCCTCGGGGGGCGGCAGCAAGGCGCCGCCGAGATCGCCTTCGCCCTGCCCGAGAATGTCGATGAAGGCTTTGCGGTCGAGCGTCAGCCCGATCGCGCGGCGCAGCTCGGCATTGTCGAACGGCGGCGCGGTCCGGTTGACCAGCACGCCGATCGACTCGGTGGCCGGACCCACCTGGCACATCGCCTGCGGCGCTTGGTTCTTAATATCCTTCAACAGCGGGATCGTGACCTCATACGGGAAGGTCATGTCGAACTTGCCGGCGATAAAGCCGAGGATCGCGGTCGAGCGGTTCGGGATGATCGTGAACTCGATGCCGTCGAGATAGGGCAGCCCCGGTTTCCAGTAATCCGGGTTGCGCGCGAGCTTGATGCCCTGGTTCGGCTTGTACTCGACGAATTTGAACGGGCCGGTGCCGATCGGGTGCTGCCGCATCTGCGCCGGCGCGACATGGCAGGGATAGATCGGGGTGTCGCCCGAGGCGAGCAACGCCAATATGCCCGGCTGCGGCCGTTTCAGATGAAATGTCGCCTCGCGGTCGCCATTGGTGGTGGTGCTGGCGACGTTGACCCACCAGGTCTGCCGGAAATTGAGGCGAAGCTTGTCCTTCGCCTGGTTGGTCAGAAGATCGAAGGTGCATTTGACGTCGGCCGATGTGAACGGCTTCCCGTCATGCCATTTGACGCCGTCGCGCAGCTTGAACGTCAGCTCGGTGCCGTCCTCGCTCCATGTCCAGCTGGTGGCGAGCTCGGGCACGATCGACTGCATGCTGTTTTGCGGCACGTGCTGGTCGAACAGCATCAGATTGTTGAAGACCGGCATCATCGGCAGCATGACGCCGACGGTGCCTTCCTCGTGGATCGACATGCTGGCCGGGCTGTCGCGGTGATAGATCCGCAGCGTGCCGCCCTGCTTCTGCGCCATCGCCGTGCCGCAGACGCCGGCCATCAGCACCAGCCCGATCGCCCCTGCCAAAACCCGCCTCGCTTGCCTCATCACCTTCACTCGCCTTTATGCCGCCGCCGCCAATCTCAGCCGATCCATAACATTGCCGCGCCGGAGCGTGCCCTGCGATTGACGCAGGGCCGCCCGTCGGCCATTTCTATCAGAGGGAGATCAGGCCCCGGCGCGGTCGGCGATTGCCGCGCCTCCGATAGGTTGCTCTTACAAGGGAGAAATGCGGCATGAGCGTTCAGGGCATGAACCACTTCACGGTGTTGAGCGACGATCTCGAAGCGACCAAGAAATTCTACTGCGACCTGCTGGGCTTCGAGGTTGGCGCCCGGCCGAATTTCCAGTTCCCCGGCTATTGGCTCTGGGTCGGCGACCAGCCGATCCTGCATGTGATCCACCGCAAGCAGCTCAACGAGGTGCGCGCCGGGGTGATCGACCACATGGCGTTCACAGCGACCGACCTGCCGGCCACCGTCGCCAAACTGGAAAAGGCCAAGATCAAGTACGAGCTGCGCCGCCTGCCGGCCGAGGGCGTCCGCGGCGGGCTATGGCAGCTGTTCTTCGACGACCCGCATGGCGGCAAGGTCGAGTTCGATTTCGACAAGGACGAGGCGGCGCCAAAGGGTTACGCCGCGGCCTAGTCCGGCACGGTGCAGCGCGGCGGCTCGGCCGCCGCGCTTCCGCTACTGTTTTCTGACCTGGGAGCCTCGGCCTATTTTGCCGGGGCGAGGGCTGGCTGCGCCTGGCCGAAGCTCGGCGAATCCGTCCGGTCGGCAAGCGCTTCCGGTCCCTCGGTCGGCAGGTTTTCGAGATAGTCGATCGCGCCCTGGATGTCGTTTTCCCACATCTCGCGCGGCAGTTCGTACAGAAACTCGACCCCGTACCCGTTGGGATCATTGACGTAGACGCTGTGCGTCACGCCGTGGTTGACGCGCCAGTTGAACTTGATCCCGCGGCTCTGCAGGAATTCTAGCTGCTTCAGCCACGCCTCGCGGTCGGGCAATTGCATCGCGATGTGATTGACCGCGACGCTGCCGCCGGACAGCTTCCAGTCGGTCGGGGCCGGGACGTTCGGGCTCTCGACCAGCGCGACGTCGTGGTGGGTGTACTTGCCCTCATGGTCGGCGCTGTAGAAGCGCATCTTCGGCAGGGTCACGCCGGCGCGCGGCCGCAATGTCGCAACCTGCTTCAGGCCGACGATCTCGGTCCAGAAGCGGTGCGACTCCTCGATGTCGCGGACATTCAGCACGATGTGATTGATGCGGCGGGGCGCTACTGCCTGGGGTGCCGCCGCGCTGTCGGATTTCCGGTCTGCCATCGTAATCCTCCCTGATTTGTCGGGTTTTTCTACTCTTCCGGGCCGCGGCGCACAATCGGGCAGCGGGTATCAGTTCTAGAAATCCGGGGTCGGCAAGGGCCGTGCCGGCATTGGGATCACCAATGGCGGCATGTCGTCCTCGGCCGCGGCCCAGCCCCATTCGAGCAACGGCAAGGCCATGCGAGCGAAATCGACGATATGGTCCACCACGGCAGGCGACTGCATCTCCTTGTCGCTCAGCGCGGCATGCGCCGTGAACGACTTCCAGCAGACATAATCGGCGACCGGCGTGCCTTTGGCGGCCTCGAAACCGCGCGGCGGCCGGGTCAGCGTTGCGTCGCTGGAGATCGGAGAGCCGGCCGCGGCCAACCCGTCGGCGATTTCGAGGAAGACGTCGGAATCGCCGAGGATCGCCCGCCGCAATCGCGCCAAAAGCTGCGGCTCGGGATGCCAGAAGCCGGCCCCCACCATCGACTCGCCGGGTTCGAGATGCAGATAAAGGAGCCCGGGATCGCGCTTGCCGCCGGAGCGGGTCAGCACCGCCCCGGCATGGGTCTTGTAGAGCCGCTTGTCGGCCGAGAAGCGGACATCGCGATAGATCCGGAAAATGCTGCGCAGCGGATCGCCGGCAAGCGGTATCCCCACGTCGCCGAGCGCCGCCCCGACGGCGACGACCAGCGCGCGAAACGGCGCCAGCACCTCGGCCTCGTACACCGGTTTGCGCGGCTTGAACCAGGCAGGATCGTTGTTGCGGCGCAGCCCGCGGAAAAACGTGAATGCCGCCGGGCGAAATCCGGTGAAGCCGTGTGGAGCGGCTGTCATCGGCCTCTCCGGGCGTAGATCAGGAATTCGCGGTTGCCGGCCGGCCCGGTGATTGGGCTGTCGGTGATGCCGACAACCTGCCAGCCGGGCTGCGCGCCGATCCAGGCCGCGACGCGCTCGCAGACCGCGCGGTGGATCGCGGGGTCGCGCACCACCCCGCCCTTGCCGACATCGCGGGGCCCGGCCTCGAATTGCGGCTTGATCAGCGCGACCAGCGCGGCGTTCTCGGCGGTCAGTGCCAGGGCGGCCGGCAACAGCGTCGCGAGGCCGATAAAGCTCGCATCGCAGGTGACGAGCTCGATCGGCTCGGCAATCTCGGCGCGCGACAAATAGCGGGCGTTGACCCCTTCATGCACTACGACCCGCGGGTCCTGCCGCAATTTCCAGGCGAGCTGGCCGCGTCCGACATCGACCGCGTGGACCCGCGCCGCGCCGTTCGCCAGCAGCACGTCGGTAAAGCCGCCGGTCGAGGCGCCGATATCGAGCGCGATCACGCCGGCGGGGTCGATCGCGAAATGATCGAGGGCGAACGCCAGCTTCACCCCGCCGCGCGACACCCAGGGATGGTCGCGCCCGGCGAGCGTCAGTTCGGCGTCCTCGGCAAGCGGCGTGCCGGGCTTGTCGACGCGCCGGCCGGCGATCGAGACGAGGCCGGCCAGGATCAGCGCCTGCGCCTTGGCGCGGCTTTCGGCGAGCCCCTGCTCGACCAGCAGCTGATCGGCCCGGCGTTTCGCAGCCATTTTCCGATCTTACGATGCGCCGACCGGAATAATGGCCGCAATCGCATCCTCGGTGTACTCGATGTCGCCGTTCCAGTATTCGATCAATGTGTTCCGGTTGAGATCAATCCATCGCGTCAATAATGCAAGGTCACGAGGGTCCAGTGATCCTCTGATCACGCGGATGGCCGGACGGATCGCCACCGTGACCATTTCAGAGGGCCTGACCTTTGCGCCGCGCGCGACTTTAACTCGCAAATCGTGCCGTGCGCCCCCCTTCTGAGAAATGAAGACGACGAAAGGCAATCCCGTCCGCTCCGGGCGCAGATTCGCCATCTCGTAAGAAGCCTGCCCCTCCGGCTCGCCTTCAGCGACCTCGGACTTAGGTTTTGCTGTGATGTCCGAGAGCGTCTCTGTTAACGGCTGATGCTTTGCCACGTTTGCGTGCCAAAAATCAGGCCCTGGCGGGCAGCTCGGCGATCTCGCGGCCCAGCGCGGCCAATGCCGTCGTGACGATATGGCGGGCGTTGAGCCCGGCGGTGTCGTATTGCCCATTCGGCGAATCGTGCTCGAGGAATACATCGGGCAATACCATCGGGCGGATCTTTAGCCCGTGATCGAGCTGTCCGGTCATCGCCAGATGCTGCAGCACATGGCTGCCGAAGCCGCCGATCGAGCCCTCCTCGATCGTGATCACCACCTCGTGCTCGCGCGCCAGCCGGTTGATCAGATCGGTATCGAGCGGCTTGGCGAAACGGGCGTCGGCCACGGTCGTCGACAGGCCGTAGGCGCCCAATTCCTGCGCCGCCTTCAGGCATTCCGCGAGACGGCCGCCAAAGTTCAACAGCGCGATCGTGGTGCCCTCGCGCAGGATGCGGCCGCGCCCGATCTCCAATGGCACGCCCTGTTCCGGCATTTCCACGCCGATCCCGTCGCCGCGCGGAAACCGCACCGCCGAAGGCGCATCGTCGATCGCGACGCAGGTCGCCACCATATGGACGAGCTCCGCCTCGTCGCCCGCCGCCATGATCACGAAGCCCGGCAGGCAGCCGAGATAGGCCACGTCGAACGAGCCGGCATGGGTCTGGCCGTCATTGCCGACCAGCCCGGCGCGGTCGATCGCAAAGCGCACCGGCAATTTCTGGATCGCGACGTCGTGCACGACCTGGTCGAAGGCGCGCTGCAGGAAGGTCGAGTAGATCGCCGCGAACGGCTTCATCCCTTCGGACGCCATACCCGCGGCAAAGGTCACCGCATGCTGCTCGGCGATGCCGACATCGAAGCAGCGCTTCGGGAATTTGTCGCCGAACAGGTTCAGCCCGGTGCCCGAAGGCATCGCGGCGGTGATCGCGACGATGCGCTCGTCCTTCTCGGCCTCCTTGATCAGCGATTTGGCGAAGACGCTGGTGTAGGACGGCGCCTTC
>Ga0209488_10004772_pt1 | contig 10501 bp, 6 predicted proteins | sample Rivendell_Oct201_8_FD_188349 | JGI IMG/M metagenome (GOLD analysis project Ga0209488, IMG submission 188349) | Vadose zone soil microbial communities from the Eel River Critical Zone Observatory, Northern California, USA -... | ecosystem: Environmental > Terrestrial > Soil > Vadose zone >... | reverse complement strand
CAGGTTTCAGCGGTCGGCCAGCGCGCGCAGCTTGAAGCGGCGATCACAGCCAACGCCTGATCGCCGCTCCGCGACAATCAAAACCGCCATTGCCTCTTGCACGACAATGACGCCGCGACAATCATGCCAATGTCGCGACGCCAGATTCCCATCCTGATTGTCGCTCCGTTCCAATCCAGATTGCCGCGCTGCACCGAACACTTCTGTGAGCTTCCTTCCCAACTCTTTAACCCTTCGTCTTGCCCTTTTCTTGAGGCTAGAAATCATCTTTCACCAAATTTGAATTGACATTTGTCCCGGATCGACCGCCCATCCGCCCCATCTTCCATGGCAGGATAACATGATCGTCAGGATACAACCGCCCCGGCAATTCGATGAACGATACAGCAAGCAGGCGCAGCCCTAACCTAGAAGGATCTCGAGGACAAGAGTCAGAGGATGCATGATTTACCTCGCGGCGCGGACGAGCGTCTGCTTAGACCGTTGCTCAATCATAAGCAGACCGGCCGAACGCGCCGGCATTCGTGCGCGTCTGCCGCCGTGCGAACCGAGTATGTGGTCGCGGAGCTGGTTCACCCGCCTTGGGCCAGGACGAGGCGCAAGATTGCCTCATGCGCCGGCATGCCAACGAAGTCGCGTGGCTCACCCGCACCGAGATTGTCGAGGAGAACCTGCCGACCGCTCCGGCCCTGTGCCGCTGATCGATTTCGCGCTCGCGCGGCGGGAGTGACCCCAGCACCATCGCTCATCAGCCGAACCGTCACCCCTGACACCCCTGCAAATCCCCGGGGCAGTGTCATCTTAATTGGGAGAGGGGTGATTTTGATCGGGCGCCTACAGGGAAAGTCCCGAAACGTTCGTAGAGCTGCGCCACGCGCCCGCGATATCGTTCAACGGAAAAGACTGCGGCTTGCGTACGGCCGCGTGCCGATAGCTCTGAGCGGAGATCCGCATCTTCGACAATCTGCCCAATTGCCCGGGCAATCTCGTCCACCTCATAGGGGTTCACCAGTAACGCCGCGTCTCCCGCGACCTCCGGCAGGGATGATACGCCCGAGGTAACGACGGGCGTTCCGAGTAGCATTGCTTCCAAAACCGGAAGGCCGAAGCCTTCGTACAAAGATGGAAAAATCAGGGCGCAGGCCCCGCGTATTATCGTAACAAGCATCAGGAGGCTGACATAGTCGAGACGGTAAATGCGCCGTCTGATCCCCCTGCCGGCGCGCTCCTGCTCACGCCGACGTTCGATCGAGGCGACCTCATCCTCGTTGCCCCATCCCCCAGATGTCACGAGGACTAGTGGCAGGTTGACCCCGGAGGAAAGATAGGCGTCAATCAGCCGACCGACATTCTTCTTTGGCTCCAAAGCACCATAGAACAATAGATATTTTCCATATTCCAAACCAAACGAACCCTGAAGCTCTTCGGCAACCACGTCGGTCGACCGTTCCACGTATTCGCGTGGAAATTCTACACTTTGATAAGTATTTGTGATACGATTTTCCTCGACACCCAGATATTTCATTATGTCGTTTTTTGAGTTCTCAGAGACGGTGACGATATGATCCGCCTTTGCAGCCACTCCTTGCAGAAGCCGATATGCAAGCCTCTTGTTGTCTCTTGTTGCAAAGGGAAGGCGCAACGGTACCAAATCATGGATAGTGTACACATTGCATGCCGACTTACAGAGCAAAGGCATTTGATACGTACAGTGGAATATATCCGGTTGAGGGTCGAATTTTAGGTTTACGAACCTTCGTGTTTTTAGGAAATGCCACCTAGCTCTCCCGAAGAGATGCCGCGCAGCAAATATGTTGTCATGCGTTGGCATCGACCGGCGAAAATTGTCGGTAATCACGATGCCGGTCTGTTCGACACGAACAGGTTCAATCCCAAAAAAACTGCGAAGTTGATCTCGGACATCAATCCACCGCTCGAGCAATCTCGAAAGTTCGGCATGGCAGGGATCATAGAAGGAAATCTCACGTAACGCCGTGTTCTTCGCCGGGGGGGTAGGGACGCTGTAGACTGCACTGACGCTGTGACCTAAATCGCGGGCTTCGTTCATGAGTATACGGGTATAGGTGGCGATGCCCGTCCCGCGCTGGAGTGCAAGGTTGAGACCGTCGTAGTAAATCCGAAGCCCCATTTGCCTCCCCTCTTTTCTTGGCACGCGCAACCCGATGGAAACCACGCGATTCTCGGTAACCGTTATCACCGTTACCGGCCGTTACGCGCAAGAAGATGACCGCCCCCCGGACCCGAGGAGGGCGCTCGCGGTCGACGTAACCCGTGTGATAGGGCTCTTTGGCGCAGCCGATCTTGAGAGTCTGGCGCATCTCGATCGTGCGCACGAACTCGGCCGTTTACTGCAAGGGTTCGAGGGCGCAGGTTTAGGCGACAACCATTCGGAGAGCGGCGAATGATCAACGATCCAGTTAAGCTCTGTCCTGAGGTGAGCACCGATGATCCTCCCTTTCCGGCAGCCAAGGATCGCTGGCGGTACACCTCTCGATATGGGCCCAAACCCGGGGTTGGGAGGGCACTGACAGCAGTCGAAAAGGTAACGTGGTCATATGCCAAATGGGATTGACGCTCGGGTCGGTTACCATCGCTGCTCCCCAGCGCGCCTCCATTACTCCCCGCTCCGCCGCATCGCGGGCGCACTTTTCTGGATCTAGATGATCGAGGCCGCGCGTTTTTGATTCATAATGGTACAGCGTGATGGCTGGCGTCCAAAGGACCTTCAAGCCCGAGGCGCGTAGCTTCAATCCATAATCGATATCACTATACGACACGGCCAAATGAACCTCATCATACCCATGATGAGCGAGAAACACATCGCGGCGCGTGGCCAGAAAAGCTCCCGTTACAGCTCCGACGGCCCGACTGACCTGCCAGCGGCTGGCGGGGCCGGGATCGGTGCTGCTCGCACAAAGGCCGTCATGGATCACCGAACCGTTCCATCCAAAAAGGACACCTGCGTGCTGCACGGTATCGTCTTCATACAACAGGCGCGCGCCGATCGCACCAATCTCTGGGCGCTCGAGCAGGCCGCGAACGTGTTCATCCCATTTTTCGGAGAGCATCCGCATATCGTCATTGGCGAAGACCAACAACGGCGAATCGACGGCTTCGACGGCACGATTGTTGAGCCGAGACCAATTAAAGGGCTCGTCCAGTCGTAAAATGCGCGCACATTCTTTCGCTTTTAGTTCGGCGAGAATGCGCCGTGTCTCCTCCTCCCGGCTACCGTTGTCGACGATGACGATCCGAAACCCCTCGGGGGCCGCGGCTGTTGCTCTTAGAGTCTCGACCAACTGAGCCAGATCCGGACCATTGTCCCGTGTTGCAATGATTAGTGCGATTGACTTACCCGGGTCGCATGCGCGCCAAACTATTGGCAAACGCGGCAGCGGCCCACTTCGCGGACCGATTTGGATACGCTCGCCAAGGGAAGCCCGCAAAATATGTGCACGCACCGCCTGCTCATGCGCAGCGGCAGCTTCCGCGGGATCAACGATGGTCTCGCCGTCGCGGCAAACGAGTGGATGTGGAATATGACCGACACGGCCGTCCCGCGCGAGAGCCAACAAAAGCGAGCTGCGGGAGGCGGATACCGAGCTGGTGACAAGCCAGTGCGCAACCGCCGCATACGTGGCAAGCTCGACGGCTACGGTTTCGCCTGACGTATTCATCTCAAGAAGGGTATCGTAATCGACGAGTTGGCGGAATTCGGGCGAAGAATGCCGAACACAGCCGCATTTGCCGGTGCGGGTTTCTTCGTCGGTAATAAAAGCACCGGCCGCGGTTCGGTCCGAAACCGACGCGAACCACTCTAGGGCGCGGGCGTGAAGCACCCCTCTCTCGGACAGCAGGACTAACCAATCCCCGCCGCTCGACAGAGCGACCCGGCGCTCCGCTTCCGCTGGGCTCTCCCCCAGCATCGGTTCCACCCACTGTATCCTGGCATCGCTCGCCGCCGCTCGTTCGACAGCCCGCCTCCGCGCAGGCTCTGTTCCGATCACGTAGAGCCGCCAGCGCTCGAAGACCTGAGAGGTGATCGCTGCCAACTGGGCATACAGTGTTTCGAGCGGCTCGCGGTCTGCTAACAAGAGAACGGCGAAGCTGCGTAGAGTTAGCAACCGCGGAGGGATCGGGACATCGTATATCGCGCGAAAGCGGTCATAGCAACCGACCGGAAAGGCCATTTGCGACTGGATGTCAGGTAGCGCCTCGGCGAGATGGTCCAGCGTCCTGCGCACCTCGAGTATGCTTTGGGTCATTACCGCCAAAGCGTCGACCCCGCCCAGACGCAACTGCGCCTCAAATAATAATTCCTGGCTACAGTGCCTTCCCAGCTGAAAGAGTTCCTGCTGCGGCGCAAGCCAAAAGGGAGCCAACTTTGCCGCCTGTCCATAAGTCTGCAGAGCAGCTGCGCGTTTGCCTAGCAGCTTGAACACATGTCCGAGCTGCAGGTAGATTTCGGCATCCTCTGGGCTTTCGGCTGCAGCGACTCGGTAATTGGATTCCGCCTCGGCAAAGCGCCCATCGCCTCGCAGCATATTGGCATACTGCACGCGGATATCGGTCCGAAATGGCGCCAGAGCAAGCGCGGCTCCGTAGGCCTCCGCTGCATCCGCGTACCGCTGTGCATTTCGCAAACGGTCGCCAGCCCGGATATGCGTTTCATATTCTAACTCGTCTGAGAGAGTGTCGGGTTCGGTGCGCCGCGCACCAAATCCTAGGTTCCGCAATTCAGCGCTAGGGATAGCATTGTCCGGCATCAAACGCTGCGCCTCTTTGAAGGCCTCGAAGGCCTGTTCCACTTGCCCGGTGAGCTTGAGAAGATGACCAAACTGAAGATGGGTCTCGCCATCGCCCGGCGATCGAGAAAGCGCGCAGCGGTAGGCTGCCTCAGCCTCTTGATAGCGCCCTATCTCTTTCGACATATGCCCATATTGGACGTAAATGTCAGTTCGAGTGGGATCATGCTTGAGCGCTAGACGATACATCTCCGCTGCTGTCGCAAATGCGCCGCGATTGCGGGCTTTATCGCCGCGGCGAGCCAGGGCTCGTGCCAAACTCAGGCGACCCGGAAATTTGCAGAAACACACCATTTTCACATTTCCACCAGACACTCCCGACATGTTCGATGAGAGTTGCTCAGGTGAGCCGATTGCGCAAGTAGCTGAGCGATAGGTCCGATACCGGGCGCGATGATGTTAACAAACCGTGGCGCAGTAGTAGCAGTAGTAGTAGCAGTAGTAGTAGAAGTAGTACGGAATTCACGAACACAATCAACGATCGCTCCAGCGGATCTTGGTCACTTACTTTTCGGACAAGATCCGCGGGGATGTGCTACAGTCCTCAATAGGCCAGCACTGGAATTCTTAGTCTCAATACCTCGAGGAACTCGCTATCAGGAGGCAAGGATCTCGCGTTTTTGCTGTGTGCTCCCGGCGTTCGTCAGCTTAGCTCACGCGAATGACAGGCAGTCGGACCCCGCGATCTCCACCTCCTTCCAGCGACCATTGCGAACCTCGTCGGCGCAGAACGTCTCGATCGCTGTTCGAATTTGCTGCAGATACGAAGCATGTTCTGAAACCGTGGTTAGAAATAATTTGTTTTGAAAGTATAAAAACGGCTTCAATCGCCGATTTCCGGAATACATAAAGCGATAAAAACCCTCGGTCACCCCAGGCCAGTGTACCGACATGTAATCATCCAGAGCGATAACGCCTCCTGACACCAAAACTTCCTGGGCCAAATGCAGGTCATTACAGGCGTGTTGAATGGTATGGCCGGCGTCTATCGAGAAGAACTTTACCCCCGTTTTGCCAAACAGGTCGACCACCTCCACGTTTGAAAAGCTCGTTGTGTCTCGCTGGACGATCCTGAAAAAGCGACGCTGCGAGGCCATCAGCGTTTCGAGATGGGAACGAAAAGCTGTCAACGACCCGCGCCCGGAGCAGTCCACATTCAGGTGTTGATCATCAAACACGTCTATTGCAAAACATTCTTCATCGCCATTTCTGAGCGCATTCAACAAAAATAAAAACAGCCCATGATGCACCCCGAATTCCACAATATTACCCCGGACGCCATTTGTATCAAGGATTGTGCCGATCAGGTTTACGAGTTGCCACATTCGGTCACCAAGCCATCCCTCTACATGGCCCCAGACCACGGAGTTAAAGTGCTCCAGACGTTGCTCACGGGTTGCGTTCACGCGAAGCTTTCTCTTGTTCGGTGGGCCGACAGCCGAATACGACCATCGTGCTCGCCAGACGTTAAAGCGCGACAGCTCGACGAGGGGCAGCATCTCAATACCAACACCCGACCCGGTCGCAATGTCTCATCAGCTGGCCGACCGCGACGGCCAAGTCACAGCTGCCATGTCCTCCTCCTCTGAACTCCCGGGTTCGGTAATCACGTGACCTCCCCAAATCACACGCAACCGACGCTCCAGGGAACGCAGCTCCTCGGACCCCAGCAAGTCTTCTATTATCCAAGGTTTTGAAACAAAGCCGTTTTGCAGCAGCCTTAGATATTGATCCTCCTCTGTACCATTCGGTCCTCGCAACAGGATGGCCCGATACGCCTCCTCAATGAACGTCGCGTCGTCGAGGTCGACCGGCAGCTCGATTTCGCAGGGCCATTGCAGAAGGAACTCGTCGAAAGATAGCCGGCCGCTAGGCCAGGCGCCGTCCGGATTCGAATTGGACCAGCGGGAGGATGGCGCGGCGGCCCTCAGGCGCTCCGCCATCGCCAGTGGCAGCCCTCTGAATGACTGTGCATTCACGCTGGGGAGTCGGCTCAGCCGGTGCCGCGCGGACCGCGCGGCATCGGCCAAGGCACAGCGGTCGAGTTTTAGCCGATGCCCATCGTCCAATAGGAATTTTAAGATATCTCCAAGCTCGGAAACGTCGTCCTGTTTGGCGAACTTTATGCAGTCAAGTACTGCCGATACCAGCTGAAGAACCGCATCCGCTCGGCCTTGTTGACGCAGAGCGTTAACAATCGGCCTGATCCCAGACCAGCGAAGCTGCCGGGAGCGACATAACAGGCCTAAAACCGGCGATACCGATGACCTACTATCCGAACCGGCGATCTTTTCCAGCAGCGACGCCACGGAACGCGAGCAAGACGGGGCTAACGCGACGCAGTAGATCAGGAGCGGAATGGCGGCGCGATCCAGCATGTTTTCTGCCGCTAAGCGCAGACCCTTCAGTAACTTATCACGAGGCCGATCCAGCTCCAGCTCGGGAAACTCGTCGTAAGCATAGTCCAGGTGCTTTAGAGCATCGAGCAACTCACCTCCATCGAGCGAGCCGATGCGCTCTTGGACATTGTCAATATAGGCAAGAGCATGAGACAATGAGCCGAATTTGTGTGCCGGCAGCTGTGCGGGGGGCGCGTCCGAGCGTCGGGCTCCTCGATCCATGCGGTATTACGCTGACCCAGGGACGCAGTGGTCTCGGCAATAAATCATTTGTTCCCGCTCGGCTCGGCTCTTAGTGCAAGCCGGATCCTACCCGTCGTCCAGCCTAAACTTCTGAGCTCGATGGACGCGTGGTCCAGTGCCGGATCAAGAACGAGAGCACGAAGATAGGCGGCGCTCGCCTCAATTCTCCTACCCTGGATTTTCAGCACATGGCCGAGCTGCAGATGGGTGTCCGCGACATCGGCATCGAGTTCGAGCGATTTTCGATAGGCGTTTTCGGCTTCTCCGAGATTCCCGGACTCCTTCAGGGCGTGGCCGTATTGAACCCATATCGGAGGATTGTTCGGCTCTTGATCGAGCGCCTTTCTGTAATACTGTGCCGCTGACACCCAGTCCCGTGAATCTCGCGCCCGGTCCGCTCGGGAGAGTAAAGTCTCCTCGGCGCGATTGGGGTTGGAGCGCGGCGACCACGAACCGAATCCCCGCAGAAAACCTCGCGCTTCCCTTACCCGTTGCGAACGGCTACCGCCTGGCGTTGGCGGATCGACGATCTCGGCAGCGCCCGGAGCGGCCGACGCGCTGTCTCTCCAACTCGCCGTTCTGCGCGCGAGAAACGTCTTAGCTAACGCGAGGTCTGTTTCGCGCGACGAGCAGGAACCGCCTTGTGTTCGGACCTCCTCTTGAGGCGATAGCGTCACGCCTGACCTGGACTGGCTGGGGGCTCGCAATTCCACGCCGTGAGTTTCTTCGAAGCAACCATGGATGATATTCGATATGCGAGCCGCCTGGGCGGCCCAGCTATTGGCTCGTACCCAATCTCGTTGTCGGCGCAAGACCTCGGTCTTGCGGTCTTCGTCATCGAGCAAAGAGAGGACCCCCTGGGCAATCTTCCTGGGTTCGGTCCCGGGCAGTTGATAGACGATGTCGGAGAGATCCGAGAAGACCGGTAGAGGCGTCACCAGGACCGGGCGACCCGCGGCGAGGCCGAGCCGCACCGCGCCGCTTGCCGACTCCTCCGTTCGCTGATACGCGTACACGATCGCATCGCACGCGCTCAGAAGGAAGAGCGTTTCCTCAATATCGAGGAAATCGTTTATCAGCCTCAAATGACCTTCTATCCCGAGCAGGCGCACCAGGGCGAGACAGCGCTCTCGTTGCTCCTGCGACTCCGGGGTCGGGTATTCGGCGTTTATCATCAATAGACACGCGGCGGGATAAGCTTTCAGTATCAGCGCGAAGCTATGAATGAGCTCGGTCAACCCCTTGCCGGGAAGCAAGAACCCAAACGTGCCGATTACTGGGCCGAAATCCGATAAGCCAAGTAGGCTGCGAACTGCGCCGGCATCGAGTGCCGTCCAGTCGATCACCCCATGGGCCAACAATACGACGTTTCCGGTCACGCCAAGCTCACGCAAGCGATTGACGTCTGCAAGGCTGTGCACAAAGATACGGGTGCAACTCTGGAATGCCTCCGTCATCTGCCGGCGCGAAACCGGCCGACGAGGATGCTCGAGATCCTTCGTCCGATGAAATGTCACAAAGGTGCTTATACCCGCATCCGACAAGGCGAGTAGAGTATCAGTGAAATCATCGAAGTCGAAAAAACAGAAATCATGCTGAAAAAATGCGGCATCAAATCCGTTTGTCAGAAGATAGTCTCTGACGCGCGTGAGCGCTCCATCACGCTTGCTCCACAATCGTAGCACGTTGTCAGGATCCGGTCGGATCGCCTCCTGATCGTCGGCGAGAACGATGATCTCGAAGGCGTTCTCATCAAAGAATTCGAGCAAATGTTCGGAATGCGCAGCAATCCCACACCGCGCATTGTGGGTTGATATCCAACCAAGGCGGAGTTTTTTTTTCATTACTGGCCTTTTCTCTAAATATTTGACAAAGCTTTCGACCCTCTCAGCAACGTCGCTCCATCGTAGCCGCAACGCCGCTTGTTGCCCTTGTGCAGCTCGAGAAGCCGTTATCGTATCTAGCGAGCGACCGTCTCGGTACACCGTTTTCATCGCCCATACGAGTTGTTCGATCGACGGACGCCCCCAAAATGAATTCGGTATCTTCAAATGGCTGGTGGAAAATTCGTAGGTGCAGTCGATCAGCAGCGAATTTTCGTTATTACAGAAATCCAAGTGACCGCTGTGACGCGTTACGATCACCGGCAGCCCGCGGGCCATCCCTTCCGCGGCCGGAAGGTTGAAACCCTCTCCCCGGCTCGGAAACACGAGCGCATCGGCAACGTGGTAGAGAAAGTCCATTTCCCGCTGATCGAGCTCTTCAGAAATAATCTGGATAGGCGGAGAATACTTAGAGGCACTTGTCAGCCGTTCCACCCAGCTGTCGATCGTATTGGTCGGGTTGTCGAACGTCTTGATGACGAGAAGTACAGGGTCGTGGCGCGAGAAAGCAATGCAATAGGCAGTTATCAGCTCCTCGATGCCCTTGCGGGCGAGCCCGGAAGAGATATGCAGGAAAGTAAACGGCAGGGAATGTGTTATCGGCCCGCGCTTTGCCCGAGTGCCGATCAACCGCGGCAGCAGGCCCGAGTGATCGATCCCGTGCCCGATGACGGCGATTGGCATGCGCACGCCGCTACCCCGGACCACGCGGCGACAATACTCTGAAGGCACGAGAACCCCATCGAGATGAAGATTCATCAACGCGGCAAGAGTATCGGGGATCGCGCTCTCCTCCCACGCCAGGTGAAGCAGCCGCATGTCTCCGAGCATCCCGTTGGGCCGCGGCGGATAGGTGTTGCGGATTGTAACGATTCGTGCCGCGGTTACCGGCGCACGCTGGACCAGTTCCCGAATTTTCAAGGGTAGTTTTGCCGCGGCGGTCGAGTTGACGGAATAATCTTCCTCGCCCTCGGCCGGTTCGATATTAGCAGCACACGCCTCTCTTTTGTCGAGGGCGAGGGCGAGGTTGCGGTTGACGACGGCCAGGCTGTATGAGGTCTCGAAAGGTCCTTCGACGATGTAATGGGTTCGGCGTGAAGGCCGCGGAACGTCATCGATTTGGGCGTCGAGACCGGAACCCTCGATTGCG
>Ga0209488_10004771_pt1 | contig 10502 bp, 9 predicted proteins | sample Rivendell_Oct201_8_FD_188349 | JGI IMG/M metagenome (GOLD analysis project Ga0209488, IMG submission 188349) | Vadose zone soil microbial communities from the Eel River Critical Zone Observatory, Northern California, USA -... | ecosystem: Environmental > Terrestrial > Soil > Vadose zone >... | reverse complement strand
CACAATCGCTTTTGGACCATTCAAATACCCGCATAAACATTGGGGATTCTATGGAGGCGCGGGTGGGAATCGAACCCACGCGTAAAGGTTTTGCAGACCTCTCCCTTACCACTTGGGTACCGCGCCGCCAACTTTTAAGTATATCGAAAATTTAGGCGCTCTTACAGTCGAGACCGCATCGTCATCTAAATTATTTTTTTGCTGGAGTTCCGATGCGCGCTTCGCGCAAGAACCGCGCCGATTCTTCCGGCGGCGTGGGATTAATATAAAAACCCGTGCCCCATTCGAACCCAGCCACTTTCGTCAGCTTGGGGATAATTTCCATGTGCCAATGATAATGATCGTTGATTTCTTCGCCGATCGGCGAAGTATGGATCATGAAATTGTACGCCGGGCGGTCCAGCACCGCGTCCAGACGCATCATAGTGTCCTTCATCATCCGCGCCAGGCTGGCATACATCGAACTCTGATTATTCTCAAACGACGAACCGTGCACCTTTGGCAGCAACCACATTTCGAACGGAAATCTGGAAGCATACGGTGAAAGTGTAATGAAGTGATCGTTCTCGCCGATCACCCGCTCGCCCGTTTCCAGTTCCTGTCGGATAATGTCGCAAAAAATGCAGCGCTCTTTTTCATCATAATAGTGCCAGCAGTTGTCCACCTCTTCGCGCACTCTGCGCGGCACAATCGGCAGTGCGATTAATTGCGAGTGCGTGTGCTCCACCGTCGCGCCCGCCGCCTCTCCATGATTCTTGAAAATCAGCACGTATCGGAAGCGCTTGTCATTCTTCAAATCCAGCATACGGTCGCGGTACGACCACAACACATCTTCTAGTGCACGTTCGGAAAGCGTTGCCAACGTCGCGGAATGATCCGGCGATTCAATAATCACTTCGTGCGCGCCGATGCCATTCATCTTGTCGAACAGGCCTTCACCTTCTTTGTCGAGTTCGCCTTCGATTCCCAACGCCGGAAATTTGTTCGGCACCACGCGGATGGACCATCCCGCGCTGTTGGGGCTCCCGCCATTCCGCCCGTACACCAGAACTTCATTGGGCGTTTTCGTTTCATTTCCCGGACAAAACGGGCAATTCTTTGGGTCCTTGGGAATCACGCTTTCGCGCAAAAAATCCATGGGCCGCTTCCCGCGGTCCGTTGAAATAATTACCCAGCGCCCGGTAATCGGGTCTTTCCGTAACTCCGGCAATTCCGCCTCCTAAAACGATTTTCCAGTGGTCCCGCGGCGAGCGGCCGCGAACACTTATATTACCGCGTTCCGTCGATTCCTGCGGATTTTCCAGTGCGCCTTCTTACCTCCGCGGGTTAAAAGCATTCTTGTGCAGGCGAACCACTGGCGCTTGGCCGGAAAATTCTTCGATCGCCACCACATCGAAGCGCGCCGGGCGCTCTTTCACGTGCCTCTCCATCAAAAAACCGCCGTGCCGTGCGGCCAACCAGAGGCTGTTTCTGCACCGTCACACTCACCTCGGACAGCGCCCACTGATCCTCGCGCGGCACATAATTCCGCGCTACAAAAACTTATCCATGCCTTCGCAAATACCAATACGCGAACGTCTCTCTCCACGTACTCCGCGCTGCCGCGCATCTTGTTTCATGTCACTTAACGAACCCGCGTCGGCGTTCAGCCCTCGACGCGCACGCCGCTTCACCGCCTCAAATATAATTCGCGAAAATATCGCCATGGGGCTTTCCCGTAAGCGTTCACCGGTTCGCGACTTGCTGATGGCCGCAAGTATAAACAAAAATCCCGCGGCTGCCATCTTGCATCTTGGCCGCCGCGGGATTTCCGTAAATACATCAGTCTTCTTCTGCGAACTCTGCGTCGCTGCGTTAAATCTTCTTTTCTGCCTCCCGAACGCATTCTTCCAGCGTCCGCAGCGCAAAGTCCGCCTGCTCCTCGTCAATCAAAAGCGGCGGTGAAAGCCGCAAGGAATTCTCTCCCGCGCCCAACACCAGCAGTCCCTTATGGAACGCGGAATCCACAATTGCATTGCGCAAATCACCCGCGCGCTCTTTAGTTCGCTGATCACGCACGATTTCAATGCCGACCATCAGTCCTTTGCCGCGAACATCGCCAACGATCTTGAACTTGTTTGTCCAATCCGCGGTGTTCGCAAAAATGTAGTCTCCCATTTTCCGCGCATTTTCCATCATGCCGTCTTCCAGCAGGTCCATCGTCGCCAGCGAAGCCGCCAAACAAACCGGATTCCCGCCAAACGTCGTTCCGTGCGAACCAGGCTTCCAGTTCATCACGCTCGACTTCGCAATAATCGCGCCCAACGGCATGCCGCTGGCGATTCCCTTCGCGCTGGTGATAATGTCCGGCTCGATGCCCGCGTGTTCGAACGCCCACCACTTTCCGGTGCGTCCCATGCCGGACTGCACTTCATCCACGATCAGCATGATTCCGTGCTGGCGGCAAATCCGCTGCAGTTCCTGCAAAAAGAACTTCGGCGCGGGCACGTAGCCGCCTTCGCCCTGAATCGGCTCGATAATTATTCCCGCAACTTCCGTCGGATCAAAAAGCCGCTTGAAAATCTGATTCTCCAACGTCTCCAGAATTTCCGCGCCACAAGTCTCCGCCGTATGCCCGAGCGCGCAGCGATAAGCATAAGGATAGGGAATATGCTCCACGCCGCTCAACAACGCGCCAAATCCCTTGCGCTGCGTAGATTTCGAGGCCGTCAACGACAGCGAACCCATCGTCCGCCCGTGAAAACATCCATAAAACGCTATCATCTTGTCGCGTTTCGTCGCATAGCGCGCCAGTTTCAGCGCGCCTTCCACGGCTTCAGACCCGGAGTTGGTGAAGAACACTTTCTTGTCTTCGCTGCCTGGAACTGTTTTCCCCAGCCGTTCCGCCAACAGTGGCAAGCTCTCATAGTAAAAATCCGTCCCGGACATGTGAATCAGTTCCGCAGCCTGTTTCTGAATCGCAGCCACCACTTTCGGGTGACAATGCCCCGTCGAGCACACCGCGATTCCCGCCGCGAAATCCAGAAACACATTTCCGTCAACGTCTTCCACCATGGCGCCATGCCCGCTCTTCGCCACCAGGGGATAATCTCGCGTGAACGAAGGCGACATAAACTTCGCGTCCCGCTCCACAATTTGTTTGGCCTTGGGCCCGGGCAATGCTGTCACCAGCCGGGGCGTTTTTGTTCCGCTAGCGGTAATCATTTTATCTCTCCGTTTTTCTCACGCTGCTGGTTTCAAACCGCGCGTTCAGGTGTGCTTGTGGACACCGGCCTCAGCCGGCTTATGTGGGTGTGCAGGCTTGCAGGCGCGCAGACGAACTTCGCCCCGCGCTTCCTGTTTGTTTTTTGAGGGAACTTAATCTACGCCGTAGAGGTTCGGCCGCAGTTCGGAGGGAGAAGCCTGATCAAATCGCCGGTGGATGTTTGTGAGTGTCATTTACGCTTCCAGCGGACGCTTCCGTCCTTACTATCTTCAACAATTATACCATGTTCCGCCAGTTCTTTGCGGATTTCATCGCTCTTGGCAAAGTCGCGCCGCTGCCGTGCCGCCTGCCTTTCGGCGACTTTCGCTTCAACCCAACTGTCCGTCACTCCTTCTTCCCCACCGCCAAATCCCAGTTCCTTCAGCTTTTCCGCGTCGTTGTCCTTTACTACCGCGAATATCTGCTCGAACGCCGCTAAAAATTCTTGCGCCGCCGCCGCGTCTTCCTGGCCGAATCTGCCATTATCCATCGCGATATTCGCCTCGCGTACGAAATCAAACGTTGCCGCCAGCGCCACCGCGGTATTCAAATCATCAGCCAGACCTGCATCGAAATCCTCCAAAGCCTTCGCCGTCCGTCCTTTCATGTTCGCTGGCGATCCCGCGGGGAATTTCCCTTGCCGCAAACGATCCGCAAAGTTCCGGATTCTTTCCACCGAGCTGGTCGCCTGCTGCAATCCATCGAACGTAAAGTTCAATTGCCGCCGGTACGGCACGCTGGCCAGCGCATATCTTAGCGCCGACGGTTTATAACCCTTCTCGTACAGATCGCGCATGGTAAAAAAATTTCCCAGCGACTTGGACATCTTCTCGCCTTCCACCAGCAAATGCTCCGCGTGCAACCAGTAGCGCGCAAACGGTTTACCGGTCGCACCTTCGCTCTGCGCAATTTCATTTTCATGATGCGGAAACGCCAGATCGATTCCGCCGGTGTGTATGTCCAGAGTTTCGCCCAGATATTTCATGGCCATCGCCGAACACTCGATATGCCAGCCTGGCCGCCCAGGCCCAATCTCCGTCTCCCAGAAATGCTCACCAGGTTTTGGCGCTTTCCACAAGGCAAAGTCCCGCGCGCTTTCTTTTTCATAGCGGTCGTTGTCCACGCGCGCACCAGCCTGAATCCCCGTCAAATCAATCTTCGAAAGTTTCCCGTACTCGGGAAATTTCGCAATCCGGTAATAAATCGAGCCTTCGCTGCCGTAGGTGAACGTCTTCTTCTGCAGCCGCTCGATCAACTGCACCATGTCCGGAATATGATCCGTTGCGCGAACCCAAAATTCCGGCGTTTCCACGCTTACCGCTTTGCAATCCGCAAAAAATGCCTGCGCATACTTTTCCGTATACTCGCGAAGACCCACGCCCGCAGCCGCAGCATTAGCGATGATCCGGTCATCCACATCCGTCAAATTCATCGCATGGGTTAGCTTCAGTCCGCGCTGTTTCAAGTAGCGTCGCAAAATGTCTTGGAACACGAACGTGCGAAAATTCCCAATGTGCGCATAGTCGTATACCGTCGGCCCGCACGTATACATTTTCACTTCGCCCGCCCGTTGCGGAACGAATTCTTCTATCTTTCCGCTTAACGTGTTGTGCAATCGCAATTCGTGATTGGCCACTGGTTCGCCTTTTTCGCGCAAATGAGCCTCAAATTGTAGCCGACCCTCACAAAAGCCCGCAATCCGCCGCAAGATTGGTCTTCAGTCCTATCAAAGATCTACGCCGCGCGAGTACAGGCAAAGGACAGGCTAACCACAACGTCACCCAGCGTACAAAGACTTCTCAATAATTCCTTTTTCGAATTTAACGTAGAGTTAGCCCAACCAGATCTGCTTCAGGAGATGAATCAACCCTATGAGAAATTTCATCAGGACCATTTTGTTGTCTTGCGTTTTGCTGTCTTTCATGTCGCTGCTCGGTATCTCCGCTAGCGCGCAAGTATCGGTTGGCATCCGTATCGGCGCGCCACCCGAGCCACGCGTCGTCGCCGTGGTTCCCGCACAGCCCGGTCCGGAATTTACCTGGATTGGCGGCTACTGGTATCCCGCCGTAGGACACTATCGTTGGCATGAAGGCTATTGGAGCCGCCCGCCTTATGAGGGTGCCCGCTGGGTCGGCCCGCGCCATGATGGAGAACGGTTCTACAACGGTTACTGGGAAGGTTCGCACGGCCGGGTCGAGCACAATCACAAATGGGATCACGACCATACCCGCGATCACGGCCGCTATCATGATCACGATGACCACGGTCACGGTCATGGCCACGACCACGATGACCACCACTAAAATTCAGCGATCGTTGCCGCAAAACTGTCTCAGTTAGCCTCAATCTGTGCACATTTCGCGATCAACGGGCGGTGCAGACTACAGTCTGCGCCGCCCATTTTTATTGCCCGTATATGCAAACGCTAGCGTCTTGCGCCGTCATTCCGAGCGAGCGAGGAATCTCTCTTCGGGCTGTTCCGCGCCACAAAATCCAGCCACGCGAAGGAATCCCTTCCGCTCCTCGCGAATTTCATTGGTGAAGCTAACGGAACTGCCGCCCCGGCAATGGCGCGGTATCCATCTCGCGCCTACAGCCTTTGCTCTATTGCTGGGACTCCCCACTCTACCTACCCTTTTACCTACGTGTTACCAACGCGCCCAAAAAGCAAGAACCATCCCAAAATCGCAGGGAGCCTCAAAGTAACGCTGACCGAGTAACCGGATACGGTTGGTTGACCTGCGAAAGGAGATCAAAGAAATATGAAAAGCTTTATGAGATTCACGCTGATTGCCGCGGTTCTGTTGCTCGGCAGCTATGGCGCAAACGCGCAGATCGGTGTGGGCATCAGGATTGGTCCTCCGCCCCCGCCTCGCGTGGTAGTTGCGCCACCTCCCTCGCCTGGCGGCGACTTTATCTGGGTTGACGGCTATTGGTATCCCGCGCACGGACATTACCGCTGGCACCAAGGTTATTGGACTCGCGCTCCGTATCCCGGCGCCCGCTGGATTGGTCCACGCCACGAGGGCGGTCTCTATTTCAACGGCTACTGGGAAGGCGATCGAGGCCGCTTTGAGCATCGCCACGAATGGGATCGCGACCGGGGCCGCGATCGTGACCGGTGGCGCGAACACCAGGATCATCACGACGACCATCACTGAGGTGAAGATCCAGATCGCGGCTCATCGTCCACGACACCTATGAATTGGTGGCTTAGGAAGCGGCTGCGAGCGGTTGAATAGCCTCTCGCAGCCGTCCTGGCGTTCTTTTGCGCTGATCGCCCGATCGGCGATGACGTTGACGCTTATCCCTTCTACAGTTACAGTCCTCTGTTCTTACCATCGGAGGATTGTTCATGCGGAGATTACCTTCATTCGCCGTCCTATTCTGTTTTTCTCTGCCCACAGCGAACTTCGCTCAACAACCGCCCACCTCTGCCCCCAGGACGTTCGCTCCAGAGTCGTTGCTCAATCTCCGTCATCTTTCGAGTCTCGAATTTTCTCCCGACGGCAGTCGCGTCGCCCTCGTCGTCGCCGAACCTGCCAAAGGCGACCAGCGCTCCAGCCACATCTGGCTCTTCGACACCTCCAACGCCTCCTTCCGCCAACTCACGTACTCCGAAAAGTCCGAATCCTCCCCCAAGTGGTCGCCCGACGGAAAACTTCTCGCTTTCCTTTCCAATCGGGACACTAACCAGCAGATCTATCTTCTTTCGATGAGTGGCGGAGAATCTGCTCCGCTCACCAAGGGCAAACGTAACATCAGCCGCTTCAAATGGGCTCACGACGGCAAAACCATTGCGTTTCTCGCTCCCGACGCCAAAACCGAAGCCGAAGAAAAAAAAGAAAAAGACAAGGACGACGCCCACGTCGCCGACAAGGACGACAAACGTGCCCGCCTTTGGCTTCTTTCCCTCTCCGAGAAATCCGAGCGCGCCGTCACTCCAGCAAACTACCAGGTCTCCGACCTCGCCTGGTTTGCAGACAACACCCGACTCGCCATCATTGCCACCGATCATCCCGAGTCTGACCAAAACACCGAACGCATTTTTCTCGTACCTACTGCAGCAAAAGAGCCGAAAGCCATGGTTCAACTTCTTGCTCCGCGCGGTCCCTTTGGCGACATCGAGGTCTCTCCTTCCGGCGAAAACATCAGCTTTATCGGTTCGCGCGAAGATGGCCCCAGTCCGCACGACCTTTGGATTCTTCCTGTCGGTATGCCTGCGGCAAAGAATCTTACCGCTGGCAATCTCGATCGCGCCGTTTTCGCCTACCGCTGGAGCAAAGATCGCAGCCTGCTGCTCCTGACCGCCGATGGCTTCACTCGCAAGCTGGTTCGCTACACCTCAACCGGCGCACGCGAAGATATCGCGATTCCCGATTCCATGCCGTCTGCTTTCACGACCGACGACGATGGCTCCATCGTCTTCGTGGGCGAAAATTTCACCGAGCCGCAGGAAATCTGGCTTGCTCCCGCGGGCCAGCGGCCCAAAGAATTTCCTCAATTCAACAAATCCTTCGACGCATCTGTCCTCACCAAGCCCGAACTCTACAAATACAAATCATTCGATGGCCTGGAAATCGAAGCCGTCCTGCTCAAACCTTCCAGCTACGATGGCAAATCGAAACTTCCTCTGATTGCCCTGATACACGGCGGACCAACCGGCGCCTGGGAATCCTCCATCGAAGCCTGGGGTCAGCTTCTCGTCGCGCGTGGTTACGCCGTGTTCTATCCCAACATTCGCGGCTCGATTGGCTACGGTGAAAAATTCGTCGAAAGCAACCATGCGGACTGGGGAGGCGCAGACTTCAAAGACGTCATGATCGGCATTGATGATCTGGTCGCGAAACAAATAGCCGATCCAGACCGTCTTGGGATCGGCGGCTGGTCCTACGGCGGTTACATGAGCGAATGGGCCATCACGCAAACTCCGCGCTTTAAAGCCGCGGTTTCCGGCGCTGGCATGGCCAATCTTATTTCCGAATACGGCACCGAGCAGCATGCTTCTTACGACGAGTGGTTCTGGGGCGTGCCCTACGAAAAGCCCACCGGATTTCTCAATAGCTCGCCATTCCTGCATTTGAAGAACGCAAAAACTCCGACACTTATTTTGCAGGGCGACGCCGATACCGTTGACCCTCTCGGTCAAAGTCAAGAGCTCTATCGCGGCTTAAAGCGTTACGGAGTGCAAACAGAATTGGTCGTCTATCCGCGCGAACCCCACGGCTTCCACGAAGAAAAACATCTCATCGACCGATTGAATCGCATCGTCGCCTGGTACGACAAATTTTTGAAGTGAGTGAAAGTATGTGAAGTGAGTGAAAGCTCGCTGGAACCGAAAACCCCCAGTCTATTTTTTCTTGCTGGGTCGCGCCGCCCGGCTGCCATTCGAAATCCGCAGCAGTGACTCGGTAAATTCCGCAATGGTTTCCGGCACCGTGCGACTGTATACAAATTGCCCTTGTTTACGGCACTCGATCAGTTCTGCATCCGTCAGGATTTTCAGGTGGTGTGAGATCGTCGCCGGCGTCACTCCCTGCAGCTTAACCAGTTCGCTGCATGTTAAATTCTTCTGCGCCGCGATCACTTCGAAAATCCGCAGCCGGGTCTCATCACCCAACGCTTTCGAGATTCTCTCAATCTTTTTTGCGTCCATCGCCAGGCCTAGTCTAGCGGAAACCGCCATCCGGCACACTCCGAAAGCCGCTAACTGCTGGTTTCTCAGCCGGATAAACTTGTTGTCCCCGGCCCATCATTTCTTGCAACCAAATAGTTAGATGCTCATCAAAGTATCGAAGTCACCGGCGGCCAGGCAGGCCATTCCTTGCACTTCCGCCCTGGTGCATCTCTCTTGGAGGTCTTTATGAAACGCTTTGCAGGTAAGGTCGCCGTCATCACCGGCGGTAACAGCGGTATCGGTCTGGCCACCGCCAAACGCTTTGCCGACGAAGGCGCAAAAGTAGCGATTTCCGGCCGTAGCCAGAAAACTCTCGACGAAGCGGTCAAGTATGTCGGCAACGGAATTCTTGCGGTGAAATCCGACGTCTCAAAACTCGCCGATCTCGACCGTTTTTATTCCACAGTTGCGCAGAAGTTCGGCAAGATCGACGTTCTCTTCGTCAACGCGGGCGTCGCAAAATTCGTTCCGGTGCAAAATGCCGACGAAGCCCACTACGACGAAATTTTCAATATCAACGTCAAGGGCGCGTACTTCACCATTCAGAAGGCCCTTCCACACCTGAACGATGGCGCTTCCATCGTCTTAAACACCAGCGTCGCTGGAATCAAGGGCACTGCCAACGCCTCAGTCTACTCCGCGACCAAAGCCGCGTTGCGCTCCTTCTCGCGCACGCTCACCACGGAACTGGTGGAGCGCGGCATCCGCATCAACTCCGTCGCTCCCGGTCCCATCGAGACGCCAATCTTCGGCCGCGTCGGCCTATCCAAGGAACAAGTGGACGAGTTCGCGCAAAAAATTCTTTCCTCTGTTCCCTTGAAGCGCTTCGGCCGTCCGGAAGAAGTGGCGTCCGCGGTCGCCTTCCTGGCTTCGTCCGATGCTTCCTACATCACCGGCGTCGAACTCTACGTTGACGGTGGTATGGGCCAGATCTAAATCTTCCGCAAATCTGATCTTGCAAACGATTCGCGGCGGTCACCCGAATCTGCAAGGGAGGGCGGCTCACTCGTCGCCCTCGCAATTCTCTCCTGACTAGTCTTTTTGATATTGCGCTTCGCCCTTTCCAAACGACCAATTCTCCCAGCTCACTTCAACCAGATTCACAAGTAGATCTTCCGGACGCAGCCCCGGCGACTTCGCCAGCAATTCCGCCATCCGCTTAAACAGTGCACGCTTCTGTCCCGGCTTCCTCCCGGTACTCAGGGTAATCTGCACAAACACAATCTTGTCCGACCGCTTCACATCTAGATAATCCGTGTCATAAATCAAATCCCCTTCTTTATATTCCGTAATCACCTGGAACCGGTCCTTCGCCGGGACCGCCATCGCTTCAACCATTGCCTGATGTACTCCCTCGGCAATCGCCTTTCGATATTCCGGCGCCCTTCCTTCACGCAACGAAATGCGCACCAACGGCATGTCGCCCTCCTGTTTTTAGAGCTGCTCTTGCCTGAAACACATTTGGAAGATGCTGGGCAAATGCCCGCCGTCACCTTGCAATAGAGTTCTTACTTAAAGGAAGGATTCGAACTCGCCGCCACATTCATGTCCAGATGCCATTTCTTCGCCGCATCCACTGCA
>Ga0209488_10004770_pt1 | contig 10508 bp, 9 predicted proteins | sample Rivendell_Oct201_8_FD_188349 | JGI IMG/M metagenome (GOLD analysis project Ga0209488, IMG submission 188349) | Vadose zone soil microbial communities from the Eel River Critical Zone Observatory, Northern California, USA -... | ecosystem: Environmental > Terrestrial > Soil > Vadose zone >... | reverse complement strand
TTGCGCGCGGTGGCGCCCGCCGCTCCGGTGAGGACGTCGTTCTGGCGCTGGGTGAGCAGGGTGGCGGCTTCCCAGATGGGCGTGGCCTGCACCTTGGGCGTTTTGATCGGCCAGCCCGCGTCGCCGTACGTCTGGGAGCTGTCGAGCAGCACGAAGGTGCCGCCGTCGTCCTCGCCGACGTACCCGCCGTCCGCGTCCTGCAGGTAGAGGTCGCTGCAGGAGGCGTTACCGTTCGGGTTGAGCGCCGTCTTTGCCGGGCCGCCGTCCGGGCCCGAGGTCAGGTCGACGTTGCTGCAGCCGGCGGCGAACTCGTTGTAGAGGCGGAAGCGGTAGAGGCGCCCTTCCCACTGCGACCCGCCCAGCGGCCTGAATCGCGGGATGAACGCGAAGGTGGTGCCGCGGGTCTGGACGGTGGTGATGGCGGCCACCGAGAACGAAGTGGAGTTCGAGATGATGTCGAGGAAGACCTTGTTGATGTTCTGCTCCAGCTGCGCGAAGTTCGAGGCGGCGAGATACATGCCGTGCCCCGCGGACGCCGCCACCTTGAGGGTCTCGAGCTCGCCGAAGTAGTTGCTTCCCACGCCCACGGTGTACAGGCGCAGGTTCGTTCCAGGCTGGCCGCCCAGGTTCGTCCCGAACATCCAGGCGGCGACGCTCGGCAAGAAGTCGTTGGCGCAGACGCCGGCCGCGCCGGTGTAGTACGGCGCGCTGGTCTTGGTGAGTGTGTTGCCCGCGCCGTTCGCCATGTTCGGGTCGAGGAAGTCGTCGCCATCTTTCTCGGCGCCGAGGCCCAGGCCCGGCTGGCCGGCGGCGTTCGAGCCGGAGCAGGCGTTGTGCGAGTCGTGGGCGTTGCAGTAGCCGTGCAGGGCGACGTTGGCGACGCCGTCGCAGTTGGTGAGCCCGTCGACCCCGCGGCCGTCGGAGAACAGCACCGAGAAGCCGGCGTTGCAACCCGGGCAGAAGCCGCTCTTCTTGCCGGCGTCGCTGCCCGGGCCGGGCTCGGACGCGGGATGGGTGCTCTGGTTGGTGAAGAAGCTCCAGGTGGCAGGCGGTGAGCCGTCGATGGAGCTGACGGTCCAGGCGACGTTGAAGAGCATCTCCGCCAGCGGGTTGGTGGTGTTCGTGTAGGTGACCCCGTCCACGCTGCTGATGCGCTGGTTGGGGCGGCCGTTTCCGTTGCACGACTGCGGCAACATCTTCTGCAGGCGATACCAGCCCTGCGCGCCGTTCTGCGTGCCGATGCCTTCGCGCAGCGAGTTGAGCAGGGGTCCGTTGACCAGGCGCTTGTAGGCGAGGCGGAGGAGCGCCCACTTGGGCGGGAAGAAGTTGAGCCAGTTGCCCTTCACCACCATCGCCGCGCTGCTGGTGTCGGTCTGCGTCAGCTTGTAGTTGATCCAGTAGCCCTTGGTCTGGACGCAGAGCTTGCAGTCGTTGGTGTCGTTGGCCACGTACCCCACGCCGGTCGTTGCGGTGGTGCAAGCGGTGTCGATGCTTTCCGGCGTGCCCGCGTCGTTGGCCGGCCAGAGCATGTGCCGCCAGGCCTTGCCGCCGTTGTTTCCGCCGCTCCCCGCGGTCTTGTTGTCGTTGTAGCTGGCGTCCTCGAAATTGTCCGTCTTGCCGCCGCCCCCCGAGTATGCGGTCTCCGGATCCGGGTACCGCTTCGTCTTGTCGTACCCACCGGTGTAGGCGGCCGCCGCGGCCGGCGGCTCCACGGTGCTGGGCATGAAATAGTCGAGGTTGTTGAGGTAGGCGTTCTGGCAGCCTTGGCCACTGGGCGCCAGCACGATGCCGACGCCGGCCACGCTCGTCTCGCGCATCTCGTAGAGTGAGAGCGGGAACGCCTTCATCGAAGCGGTCGCCGGGTAGATCATCGTCACGTTCGCGGTGCCGGAGACGGTGAAGGAGAAGAAGTTGTTGTCGCCCCGGGTAGGGGGGTTCGTATAGAAGTCCATCCGCTCGGTGTCGCGGTTCCAGCAGAGGTTGTCGGTCGCCGACGCAGGGAGCGCCAGGGCGGCGGACAGGATGAGCAGTGCGGTGGTCCGGTTCATTGTCGCCTCGTCAGAACCCGAAGTTCACCAGGAATTCGATTTCCTGCTGGTGAGTGGCCTGCGCGTTGTCCCGGCAGACCACGGTGAGCCGGTAGCCTTTTCCGCCCAGGCCTCCGGAGCGCTTGGTGATGCGGTTGGAGGCGTCGCCGCCCACGGCCCCGCCGGGGGTGCCGCCGGCTTCCGAGATGGAGGTGACGTTGAAATTGTCGTAGTGGCCCGACGAGTACTGCTGGTCGCCGACCTGCTTCTGCAGCTGGAGGTTCACGAGATTTACGCCGTAGGCGCGAAACTGCGAGAGCAGCATTTGCCGCGCGCCCTCCGCGCAGCTCATCGACCGGTCCCAGTGGCGCTTCGAGGCCGCCGCGTCCACCTCGCGGGTGGTGCGGTTGACGATCGCGACCCCGATCACGGCGAGCACGATCATCAGGATCATCGCCACGATCAGCGCCGAGCCGCGGTCGTGCTTTGGATGGACGAGGCGCATTGCGTTTCCCCTAGAAGATGAACGGGTCCTTGGAGGACTGGTTGGGCACTGCAAACACCACCGAGTTGAAGTAGCGCCGGTACCGCCCGAGGATGACCGCCGTGAAGTCGTTGCGGTCCTCGATCGAGGTGCCGCCGGGAGGCGTCGGGACGTCGCCGGCCCAGGGCGTGGGCTGGGTGATGTCCTGGCGCAGGGACCGGACGACGAGCTGGATGCGAACGGCGCGGATGTTGGCCGGGTGCAGCGTAAAGCGCGAGGCGTCGGTGTCCGCAGAGCTCTGCGCCGGCGCCGTGGCGGTCGGGTCCGGCTCCTCGAGCGTGCCGGGGGTGTTGCCGATGATCCAGTCGGCGCCGTTGTCGGGCGCCGTGATCCCGGTGGTGCTGGGGCGCAGCAGGTACGCGATCTGCAGATCCTCCACGCCGCGGGCGATGGGGATCTCGTCGTTGGTGTCGGGCGTGCCGCTGGCGAGCTTCTCCGCGGTGGTCCCGTTCTGGTTGTAGTCGAGGCCACGGTCGAGCATCAGCCACGGCTCGCCGTTGATCGAGGCGATGTGGTAGCGGTACCGGTTGACGAAGAAGGCGCTCACTCCCGTGGCAGCGTTCGCGTTGGGCGCCGCGCCACCCCCATCGAAGCAAGGGTCGTGGCCGGCGGCGAGGTTGGTGCGATAGGGGTTGCCCGCCACCGCCGCATCGAGCGTGATCTGCATGCCTCCCGCGGAGGTTGCTTTCGCCGTGGTGCCGACCCGGCCCATGGTCGGGTTGGTTCCCTTGGCGCAGGTCAGCTCGAGCAACTGGCCCTTGAGGAAGGTATCGCCGCTCTGGACGTTGACGGTGACGTGTGTGGCGTCGAACCCCAGCACCTGCCAGGCGCGGCCGGTGCATGCGGCGGTGGGATCGCAGCCCTGGATTGTGCTGGTGGGGGTTCCGGCCCAGTAATAGCCGGGATCGCGGGTGACGAACACGATCTCGTCGGGACCACTGATCGAATCGCGGCACGGCGCCGCCGCGCTCCAGCTCGGGCAGCTGTAGTTGCGGAAGTCGAAGGCGTAGCGCGGGTCGACGCCGTAGCCCGCCCGACCGACCGTGTCCTGCATCGACAGCATCGCGTCGCGGGCAGCATTGTTCGCCTCGCGCGCGAGGTCCAGCGTCTGAAGGGCGCGTTGCTGCGAGAGGAAGGTGGCGGTGACGATCCCGATCACGACGATCGCGACCGCGGCGCCGATCATGACCTCGATGAGGGTGAAACCTCGCGGGCGGCGGGCGCTCACAGGTTGAACCCCGACGGATCGTACTTGTAGAAGCTCGTGCTCACCTGGCGGTACCCGAAGTTGGGCTCCTTCCAGCGCACCACCACCTGCACGAGCTTGCCTTGCGGAGTACCGGAGCTGGTGAGGTCGACCAGGAACACGTTCCAGTAGCGCTGGAACACCGTCTGCTCGCCGGCGGGAAGCGTGCTGTCGATGGGCGAAAGCACGCCTCCGTAGTTCGCTGACAGCAGGTTGACCTGGGCCGCACCGGCGACGCCGTCCGTGTAGTCGAAGGCCAGCGGGGTCCCGTCCAGCGTGCTGACGAGCGCGGCGGAGTTCTGCAGCTCCCAGAACCTGGCGACGTCCGCGTGGTTCGTGTCGGTGTACGAGCCCGTGTGCGCGGGCGAGGCCGAGGCCTGCGGCGACAGGCGCGTGTCGACGTATTGCCAGAGCTGCATGTTCTGGACGAGGTCCTGCGCCAGTAGCGAGGCCTGGGCCATGCGTTTGCCGAGGTGGTTGGCCCGCATGGCCGTCACTTGAAGGCCGGCCAGGCCGAGCAGGCCGATGAGCATGACCACGGAAGCGACCATCGCCTCGATCAGCGAGAAGCCGCGGTCCAGGGTCCGTGGCGACCGGATGCGCTTCGGGGTCATCGGATCGTCACCGCCTCCGCGGAGCCGGTCGCGGCCACGATGGCGAAATCGATGATTCCGCCCGGGGAGCCGGAGACGCCTCCGTCCGCGGACTGCGCCTGCATGATGTCCTGCAGGCTGATCTGCTGGCCGACGCTGAGCGGCCCCCCGCTGAAGGTGGCGCCGCCGGAAGGAAGGAACGTGATCGCGCCCCGCTTCGAGCTGGTATCGCAGAAGCTGCAGTACTTGAAGTTGGGCGCGGTGCTGCCGCCATCGACGCTGATATCGGCGACGCCGCCCGAGCCACCGTCCGCGAGCAGGACGTTCACGTACCCGGTTGGAATCCCCGAATAGGGCGGCGCGAGCGCCGCTCCCCACCCGTCCAGCGGCCCGAAGCTCGTGCCGCTGGGGAGCTGGCCGGAGTAGATGAGGCGATCGCCCGACGGCGCGGGAGTGGCAGGGTCGAAGGCGGCCAGCGAGAAGTCGCCGTTGATGTCCTCGACCGACCACCAGCGTCCCGTGTCGACGTCGACGGTCACGACGGTGGGGTTGCCTCGGGCGTACGCTTCGGCGCGCGCGGTCCGCAGGGTCGCCAGGAAGTCGCCGGTCGCGGAGGCAAAGTTGCCGCGCGACTTGAGGCGGTTGAGCGCCATCGCCGACATGCCGGCGAGCACGCCGGCGATGGCGACCGTGATGAGCATCTCGACGAGCGTGAAGCCGCTCGCGCGACGGCGTTGCGAACCCCGGGCTGTCATTCTCCCCCCGCGCGACACGCAGTCGCGGCAGGCAGGAGAGCAAGCGACAGGCCATCGCCAACCAGCCGGATTCACGGCTGCCGAGGCCGAAGGCCCGACCAAATGCTGTCGCTACATTTTGCACCTCGGATACAATTTTTTTGTGAGGGCATGTCGGCGGCTCCGCCCGCTTTTGCGTTGACCTGCCGCCGACGCCGAAGCATGGTGCGCGCCCTCATGGGGTCGAGACGCGCGGAGCTGTTCCCCGAGGCCACCGACGCCGAGTGGCGCGACTGGCGCTGGCAGCTGCGCCACGCCGTGCGCTCGCTTCCGGAGCTCGAGCGCTACCTGCCGCTGACCGACGACGAGCGGCAGGGCTGCGCGGAGACGGCGGACATCTTCCGGCTCGGGATCTCGCCTTACTACCTGGGCCTGATCGATCCCGCGCACCCGTATTGCCCGGTGCGGATGCAGTCGGTCCCGGTCCGCGCGGAGGCGCACGCGCGCGACGGCGAGCTGCGCGATCCGCTGGGCGAGGACCGGCATCGTCCGGTGCGCGCCATCGTGCACAAGTATCCCGACCGCGTGCTCCTGCTGGCGCTCGATCACTGCTCGGTCTATTGCCGGCACTGCACCCGGCGGCGCATCACCTCGGGCGATGAAGGCGGCATCACGCGCTCCGAGCTGGACGAGGCGATCCAGTACTTGCGCGCCCACCCCGAAGTGCGAGACGTCCTCGTCTCGGGCGGCGATCCGCTGCTGCTGTCCACCCCGCGCCTGGTGGAGCTGCTCGAGCAGATCCGCGCGGTCCCGCACGTCGAGATCGTTCGCGTCGGCACCCGCATCCCGGTCTGCCTTCCCATGCGCGTCGACGACGAGCTGGCTGTCGCGCTGCGCCGGTTTGCGCCCCTGTTCGTGGTGACCCACTTCAACCACGCCAAGGAGATCACTCCCGAGGCGCGCGAAGCTTGCGAGCGGCTGGTGGATCACGGCATTCCGGTCGAGAACCAAGCGGTGTTGATGCGGCGGGTGAACTCCAGCGCGATCGCCATCAAGGACCTGATGCAGAAGTGCCTGACGATGCGGGTGCGGCCGTACTACCTGCACCAGATGGACGTGGCGGAAGGTCTCGAGCACCTGCGCACTCCGCTGGCGCACGGCGTGCAGATCCTGCGCGAGCTGCGCGGCTGGACCAGCGGCCTCGCGGTGCCCCACCTGGCGGTCGATCTCCCGGGCGGCGGAGGCAAGGTGACGCTGCAGCCCGACTACGTGGTGGAGAAGCGCGCGCGGGAGACCGTCTTCCGCAACTACCGCGGGGAGCGGTTCGCGTACCCCGAGCCGCGCGAGACCGACTGCACCGTCCCCTACGACGAGATTTTCTACGGCCCACAACCCAGGAGCGCACCGCGACTGCGGGTCCTTCCGTGATCACACACGTCCTCGAATCGGTTGCGCTCTGGATCCAGGGCGTGATCTCCGCGATGGGCTACGCCGGAATCGCCGCGCTGATGGCGATCGAGAGCGCCTGCATCCCTCTTCCGTCCGAAGTGATCATGCCGTTCGCCGGCAGCCTGGTGCCGGGCGGCACTTTCACGCTCCTCGGCTGCGGGCTGGCCGGCGCGATCGGGTGCGTGCTGGGAAGCATTCCGGCCTACTACCTGGGCGCGTACGGCGGGCGACCTCTGATTCTCAAGTACGGGCGCTACATCCTGCTCTCGCCCGAGCACCTCGACTGGGCCGACCGCTTCTTTGCCCGCCGCGGCGATCTGACGGTCTTCTTGGCGCGCCTGCTTCCGGTGGTGCGAACCTTCATCGCCTTCCCGGCCGGCGTGGCGCGCATGCCGATGGGCAAGTTCATCCTCTACACGTTCGTGGGCTCCTTTCCCTGGTGCCTGGGGCTGGCGTGGGTGGGGATGAAGCTGGGCGAGAACATCGAGGCGTTGAAGCCCTGGTTCCACCGCTTCGACGCGGTGTTGGTGGTCGTGGGGCTCGTCGCTGTCGTCTGGTTCGTCCGTAAACAGATCAAGGCGCGGCGCGCGCTCTCCTGACCCGGGCGGCTTCCGCGGGTGGGAAGCCCCGTTCCCAGATCCTCGCTCCCTCCCGCGCAGCCGGCATGGCCGCCCGCTTGCACGAATCTCCTCCGGACGCGGGCGGGAGGCGGCACATGGGGGCAGGCCGGGTGGGGTTGGCGTTGGTGCTCGGGGCGGGGGTCGGGTGCGCGCACGTTGGCGCGTCGCGTCCAGACAAACCGGTCCTGGCTGCCGGCAAGTACGCCGTGGAGTCGATCCGCTCGCGCGCGCAGCTCGAGGGGACGGAGCAGCTGATCGAGATCAGCGAGACCGGCACCCGGATGACCGATGCCACCGGTGCCGAGCACGTCCTCACGCAGCGCGGCGCATTGATCCTCAGCGAGAATGGCACCTGCCGGCTGGCGCTGGCGGTATCGGTGGACGGCGATGAGCCGGGCATCTCGGACCGCACATGCCGCTGGAGCGTGGACGGGGACCGGTTCCTCCTGGGCGACGCCAGCGGAGCGGGGACCAGGACGGTGTACGCGGTGCGGCGAACCGGCGAACGCGTCGTGCTCGAGGGCATGAGCGACCTGGATCCGCAAGGCAACGTGGTCGGCGATGCGCGCGGCGAGCGGATCGTGCTGGTGCAGCGTGCGCCGGAATACGCGGGCCGTTCGGCCGATCGCACCTCCGAAGGGCAGGCCACGCGCGAGATCCAGGAGTACCTGCACGACCTGTAGGAGTTAAGATCGGGGAGTGAAGCTCTTCCTCACCTCCAGGCTGCTTTCCGCCGCCGGCGTCACGCATGGCTTCTCCATCCGGAATGGCGGCGTTTCCACCGGACCGTTCTCGTCCTTGAACCTCGGCGGCTCCGTGGGAGACGACGAGGGGGCCGTGCGCGAGAACCACGAGCGGCTCCGGCAGGCCGCCGGCGTGGAGGGCAGGATCGTCACCGCGCACCAGGTCCACGGCGATCGGGTGGTGGACGGGCGGCTTCACGAGGTCTTTGCGCCCAGCGCCCCGCAGCAGGACGGTGCTGACGCCGTGCTCGCGTTGACCGAGGGCGCGGTAGGCGTGCGCGTGGCGGACTGCGTGCCGATCCTGATCGCCGCGTCCGGGCCGGTGGCGGCGGTGCATTCCGGATGGCGGGGAACGCGGCTGCAGATCGCCAGCCGCGCCGTCCGCGCACTGCAGCGCGCCGCGGGAGCGGATCCGGCAGGGATGCTCGCCGCCATCGGTCCCTGTATCGGGCGCTGCTGCTACGAGGTCTCGCCGGAGCTGGCCGAGGCGTTTCGCGCGATGTTCGGGCCGGAGGCGGCCGATGACCCGGCCAGGACCCCGGGGCCACACCTCGATCTGCGCTACTGCGTCGAGCAATCGCTGGCGCGTGCCGGGGTCCCCGCGGAGCGCATCGAGCAGGTGGGCGGGTGCACATCCTGCGACACCAGCGCCTGTTTCAGCCACCGTCGCGACAAAGGGCGCACAGGTCGGCATCTTGCCTTCATCCAAACCCGCGACATGTGATGCCATTCTTTGACTTGTCAGCCTCCCCGCGTAGATCATCGAAAGACGCGGCTCGTGTGCCGCGCAACGAGGAATCCGCTTGCGCTTCCGCCTGGTCGCCGTGGCCGCCTTGCTCGCCGGATGTGCCGGCGCGCCGGTGCGTCTATCGTCCGAAGCGGAGGAGCTGAAAGAGCTGCGGAGCCAGATCCAGGCGCAGTCCATCCTCGTCGCGCAGCAACAGCGGCGGATCGAGGAGCTGGAGGTCAAGCTCGCCGCGCTCGCGGCCAAGGCGCAGCCCGCGGCCGGGCATCCCGCTTCCGCCGCGCCGGCCCGGCACGATCCCCGCCCTCCGCTGAAGACGGTGAAGGTCGGGGGGCGCCTGCGCCGCACTGACCGGATCAACCCGGTGGAGCGCGCCCCGTCCTTGCCCAACCTCGTCGAGTTGAAAGAGCCCGATGAGGAGGCCCTGGCTCGCCTCGATTCGGACCCGACGGTCGCGCGCGAGTTCGACGCGGACCACACCTGGGCGGAAGCGGTGCAGAAGCTCAATGACGGGCGCCACGCGGAGGCAGAGACCGAACTGCTGGCGTTCGTCGCGGCGTATCCGCGCCACAGCGCGGCCGACAATGCGCTGTTCCTCGCTGGCCTGGTCCGCGAAGTCCGTGGCGATTGCGCCGGCGCGTTGCAGCTCTTCGAGAGCGTGCCGCTCAAGTACCCGGCCGGCGATGCGGTACCGCAGGCGCAGCTCGAGCGCGGGCGCTGCCTGCGGATCCTCGGGCGCAAAGACGAGGCGAAGTCGGTTCTCAAACAGCTTGCCATGGAGCACCCGCACGCGTCCGAGACGGCGCAGTCGCGGCAGCTGCTTCAGGATCTGTAAGGGAGGGGCAGCATGCGGACCCGGACGATCGCGCGGTGGCGTAGAGCAGCACTGGGCGGGGCGCTGGCGGTGACGCTGGCGGTCCCCGCGCGGGCGGAGCAGGACCAGCCCCCGCCACCGGTTCCGCCCCAAGCCACACAGCCTCAGGACGGACAGGAATCCGGGTCGGCGCGGCGGCCGGAGAACGCGCCCATCATCACCGAGCAGAGCCCGCGGCCGCCGCCCGACGGCAACATCAAGCCGGTGGCAGGCGCGCCGGACGAGTACACCATCCAGAAGGGCGATACCCTCTGGGACCTCTCGCAGAAGTTCCTCAACAACCCGTGGTACTGGCCCAAGATCTGGAGCCTGAACCCGGCCATCGAGAATCCGCACTGGATCTACCCGGGCAACAAGCTTCGCATCGTGCCCGGCGAAGGAGGGGCGCAGGCCCCCGCGCAAGTCCAGGCGGAGGAACCGGAAGCCGGGATCGACGCCACCGCGCTGAACGCCCCCGACGACCCGATGGGCGCGTCTCCGGATACGTCGGTCTCACTGCCGGCCACGCCGGACCTCGACGTCGTGGGTCGCGACAGCCGGGAGAGCCGGGCAGCGCTCAACACCGTCAGCGTGAGCGGCAAGCTCGCCTTCTCGCCTCCGGCGGTGCTCTCGGTCCGGAGCAGCGGGTTGGTTTCGCCAGAGGAGATGCGCGCCTCGGGAACGCTGGAGGCGTCCTTCGAGGAGAAGGAGATGCTTTCCACCTATGACACGGCGTACGCGCGGTTCAGGCACGAAGTGCCGGCGAAGCCCGGCGACAAGATGCTGATCTTCCGGCCGGAGGGCTCCATCGTCCACCCCGTCTCGCGCCGGACGCTCGCGCGCCAGACCAAGACGGTGGCGGTGGTGAAGGTGCTCTCCATCCAGGGCAGGCAGGCCACCATCCAGATCGAGCGGACGTTCGAAGAGGTGGGGCGCGGCGATCTCGTGCGCCCG
>Ga0209488_10004769_pt1 | contig 10509 bp, 10 predicted proteins | sample Rivendell_Oct201_8_FD_188349 | JGI IMG/M metagenome (GOLD analysis project Ga0209488, IMG submission 188349) | Vadose zone soil microbial communities from the Eel River Critical Zone Observatory, Northern California, USA -... | ecosystem: Environmental > Terrestrial > Soil > Vadose zone >... | reverse complement strand
GCCGCCTTGCGGCGTTTCAAACGCGCCTGCGAGAAGGCCGGCATTCTCACCGAGCTGCGTCGGCGCGAGTTCTATGAAAAGCCCACGCAGGAGCGCAAGCGCAAGAAGGCCGCCGCCATCAAGCGCCATATGAAGCGCATATCCCGCGACGGCATGCGCACCTCCCGCTAGGGGGCGGGCGCATCGCCATGGCGCTCAGGGATCGCATCACCGAGGACATGAAGAACGCGATGCGGGCCGGCGAGAAAGAGCGGCTCGCGGCGATCCGACTGGCGCTGGCGGCGATCAAGCAACGCGAAGTCGATGAGCGCATCACGCTCGACGACACTCAGGTGCTGGCGGTGCTCGACAAGATGATCAAACAGCGCCGCGAGGCCATCACCCTGTTCCAGAGCGGTGGACGCGCCGACCTGGTGGCCAAGGAGACTGTCGAGATCGGCGTGCTGCAGGGCTACCTGCCCGCGCAGATGAGCGAGGCGGAGATCGAGGCGCTGATCGGGGAAGCGATCGCCGCGACCGGCGCGGCCTCGATCAAGGACATGGGCAAGGTCATGGCGGTGGTGAAACCCAAGGCCCAGGGCCGCGCCGACCTGGGCGCGGTCAGCGCACGGATCAAGCAGAGACTGGGCTGATTTCCCCCGTGGCGCGGCCATCAGTTTGGGACGCATCCCTCAGAACTTCATCGACGAGCTGATCGCCCGCGCGGACATCGTGGAGGTGATCGGCGCACGCGTGCAGCTGAAGAAGGCCGGTCGCGAGTACAAGGCCTGCTGCCCGTTCCACAACGAGAAGACCCCCTCCTTCTGGGTGAGCCCGGACAAGCAGTTCTATCACTGCTTCGGCTGCGGCAAGCACGGTACGGTGCTCGGCTTCCTCATGGATCACGATCACATGGCGTTTCCGGAGGCCGTCGAGGAGCTCGCCACGCGCCTCGGCCTGGAGGTCCCGCACGAGGGCGGCCTCGAGCGCAGCACGCGGCGCGCCGATGAGCCGCTGTTCGAGCTGATGGCGCGCGTGGCCCGCTTCTACGCGGAAGCGCTGGCGCGCGACGCGCGCGCCCGCGATTACCTGACGCAACGTGGACTGGCACCCGAAACCATCGCGCGCTTCGGTCTTGGCTATGCGGTGAACTCGTGGAACGAGGTGCTGCGGCGCTTCGGCGCCGGCGACGCCGAGCGCCAGCGCCTCGCCGACGCCGGCCTGATCATCGAGCGTGAGGGCGGGCAGATGCGCGACGGTGAGCGTCACTACGACCGCTTCCGTGACCGCATCATGTTTCCCATCCGTGATGCCCGTGGCCGGGTGATCGCCTTCGGCGGGCGCGTCATCGACGCGGGCGAGCCGAAATATCTCAACTCCCCCGAGACGGTGCTGTTTCACAAGGGTCGCGAGCTGTACGGCATCTACGAGACGCGGCGCGCGCGCCCCAACCTCACGCGCCTGGTCGTGGTCGAGGGCTACATGGACGTCGTGCGGCTGCATCAGTCGGGGATCGACTACGCGCTGGCAACCCTCGGCACGGCGACCACGCCCGAGCACTTCCGGCGCATCTTTCGCCTCGTGCCCGCGGTGGTGTTCGCCTTCGACGGCGATCGCGCCGGGCGTGCGGCGGCGTGGCGCGCGCTGCAGCAGGCGCTGCCGGAAGCACGCGAAGGACGCGAGATCCGCTTCCTGTTCCTGCCGGAGGGTCAGGATCCCGACACGCTGGTCGGCGCGGAGGGGCGTGAAGCGTTCGAGCAGCGTCTGCAGGGCGCCGTGCCGCTGTCGGAGTACCTGGTGCGGGAGTTGTCGGAGCAGAGCGAGCTGGCACACGCCGACGGACGCGCGCGCTTCGCGGAGAGTGCGCGGCCACTGTTCGCGAGGGTGCCGGAAGGTGTCTACCGCGAGTTGCTGCTCGAGCGGCTGGCCGAAGTCGTGGGCCTCCCCGCGCAGCGTCTGCAGGAGCTGTGGAGCGCCGGGCGAGCGCTGCCGGCCGCCGACGCGACGCCGCCGCTGCGGCGCCGGCCCGGGACCGCAGCGGGGCGCGGCAGTCTGGTGCGACAGGCCATCGTGAGGCTGCTGCACTACCCGGCCATCGCGGGTGAAGTCAGTCTCGCGGAGCGCTCCGGACTCGACGCGAGCGAGGAGCCGGGGATCGAACTGCTGCGTGACCTGCTCGACAACCTGCGCGAGCAACCGGCGCAGATCTCAGCCCAGGTGATCCAGCGCTGGAGCGGCCGACCGGGAAGCGAGGCGCTGCAGAAACTCCTCGAGCGCGAGGAGGTCATTACAGATGCCGCCGCTGCCGCGGGCGAGCTTCGTGGCGCGCTGCTGAAGCTCGCCGCTCAGGCGGCCGGACGGCGCCTGGAGGCCTTGGAGACCAAGAGCCGCACGGGCAGTCTGGCGCAGCACGAACTTGAGGAACTTCAAAGACTTATCGAAATAATGCGCCACCGCGATGCGCGCGGGAGCTAGTTTCCATTTGGTGATTTCGCCGTCGTCAAATAATATTACGCGCTTTGCCTTGGCACCCCTTGAGCCGCCCCCTCCCGGGCAGCACATAGGGTGAATCCGCCCAGCGCACCCCGACACATGACACGCAAGCACAAGCCACACACAGCACACAAGAAGCGTCCCGCCGCTCACCCAGGCAAGCCGGTGAAATCGCCCGCCTCCGACAAGGCGGTCGCCGCCGTGGCGGGCCTGCGCGAGAAGGACCGCGCCCGCAGCCCCGCGGCCGCGAAGAAGCCCGCCGCCGGCGCCCGCCCGACGCTCACGCACGCGAAGATCAACGACAGCGCGCGCCCCGAGGCCCGCGTCGCGGGTGGCAAGGCCGCAGACAAGCGCCCGCTCGGCATCGAGCGACGCGTTCCGCCCATGCCGGAAGACCGGCAGTCGCAGCTCAAGCTCCTGATCGCGCGCGGCAAGGAGCAGGGCTACCTGACCTACGCCCAGGTCAACGATCACCTGCCCTCGGAAATCGTCGATCCGGAGCAGATCGAAGACATCGTCAACACCATCAACGACATGGGCATCCCGGTGTACGAGAAGGCACCGGACACCGAGTCGCTGCTCGCCACCGAGCCCTCCGCCCCGGCGGACGAAGAGGCCATCGAGGAAGCCGCGGCCGCGCTGGCCGCGCTCGACGCCGAGCTCGGCCGCACCACCGACCCGGTGCGCATGTACATGCGCGAGATGGGGACCGTGGAGCTGCTCACGCGCGAGGGTGAGATCCGCATCGCCAAGCGCATCGAGGAGGGACTGGATGCGGTGCGCAGCGCGCTCGCCCTGTACCCGCCCACCCACGACTTCCTGCTGCGGGCCTACGAGCCGGTGAAGGCGGGCCAGGCGCGCCTGGTGGATGTGATCGTCGGCTTCATCGATCCGAACGCGCCGGACGTCATCGCACAGCCGCAGAACCCGACCAAGGTCGAGGTGATCGCGCCGGAAGAAAAGGCCGACGAGGAAGAAGAAGCGGAGGAAGCCGACGGCGAAGAGGAAGTCATCGACACCGGCCCCGATCCCGCGGAGGCCGCGGCGCGCTTCGCCTCGATCGCGAAGCTCTACGCCCAGGTGCTCGGCTCCATCGCCAAGCTCGGCGCGCGCGATCCCAAGACGCTGCGCCAGCGCAAGCGCCTGGCGGACGAGTTCATGGAGCTGCGGCTGTCGCCGCGCATGTTCGATGCGCTGATTCTCAACCTGCGCACGCACGTGGCGGAGGTTCGCCAGCTCGAGAAGGAGATCATGATCATCGCGGTGCGCGACGCCGGCATGCCGCGCAAGGACTTCATCGCTTCGTTCCCGAAGAACGAGACCAACTCGCGCTGGCTCGCACGCCATATCAAGGGCGGCAAGAAATACTCCGCGCCGCTCGCCAGGTTCAAGGACGAGATCGAGCGGCGGCAGAGGAAGCTCGAACAGCTCGAAGGCGGCTATCACCTCACGATCAACGACGTCAAGGAAGTCAACCGCGACGTGTCGATCGGCGAGGCCAAGGCGCGGCGCGCCAAGAAGGAAATGGTCGAGGCCAATCTGCGCCTGGTCATTTCGATCGCCAAGAAGTACACCAACCGCGGCCTGCAGTTCCTCGACCTCATCCAGGAAGGCAACATCGGCCTGATGAAGGCGGTGGACAAGTTCGAGTACCGGCGCGGCTACAAGTTCAGCACCTACGCGACCTGGTGGATCCGCCAGGCGATCACGCGCTCGATCGCGGACCAGGCGCGCACCATCCGCATCCCGGTGCACATGATCGAGACCATCAACAAGCTGAACCGCATTTCGCGCCAGATGCTGCAGGAAATGGGCCGTGAACCCACGCCGGAGGAGCTGGCGGTGCGCATGGAGATGCCCGAGGACAAGGTGCGCAAGGTTCTCAAGATCGCCAAGGAGCCGATCTCGATGGAGACGCCCATCGGCGACGATGAGGACTCGCACCTGGGCGACTTCATCGAAGACACCTCGGTGGCTTCCCCGATCGATCAGGCTACGATGGAGTCGCTGCGCGAGACCACCCACTCGGTGCTGGCACAGCTCACACCGCGCGAAGCGAAGGTGCTGCGCATGCGCTTCGGCATCGACATGAACACCGACCACACCCTCGAGGAAGTCGGCAAGCAGTTCGATGTCACGCGCGAGCGCATCCGTCAGATCGAGGCCAAGGCGCTGCGCAAGCTGCGCCACCCGAGCCGCAGCGAGCAGTTGCGCAGCTTCCTGATGGATGATTGAAGCGCCGCAGGCGGCTTTCGAAAGTCGCGCCTTCGCCCGCCGCCGAAATGAGCGTTGAGGTGGGTCCGCTGAAAGCGCCGCAGACGGCTTTCAGCCAATTAACTAGATGCCGGCCTTGCCGAGGGCGTCGATGAGCTGGCGCAGCAGCTCGGCCAGCCCCGGGTGGCCGGCCTCGAACTGCACCGCCAGGGATTCCAGCCGCGGGACATGGGCGACCGCCGTGTGCGCACCGGGCGCGAGCGCGCGCTCGATGTCGCGCATGACCGTGCCGAGCAGCGCTCGCGCCTCGCGGTCGACCGAACCGCTCGCGCTCAGGCGCTCGTGCACCCGCGCGAGCAGCTCCCGCAAGCTCTCCTGAGTCATCGCTTCCCGGTTCCTAACTCCCCTGACCGAGGGAAGTGTTGAGGGCCGCTGACGGAGCGGCATCTGCGCCGAGGAGGTCCTTCCAGGTGTGCTCGCGTCCCAGGCGCTTGCCCTTCTCGGTCAGCTTCAGCCCCTCTGGCGAGAGCGTGACCATAAAGGGCTTGCCATCCACGTCAATTTCGCGCTTCAGCTGCTTGTTGAGTTTGGTAGCCATTGCGTCCTCTCACGTGCAAAGCCTGCACGCTGCAGATGGTAACAGCAAACGGCCGGCATCCACCGGCGGCTCGCGATGCGAATGTCGGTCGGGTTATTTCTTCGGCCCCTCGGACTTGAGCGCCTCGAGGACATGCGGCCGCGCACCCACGCGCTCGACGAAACGCTTCAGCTGTGGCCACTTGCCGGTGTCGAGGTTGACATGCTGGCTCCAACTCAGCACGGTGAACAGGTAGGCGTCGGCGACGGTGAACTGCTCGCCCATCAGGAAGCTCTTCGACCCCAGCGCACGCTCCACGTAGTCGAAGCGGGTCACCAGGTTCTTGCGCGCGTATTGCTTGGTGTCCTCCGGCGCATCCTGACGGAACAGAGGCGAGAACCCCTTGTGAAGTTCCGAGTTGATGAAGCTCAGCCATTCCATCAGCCGGTAGCGCTCCATCGTGCCCGCGGCTGGCGCGAGCTTGGCCGCGGGATTGCGGTCGGCGATGTACTGCAACACGGTGACGTTCTCCGTCAGCACCTCGCCGTTGTCGAGCGTCAGCGTCGGCACGTAACCCTTGGGATTCACCTCGTTGAAGTCCAGGCCGTCGGCGGCCTTCTTGGTGTGCCGGTCCACCTTGACGAGATCGAATTTGAGGCCAGCCTCGCGCAGCGCGATGTTCGACGCCAGCGAACAGGCACCCGATAAGTAGTAGAGCTTCATGTCGGTCTCCTTCCTGGGCAACACTTCCGCCGGCCGATACCGGCGTATCCGTCGCGGAAGGGTCATGCTAACGTTGCCCCCGGCGATGGCAAGAGGGTCGTGCCATGAGGTCGCTTTTGATGACCGCCGCGGTCATTACTGCCGCGATCGCGCTCGGAGGCTGCCCGCACAAACGGCCGCAGCCCGTTCCCGGCCCGCAGTCCGCGCCCGCTCAGAGCGCTCCGACCTCCAACGAGCGCGATGACGATAGCCGGCGCACCGCCGGCACCCGCAGCCATCGCGCCAGCGAGGCGTTTTCGCGAACGACCTGCGAGCGCCGGGCGTTGTTTCCCTACTGAGCACCCGCGCGCTGCTACAATCACGGCGTTTGGGCCTGTAGCACAGCGGTTAGTGCAGGGGACTCATCGACGAGGTGCCTTCGCGCGGAAACGCGCGAAGTGGACGGGAAGAATTCAGGGAACCCTTCGGGATGTGATCCCATGGCAACCCTGAGCCGAGCCGCCGGTACACCGGCGGAAGGTGCAGAGACTACCTGAGGGCTGAAGCGCCCTTGATAACAGGCTTGGAGCATCCCGCACCCACACGCACGGTTCGTGCACGGGTGAAGAGATAGTCCACTCCCGGCGGAAACGCCGGGGCCAAGTGAATCCCTTGGTCGTAGGTTCGAATCCTACCGGGCCCAGTTTCTGACCCGCCTTGAAATGGCGCTCTCGTTCCGGGAGCGAACTTGCATTTTGGATTGGCAAGCCATTCGACCGGAGACCGGCCACGGTTGGCAACGGCAGTATGGTGGCGTTTGGCGCACGCTCCTGGAAAGCGGTCGATGATTTTCACGCTGCAGCTATCGCCAACGGCGGCACTTGTGATGGCCCCCCGGGTCTTCGGTTGCAGTACAGCCCCGATTTCTACGCGGCCTACGTCCGCGATCCGGATGGCAACAAGGTCGCCGCCGTATGTCGTGGATTCACACAGAAACCGTGACCGGCGCAATCCAGGCTTCATGAAAAGCCGACGTTCCCCACAGATCAGACGGCCGCGACGCGCAGGTTGTTGCGCGCCGCGTTGAGCGCGATGCGGAGCTGGTGGGGGTCGCGGCGGACCGGGGTGAGGAGGAGTCCGCCCTGGATGCTGGCCATCGTGGCGGTGGCGAGCGCGGCGGGGTCGGCGTCTTTGGGCAGCTTGCCACGGGTTCTCATGCGGGTGAGGCCCTCGCGCAAGTGCTCTTCCCAGCGTTCGAAGCCGGCGGCGATCGCCGCCCGGGCGTCTGGGTCGCTCCCCGCGAGTTGGCCGGCGAGCCGAGCCGATCGGGCAGCCGCCGCACGCTTGCCGGTCGGTCTGATGCTGAACGTATGCAGGAGCTAAGCGGACAGCGAGCTCTGGTCACCGGTGGCACTTCGGGCATCGGTCGCGCGGCGGGCGGGTGGCGGTGTGACCGGAAGGCGGGTTCGGCGCTTTCGCGACGTGGACGGCGGAGACTCACCATTCGAAGGGATGCCGCTGTAGAGTACTGCGATGCCTTCGCGGGCGTACTTCCTGTCGCTTCCTGAACGCGTGATCCGCTCGGCGCTGGGCTTCAGCGCCGGACTGCTGCGTGAAATCGGCGAGCTCGCGTTGCCGCGGACCGTGCGCCGCGGCCAACTTTACAAGAGCCTCGTGGACACGACGCTGCGCTACGTGATCGAGCAAGTCGGCGGCGCCAAGGGCGTCTATCCCACCGAAGTACCGCAGGCGCAGGACTTTCTTGCGCGGCGCGGCGTGGGTCATGCCATAGAGCTGCTCGGCATCGCGGCGTTTCGCATCTCTCCAGTATGGGTATTCGCGGCACTTGCCGATCTCAGCGGCCTCGGGCGGCGCCTGATCCCAGAGATCGCCGAGGCATTGAAGGAAGAGGGCCTCCTGGAGAAGGAGGCGCAGTTCGAGAACGTCGATCAGTTGCTCGATAGCCTTGAGAAAACCTCATCACGCCTGGCCCAGACGATCAATGTTCCGCCCATTGATGTCGCCTGCCTTCGCAAGGAGTGGACGGAAATTCGATCGCAGGCGCGTGGACTCAAGCCGGTCGAGCTTCCGTCTGTCAAGCTCATCAGCAGCCGATGGGAGGAGCTGAAGGACGAGGCGGCGCGGCAGGGACGCTCGATATTCGAGACCTCATCCGTGATGGCGATCTCTGCCGTACGTAGGCTGCCCGATCGGGCGCTTTGGCTCTCCTCGTCAACACGCGTGGGCGCGGCGCGCACCGGAAGACTCTTCTCAGCGGCAATCCTCGAGGACTACAGTCACACCCTCAACCAGCTCCGCGACGTCGGCTATGGTACCTATGCGAGACGACAATTGAGTCCGTACCTGCGCGCCTGTGTGGATCAATTCTCGCGCCAGCAGCGTTCGATCACCGAACGGCTCATCGAGAGAATCCGCAAGAACTGACGACAGTGCCGCGGCGGTTGGCGGCCCAAAACCCGTCATTCGCTGCCATTTACAGATCGGACAATAGCTGCCGCTCATTTGTGAGAGCGTCACTCGCCCAGCGCCACATTGCACCCGCGCAGTGCGACCTTGCCGCTAAGGCCTCGGCGAGGAGGCGCCGTCATTCTCCGCCGCGAGGCGTGCCTCGGCGGCTGAAATCATGGCCTTGAAGCGCGGATTATCGCGGAGGGGAATGAAGTCCGGATCGGCCTTCGCGTGGTTCAAGAAGCCAATTGCCACCTTTTCCAAGACTGGACCGAGCAAATCCAGCGCGGCGTCTGTCTCTTTCAGATGAATCAGAAGGGCGCAGGCAAAGTTGTAGCGCATATTCCAATTGTCGGGATCAATCAGCAGGGCGCGGTTCATCCGCTCCTTTGCGCGTTCGGCCTCCCCCAGGGTAGCGAGAGCATAAGCGCTGTAGGCCGTGACCGTTCCATTGTTCGGATCCTGTGTCAGAGCCTTTGCGGCTCGGGAGAGCGCAATGTGCGCGGTGCGCCGAGCGGCTTGTGAGTCTCCGACGGCGACGTAACAGGACATCAACATGGCAGTCGAATTAATATCCGTCTCCATGAGGGCCGTCGCTTTTTCCCAGTAGCGTATGGCGTCCTCGAGCCGTTGTTGCCTGTAGCTCAAATACGCGGCTGATCTGTTGACCTCGTAGGACTCTGCGTCCAGACCAAGGGCGATGTCGATTTCGGCGGAGGCCTCATCATGACGGCCGTAGTCGGCCAGGATTCTGGCCTTCATGGCATGGGCCTCGGCCAGATTGGCGTCCAGTGCGAGCGCCCGTCCAGCAGCCAGCAAGCCGTCATCGCCTCCTCTTCCAAGCGCGAAGCGCAGAATCACTTGCCCAAGGGCCATGAGCGCCCAAGCGCGCGCATAGCCGGGGTCTATTTCGGTAGCGCGGATACATAACCGAATGATCGCTTCGGCACGCCTAGCATCGGCTTCCTGGCCGGTGACGTAGAGCTGCCGCCCCATGAGGTAGAGATTGTAAGCCTCGACATTGTCCGTGCCGCGCTGCTCGATGGCCTTCTTCTCTTCGGGCAGGAGCTTGAGTTTCAGAGCCTTGACGATCGCTGCGGAGATTTCGTCCTGCAGCGCGAAGATGTCGTTGAGGTCGCGGTCGTAACGTTCGGCCCAGACGTGATCGTTGCTCGACCCGTCCACCAGCTGGGCGGTGATCCGTACGCGGCCACCTGCTTTGCGCACACTGCCTTCCAGTACATGGTCGACCTTCAGTTCACGTGCGACTTTCGGCACGTCGACGTGCTTGCCCTTGAATACGAAAGCGCTGTTGCGGGAGGTCACCGCCAGCGCCGAGACCTTGCTCAGATCCGTGATGATGTCCTCGGTGATTCCGTCGCTAAAATACTCCTGCTCCGGATCGCCGCTCATGTTGGCAAAGGGCAGGACGCAGATCGCGACGCGCGCGGGGCCGGGAGCCGAGGCGGACGGTGCCGAACCGAAGATCGCCGTCACGGATTGGGGCGCGCCATGGCGAGCAATCATGGCGCCGAGCGCGCGAATCACTTCCTGGACCTGCGGACTCCGCGGATCCTCCCCCCAGTCATCGAAGTCGGTCGTATGAAGCGCGCGTACGTCGATCGGCAGGTCTGCGCGCCCGAAGCGAACTGGGACGAGGATGCCGCGCTCAGCTCCCTCGCGCGCTTCACCACGCACCCAGCGGGACTCCACTGAATTCGGGGTCCAGACCACCAGGACGGCGGCAGCGATCTTTAGTTCCGCGGCGATCTGGCGGTCGAACTCCTGGCCGGCACAAATCTCCGGGTCCCACCAGACCGTCCAGCCCTTCGCCTCGATCGCGGCCACGAGCGGCGCGACGCGCGCTTTGTCGCTGCGAGCGTAGGAAACGAAGATGTCGGCCATACTTGTCGGACCTCAAGTCAAAATTGTCGCCGCGATCTTGCCGCGTCGTGGGTAGCTTAACCCGGCATCCGGCCTCAGCGAAGCGGTGCGCCGACTGGAAACGCAGCTCGGCATCCGGCTCCTCGCAGAGGCGCAGGCACGAGGCGCCATCCGGAGTAGTAGAGAAACGC
>Ga0209488_10004768_pt1 | contig 10509 bp, 10 predicted proteins | sample Rivendell_Oct201_8_FD_188349 | JGI IMG/M metagenome (GOLD analysis project Ga0209488, IMG submission 188349) | Vadose zone soil microbial communities from the Eel River Critical Zone Observatory, Northern California, USA -... | ecosystem: Environmental > Terrestrial > Soil > Vadose zone >... | reverse complement strand
TCGCGAATTTTGTCTCGAATATCGTAGATGGATGTCACAAAATCTCGCAGGGGGATAACGAGAAGAAGTAGTGCAAGGACCTGCCCAAACCCCCACTGACCCTCTTCACGGGATTGAATTCGCTTGTTGCGAGAGAGGGTGAGCTCAATGTCGGAAAGGAAGATGCCGTTAATGAAGAAAAGAAATACTAGGCCGACGACGAGAAAGCTGACGTGGACGTCGTCTTGAGAAGGCAACTGGGAGGTGGAAGAAAGGCCTTGGGTGTTGTGAACAGATTGAGACTGGGATGGAATTGGCATATGGTCGTTGCCGTCTTGAACGCTTGGGTAAGGGTTGACGGGTTGGGAAGATGGGCGAGAGTGCGGATGAGAAGGTCGTGGACTAGAGGGGATGGTGGGGTCATTATCGCCCATTTGATGTTCCTCATCGGGTGGTGAGACACGCTGTCTTAGAATAACACTGTTCAGAACCCGTAGTAGAGTCTGCGGTGCGTGCCGTAGAGCGCGCGGAGCGCGTTGCAAATCACCCAAGACATGTTGGCACAACGCCCATAACTGGGGGTGTCGCCTCCGAGACTTGTTGTATAGGATATGTAGTGAGATAAAAAAGAGGAAGCCGGGTACAAGGTTGACGCCCGGAATCAGGAGAAGGGAATACATCAACAACGAGCAGATGCGCAGTGCACGCGACGACAAGGGCACGGCACCTCCGACGATCGTGAGGGTTGGATTGCAGGAGATGTGGGTGCCAAACTTGGACGGATCACTCCAGAGCCAGATTCCAATGGAGGCCATGAGTGAGAGGTGAACAGAGCCGAGTGTGAGAACAGGAGCCTGCAAAACAAGCTCCCGAAGGCGTTGAGTGAATGATGGATACGTCTCGTTAAGCCCTTGAGGTGTGACATCCTGCTTGGTGTCACGACTTCTATTGCCCCTGCTATCGCCACTTTTCTCCCCGCTCTGATTTCTATCCGAGTGGTCGTTGCTCGTCTCCGCCTGTTCGAGACTCGTTCCATTGTTGCCCATTACAAGTCGACGAAGGGGAGATGTAAGAAGCTTGAACCAGCCCGACCAAGTCGCGGGGATGACCATGCTTTCCATGTCATTTATGCTTCTGTGGTGAGCATATAGGAGGAACCAAATGAACGTGCTGGTGTTATTCATCCAGCTTAGATCAAGAACGACGGCGGCGTGAAAGTTGGTAATTGATGGGCCTCCGCCAAACCCCTTGGCTTCAATGACGGTGGAAATAAGGATGGAGAAAGCGATTGCGAGCATACCGATGGATTGGTCCTTTATTCCCTTTATCTCATCGATAGTGACTTTTCCATCCCAGAGGTGAGCGACGATGGGCGCGAAGCATAGGAAGTTTTGAACGTAGGTGGCAGTGCGTACGCCGATACCAGATATGTCTGGGTTGGCGGGAATGCATAGGTCGGCCATTGTGGCCAGAGACAAGAATACCTTTGTGGCGTGTACGACAGCCGGCCTAAGCGCCATGCGATTTTGGACCTATACCACGTCATGATTGTTGTCTTCTCGGAAGTCAGGCCATTCTTCTCGTCCATTGCCATTCAGTCACGACATCCACCCTCGGGGGACGATGATGGTGACCCTTCTCCAGCCATCTCCCCACTTTGTATAATATGGCTTACGTATACATGCAACGAGCGTCGGACAGCAGTGCTTCTTTTCCTTCGGAGACAATACAATACACAGGAGGATTGCTTGGTTCTACCTCGTCTACTTTCTTGGCTTCCGTGACTCGGAGCCCGTCCCCGTCAGATGAAGTCCGTCTCAATCACGCAAATCGTCTTGCTCTGCTCAGATGGCTACGTCCGTGATGGAGAGGGCGCCGTGAGGATGTCCTGCAGCCACCAACAGTTGAGGACAGCGACTTCGTGTACAAAACATGGGTTGTCAGTGAGAGGGGAAGTGACGCGGAGGCGTAGAGTTGAAAACCTGCCCTCCCGGTGGTTATGAGTGCATTATGCTTGAAATAGCTGGTCTCTGACGAAGGTGCGCCAGTTGTTACTCGTCGCTTCTCTCATAAAAGCGTATGTATATAAGGGCTATGAGGGCTAGCAGGCCCATAAACAAGCCTGAGAGCGAGCACGCAGCAGACGTCGGTTAGGGCACTTCCACCGCATTTGAGCCAAGCTGTCACCATGTCACCAATTGTATAGGAAATAGCTGTCTTCGATTAGTTACTGGGCTGTATATGCCCACATCTGAGTACGAAGATGAAAACAGCGACAACTCGTTTTCCTGGCCGGAGTCCGGCAGGGAGGAAGTCACCTGTGATCATCCCCACAATCGAGCCCACACATGGTCCCCCACCCGAGCGTCCACCCCAGGGTCCACGTCTAGCCCAAAAGCCCACACACGACGTTTAGTCAGCGTCTTGAACACATTCCCCAGCGCCGCGCCGACGCCCATGAGGATGAAAAACCCTCCCGCGGTGCGGAGCTCCGTCCCGTGTCCGAGGCCACAAATACCGAGGTCGTGCATGACCATGGACACAGCACTGAGCGTCCCGTTCAACGAAGAATGTGGCGTTATGGTTTAGAATATGGGTGTGGGAACTACGCCAAGGGCATTTCCTCAGTCTCTGGTTGAACGACAGTAAGTTTACTACTGTACTTTTTGCAAGGACCTTTTCCTAAACAAATATCACGTGACCAATTTCTTTCACTGGTTGCCGGACAGTCACTGTCGTTTCCTACGACTACGACTATGTTCACCCCACGTTCCGCTACCGCACGTGTGATGACTGATGAAGCGGGGGTGATCCCGCCAATAACTGCACAATGCAACGACTCGGATGCGGTGACTGCCTCACGGGTTCCATCTTCAAGTCAACTACAAGCAACTCCTTTCCGAGTCGATGGATCGAACGCCTGCACCGCCCTCGCCCTTGGCAAACTGGTATGGCAAATTCGCGCGGGATCCATTAGCCTGTCGTCTGTGTCACTCCCACGTGAGCGGAGAACATCCAGCGTGTCACGACAAGCCGTACCACACGTGATTAGACGCGCATATCATATAACTACCAAGTCCTCAGTCACCAACACCACATCGCGGCCACACCACCGGGTGGTGTCGCCGACTCACCCTCAACCACAGGACACCCGCAACAACATTCTCCGTTTCGACGGGACGGGAATGCTTCACAAGGTAGATATCCTCGTCTCTAAACAATTTTCTCCGAATCCAAGCGGGTTCTTACCGGATTTCGATGTCCCAGAATTCGACATCTCGAGCTTACAGATCGTGTCAAAGGAAATTTCGGTCGCGAAACGACCATCGCGCATGGACCGTCTCACCCTAGTGCAAGAGAGATTTCGCCTAGTCTGGTCGTTGGCTTGTACACAGCGGGGACACGAATGCGAGTCTGGGGTTGCCATGGAGTCCAGCACTTCCCTTTGTAGGCCTAAACGACATGATCGGTGTTCGTGTTCAGACACGCGTTGTCGATTGCACGGACAGCTAGCTCCGGACATTTTGAGTCACCATAATGCTCTACCTACTGTCTATCATATATTTTCCGAGAGCCAAGTAGGCCGAGGGAACGAGATGAGCGTTGAAGAGAAACAAATACAATTAGCGGTAGCACAATTAATTTATATGTGATTGCGTCGAATACCCTTACCGTGAGTCTAATGAACAACTATGATAAGCACATGCGGAAGGGCCTCTCTCCGGACTATGAATATCATGACTCACGCTGTGACTCGCGTTCACTTGGTGGCAAATCCTAATAATTCTGCCATCTCGTGGAACCCTGTTGCCAATGCAACTTGGCGCGCGGTCTCGCCCTTGTTATTTTCTGCATCTATACTCGCGCCATGCTGGATCAGCAGTCGCGTGCCTTCGATCGCCCCCATTGTGGGCCAGAGCAATGATTTTAACCGTGATGAGAGATGCAGTGGGGTGGATCCTTCATTATCCCGAGCGTTTATATCTGCTCCTTGGTCCAGCAGTAACTGCATCACGTGTATCCGGTCGGGTTGGGGTTCGTCGCAACATCGAGCCGCAACGTGCAGTGCAGTTCTCCCATTTTCATGCCGGGCATCGATATCCGCGTTATATTCAAGTAGTATCCGAACTGCTTCAAATCGTCCGGCCCAGCTTGCTACGTGCAGTGGGGTTGACCCTCCAATATCCCGAGCCGCTACAAGTCGTCCGGACCATGTTGCTACGTGCAGTGGGTCTGACCCTGCGTTACTCCGAGCCTCTACATCTGCACCATGGTCCAGTAGTAGCCGTATCACATTGATCCTGTCAGAGTAACGTGATGCGAGGTATAGTGCAGTTTTCCCATCTTCATTCCGAGCATTGATATCCGCGTTATGTTCAAGTAGCATTTGAGCGGCTTCAAATCTTCCGTGGGTGGCTGCTACGTGCAGTGGGGTTGACCTTTGATTATTCCGACTCGGAACGTTTGCGTCTGCACCGTGGTCCAGTAGTAACTGCATCACATGAATCTCGTCGGGGCTGTCGCAACGCTGTGCTGCAATGTGCAGTGCAACCTTCCCACCTTTGTTATGGGTATTGATATCCGCATTTTGTTCAAGTAGCATCTGAACGATTTCAAGTTGTCCGTGGTAGACTGCTAGGTGTAGTGACAACCAGCCGTCCCATTTCTGGGCGTTTACATCCGCGCCGTGATTGAGCAGCCACAGCGCCATGTCGACGAGGCCTTCTCGCGATGCTCCATGTAATGCCGTCCGTTCCTTCGCATCCCGAAAATTGACGTCTGCGCCATGCTGATGCAAAAATTCTGCAACTCGGAAATGCTTCCCGTCCAGTGCTGCTGTCAGTGGTGTTATCCTGTGGCCACCCGTAACAATTATAAGTTCGGGATGTTTGACGACGAGGTATTTTGTCAGGTCGTGAAACCCGCACAGTGTCGCATAGTATAGGGGAGACGCATCAGGCACCCGTGAATCGAGCGTGGTCCAGGCCCAGGGATTGTCTATATTGTATACCCGAAGCCATGCCGCCCAATGTGGTTTGTCAGCGTCAAAGAAATATTCCATCGTATCTCGTAAGCGTGAAGCAACGCCCTCGAACTTCGCATGGTCGACCCAATGTCTGGCAGCATATTCGGCAAGAGGGATATCCTTGGCACCAACTTTATCAACACGATCGTCCAGACGGAGTAGAACGCCTAGGCAAGCCAGGGCGAGAATGGTGTGCGCAGGCTCGAGAAGAATGTGGTAGCGTGAGACATCTCCGTGGGAACCGGCAAGACGTTTGGATGTAAGGAACTCTTTCACTGAAAAGTGAGAGAATTGCACCACTTGAGACTCGCCATCATCAATAATCGAGATCAAACTCGAACACGTGGACAGAATGGCCTGGCGTTGATCCGCCCACCGCCAATCCGGATTCACGATTGGAATTACACCCCGCGACTCCGCATTGAAGTCAACTGCAAGAACCTCGGCAAGTTCGTCGACACGCAGGGGCCGAATGGCGACAGTGAGACAATGGAGGAGACGACGGGCATGCTCTCGATTTGCTTTATTGATATCCGTCAATATCCGTGCGTACGTCTCGTCCAGGGTTTCGGGCATTTCATCAAGTATTCCCCGGACGCTCGGTGGTAGACAGTGCCGAAGCGTCTCCAGCTGACAGTATACCCACCGAAACCTAGGTGACAACGAGTGAACAAAATAAGGGTGTTGAGAAACAACACACGTACATGCCATCTGCTCTTTCAGAGAGAGTCTCGATAACAAGTCTCTTGTCCTCCTCACGCCACTTCCGCATCTTCTTATCAGATTGGACTGTTGAACTGACGTAGTTGATGATGTCATGCTTTTGTCCACTTTCGTCGTGTAAGGCGACGCGGTAAGATGCTAGAGGCTCAAGGACGGTTCGGATGTCGATCTCAGAGCGACTCGTGACACATATGTGTAGATTGGGGAGATGGAGGTTATCAAGATCCTCGACAAGATCGAGGACCTCTTCTCGTGGAGTTGGCATGCCGGAATTGTTCGGGCACTCGTCAAGAGCATCAACGATCAGGTAAACAGGAACTTGAGCGGAGGATAGGAGTATTTCTTTTAAGCACCCCACCAAGGCACTATTACTCGGCTTTCGCTCGCCATCATCGTGTGCTGAATAAAGCCGAGAGAGTACGTCACAATAAATGTTGGACTGAGTGACGAGCTGTGAGATGATAGAAAGGAGGAGATCGCGACAGCCTTGCTTTTCTTCATCACGAAAATCGCAATAGAAGTAAGCCAGAGACGCCGATCCTGTCTCTCGTAGACGCATGATTTCTTCAATTATTCCGGAGCTTGTTGTACTCTCAGTTGACCTATATAGCAAGGCGTGGAGAAACCACTAACCAAAGGATGCTCTTGCCGGAACCCGCTACCTAACATGCCGATGAGGTACGGAACTTTGCGGAGTAACGGGAAACATACGTTTGCCATGGATCCATAAGAGAGAAGCAGCCGACTTCCACTCTTTGTAGGTATCTCCTTGGAAAAACCAAGTTGCTGTTCCTTCAAAGTGAGCTTGGCGGGCAATGTTGTGATTTGTCGAGGGATCCGGGGGAGAGAGCCACCTTCGAAGTTCTTGTCGGAATTGGTTCCCTGTGAAGAAGACTAAGTACTGATAGGTGGCCGTAGTGACAGGAGATGACGAACCCTTGACTTGGTTTACATCGCTTGCCGTTCCATGCATGGTTTCCTTTGTCTCGTCTGCTGTCCGTTGCATAATTTCTCCGGCTAAACATAGAAATGTTTAAGGTGAGAGCGATGGGATAAACACGCTCTGCGCACCGTCGATTACCACTTTCACCTTGTCGTCGACACTTCGGGTGACTTTCAATACCTCTGCTGTTGCCATGCGAGCTTCTTCTTGAGTTAGCTTATCCAACCGCTTCAGTGCATCCTCAACGTCGTTCCTGCTTAGTAGCTTGTTTAGATATTTTTCTAAAGGAACGTCAGTCGAGAGCAAAGAAGAACGGTGATGACCAATTCACTCCGTCGTCTCTGTTGAATCTCTGTTGTCGTTGTTGCGAGAATAGAGAGCACTTCTGCCATAATCTTCACCATCATGTCCGTCATCGCATCGGATGGTGGCAGTTCTGTATAAGACTCGAGACGCTTGAAGAAGTTCGCGATTCTCTCAAAGATGTCGATGAGCATATCTTGGCTCGCATCTACATCCTTCGCCGCCTAACAGAAGTTGATGATAGGGCTTATGCTGAGGATTCGATCGGGAAGCTCACCAAAAGGAGGACGCCGATACCAGCAAATATTACTTTGGCAGGCGAGAATACCTGATAAATGGCGAGCAGAGTACAGATCGTGCCAGGGGGACGATGGCAAGTCAAGGCTTACCAAGCCAACACCCTCGCCGAGAGTGGCGGAGAACGAGTAGAGAACATTCACAGTGGGGTTAAGCCAATTTCTTAGTCTTTCGTCGCTTCCGCGACGTTTGTTAAACTTCTGAATCAGGTCTTGAAGGACAGACAAAACGGCGGTGGGAGAGTGGCAAGACTGTAATTGGGTGGCGAGGGGATGAGTGAGAAGCTTCTTTTTTGTTTTGTTCTCATATGCTTCCAAAGCGGCATTGAAAATGGATTGAAAGTTGGATGAAGAGGAAGAGGAGGTCGGGAAATTCTGAGACATGTTCGCTTGGAGAGCTGCGAGAGCACTGCCATTGGCGAGTAAATTTACACAAATTCGGACCAAATGTTTTTTTTTCCCTCGAGAATGGCCCTTATTAACATTCAAGGAGCCAACTGCAGTCCAGAAGACAGCTCTCATCTTGGCGGGTGCTGAAGACATCGCGAGGCCTGATGTCGAGGGTAAGCAAACTCGATTGAGTAGAGTAAATCATAAATCATATCATATTATCCCCAAAGGGAATATAACTTTTTCAATTTCTACCCTCAGCCTATGTTGCACTCAACGGTGCCACTCACCACCGCGAAGAGATTCCTTGTATCTGGAACACAGGCACTGAGATCCACAGAATAATGGTTTTTCTATTGTCGCTTTTTAGGGGATATTCACAATCTGAGTACGAACAGATGCAAGAAGCTGTTGGGTTCAGTAGTTGTCCATCAATTCTTTCACGGCGGGCAATCGTGGGTAGGTAGAGCCCACTTATCAGGCATTTAGGCCATTTCTGGAAAATTACATGCACAGGCGGACTCTCAATTTAGAGTCTCCGACCAGGGTCTGGGAACGAACGATGAGCGGACTACGGATCCATTGACTCAGAGAGCTAGTCTCGTCCCCAGCCCCTCTGTCGGACTTTGAAATCGGAGATCGGAAAATGAGTGGGATGAAGTCCACCCATTACCGATTTTTCGATTTCCGATTCAGTCTCCGACAAGTCTGGGAACGAGACTATGCCTCGAGGTCAGGCTCAGTTTCAAACTCAGACTCCACCCTATGCATGTGTCTGTCAGCGTCTAGGCCTATCGTTTTGCAAACAGCTGTAATATAATTTTGAGTCCACTTAGTGGTGAAATGTCTGATAAGTTGACTCCACCTACCCACTCTTGCCCGCCGCGTTTCACTGTGCTATCTGCCCATCATCCATTGGTCATAGACGAGCAAGCGGAGTTCAAGTAAACCTGTGACTGACCTGATTGGGGAGCATTTTATCCCGATTTATCCATTCGGCGACGCAAATGGTCCGGCCAGGGCCAGTGAAAAGCCACAGGGCACAGGCACAGACATATGTCAACTGTCCAACGGTATGCCGAGCAAAGGCGTGGATGTCATGGGGTATCGCATCATGGCGCCTCGCAGGCTTACGCCCTCCAACTTTCGACCTTGACAAACTTGAAACCAGTACGCCGGAGTCGTGCAGCAACCTGATCCATCCCCTTTGGATCATTTCTCCTGCTGTTCTATCAACATAAGCCGCCCAGGGCCCCCAGGTGAGTGGTATATGAACACGCTTATCCCGAGCGTTATTGATATCGTCTCTCGACCGTCATAATGCCCACCATCAGTAAATCCTACTCTGCGTCGTCGTCGTCGACGTTGACAACTACTCCCCATCATCCTCGGAAACCCCGTAACATCGTTCTCTGTTTCGATGGGACGGGTAACGAATTCGGTGAAAAGGTACGTGTTCTGCCGCATTGCTCCCCACTTGCCGAAATGCATCGTCGATCATATCGTAGAACACAAATATCGTCAGACTGTTTTCCATTCTTAGGGTGGATCGTCCCGAGGACCAGGTGTGCTATTACCAGGTAGGGTTTTCATATACCCCTCTTCAGCTTCGCCCATTCAACCCAACCTGGACGTGATCTCGCAGGCAGGAATCGGGACCTACTTCAAGCATGGCGCAGTCTGGTCGAAGTTCCGCGGTATCGCCCAACTTCTTGACGAAGGGTTCGCGTGGTACCTCTCTGAACATATCCTCGATGGCTACAAGTTTCTCATGCAGAACTACTACGAGGGTGACACTGTCTGCATCTTTGGTACGTGTTTGTTCACGTGGGAACCCTAGTCAATCTGACGGCGTTACGGAAGGGTTCTCCCGTGGCGCGTACACGGCGCGAGCGCTTGCGGGGATGCTGCACAAGGTAAATGCCTTCGTCCTTACACACTTACGCGAACCCGAGCGGGGTTTCTTACTGTGGGTTAGGTCGGCTTGCTGTCAAAGGATAATTTCGAGCAAATCCCGTTCGCGTACCGTATCTACAAGACCCAGAATTCGGCATCCGAAAATATTGCAAAACGTTTCAAAAGGACTTTTGGTCGCGAAGTGATCATCGATTTCCTCGGCGTGTGGTCAGTGCCATCTTAGTGCTGGAGAGATTCCGCGTGGTCTGACTGTTGGTTTGTACATCGCAGGGACACGGTTGCGAGTGTGGGGGTGCTATATAATCCAACGCTTCCCTTTGTGGGCTCAAACGACATGATTAGGGTGTTCAGACACGCGTTGTCCCTCGACGAGGTATGTGCGATTCCAAGGAATACGATCACCTCACCTTCATCGACATTTAACGCGCGGATGTCAGCGTCGGGCCAAGTTCCGGCCGAACTTGTATCATCGCAAGCCCGACATGGTGCCCGTCCCGACTCGGTCACTGTTAAGCAGGATAGCACATTTCTTCAACCCCTTCGAAGTAAAGTACTTGAAAGAGCAAAGCCCGGATACCCCACACTCCCACTCCAACCCAGATCATCCCAGAACGGGTATTACGACACATGCCCAGGAGATGTGGTTCCGGGGGTGTCACTCGGGTATGTATACAAAATATCTGCACTTCTCCTTGGCTTCAGCGCCACATCTACGTGATCGCTCACGACTCGCACCCCTAACACAGACGTCGGCGGCGGCAACGTGGATGACGAGGAGATACACGCGCTATCGAATGTCTCGCTGCGCTGGATGGTGCGCGAGATCGTGAAGGCGAGCATAACCTTAAAGCCGAACGAAGCCTTGCGGAAGCCGAAGTTCGAGATCCACTTCGAACCCACCGCGCTCGAACAGTGGAACATCCCGCAGCGAG
>Ga0209488_10004767_pt1 | contig 10511 bp, 16 predicted proteins | sample Rivendell_Oct201_8_FD_188349 | JGI IMG/M metagenome (GOLD analysis project Ga0209488, IMG submission 188349) | Vadose zone soil microbial communities from the Eel River Critical Zone Observatory, Northern California, USA -... | ecosystem: Environmental > Terrestrial > Soil > Vadose zone >... | reverse complement strand
GCGCTTGTTTCTGATAGCCTCTTCACGATGGTTCGTCGTCACGAATTGAAATTCAACCACAAACATTGCTTACGTCTCGTTTCATTTACCGTTTTGTACTGTAAGCTACCGAAGATGGGTCATCATCCCGGACATTGGGTACGGACCCTCCTCTCGTACGACATACACACACGCCGGATGCTTCTGGAAACAACTTCTGATACCGCATGTCTTATCTCCGCTGGGACACGCATTCCCTGTGACATGAGTGGACATGTATGGACAAGTATAAGTGGCTCTATCAGACAAAGTTATCGCCTATTCCAAATCAAAGTGTTAGCCCAGCCTATACGGACTCAGCGCCCCGGCTCGCACAGTCGCGAACCCCCTTTTCTGCTGCCCTCGCGTGCGCACGCGTGGACACCCCCTTTCGTACACCTCTCGCAGCTCACACAGTCATGCCCCACCGACCCACTTATCTGCCGCTGCCCTCGTGTGCGCACGCCCTCTCCCACCACCACTTCCGGCTCGCACGGCCACGCCCACCATTCCCCGTACACGTGCGCGTGCACGCCCCATTCCGTCGCCGCCCCTGGCTCGCGCAGCCGCACCGTACCACTGTCTCTCCTGCCGCGGCTGCCATCCCGCTCCAGGCTTACGCAACCGCCCCCCGTCGCTCAGGCTCTTCCCTCATGCCGCTGCTCTCGAGCGGGTGGGGATGCCCACGCTCCCTTCCTGCACCGCTCCCGGGCTTTCGCTAGCGGCGCAGTGCCCGGGAATTCATGCGAAAGTCACGGGAGCCAAGGACACGGGAAGTGGGAAGAAAAATATGCGGCAAGCGGGGCCCGGACTTCCGAAGGTGGGGACAGCAGGATATTGCTGGGGCTGGGAACGGCCAGGAACCCTTGTAGATTGAAAGACGGTATCGACTACCGCTCACCTGTCTCATCGCAGGTGAGGGTGATTTCAAATGGCCTCACGCCTCACGCGACACATATCTTCTACCCCGCCGTACAACTGCGGACACGACACGTGGAGCTTGTACATCTCCGAGGTTTCATGTTCCTCGTCTAATTTCACGGAGATACTGAAAACGACGCTGGACCTCCGCTATTTCGAGAATAATGTCTCGTCTCAGATCCTGACGCCGACATTCGGCATTCAATTCCAGTCGTCCCACTGATATAGTACGCGCAGCCCAACCAAGAGCCTCTCATTCACATGGGCGCTGGCGCAGCGCGGATTTGGCCCATTCGAATTGGATTACTTGTGCTTGTCTCAGACCTGCCATCGTCATCACTAGCACTCTGGCGCTTCGCGCCCACTTCTCACGCCTATTCAAGCATATGGGTGGCAAGACGCTAGTAGGTGGGCGAGACATGAGGACAAGTTGGCCCGAGTGAGACAAGGTTTGTCTCACCTAGGCTACCAAATACTCGCCAAGAAATCAACCCAGGTGACTTATGACAGGGCATTCGCGAAGGGAATGGCTGCGATCTCATGACTCTGAATAGCCCCGGACGTACACTTGTGTGTTCGTAGACATTCCCATCTCTTCATTGATGATGCATCACCGTCGTGCTGCGGAGAACCGAGCCAGGGAAAGGGTCGCCCTTCATGAAGAACACCACACTCACCCGCATCAGATCATGAAGACACATCTTTGCCACTTTTCGGACGCGAACCACCATGCTGTTATCTTGTGATGCGGCTTCCGCATCTCGAGAAAACGAGAGGTAGGTGGATGACATAGTTTGTCGATGGGTACCTTCACAGGTGGGGTGACGAGGACGAATACGGGTCTCTCACCCCGGATCGTTCAGTAATTAATATTGGGCCCAAGACCAGTACAAAAAAATATCGCATCCAAGACCGTTCAGGCCACGGAAAACGTACACTGATGCCACGGCGAATATTGCGTCAGTGTTCGTTGTACAAAAGCCGCACAAGAAGATTTCTGTGACGCTGTGAAGCATACCCGATTAGACCGGCATCCAAGAACGGCGAGTTGTGACGCATGGATCCCTTTCGAGTTCCACTGAGTGAGTTGCCAAAGCCGATATCCTGTCAGCAGCGTTGCTCCGAACTGCGTCGCTATCGAAATGCATCATCATCATATATTGCAAGTAGCCAATCGTGGACGGAGGCAAGGGAGACAGAGTGGCCATGATCGGCCCTCGAGAGGTGCGAGAGATGGACGATGGCAGCGTACCCAGCGTCTGACATAACAAGTTGTGAGATTTTCCAGACGAGTTCGCAAAGCTGTTGCAACACAAAGCAAAATCTGAGGAAAAACGAATAGAAAACTGAGTCCGTGAATGGGTCATGATGTCGGACGATGCGACGTGAGCGCTAAGCCAGAAGTCACGATCCCAAATTACCCATAGCCGCCAAATCTGTCGCACACGTTGAGGGCGATTCGTGAGAGCGTCGAAAACGTACCAGGATGGCATCTCCGATGAGACTCTGAAGTGTGGCGGTGATCATGTGTTGAGCAGGGTCACGTGTGTGGGTTAAAGTTGCCACTTCCGGAGAATAACCCGCCGTGTAGTAACTTAAGCAAGTACTTAAAACTGATGAGGATTACGTCAGCAGACCGTTTCTTCTCACATTCACCTGTACGTACCCTAAAACACTTTTTGTTTGTCTTGAACACATTTGCTTTGGCTCCATATGGCTGAGCATCACGATGTATCACTGGAGGACCAAGCGGAGTTCCTGGTGACATGATGGCTGAGTACTAAACAGCTCGAGGATGCTGGTGAGTGGTGGGCTTCCTAGCCCACAAGAGTGATTTACTATCCCTTCTCAGGCATACCATGTCGTAGGGGACCATTCACGAAGGAGGAGGTCGGGAAACTTCAGGCTGCATTAGATATGTATCAGAAGGTGCGCCACTCAATGAACCATTATCTATTGTATCCACACTTTTATTGGTGTTTAGGAAAATAACTTGGACGATGAGGAGTTGGATGACCTGATACACTCTTCTCAATCTGCCAATGGATTCTGGAGTTATCTTGGTCTGTCTTTTCTTAGATAGTGCTGGCTTGCACTGGATGTACCTCTTAGCCCGTACTGTCCCCAATAGGGGGGTAAAGTCTGTGTTTTACCATGTTTGGCGTGCACGCGATTCCCTTGCAAAGGCAGGGAAGTGGTGTTTAGTGGAGGATGAGCAGTTGCGGAAGTGAGATATTTCTCTCACTCTCAGTGTGTCCTATCTCCCTAATCCCAGCCCAGAGCCATCCGAACATACGGAAATGACTGGGTTGCCATCGCAGACTTGGTGCAACGCCCACCAGCTGACTGTAGTGATCGACTGTTACTGCTATCATATCCGTTGGCCGATCTTCGCACATCAATCTCGTTCGCAGCGTCCTCGGCTCCATCCTTTTGGATCCGCACCGCAGCTTGTCACCTCACTATGGCTCCTCTTCCAGTACAATATCTGCCTGACACTTCCCGCCTCTCTAATCAAGGAGAAAAAAATGGTGCACGATCTCAGCATGCGCATCGCCCCTTTATTGGTGAAGTGGTCTCTTTGCGAGTCATGAACAGACAGAACAATGCAAAAGTTGATTGATTTGGAGATATCGGGAAACTGCTGAGGGATATTGGCAAGGTCGAAAACGTGCGTGAGTCGTATTTGGCTGGGATTGACCGGTCGTTCGTTACGCGCTGGACATGCCTGTCGATTTTGGTCACTAAATGGGAACTTGCCGATGCAGCTTGATCTGAGAGGAATCACTTTGCAATCGAAGCTACAATTGATGGAGATCGGAGTTTTGTACAGAAGATCAGCATCTTCTCGCCTTGTGGGGGCCTCTATCGTCCACCACACCACGCATCCCCCGTTTGGGTCACATGACCGTTCGCAAGCGGGCCAACCACACCCAGCAAGGCGCTAATCTTCGACAGAACTACACGACTCCTTCCAGGACAGTGTATACTGAAGTGACTCCAATCTACCTTATGCTATCCCGGAAGCGGTTAGAGGATCTGTTGGAGTGACGTTTCTCCGTTCCTACCCAGCCCAAATACACGCTGACCAACAGGATAGATGTCATGCCCGATGTCGGAGTCTATCGCCTCCTTAGTGGCCCCCTCGACAATTTATTTTCATCAAGGGCAGTCCATGTGGCGGAGGAGCTTGACTCGGAGGATGTAGAGTCTGGTGGCCTGGGAAGGTGCGTCATCCCATAAGTGCCGCTGTCGATGTTTTCCGTTGGATCAAAATATAGACCGACAGAGCTGGTAGGTGTGCGCAGCTCAAGTTGGTTTTGTAATTGCCGCATTGCTGTGCGTTTTATAGGTGTATCCCTCTCTCACCGTGACGCCCCGCTTCCCTTCGCCTTCTCGCTCTCTCTCGCCCTTCGTCCACAAGACAACCACATTTCCCGAAGCCCCCGTCAATGTTCTGTAGACGTCACGTTGTCCTCGCCCCCCATTTTCCATCGTTCCGCCTTCGACACCGATACCCTTTCTCTGACTGTTCCGCCGCCCCTTTCGATATCCATATACTTACTCTCTTTCTCTTCCTCTTTATTCCCTTTGCCTTACAGTAGCCGCACCAGCTCCCCATGCAACCAGGCGGTGACCTTTCATCGCGCTCACTTCGGCTGACAACCCTTACACCCATTGCCGACATCCGCAAGCACCGCACAGCCAATGCTGCCCGTATCTGCTACCCGCTCGTCACCTCAGATCGCTACTGTACGTTTTACCTGTTATAGAATCTCGTTGTAGTGCTCGCTGTGCATATAAACACCCCTTCAAAGGCCTCTGGCTAGCAGTACCGTGACTAGCAGTATTGGTCACTGATCACTGATCAACAGAACCGCTGTCGCTCCTCTTCTCTCTACTCTGCGCGATGTCTAGGTTTCGTCTTGTGCATTCGTTCCCTCTCTCTCTCGACTCCGAACGTCTTACCAAGACACCACGCCAACTTGCCTTTTGGATTCGTCTCTCTCCTCCTTTCTGCCAGGGCGTCCACCATGGCGCAAATCAGTATCCCTTCATGACTGACTTTATCTAACCCTCGTCCAGCTTGATTCCTGTCCTACTCTCAAGGCTGTTCGCGGATCCTGCCGACTTTCTGCTAGTGACTGTGCCCCTCTAAGAATTGCGTAAACGTTCGGTCCTGGCTAAGTTGAGGACAACATTCCTCCCGATGTCAATCGCAGGACTTACGGAAGCTATGCGCCGTCCGTCATCTCGCAGGACGTCGGCGGCGGACAGCAGCAGTGTCAGCACCGAAAGAAACATCATGTACACGTTGAGCGACTGCATCCGCTGGCACCGCCCGTCGTTCGGCTGCCCGAGCGCCGCGGGCGTGGGCACTTAAGAGCCAGCATGGCGCTGACGATATTGATATGAAGAGCCAGTACGAGTATGCCGGAACGTGTTTTGATTGTTAGGTCAAGTTCTAAGAGTCGGTCCAACTCTCGTTCGCTTCGGCCTCTGACTCGACTTCTCGACGTTACCAGGCGAAATACACTGATGTTTATTGATCTACGTATGTTGAAGTGACGACAACGATCGTGTCTGCTACGTCACCGCGTCAGCCTCTGTCCGGGTCAGCCTCTGTTGGTTATAATAGGATACTGGAATTCACTGTACGTCTATAGATTGGATGTAGCTACGTACCGGAATATTATTCGCTTCTCTCTCTCTCCTATCTATCTCTAACCCCATTCGGTCGTCCTGGTGTTCATATCTTTATAGGTTATGGGCCCTGAAGCCTATTAATTGACTGAAGACGACAATCTCCAATTGCGAATCATCCAGACGTTACCGTCTTTTCCATTCATCTTCCATCCTCTTCTATTCTTTTTGTTCATTTTCCCTTCTCCCACACCCCACGTTTCACGCATTAAGCTCCTTAATCAGCGACTCCATCCAGATCACGTGTCTCTTATCCAATCAACTCCCAATCAACTCCCAACGTACAGGCATCCCCCATTGTCCCGCCGTCTCGCATCCACACTGCGTCCCTTGCTGTCCCGCCATCTTGCATCGTCCCTCACTTTTCCTGCCGTCTCATTACTCGATAATCTGTCAGCATGTCATCCCAAGCCCCGGTTGATAATACCGCTACCAACACTGGCGCCTCCACTAACACACAGAACCAATCTATGCCTACTACCAATACACCTTTTGAATCTATTTCAGTGCTGCCAAATGGAACCATTGGACCTGGTGAGATAATACTGATGGAGCGCTTCCTGTCCGATCCCACTTGGCCTCAAGATCTCACTCTTAGCCTGGACCAATTGAACTGGGCTGAATGGAACAAACACCTGACTCTCTTAACGGAAGGACAAGGTTTCAGCACCTGGCTCAGCGAGCATCTCCAACGGCCAGACATCTCCACCCACCCGAAAGCCCACTGGATCTGGATCAACAACAATGCCTTGTTTTTTTTTCGTTGTTGATCCAGATCCAGTGGTGGGTGATGTCTGGCCATTGGAGACGCCCACTGAGCCAGGTGCTGAAACCTTGTCCTTCTGTTAAGAGAGTCAGGTGTTTGTTCCATTCGGCCCAGTTCGATTGGTCCAGGCTAAGAGTGAGATCTTGAGGCCAAGTGGGATCGGACAACATAGCACTTTAAATATATGTACAGCGTAGTGCTACTCTTCTCACCTTCTAAGTTCTCCTTCAGGATTAACAAAGCTCGGGAATTACCCATAAAGATAACTACTACACCGTCGTAATCCAGTCCGCAATAAACCTCTGCCGTTCTTGATGGCGCCTGATTATTGTCTGCACATATTGCCCACGGTCGAAAGCAGCCGATGGCCACTCCAGTTCGCTGTCTGTACTTTTGTCACCCCCCATCCAACCAAACGGTGACCTTTCATCGCGCCCACTTTAGCCGACAACCTTTACCTCCATCGCCAACATCCGCAGACATCGCACAGCCAACGCTGCCCGTATTTACTACCTGCTCGTCACCTTAGATCACTACAGTACGCTTTATCCGTTATAGAGTCTTGTTTGTAGCGCTCGACGTGTATATAAACACCCCTTAACAGGAGGCCTCTAGCTAGCAGTACCGTGACTAGCAGTACTAATCCCCGATCAATTGAACCGCCGTCACTCCTTTTCTCTCTCCCTCTGCGCGATCTCTAGGTTCCGTCCTGTGCATTCGTCCCCTCTCTCTGTCGACTAGGGCCATAACGACTTGCTTAGCCCCAAATGAAACGAACGTCTTACCAAGACACCACGCCAACTCGCCTTTTGGGATCGTCTCTCCCTCTTATCTCGATCATCTCGTTCTGTTCGACTCTCCGAGGCGAGCCTTACTCAACGACCCGCGTCTCCTTAGGACCCTAGGCTCTCACTCGACTTTCGACTTGTTTCGGGCCGCCTCTCTCCTCCTTTCTGCCAGCGTGTCCACCTTCGCGCTGACAGTATCTTTGGTGTATTCCCAGAGCCTGCCGACTTTATGCCAGTGACTGTACCCCTCAAGAATTGCGTACACATAAAAGAGCTGAGCATTTGTCTTTGATGCGCTCTATAATCTCCCGGTATGAAGTTAATGCCTCCTTGTCGGAAAACCATGTCACGTACAAATCTCTAAAGCCATTCGACTGTAGGGTGATTCAAGAAGCATAAAATCCAATTCAACACAAGAAAACCCGAACCCAGGATGGGTAATACCATAGAAGAACAAATACATGCCAAGAAATCAATCCTTAGGCCTTTTGATTTTATGACAACGCGAGGGTCACGGGAATGGAAATGCAGATCATGAAACTGAATATTCCGAGACATACACCTGTGATTTTGTAGATTTGCCCACCTCGTCGCTTGATGATGCATCAACGTCGCGCTGTGAAGGTGCGCGTTAGGGAAAAGGTTCTTCGCAAACGATACCACACTCACCCCCGGGAAATCATGAAGACGTATCTCGGTCGTTTGTCCGACGTGCACCTTCGTACGGTTACCTTGTGATTCGACCCGGGATTCCACGTCTTGAGAACGATTATTAAAGACGGGTGGACCAGGATATGAGTTGTTGAGGGACCCTTTCATAGGTGTGAATGCTGAGGACGAATTGGAGCCTCTCAACCCGACCCGTACAATAATTAATGTTGGGCCCAGCGCCTATCCAAAATCTCGTGAATATAAACTTTTCATGACCTGGGATACATACACTGATCTGGCCGAGTGCTGTGACAATTATACCGCCTGTGTTCGTCCTCGAAAATCCGAGCATGAGGATCGTTGTGACACTGTAGAGCGCCCCCGATTCGACGAGGATCCAGAGGACGGCGAGGCGGGATGCACCAATCCCCTTCGAGGTACCATGAACAGTCCTCCAGAACCGATATCCGATCAGTAGTGTCGCTCCAAACTGTGTCGCAATCGAGAGGCACCATGATGCGGTTAGCCAATTGATAACACTCGGAAGGAAGACTGTCTGTGACAAATCAAGTCGCCCGAGTCTGATGAAGCCGGTGAAGCCAGCAACTAATAGAACAGACCGTGAGACTTTTCTAACCAGTCCGACCCGAAGAGGAACTCAAAGTTTACCTGCTGTTGCAATGCAGAGCAAAATCTGAAGAAAAGAAGGCAAGGTCGGCGCCGCGTTTGTTAGCGAAGTACACGATGAATGGGTGTCGAGGGGTACAACGTACGAATGGAGCGGTGAGCCAGAAGTTGCGACCCCAGATTATCCATAGGCGCCAAATCTACTTATGAGTTGAGTGAGAGCAAATCACGACAAGTCACGACAGCGTACGAGGATGGCATCTCCAATGAGACTCTGATATGATAGTCGTCAGCGCATTAGTACACCGCGTTATGATCTTAGACACACATTCGTGAGGTACAATATCGCTTGTGCTTTACGCTCCGGCTCGTTCTGATTGAGTATGTATGTAGAGGTTTCGTTGGGTGACGTCCACGGCGGATTGAGGAAACCTCTAATTAACCCGACGACGAGAGTGATGGCGTGACCTGTACAAAGCGCAAACTGCGTAGAGGCCACTATGAGCATCAACCTCCACATTGACATGAGTCATTTGAAGCTCGATGATCCTAGATGATAAACCCACAGGTTTACGCCTTTTAGCCCCTTCAAGTACAACACTCGAGCGCATAGAATGAAGACGCAGAGGCTGGCATTTTCCATTCATATCTCCGAGCGGGAAAGAACAGAAAAGAAGAGGGACACACTTGATTCCTGCTCAGAAAAGCAGAAAAGTCCGGATCAGTCCGTCACGACTAGTACCAGTGCGGGTGAAAGGTGATTCAGAACGCACCATATAGTGGACCAACAATCCACCCAGCGATGAGGTTGCCCAGGGTATATGTAACATCACCTGGGAATGCTGGAGGAGGGGCGGGTACCGCCTTCGAAACCATGACAAGAAAAGTGGGTGGTTCACGGTTTGGGTGTGCATCGGAGAGCGGCATACATTAAGTACTTGCAAAGGGATCCGTCCATGAAGCTTTACGGAGACATCGGACATCCCCGCCTACCAACGCAAACGCGAAACCATTGATGGCTGGCGCCGACACCATGAGAAGGTCAATCATTCAGGAAAGCGCCGAAACCTTGTTTAACCCCACGTGTGACCCTCCCCAGGTCCCATCGAAAGACATGGTGATGGGAGAGCATATAGGGTAAGGAATAGATCATCAGGGTCGACACACACATTTTTCGTGGCATTTGTTGAATGTCTTGTAAATTGTAACGTGGCGGCCAGGAGTTATTCGTTGCCACTGCAAGAGGGCAGGCGCTTGACTTGTTTGCGATGGAGAAATCCAAGTCATCTTACTAGCATCTTCACTGATGGTGCGTCACGCAATTCAACGAGAACCAGCCACAAAATAAATCGAATATAGTCCTATCCAAACTACACACTGTCCCCAGGTCTTGTCGTGGTTGTAGGGGGTACCATCTCAATATCCAAAGGCCGTTACGAAGCCTGAGGCAGGGCGGACCAGCCTCCAAGATAAAATTATGACAAAGGTTCCTTGGACATAGGAACAAAGGAGCGCAAGCCATGTATAGAGCAAAACGCCGTTCTCTGTGCTGTGCTGCGCCAGTCCAAATCGGCAACAATAGATATAACCGAGGATGGTCGATCCCGAAACGCAGTTTAGTATCCACATGTACTGTAGAATAAACCCTACTTGCTTCTGTCGGATTGCTTGTGGAGCAAAGTTGACAGTTGATAAGAATGATAAAGTTACTGCATCTCGTAATTTTTCACATGGCGGAGTTCTCACTTTTGTCCAATTTTCTCGTTCCTCTTCCTCCGCGAACGCACCTTCACCCTTCACCGAGGACCACTGATACATACATATACAAGTTGAAGTATATATAGGACCACTTCAATAGGCGCTTGATAGACGTTCAGTGACATAGCGGAGGCTCTCCCTCAACTCCATAGAAGCAGGCACGAACGAGAATCTCAGCGGTTCCTTAGCACCTCCGAGTTGGTCAGCACAGCCATTGTTAATGTTGTTCTCACAGGCTTCGCGTTGATGTATTCAGGGAGCCCGATTTTGGATAGAAA
>Ga0209488_10004766_pt1 | contig 10512 bp, 13 predicted proteins | sample Rivendell_Oct201_8_FD_188349 | JGI IMG/M metagenome (GOLD analysis project Ga0209488, IMG submission 188349) | Vadose zone soil microbial communities from the Eel River Critical Zone Observatory, Northern California, USA -... | ecosystem: Environmental > Terrestrial > Soil > Vadose zone >... | reverse complement strand
TATTCTGGGCCAACAATGCCACGACGATAGCGATACCGATGCTGCTGCCGATATTGCGGGTCAGGCTGAAGATCGCGGTCCCCTGCGTCAGGATCTGCCGCGGCAGGGTCGAGAAGGTGACGATGCTCAATGGCGTAAAGACAAAGCCGAGACCAAAGCCCTGCAGCATTCCGGTCGAGATGATCGGGCCCATCCCCATATGCAGCGAGAAGCCGGTCATCTGCCACAGCGCGATCGCTGTCATCGCGAGGCCCGTCATGATGATCAGCCGGATATCAATCCGCCCCACCAGGCGGCTCACGAGGAGCATCGCAGCCATCGTGCCGATGCCGCGGGGTGCGGTCACCAGCCCGGTCGTCAGCACCGGATAATTCAGCAGATCCTGCAGCATTGTCGGCAACAGAACCATCGTGCCGAAGAGCGGGATGGCGACGAGGAACATCAGGATCGTGCCGACGACGCAATTGGCGTCTTTCAAGAGCTCGCGGTTGAGGAACGACCGGTCGGTGGCGGTCGCGGTGTGGACCACGAACAGGTAAAGGGCGAGCCCGGCGATCGCCGCCTCGACCCAGATCTCGGTCGAGCCGAACCAATCCTTGAGCTCGCCCCGGTCGAGCAGCATCTGCAGGGCGCCGATCGCCAGGCTCAGCGTGGCAAAGCCGAAAAAGTCGAAAGCGTCGCGATGTACGCTGCGCGCCGAGCGAATGAAAATGAGGATGCCCGCCGCCGCGAGCACCCCAAACGGCACGTTGATCAGGAATACCCAGCGCCAGTTGTATTGGTCGGTCAGCCAGCCGCCGAGGGCCGGGCCGATGATCGGGCCCAATATCACGCCCATACCCCAGACCGACATCGCTTTGGCGTGCCGCTCGGGCGGATTGATCTGCAGCAGCACCGACTGGGAGAGCGGCACCAGAGCCGCTCCGCAGATGCCCTGCAGCAGCCGATAGACCACCATTTCGGCGAGGCTCGTCGCGACGCCGCAGAGCGCCGAGGCCAGGGTGAAACCGGCGACCGAGACAAAAAACACATACTTGATGCCAAAGCGGCCCGCGAGCCAGCCCGTCAGCGGCGTCATAATCGCGGCGGCGACGATGTAGGAGGTCACGACCCAGGCAACCTGGTCCTGGGAGACCGAAAAACTCCCCTGCATGTGCGGCAGCGCGACGTTGGCGATCGTGGTGTCGACCCCCTGCATGAAGGTCGCCAGCATGATCGAGGCCGTGATTGCCCCCCGGTTGGGAACCGGGGGACGGGCTTCGCTCCTCACCGCTCCGCTGCTTGGGTCGTCGAGCCGACGAGCGATGCAAAGAACCGGTCGACGCGCACGAGCAGCGGGCGGCGATGGCGGGTATCTACTTCCGCCGTGACACTCAAACCAGCGTGCAGCGGAACATTCGGGTCGAAATGGTCGATGCGGATGCGCACCGGGAGGCGCTGCACGACCTTGACCCAATTGCCTGTCGCGTTCTCCGCCGGCAGAAGAGAGAACGTCAGACCGGTGCCCGGGCTCATGCTATCGACGGTCGCCGACAATACCACATCCGGATAGGTATCGACTTCGACCGTCGCACTCTGCCCGGGTCGCATATAGGTCAGCTCGGTCTCTTTGAAATTGGCCTCGACCCATATCCGGTCGCTCGACATCAGCGAGAACAGAGGCAACGCCGCCGTCACGTAATTGCCGACCTGGAGCTGCTCGACCTTGGTGACGATCCCGTTTTCGGGGGCGCGGATCACGGTATAGGAAAGATCGAGCTCGGCGCGGTCGAGCGCGGCCTGCGCCTGCTGAACCTTGGGATGCTGGTCGGCCGGAATGTCCGGGTCGCCGCCAAGGCTGGCGAGGGTATTGGCAGCGTCCTGTTGCTTTGCGGTGAGCTGCTGGCGACCGGTATCATAGGCCTGACTGGCCTGCTCGAACTGCTGACGGGAGGTCGTGCCGGAGGCGATCAGCTGCTTCTGTCGCTCGAACTCGCGCTGTTGGTAGGCGACGCTGTGCTCGGCCGCCCTGGCGTCGGCCTGCTTTTGGTGATAGGTCGCCTTCATCGCGTCGATTTGCAGACGTTCGGCAGCGAGCTGCGCTTTGGCTTGCTCGACCGCGATGCGGAACGGGCGCGGATCGAGGCGGAAGAGCACTTGGCCGGCTTTGACCTGCTCATTGTCATGCACGGCAATATCGACGACGCGGCCCGCGACGTCGGTGCTGATCGCCATGCGCGCGGCCTGCACATAGGCGTCTTCGGTCGACACGTAACGGCCGCTCGTCAGAAACCAGTAGCCGGCAGCGAGCAGGACCACCGCCGGTCCGGCGACCATCAACGGCAGCCGAAGCCTTTGGCGCAAGGGGCGCCGGATGCGGGCGGCGGCTAATCGGCTGTCGAGAGCGACTCGGCGGGTAGTCGTCGCCGATGCCGTCTCGTCCTCGACCGACGTCGTCACCGCCGGCTCCCTACCTGCGGCAAATCCGCCGCAACAATCGCGACACCCAGTGTCGGATGATCGCTCGGCTCGTCGAGATCGGCAAATTCACTGGCGGCGAGCGACGGGACACGCTCCGAAAGATTGCCATGAACGCGCGCGAGGAGGTCGATAAGGTAGCGGCCTTCGGCCTCGGAAAGACCGGCAAAGGCTTCGGTGCGAACCTCGTTTGACAGGTCGAGGATGCGGGCGAGGATCAGCCGCGCCTTTTCGGTCAAGACCAGACGCCGGGCGCGACGGTCAGCAGGGTCCGGGCGTCGCTCGATCCAGCCGTCCTCCTCCATGCGATCGATCTGCCGAACCAGGGTCATCGGCGTGATCTCGAGCAGGTCGGCAAGGCCGGCCTGGTTGATGCCCTCGTTGCGGGCGAGGTAGCCCAACACCTTGCATTGTGCCCGGGTGAGGCCGAGGAAGAGGAGCGCCCGTTGGTTGAAGCGTTGGCCAAACAGGCGGGCGACGTCGTGGACGAGAAAGCCGAAGCTGCGGTCGAGGTCCATGGTCCTCATACTAAATGCCAAAGAACTGTCGAATGGTGATAATAAGCATGTATATCTAAAAATGCCAACCGGGCGCGGAGTCACGGCTGGTAGTCCGGAATTCGATGGCTTGCCGCGGCTACGCGCCTCCCACCTCACGTCATCCGCGTCAAAAAGGGCTGCCCACAGCTGTTAATTTGCAACTCCCGCGCAAGCTGCTAGAAGATCCGCCGACGCGCTGATGGGCAACGAGAGCGCAGGCCGCGTCCCGGACGTTGCATTTTCACCCTTCGAGGGCGAATACACGAGGCTCGATGATCCTACGGCTGGCTGCCCTCGCCCTCTTCGCGATTACCCTTGCGGCCATTCAGAGCACCCGGGTCAGCCAGGCGATAACCTTCCCAACCATGGCTCTGGGCTGTTTTGCAGGGTGTACCGGCGACCCATTACAAAATAGTGGCGATCTTCAGCTCCTTCCGGGCCGGCAGCTCAAGACGGAAGGGGCCGCATCGGCGGTTGCGACGTGCGCCGATACCGCCGCCCCCGAGTGCGCAAACCAGGAAAGCGCCGAGCGCTGGGGCAACACGCGACCAGGCGAGGACTACCTCGACGCCATGCTCTCCACCGAAAACCAAGTCGAGTCGAAGGCTTTCGACGTGATGATCCAGATCCGCGATTGGGACGTCTCTCCGGGCCCGCGCTCCTGCACCAACCTCGGAGACCAAGCCCACAGCCCTGGCGAAGACTGCAGCAATGTCGAGGCAGGGTCCGATTACACCGAGGCTATCAGCGTTCTAACTGTCGCCATCATCGCGATGCTGACCCTGGCAGTGATTCCTTTCGCCTGGGTGATGCACCGCTCCTATCGCACCTGGCGGCTGCGAAGACGCGGTGCTGTCGGAAAATTTGGTCCTGCGATGCGTTAGCCCGGGCTGCCCCTCTTGGACGCCTCATAATTTGGTGGCGACCGTGGTGAAGGTGGTGGTGAGGTGGAGGGCAAGGCTCGTCGCATTGATGGCTATCAACGAGCCAACCGCGATCAGCGCCGCAATCAGCCCATATTCGATTGCAGTGACGCCACCGTCGTCCTTGATAAGCCTTCTAAGCATGATCACCATCGACAGGCTCTAATGCAGGGTTTGATCACGGCCAGCCTCCGATCAAAACCTTGATCGACCGTTAAGAAATCGCCGGGTTTTTGTAAAGCACCGCCTGCCACGGGCCTCGAACGGTGAGCAGCCCCGACGGGCGGTAGCTCCTGATGCGGCGAAGCATGCAGGCGACGGGGCGGCTCAGCCGAATTCGGCGTCGGCGGTCTGCCGCGATGGCACGCAGCGTCCGATTGCGGTGATGGGGGAAGCCGGCTGCTCTCGATCGCGTGGTTCAGCAGATCGAGGAGGCCAGCACCTCCTCGTCGGTAGGCTCGAGATTCTGCTGCTCTTCAGCGACGGCGGTCCGGATCGCGGCGGCGATCGTTTCGATCAGAGCCATTCTTGCCGCCGGGCTGAGGTCCAAGGTGGCGCCCATCTCATCGGCGAACATCATTTGCGCGGCTTCTATCGCCTCGGTAGCGCGGGCGGTCGCGGTCTTCACGATGCTCTCTCCGATCCGCAGGATATCGCGTGTATGCTCCGTCCAGGTGCGACTATCAGTAGCAAGATTTGCTTAATACTCGATTACCGGGGCGAGACGGCGCAGCTCGTCGCGTTCTGGCCCGATCCGGCGATCTCGCCGATCACAGCAGCGAGGCAGCCTTGTGCAGAGCCTCCCAGATCGCGACCCACAGCCCGAGCGACAATACCAATATCACGATCGAAGAGGCCGCTCTGCTGAGCCGCGTCTCGGGGGCACGCGCGCCGAGCGATCGGACGAACGGCGGATCATGGGCGCGCCAGGCACCCTCCAACAAAATCCGGCGATGCGCCAGCTTACCCGTTTTCTGGGGCACCATATTGGATTAACGCCAGCACGATGCTCCCTAGTTCCACCCTGCCGGGCGAAAGGGACTGTTTCTGTGGGACGTCGATGTGAAGGGCTTCGGGCTCAAGGTCAGCCCGGCCGGCAGCAAGGTCTATCTCGTCCAATACCGCTTAGGCGGTCGCGAGGCTCGCACGCAGCGCTACACGATCGGGAAGCACGGCTCTCCCTGGACTCCCGACAAAGCCCGCGAGGAAGCGGAGCGCCTGCTTGGGCGGGTGGCGAACGAAATCGATCCGACCAAGGAGAGGAAGGCAAAACTTGCGGCGCACCGGGTCGATGCGGAGGCCCCAACACTCGCGGAATTCGCGGACCGCTACATCGACGAGTATGCCAAGCCCTACAAGAAGCCACGAACCCTCGAGGAGGACGAGCGCAACCTTCGCCTGCATATCAAGCCGACGCTCGGCAAACTGAAGCTCAAGGACATCGCCCCGGCCCATATCGCCAAATTCCACGCCAGCGGGAGGGACACGCCGACAAACGCCAACCGCTGCCGCGCACTGCTCTCGCACCTCTTCAAGATGGCCGAGGTTTGGGGAGAGCGTCCACCGGGATCGAACCCGTGCCGATACGTCGAAAAATTCGGCGAAAGCAAACGGGAGCGGTTTCTCTCGGCCGACGAGCTCGCTCGACTTGCGGACGCGTTGGAGGGCACCGAAGGCAAGGAGCCACCATCGGCCATCGCCGCGATTCGACTTCTGATCCTCACGGGGTGCCGTCTGTCGGAGATCCTGTCGCTTCGGTGGGAATGGATCCATTTCGAGCGCGGCTGCCTGATACTGCCCGACAGCAAGACCGGGGCCAAAACCGTGCCGCTTGGGGCACCCGCGCTTCGCGCGCTGGCCGAATTGCCGCGCCAGGAAGGCAGCCCGTACGTTCTGCCCGCCGAGCGCGGGGACGGACATTTCGTCGGCATCCAGAAGCCCTGGCAACGCGTCCGGGGGGCGGCCGGGCTCGAAGATCTCCGCATTCATGACCTTCGGCACAGCTTCGCCTCGATCGCCGTGTCCGGCGGCGACAGCCTCTATCTCGTTGGCAAGGTGCTCGGGCATCGTCAATCCCGAACCACCGAGCGCTACGCCCATTTGAAGGATGACCCGCTGCGCGCCGTCGCGAACCGCACGTCGGAAAGGATCGCGGCCATCATGCAGGGCAGCAGGGGGACCGGACCCGTTTCGCTGCCGTCTTCCAGATCCGGCGAATGAGATATCTGAAGAGAAGCCGTGGGGGCGAGTCCGCGAGGTTCGTCGGCCCGATCCCGAAATGTCGGGCTGTAGCTGGGCTCACAACGAAGGACGTGAAACGCGAGTGTTTCCCCCTACCAACAGGGTCGAAAGGAGCTTAGTCTAAGTGCCCTCCGTCTCCCGTTGGCAACAGACCGATTCGGGTTGAGAACGCTTTCGCAATGAGCTTGCTCGCAAAATTTGGTACGCATACTGCGATCCTATGCCAAATAGTTGAATTTTGGACAGGCGTCCCCCCTAATCGGGGCCTGAGCGTCGTCAGCGCCGGCTTCTAACGGGGGAAGGGAGCATGCTTGCAAAGCGCACGCCAGAAAAACGACCGGACCTCGCAAAGTGGGAACGTCTCCGGGAAATTATCCGGACACGGTCTCTCTTGAGAGGTGGTGAATTCTTACTCTCGTCCGGGCAGCAAAGTAGCTACTACTTCAATATGAAACCGACCACTCTCAATCCAGAGGGCGGAGGACTGATCGCAGATTTGTTGTTTGATATGATAGCGGACGACAACGGGCGATTTATTGGCGGATTGGCAATGGGAGCCATTCCGATCGTTACCGCGGTAAGCATTCGGAGCTGGCCGGAACGGCCAATAAGTGGGTTTTTCGTACGCGACGAGGCGAAGGATCACGGAACGAAGGCGGTGATTGAAGGCTCTCTCGAAGACGGGGCGGAGGTCATCCTTTTGGATGACGTCACCACCGAGGGACGCTCCGCAATGAAGGCGGTTAAGGCAGTCAGAGAACGTAACTGTAACATCCTCAAAGTGATTACGGTTGTCGATCGCCTCGAAGGCGCCGAGGAGACGTTCCGGCGCGAGCACATCCCGTTTGTCCCGCTTTTTACGAGGAGGGACTTCGAGTGACGATTGATCCAATCGAGATGGCGGCAGAGAGTTTGAGGCGACAATTCGGCCGACAGATTGATGAAGCGAACTTTCCATTTGTGCAAGGCTTGCGCGAACTGGCCGATTTTTCCAGACAATGTCGGGAGGCATCGTCGTCAGATCGGGTTGGCGTGGCGTTCGCGCTGGAAAAATTGCTCAGGGAAGCAGCGTACCAACTGGACGATCGTCCCGTCAGGGAGTCTGAGGCGATCGCGCTGGGTGACGCAATTCTCGAACCTATTGCGCGGGCCGTCGAGTTCCTGAACGGAAAGGATGACGATCCGATAGAAATCGTAGCCAGTCTGTCGCGGGCGTCGCGTTAGTACGCAGTTGGTGGAAGATCTCGCAACCCTCCGCGAGCGCCTGTCGGTTTGGCACCAGCCCGCCAGACGCGTCCGGGCCGGCGTCGGCACCAGAGTGATGATGAGCTTCGACGCCTGCCCGCGCTGCCTCTAGGTACATCCACTCGCATTGCGCGACGCTAATCCTAGTTGCGCTCGAATGGGAGAGGCCCAGCCCGTTAATAGAGCCTAACCTCCGCCAACGGCGACCCGGCTAGATCGAAGAACAGCTTCCCAAGATCACGGAGAGCCCCCGCGCGGGCTCCATCTACTGACGGCCTACTGACGGCCCGAAACATGTCCTTGCGGCGTCCCTCGATCAGCGATCCGAGCCCGCGAGGCTGCGATGACGGCTGCCGAGCGGCCTGAACCGGGGAAGGGTCCAGCGGGCGCGCCCTCGTCGCCTCGCCGCCCGATCCGCCCAAATGCCGGGCGAATTTGGGGCCTCGGGAGCGGCTGCGCCGTGGTCTGCGGTGCATCATCGCCGTCGAGCTGTGCGAAACTGGAATCGCGCCCGTTGCTGCTGTGGGCCGCCCTCAGCGGCGCGCTGGAGAAACCGTTAGCTTTTCGGCGAAGGTATCGCGCGTGAGAGCGAGGCCTTCATGCCTGCCGCCACGCCTCGATGCGGTGGGCGGCGGCCGTGATGACAAAGGCGCTAATGCGTTCGAGATCGCCGTCCTTGACGTAACACGCTAAGTATTCGGCCGAGCGCGTCTCTAACCCGAGCCGCCTGCAAATAAGCCACGAAACCGCTTCAGCCTCGAGCTCGCGCTGCCCAAGCTCGAGTTCACCCGATCGATCCGCCCAGCGACTCCTGCTGTCCCCGCCGAGATGGCCGCAATAGATGTGACCCAACTCGTGCGCCAACGTAGCGAACCGGCCGAGCGTCGAGACGGCTATTGATCCTGACCCGGAACCGCGTGTCATCGGCGCCCCTGATAAGAAACGAGTCTTCGGTCCGATGGAGCACTGCGGCCGTTCCAGCCAAGCCGGCGCCATAATTATCAATGAGCTCGATCTTAATGCCGCACTTCGCCCCGCCGGCGATCGCTTTTTCCCATTCGCCTCTGCGGAGGTTTCCTGCTGCATCGAACGGCCGCCACTCCACCCCGCTCGGCAATGGTGGGCCATGGGTGTCGCCGATTTCGTAGACAAACTGCACTGGCCCAAGGGTTGGAGTATGATTATTGGCACGGCGTCCCCAGCTACCATCCGCCCTTCTTCCTGCCACCGTCGGCGCGATGCTACGGCCATCGCGCCAGGGCGCTGGACCCGGATCAGCATGGCATTGAATAGCGAGTAGCGCCGAAACCGCGCGAGGAAATTCAGGAATTCAGGCAGCGCTCCTTCGCCCTGGGCTCGAACCGCCTGCCTGAACAGATCATCAACGGCCGCGGCATCGTCCCAGTACAGTCGAAGGCGCGGCGTCTGGTCGTCCCCCGCCATTTTCCTCCGTCCCTCTCTGAAATCCCGCCGGTGGCTTCATCCGCCATCTTCGAGACCGAAGCTTTTACCCGCCGTGAGGTCCACGATCCCGTGCTGTGCTGAGGATTTGTCGACGGAGTCCCGGGACCAGCTTTATCAGGAGTGAAGTGGGTAGAAAATAGCCTTTAGATGGTAGGGCGCACTCAGACGCCGGCTACCTCTCGGGATGCCAACGCCTCGCGAGGTTCGTCCGGCCCGCGCCTTTCTCGGATGGACGCGCCAACAATTGGCGGACCGAGCGATCGTTTCTCTGAATTCAGTCGTTCGCCTGGAACAGGGAATCGTTGATCCCAGGTCGAGCACGATGAACGCGATCCGGCAAGCACTCGAAGCGGCCGGCATAGAGTTCCTATCTTTGCGTGGAGGTAACGAGGGGGTCAAGCTCCGAGGAAATAGACACGTTTCGAGAGGGTGATCTGGGGGAACGCCCAAGGCCGACCGTGCCCGCCTCGACCAGACCATCGCCAAGCTGAAGCCGCGTCTCATCGACGAGAACCTCAGCGGCGAAGTGGCGCAGCTGCTCGCCTTCTTGCGCGAGCTGCAGCGCCGCCACGGCCTCGCCGTCAGCGTTGTCCACCATGCCAGGAACGGGACCGGCAACATCCGAACCGGCCAAGCCCTGCGCGGCCGTCCGAGTTCGACGCCTCGGCGACTCCAACTCTATCTGCGCCGTGACGGCGACCAGCTCACCCCCCACCGTCGAGCACCGCGCCGCATCCGCCATGCCCACCATTACCCTTGAACTCACCGAGCGCGCCGATGCCCTCGCCCTTGGAAATTGTCGACCGCAGACCACAACCAGAACAGGCCACCCAGCAACGCTCGGTCGACGAGCGCATCACCGCCGCCGTTGCCCAAGCCGCACACCCGCAGCCATTCGCCGATCAGCGCGCCCTGTGCGGCTGCGCAGTGCCACCCTTCTACCGCCTGGCCGCCATGACCGCTGCCGACCGCATCGTCAAATCGGCGGACGGCTACCACCTCGTCCCACCCTAACTTCGCTGTGAAGCGCTAGTGTGACTTCCCGCGCAGCCGCTCGATCAGCACGAACTGGGAAGCGCCCGGAAGTTTGCACTTCCAGAAACGCCATCCGTTTACGTTACTGCCGGTGATGTGAATAGCAGCGGCCGAGGGAGTCGTAAATTTTGCGCCGTCGCTGAGTTCCAGCTTCCCGTCCTGGGAGATACCGGAATAAGTCTTCCCTTTGTAGTCCGCCATGAATTCGGAACCCGCCGGAAAACTCGTGTCTGACACGACCCAAGGCCTTCCGATTGCCGCAGGTTTTGCCGATTTTGCCGACTTCGGTAGCTTTAGAAGGTCTCGAACCACGTCGTTATACGTGACGGCCTCGGTGCGCCGGCGGCTCGTCAATTCCTTGAATACTTCAAAATCAATATCGATCTGCGGCATGGCAGTCTCTCCTGATGTATAGCACTCTAACGCACTATAGCACTCTGACGCACTATTGTCTATGGAGGATTGCCCAGCTCGCAAAAAAACATACGTCCCACGCGCGGATCCAACAGGAGAGCCGCGCATACCCTCGCGCCGTTATGTTCGGCTTATGCGTCGGCGACCGCGAGGCGCGCGCCGATGGTCAGGGCGGCGAGCTGATAGACCGCGTT
>Ga0209488_10004762_pt1 | contig 10514 bp, 12 predicted proteins | sample Rivendell_Oct201_8_FD_188349 | JGI IMG/M metagenome (GOLD analysis project Ga0209488, IMG submission 188349) | Vadose zone soil microbial communities from the Eel River Critical Zone Observatory, Northern California, USA -... | ecosystem: Environmental > Terrestrial > Soil > Vadose zone >... | reverse complement strand
GGTCGCCCGACGCTATCCCGCTCTGGGCGCCGCTGGTGGCGAAGTTTCTCGACGAACAGTGATAGCAAAAGCTGAAGCTTGGAGGCGTAACCATGACAGGCTCACATCGCACTGAAACGCGGTCAGGGCACTCTTATGCGAAGCTTGCCTTCGCGGCCATTTTGTTGGCGGCGGTGGCGGGCGTTGCATCCAACCAGCGAGCCGCGTCGCAACAGAACTCGACCGTCGCACCAAAACCCGCAGGCACCGAAGTTGCGCCCCGCGGGCAGCGAGAGGTAAAGGACGTCACCTATGGAGACTGGCAAAAACTTTGCTTCAAGCCAGGCGGCGCAAAAATGCTTTGCCGGACTTCGATCACCGGCACGTTTGCAACCGGCCAAACGGCGGTCCGCTTTGATATCATCGAGCGCGAAGGCGATGGCACTGCACGGCTGCAGTTGTTCGCGCCCGTCGGCATGTATCTGCCAGCCGGCATCAAGCTCACGGTCGACCAGGGCACACCCTATCAGGCGCCCTATAACTGGTGCCTCACCAACGCCTGCATCGCGGGCAACGTGACAGACCCGAAGATGCTTCAGGAGATGGCTTCCGGGCAAACGTTGCGGCTGGAATTCGTTGATTCAAACCTCTTGTCGCTCACGACATCGCTGCCGCTTGGTCAGTTCGCGTCGGTCCACAAGGGCGCACCCGCGCAGACGTTCGAACAGGACATTGATGAGTGAGCCGAGGATCGCCTAAGTGACGGCTGCGCGCGCTCTTTCAAGGGGTTCGATGAGTGACTGTGCGGCAAACGGCTTGGTCAGGTAAGCGACACATCCCGACTCCAATGCGGCCGAACGGTTGGCCCGGCTGTCGTTGCCGGTGATATAGATGACCGGCAAGCTTATGCCTTTGTCCGTGAGCCGGCGACGCAGATCGATGCCGGATTCATGATTCAGATTGATATCCAGGATGATGCAGAAAGCCTTGCCGAAATCGTCATGGCGCAACAGCGCTTCCCCTGAGGCAAACAGCCCCGTATCGAAGCCATGCGCCCTCAATAGCCGCTTCACGCCCCTGAGCATGGAGGGATCGTCATCCACCACAAGAACAGATTTTCGCGTCGACAAGCTGGTCGCCCTTCAGTCTTTCGAGAGTTCCATGACTTGCGCTCGCCAGCGTGATCCGCGGCTCTGCAGTCTTGCGGAGTCCTGATCTGCTGCCCCCAGCCGACAAGCTCCACGTCTCTAACGTAATCCTGCGATAGCCGTCGTCAACAAACTTTCATATTGTCCCTTTGTACAGGGACGTTCACCGGGAACCTGACGACCCAGTTTTTCCCGCTATAGCGCTATGATGTCTGTTCGAACGTCATCGGGGCGATATCGCTTTGTTGGTGCATGTCCTTTCGAAAAACAAGGTTCAATCGCCAACGCTCCCTCCGCTTCGTGCATTAGCTGCCTGCACTGCGGTTTGAATCGAGCATACCGAGCCGCTCCGCGATCGAGACCAATTCCGCCAGGGAGTGCACTTGTATCTTCTCCATCACTTGATGGCGATGCGCTTTAACCGTACGCTCGGTCGTTCCCAATTCATACGCGATCTGCTTGTTGATCTTGCCACGCACAATCAACTCGAACACCTGTCGCTCGCGCGGGGTCAGCTTTGCGACACGCGCGCGAAATGAATCGAGTTTGTTGCGCTGCATACGCGCGGCGTCGTGGCGCGCCATTGCGCGCTCGATCGCGTCAATCAGTTGTTCCGATGGCACCGACTTGGTCAGAAAATCCTCGGCGCCGGCCTTGATCGCCCGCACAGTCGTTGCAGTATCTGCATGTCCGGTAAGGAAAACGATCGGCAGGTTTATACCAAGGTCGCTCAGCTGACTTTGCAGTTCAGGACCGCTCATTCCTGGTATCCGCACATCAAGAAGAATGCAGGCCGGTTCGCGCTTGTCTGGAAGTCGTTCCAGCAGTTGCTGGGCCGATGGATAGGTTGCCACCTCATATCCGGCTAACTTCAGCCGGCGTTCGATGGCCTTCCGAAACGACGCGTCGTCGTCAACCACATGAATGAGGCCAGGCAATCTCCCCTCCTAGGCGGCCGAAGGCCGGGAAAGTCGGAACGCCGAGGCACGTCGGCGAGGACGAATCACGCGGTTTACCGAGATCAATCTTCCCAGCAGTCCAACGTCTTTAACCGACCTGCCCCTTAGTACAATGGCCCCTGAGACAATGGTCAGGAACACTGCCTTCGTTGTAGATCAACTTTGGCGGGAGTGGGACGGCGGCTCCGCATTCTCCCTGACTTAATACGTCCAAGGATTAACAAGAAATTGTGATGTTCAGGTCAGGAGTTGGCTCATGTTAGTCCGCCTCAGCACCGATCCGTCAAGCCTCCCCAACGTACTTGGCGAGTTCGGCATCGAGATTGCCTCAAATCCGAGACTGAGTTTAAACGAATTTACCTACAAGAAAGGCACCGAAATCTACGGCGAGAAAGAACCTGCGGATTACGTCTATCAGGTCAAGACAGGTGCGGCGCGAAGCTACAAGCTGCTTTCGGATGGCCGCCGCCAGATCGGCGCGTTTCATCTGGTCGGCGACATCTTCGGGCTCGAAAACAGCAGCCAGCATCGATTCACGGCCGAGGCGATCGTCGATACCACGGTGAGCCTAATAAAGAGGCGCAGCCTCGAACTGGTGGCCGACAGCGATGCCATGGTTGCCCGCAATCTGCTCAGCATGACCACGAACAACCTGCAGCACGCGGAAGATCACATGCTTCTGCTCGGCCGCAAGACCTCGCTGGAGCGTGTCGCCGCCTTCTTGATCGAGATGGACCGGCGGCTGACGGCGGCCGGCGTCCTGGCGCTGCCGATGTGCCGTCGCGATATTGCTGACTATCTCGGCCTGACCCTCGAAACCGTGTCGCGCGCGCTGTCGCGGTTGCATGAGCTGGGCATCCTCGGCTTTATCGGCAACAATCAGCGTCAGATCGTGCTGCTTGACCGGCAACAGCTCGCTAGCCTGGATCTGCAGCACTGAACGGCTCTCCGGGAGCGGCAATTGACGCGAGGTGCTCAAACGTCTTGCGCAGCACCTCGAACAATACCGCCGTCGACCAGCCGAACATCAGAATACCGTTCATCGCGGTCATCGGTCCCTTCAACCGCCACGATTCCACGGGAATAATATCGCCGTAGCCGAGCGTTGTGTAGTTGACGAAGGCGAAGTACAGGATGTCGCTGCCGGCGGGTGCCGCACCGACGATCGCATAGGCCAATGCCCAAACGAAGACTTCAAGGGTGTGCGCCACCATAAGCACGACCGCGGTCACGACCATGACGCCCATCAGCTGCGATCTCGGCCACGCGGTGTATCGTAGCGCCGCGGTGCGGGCAATACCGATCGCAGCGACCGTCACCAGCGCGTGGATCATGATGTTGACCACACTTACGATTGCGCCGACCAAGAATTGTAGCGCCATCGCTTACCCCCTCCCCCTAGAGCGCAGTTGCAAATCCGGCTTCCGCTTTTTACTTCGCCAGCCCTCCGAACCAGGCGCCGAAATATCCGGCGTAGAGCGCCGGCAGCTCGAGATTCATCGAATGCCCGATGCCCGGCACGACCACGAGCCGGCAATCCGGCATCACCTCGGCCATGGCGCGCAGATCGGTCGGCGGAATCCAGCCGTCCCACTCGCCCCATAACACCAGATGCGGATGGCAGATTTCCGGCATGCGGCGCTCCAATTCCCTGCTCTCCCGCTCACGGGTGAGATTGACCGGCGTCCCGATCCAGATTCCTTCAGAGACCCCAAAGGCCTGTTCGATGATCCGGTCGAACAGCGCCTGGATTTCGCCGAGCCCCTCGCGGAAACGAGGGATCGCGTTCGGCGCCATGCTTTCCGGCACGAACAGCGAGGACGCGGCGGTTGCCATCACCGTCCGCGTCACCTCCCTACTCGCCATCATCGAACGAAAAAGACCGATCTGATCGGCATTGAAGGACATGCCAAGCGGCGTGACCGGATCGAGGGAGAACACCCGTCCGAACCGTTGCGGCTGCATCAGGAGCATCCGCGCGGCGATGATGCCGCCGGTAGAGTGGGTCGCGAGGTGGCAGAAGGATATCTCAAGCGCATCCAGTGCCGCCAGCATGTCGCGCGCATGCTGCTTCATCGAGTAATTTGAATAGTCTGGCGCGGCCTTCGGGCGATCACTTTCGCCACAACCGCGCCAGTCGATCGCGATCACCCTGAGGCCAGAGGGAAACAGCGGCGCGGCGAGTTCTATCCAGTCCTTGCTCGCGAGATTGCCGTGGATGAAGACGACGGTGACGTCGCCCCTGCCCCATTCCCGCCAGCCTAGCTGAACCTCGCCCGCCTGCACCCTTGACATGACGCGGCCCTATTTGTTCAGGCCGGCCGTGGGCGCGGCGCCGGCCGGCGTCGGCGCCACCGGCAATGCCGACACCACGGCCCCCTTGATCATGCGGTCAGTGCCGAGGGGCGAACTGGTGTCGACCGTTCCCTTGGTCACGAAGTCGACGACGTCGACCGGGAATTCAACCGGGTTGTCCGTATGGATGAAATGCCCGGTCTCAGGGTAGATCTTCAGGATCGGCCGGTTGCCGGCATTGGTCATGCGCGACATGAACGGCGTGATGACATCACGTCCGAGGTCCGTCAGTCCGTTGAACGCGGGCGTCGGGATGAACGGCTCCTTGTCACCGAAGGAGAGGAAGGTCGGCGCCTTGATCTGGGTGAGCCGCTCGTAAAGGTTCTCCGGATCGTCCTGCTGTACCTCCGCCCCGATCGTGTAGATATCGTAGATGAAGACGTTGCACCACTGCCCCAGCTCCTTGGGATTGCCCTTGGTCAACCCGACACGCTGCTCGGTGTGGAAGCGGGCATATTCGCTGTCGCTGTAGAAATAGCCGCTCTTGGCCGCCGACACCGCGCCGGTCTCCGGATCGCGCTTCTTGAAGTAGAAGAAATCGCGGATGTTCTGCTCCGAACGCCCGATCTCCGCGGCGAGGATGCCGGTCTGGTCCCAGGCCTGCTTCCACTTGTCGAAGTCGCGGCCGAACGCCTCATCGAACAGACGCGCCTTCTTGTCCTTGGCGATCGTGATATCGCGCGGATATTCCTCGAGACCGGACGGCGCTTCGAGCGCGAGGCCCTGCACCGCATCCGGCCAAGTCAGAGCGTAGCCCATCACGAACTGACCGCCGAGCGAGTGACCGAGATAGTACGCCTTCTTGACGCCGAGCTGATTGACCACGAGGTCATAGATCACTTCGCGCATATCCTGCATGGTGCGCGCCGGGCTCTTGTCGAGATTGCCCGGCCCGGACATGCCGTAGTGCGGCAGATCGGGCACGATCACCCGCAGGCCGCTGCGCAGCGCATACTGCATGATGTTGCCGTAGTGCCCGCCGAACGCGCCCTTGCCGTGGATGATGACCAGCACCTTCGGATCCTTGTCGGTGCCGGCATACTCCTCCATGTAGCCAATCTGCCAGGACGTGCCACGCTTGTCCTTCGCGGTCGCGTATTTGACCGGATAAGGATAGGTGACAAAATCCTTCCAGAAGGACTTGCCCGGATCGATGTTCGCGGCCACGCCGGGCACGCGATAGTTCTTGTCGTCAAACTTCTGCGCGCGATCGAGGCTCGCGACGTCATCCATGAAGGCGACGAACTTCGGGTCGTTCTTCCGGTGGTTCACGATCGAGAACACGCCATAGTGGGCGACGGGGCTTTCCTCCGCGATCAGCTGAGCGCCCGGTACGCGGTCGACTGCGCGCTCGGCCAGCTTGAAGTTCAGCCACAGGTCGTTGGTGATGTGCATCACCATCGTGCGGGCCTGGATGCGGCCAAGATAGGGATTGACGTTATGGGTTTCGCCGACCCGATTGCGCCAGACGAGATCGACGGCGTCATACAGCTTGGCGCGGTTGGTCACGCTGCTGCCGGCCTTCTCGTTCGGCGGATCCCAGTAGAACACCTCGGGCTGCACCGCGGCGAAGCTTTGCGTCGTGCGGTAGGCGAAGTCGTACCCGGTCAGGCCAAGCACCGACCAGCCGAAGGCGACGCCCGGCACGGGGTGCTTCTCTTTCGGCAGCTTGTAGTAGTCGCCCGTGGTGGATTGCCACACGGGATCGGACTGGATGGCCGCCGTCATCATCTGGAAGGTCCAGTTGCCGACCGGGTCCTCTGCATCCGACTGCGTGGTGCCGCCGATCGGCATCAGCCCGCCCATGAAGTCCGGATGCATCACGCCCCAGACATAGGTCTGCGTGCCGCCCATCGAGACGCCAGTAATCAGCGCCGCATGCGCGATCTTCAGGCCGTCGTGCAGCATGCGGTAGTTCGCCTGCACCATGTCGTAGTAGCTATACTGCGGAAACTTGATGCCGAGTCCGTCTGACGGCTTGCTCGCGCCCCAGGTGCCGAGCGGATCGACCATGACGACATAGTAGCGATCGGTATCGATCGGCCTGCCCGAGCCAATGACAGGTACTCCACCTGACAGGGCAGTGCCCTTGACCCACTGCTCGTACATGTCGGTGGAATCGCCGGAATAATAGGAGTTGACGATCACGGCATTGGTGATCTCACCGGCCGCGTTGCGCCGCGGCGTGCCGATCGCGATATAGGCCGTGCGCAATTTGCCGGCGCCGAGCGATTCCAGCGTGACGCCGCCCTCGCCACCGTTCTCCCATTTCGAGGGATCGGAGAGATCGTACTTGCCGCCGAGGCGAAAGTTCGCAATTTCATAGGTCTTCTTGAGCCCGTCATGCTGCATCTGCGATGAGCGGCGGGTGAAGGGTTGTGCGACAGCGAGCGAAGTACCGATCAGCAGCAAAAGCAGGCTGATGACGTATCGCCGCATCACTTGTCTCCCGATCATTGCGAATTCCTCCAACATTGATTTTGATCGGACGCTAGGAGTGGCGGCGCCACATCGCTTGATTTAACTCAAGGAAATCCGAACTTGGCGCGGGAGGATGTCCGCATCGAATTACCTGCCGGATCGCCGCGATGCCTTTCCTCACCCACGGCTCTTACCGAATCCGCTACGAGCTCGACGGTCCGGCCAACGCCCCGGCCTACGTGCTCGTCAACGGGCTCACGCAATATGCCGAGCTGTGGACGGCCTATCGCGACGCCCTGGTCGCACGACGATTTCGTGTCGCGACGTTCGATCTGCTCGGCCAGGGCGCGTCCGACAAGCCCGCGCTCTTCATCAGCCAGGATGACCAGGTCGCAGCGCTTCATCTCTTGATCGGGGAGCTCGGCGACGGGCCCCTGTTCCTGAGCGGTATCAGCTTCGGCGGCCTGATCGCGCTGCGCTATGCGATTACGCATGGCAAGCGGCTGGCCGGATTGGTGCCGATGAGCTGCTTCGCGGAGCTTCCGCCGCAACTCTTCCTGCTCGGCAATGCCCTGCGCACCGGGCTGATCCTCGGCGGCACCAGCTATCTGCAGGACCTCCTGCTGCCGATGAACGTCTCCGATCAATGGTTAAGGCCGGTGCTGGACAAGCTCGACAGCGTGAAACGGCAGGGCTGGCTGGTCAACGATGTCTACGCTCTGCAAAACCTGATGGAGTCCTTCCTCGACTTCCAGCCCCTGACGCCGCAACTTTCGGCGATCGGCGTGCCGACCATGATCCTGAACGGCGAGTTCGACTTTCTGACGCCGCGCGCCCTGCACGAAACCCTCCGCGTCCAGATTCCCAATAGCTCGCTCGTGATCATCCCACGAGCCTATCACGCCTTCACGCTGGAGAAGCCGGCGCTCACCGCCGACCTGCTCGCGCGCTTCGCGGAAGACGTGCTGGCCGGACGCTGGCAGGGCAACAAGGCCGTCTGGATTGCGCCTGAGGAAGCCGGCGGCGACCTCGTTCCGTTTCCCGCCGGCTACGATCATCTGCGCGCGATTCCTGTGCAGGGGACGATCCCATGAGCGAATTTTTCGGCCCGCTCGACTCCGAAGGCCGCGTGCCGCCGCGACAGCAGACGCGCGTCGCGGCCTTCCTGATCTCGGCCCATGGCGCATTGGCGCGGCAGTTCGCATTTGCCCTGCCGCTGAAGCTCGAATCCGCCTGGCAAACCGAATTGAACGCGCAGTTCTACCGCGAAACCGAGCTCGTTTCCCTGCTACTGCGCGCGACCTCGTGGGTGCCGGATGTCGCGTTGGGCTACATGGCCGCATCCTGGGAGACCGCATGGTTTCCACGGCCGATCGAAGGGATTCCAGATCAGCCGCTGGCGCTGGCGGTCGGTCTCGCAACGCTTGCACATGCCGCTCACGCCGGCATCCGGCCGGCAGCCTTGCTGCCGGTGGACGCCAATACCAACGATCCCTTCGTGATGACGCTGCGGCGCGTCGAATTCGAGAGCAGCCGACTCCTACAGGCCCAAATTCTCTTCCTGAAGGGTGAGAGCCTCGTGCCATTTCGCGACGCCGTGAATTCGGCTCTCGAACGCCGCCACACTGAAGTGCGCAAGCTCTGGAGCGAAGCGCTCGAGGGTGTCGGCATCTCCGCCCGCGAAGGGAATGATGAGAAGCCTTGACGCAGATCAAAGGAGCGCGCTGACCGCTCGTCAACATCACTCCACTGTCGCCTTCTTTTGATCGCCTGCTGACTGGAGCTCCAATCATGAGGGCCGTTTCCGTCGAAGAAGCCGTCGCGATGATCCCAACTGGCGCGAGCATCATGGTCGGCGGCTTCATGGGTGTCGGGACGCCGCAACGCCTGCTCGACGAGGTGGTGCGGCAGCATAAGACTGATCTCTCGGTGATCAGTAACGACGCGGCGACACCCGGAAGAGGTGTCGGCAAGCTGTTCGATGCGGCTCTCGTCTCGCGCCTCACTGCGACCCACATCGGCCTCAATCCGAAGGCGCAGCAGCAAATGCTGGCCAATCAAATCGCCGTCGATCTCATTCCGCAGGGGACCTTCGCCGAGCGCATTCGCGCGGGCGGTTGCGGTCTGGGTGGCGTGCTCACGCCAACGGGCGTCGGCACCTTGGTTGCCGAAGGCAAGCGCCAGATCGAGGTCGATGGCAAGCCATTCCTGCTCGAGGCCGCGCTGCGGGCGCAGTTCGCCCTGGTCCATGCCTTCCTTGCCGACTACCTCGGCAACCTCTCCTACGCGCTCACCGCGCGCAACTTCAATCCGATCATGGCGATGGCGGCCGACACCGTGATCGTGACGGCGGAGCACATCGTGCCCGTAGGCGTCATCGCGCCCGACCACGTCGTGACGCCGGCACCGCTCGTCGACTATCTCATTACGAACCCGAACGGGTGAAACATGGACGCACAGGAGATCATCGCCCGGCGCGTCGCGCAGGAGCTCCATACTGGCGATCTCGTCAATCTGGGAATCGGCATTCCGACACTCGTCGCCAACTACGTTCCGCCTGAGCTGAAGGTGTTCTTTCAGTCGGAGAACGGATTGATCGGGACCGGGCCGATCCCTGAGCAAGGATTGGCCCATCCCTTGCTGACGGATGCCGGCGGCCGCCCGATCAGTGCGTTACCGGGTGCCTGCACCTTTGACAGCGCGATGTCCTTCGGATTGATCCGCGGCGGTCATGTCGATGTCACCGTGCTTGGCGGCCTGCAGGTCGACGCGCACGGGCATCTCGCCAACTGGATGATCCCCGGCAAGATGGTGCCGGGCATGGGCGGCGCGATGGATCTCGTCAGCGGTGCCAAGCGGGTCATTGTCGCCATGCAGCATGCGGCGAAGGGCAAATCGAAGATCGTCGCCAAGTGCACCCTGCCCCTGACCTCGGCGCGGCCGGTCAACCTGGTCGTGACCGACATGGCCGTCATCGCGTTCCCCGACGGCAATGCCACCCTGCTGGAGACCGCGCCCGGCGTCAGCGTCGGCGAGGTGATGGCGGTCACGGAAGCCGAACTCATCGTTCCCGACAAGGTCCCGGAAATGAAGATCTGAGCAGGTGACGGACATGCGGATATTCAGCGACTTCAACGAGATCAAATCCGCCGTCGGCACAGAGATCGGCGCCAGCGACTGGATCGAGGTGACCCAGGACCGCATCAACCGCTTCGCGGAAGCGACCTGCGACGAGCAATGGATCCATGTCGACCAGGAGCGCGCCAAAAAGGAACTGCCCGGCGGCACCACCATCGCCCACGGTTTGTTGTCGCTCGCGCTCGCACCGCTCTTCATTCGATCGGTGATGGGCCTGACGGGTATGCGCAATACCCTGAATTACGGCGCGGACAGGATAAGATACCTGGCGCCGGTTCCGGCGGGCTCGAAGCTGCGCGGCCGTCTCACGATCTCCGAAGCGGAGGACGTGCCGCCGGATGGCCTGCGCGTCAACTATCATCTCGTGATCGAGATCGAGGGCGGCAAGCGCCCCGCTTGCGTCGCCGAGTTGATCGCCCTGCACTATCGCTAGACGGCGCCGGAGCGCGGATCGCGCTCAATCGATAATGTGATAGCCGCCGTCGACATAGAGCACGCCACCCGTGATGAGCTT
>Ga0209488_10004759_pt1 | contig 10516 bp, 12 predicted proteins | sample Rivendell_Oct201_8_FD_188349 | JGI IMG/M metagenome (GOLD analysis project Ga0209488, IMG submission 188349) | Vadose zone soil microbial communities from the Eel River Critical Zone Observatory, Northern California, USA -... | ecosystem: Environmental > Terrestrial > Soil > Vadose zone >... | reverse complement strand
ATGAACACCGTGGACGCGCTCCGGCCATCGAGGTAGCAGACCACGCGCCAGCCGCATCGCCGGTATCTGCTGAACATGACCGCCGATATCTCGTTGCGTTCATCCTCGGTCAGCGTGCGCTTGAGCGTGGACAGCCTCATGCCCCGCATGGAGTCGTAAATCGCGATCCGCAGATGGTCGTCCTCGACAAATTCGATCACAGCAGCGGCTTCCCCAGAATGAGAACGGAAAGAGAACATATTCGTTCGGAGAGGTCTAGGGGGAGCGATGTTTTATCCCCATGGCGCGAGCCATGAGAAAGAAGAAGGCCCATTTTCGGGGAGCGGGCCCTCATTGAAGTGGAGGCTTGAGGAGCCACGCATAAGTTATCGTTCCGGATCGGAGCAACTGGAGATAGTCCGTGTACGCTAAATTTAATCTTTGTACGGATGATGTCCGCTAACTACGCGCGCTTAATCCACTTCTCTAAGTCAAGCGCAATACGGTCGTAATCTTCGGCGATTTTTAGCAACAAACGCGAACTATCATCGCTTGCCACGTTTTCCGCGATGACGCGTATTTCCGCAGACCGCTCTCGATATTTCTTGGCCCGGCTAGCATCGTCGTCCATCTCGAATCCCATCCGCCCCATGGACATAATGGATTCATGCCCAAGGAACCTCAAGGCCAAAAACGGGTTGCACCGAAGCTTGCCTAGGATAAGCCTCTCGCTGGCTGTCGATCTCGCTCAGAACGATCTGCCTACTTTCAGGAGATCGCCTAAAGCAATCGCGGTCCGCGGTGCGGCCAAAGGTAAAGAGGTGGCGACGGGGAGACGCACACCTCGTCTGTTGGTCCACTGAATCACCAGAGAGCCAAATGCAATACCGGGCCGCTCGACAAAGCGGTAGAGAAGGTCGGAAACGACCAGGATGACGGGCACCGACATGGCCGAGACTCCAAAGAAACTTGCCGCGCTTGATGACGTCGGAAACTTATCGAGCCAAAGCGCGAAGCAGATGGAAATAATCGGCAGGTGGAAAAGGTAAATCGAGTATGACCGCGCCCCAATGTAAGTTGCGGCGCCGCTTTCCAATGTGAGTTTGTAGATCCGGGCGAACGATCCGGTTTCCGGCGCAGACCTATCGAGCGCCAATCCGCTCATGACGAGAACCCACACCAAGATTGTAAAGACAGACCAGCCAAGCGGAATCAGGGCAATACACATGGCCAAGATAATTGAAGGATGCCGAACTGTCCCAGCAATTGCGGGATATATAAGGCGGCTGGCGATCCCCACGGCAAAATAGGCCGTAGCCGCGACGAGAAGACCGGGGTTGAGGAAACTTCCCAGCCAACCAACGCTATAAGCAATCCCAAAGAGAGCAAAGGCTGATGCGAACCAAACCAAGTATTTACGGCCCTGAACGACCGCAATGATGAGCGGCGCGACCAAATAAAACTGCCATTCAAGCGATAGACTCCAAGCCGGGCCGTTCAACGCATTTTGAGAATGCGGAAGAAGCGCGTCGCTAATTGCGCCGTGCAGCATGGTGGCATGAGCAAGAATATGTTGCCAAAGATACGCATGATCTGAAGAAGCGATGCTCGTCCAGAACGCTAAAGCAAGAAATGTTCGGTCATGCGCCCATGATGCGTGCGCGAGGGCAACGGCAATAATGTCATATGTGAAAAATCCAGCCACACAGGAAAGTGCGAACAGTGGAAAGATTCGCATGAACCGCCGCGTTATGTATGCCCCGTAAGGTTCGGGTTTCTCAATCACCAAGTGCGTGATTACGAATCCGCTGATGATTATGAATAGCATTACCGCGTGGCTCCCAAGCGTGAGGAGTTCCGGGGCGAGGCCGCTCGCGTGGACCCCCGACAATTGAACCAGATGATCCAGAACCACGGCCCATGCCAGCCAACCGCGCAGGCCCTCTATTGCGGCGAATTTCTTCACCGCAGACCTGTGGTCGCCGTGCGCACGAACGCCTGTACGATGCTGTGAACTGTGGCCATTGATGCCCCCCCCGGGGTAACCGGATTACCCACGCAAGAATTGTGCCTACTCCAGGTTGCGCAAAAAAACCAGGAAAGCGGGGCTTCTGGGTCGCTATGCCATAAGCGTTGTAAAAGTTACCGACGTAAGGCATGTGTCCATTACATGCCCCAGGCAGCGACGGGGTAAGCAGCAATCGTCTTCAATGATTGTCGATTAAGCCGACCGTCGTCGCCACTTACTTTCCTTCCCCTAAAAGGGGAAGGACGCGAGCGCAGATATGCGCGCGCGGGTGGGGGGCAAATCCTCGCTTGCGATTCACCGGGAATGCACTTCGCGCCAACCATCCGCGGCTTCGGAGCCTTGCCTATTGCCGGCGTTGAGCAGCGCTAGGTTTTGGGCTGTGCCTTCTCGATTTCCGTCGCGAGATCGAGCCAATCCTTCGCGATCTTGAGATAGTCCACACGGGCAGCCTCGTTTTCGGCCTTGTCGGCCATCCGCTGCGCTGTTTCCGCAAGCAGCTTGAATTCGGCCACTCGCGGGTCGGGTTTGTGATCTTGGTCTGTCACGCGATGCCCCAAAAAGTAAGAGATGACCGTTCGCAAAATCGAGGACGCTTAACACGCCGACTCTCGATGGCCTGTCGCCTATATCACATCGATGGCTCGGCCTCTTACGGCAAATGAAAGGCGTAAACCGGCAGCGAGGGCTTATCGCTTCCGCAGCTCGCGGAACCGCCGATGAAATAGGCGGTGTCGCCGACCACGGCGGCGGCTTGCGCGTGCATAGGTGACGGCGCCTTGGCGAGCGCTTTCCAGCTGTTGGTTTTCGGGTCGTAGGCATCGAATTCGTCATAGGCAATGCGCGCCCTGGCATCCTTGCATTCGCCGCCATAATAGAGAATGAGCCCCTGATAATAGGCCGCCGCGCCGCTGCTGCGCGGCGTCGGCATGGGCGCAAGCGCGCGCCATTTGTCCGTAGCCGGATCATAGACATCATGGAGCCCGACATTGTCGACCGTGGCGTTGGTGCGCCCGGCGAAGACATGCAGCCCGTCCTTCGCCACGATGGCCGCCAAATGATCGCGCGCGACGGGCAGGGGAGCCGCCTTCGTCCATGCTCCCGTTGCCGGATCATAGATTTCATGCGTGCCGACGGTCTTGGCGTCCGGGCCGCGGCCGCCAATCGCATGAATCTTGCCGCCAAGCGCAACCAGGCTGAGCGAACCCAGCGGCGAGGACAGCGGCGCCAGATTGCGCCATGTATCGGTGGCAATATCGTATTCGATGAACTGGTCGAGAGGATTCTTATGGACGTTGGCGGTAAAGCCGCCGGCGACATAGATCTTGCCGTTCAACGCCGCCATGCCGACATGGGAGGCGCCGATTGGCATGCGGGCAAGATCGCGCCAATGGCCCGTTCTGGGATCGAATTCTTGAAACAACGGCGAATCCTGCCTGCCCAAGGCTTCGCCTCCCGCCACATAGATCTTGCCCTTGAAGGCATCGGCGAGAAGCTCCGTCCGGGTCGTCGTCATCTGCGCCGCAACCGACCACTTGCCGATTGTATCGGCCGCATTGGCCGAGATACCCCACAGAGCCAGGACTGATAAAAACGCCGCGCTCCGCAAGACCAGGCCCGTGGCACGCTTCATGACCGCCCCCGAAAAATTTGCCGATGGCGGGGAGGCTAGCACGAGTTTGGGCCCGATCTGAATGTTGAAATGTTCCGAGAAAACGGTCACGCGACGGCCTTCACCGTGGTTGGAACCGCCGCTTCTTCGATGATGCGTTCCGGCGGCAGAAAAATCGTAATCGTGGTGCCGACATTGATTCTGCTTTCGAGGCAGAGCGTACCGCCATGCATCTCGGTCAGATGCTTGGCGAGCGGCAAGCCGAGTCCCGTGCCCTGATATTTTCGGCTGAGCGTGCTCTCGACTTGACCGAACGGCGCGAGCGCTTTCTCGAAATCGCCAGGGTCTATCCCAATTCCATTGTCGGTCACGGCGATGGCCAGGCCACCGTCCCGGCGAAAGGCAGTCACGCTCACGAGGCCGCCTTCGGGCGAGAATTTCACCGCGTTGGAAAGAAGATTGAGCAGGATCTGCCGCATCCTGCGACTGTCGGCGTGAATGCGTGGCAGGCCGCCGGCGACATGTGTGGACAGTTGAATCTTCGATCTTTGGGCTTGCTCTTCCATCAGATTGACGCACGACCCAACCGCAGCCGCAAGATCGACTTCTTCTTCATTGAGCTTCAGTTTTCCGGCTTCCAATTTCGACAGATCCAGAATGTCGTTGATGAGCTGGAGCAAATGATGGCCGCTTTGGAAAATACTGCCGGCATAGTTGCGATAGCGATCATCTCCCGCCGGACCATACATTTCGTTCTTGATGATCTCGGAAAATCCAATGACCGCATTGAGCGGGGTGCGCAGCTCATGGCTCATATTGGCCAGAAATTCGGACTTGGCGCGGTTGGCCGCTTCGGCTCCCTCCTTGGCGATGCGCAAGCCCTGTTTCTCGACGGCGTTGGTGCGGAATACGCGAAGCGCGCGCGCGAGGAGGCCAACTTCGTCGCCGCGGCGCTCGAAGGGAATCGCGCAGTCGAGATCGCCGTCGGCGACGAGGGCCATCGCTTCGGTGATCCTGGTGATCGGATGGACGACCCTTTTGAATACGTAAAGCGCCGTTAGCGCGCCGATACAGGAAAACAAACCCATCAGCAGAACGGCCACATAGAGATCCCGCAGGGCCGCGGCGGATTGCTGCTCGGCAAGAGAGCGCGCGACATCGAGAGCGGCGCTTGCCACGGCGAATATGCTTTGCTGACCGGGAGCGGCCATTTCCATGTAATCATGGGCCGAGATCGATACGCGCCTGCCTTGCGCGAGATCGTCGACCAGCGCATTTCGCTTCGGACGGAGCTCCGCAAAATAAACTCTATTCGCTGCTTCTAACGCGCTCTTCAGCTCGCGAGCATCATTAAGCGAATTGATTTCATCAGCGACGATCCTCCACATGCCGTCGATCCGGCCGTTCAATACCGCGAACTGTTTTTGCTGTTCGCTTGAAAGCCGCTCACTCTTGTTGATCACATATGCAAGGAGGAGCCGGTCGTTGCCGGTATCGTCACGCACCGCCCAAGCGTGCTGTTCGATGGCTATCATCTTCTCGATGAGGGAACTGTTATGGGCGACTTCCGTGCTCAAACGATGGGAGAGAGCGATGATTGCGCCGACGAGTTTGCCGTTTGCCGCAATCCAGTCCTCGCCGGTTTTCGCCGGGCGTTGGTCCCCGGGCTCCTGCAGAGCCCGATCGGCCTGGCTGCGCATGGTTTTGAAAGCGTTGTAGTTCTCGGGTATCGCACGCAACTCCGGTCGGGCTTGCGAAGACGTTGCGTCAAGCTTTGCCAGAGCTATATCAAGCGCGGCTCCGGATCGCGCACGCCATGCCGCAATCTCGCGCTGCGTATCGGCGTCGACAATCACAGGGGATAAAAGAGCAGTGCTGACGGTGCCGCGCTCGAGACGAAGGTTCACGATCGCCGTCAGCAGATCCTGGGTGATGTCGACAATGATCGGGACGGCACGGGTTTGCTCTCGCGCCTGCCAAGCGCTCAGCGCATAGCCGGCCAGGATCGCCAATATCGTCATGGTCAAAAGGCCGGTAACCGCCGGAAGAACCACGCCGATAGCAAAGAATCGTTTCATGGCGAGGAGCGCGTCCTCCTTTGCGATCGCGGTCTCGTCGCGTCGATTTGTGCGCTCGATAGCATGATACGAGCCGACTCTTCGACACGGACAAACCGCGGTCAGGCGCCGTAAACATCGACCCAATTCATTAAATTCTGCTCAACCGTATTGGCTGAGCATGGTCGACCTGTTGCCGGCGATTTTTGGAAATCGAACGCGATTATCGCCCGGACGCGGATTCCTGCACCATCGGGGCGCCCGCGTTCGGACCATAGGCCGAAGAGTCGGCCTGATCACTAAAAGCGACAAGAAACATGAAAGAGACCAGGCAAACGAGCACCGCACAAGCAGCGAACACTTTGAAGTACTTCAACGACATCGGATCCCCCTCGGTTGCGCGCTTGGCGCGCGTCTCTCACCGCGAGGCAATTTCCTACTCGAAAGGGAAGGCGCGAAATATCGGGCAGGGTCCTACGCGTGCACGATTTCGCGACGTCGTTAATCACGAAAAGTGTGCAAATTTGCTCAGCTTCCGCTTCACGCTTAACCAAAAATTCAGTCAAAGCTCGCGGGCGCGCAATGCGGGCGTTATACCGCACCTCTGCCGGCGGAACTCAGCGTTCCTAGAGTTGTTTAGCATGCGATCAGCGCAAGGGTCGGGCATGAGTTCGCACAAAGCTCGCGTCTTCAGGCACCGGGCGGAAGAGTTCCGCGAGTTGGCACTCTCCATGGGACCCGGAGAGCGGCAGGCCATGTTGCTCACGGCCGATGATTATGACCGCATCGCAGTGCTCGTCGAGAAAGACAGTCAACAATTCGATGACCCTTCCCAAGGTCATCACATCATTGATCGCCTCGCCGGCGGTCATGGGGCTGCGGCAGGTCGATCGGCCTGAATTGGCTCTGCGCCTTCCCCCCAAGATTTCTTTGCTTTGTATTCGCGAAAAAGGACCATCCTTCGGTTCCCCCGGCGGGCGCTATTTGCGAGAGTGCAGGCAATGAGCAAAATCCCCAACCGCCGGCGTGATCGTCTCCTGCGCGAGACGATCAACGAATATCGACGAATGTCCGAAGGGGCGCAAAAGGATGCCGCCGCCTGCGAGGATGAGATCGTTAAGAAGCGATATCTTGCCGTGGCCGAAACATTGAGCGAGCTCGCAGACGCGCTGCAGGGCCGTCCCTCCGACTAGCGCGGTGGGTTTGAAGTTCGAATTTCGGGTTCGCCATCCTAGAACACACAAGACAGGGACGACTCCCGGCCGCCGCACGGGAGTCGCCAATCACAGCGCTGCGGGGAAATGGTCCCCGCGAGTCTCAGCGTATGAGGAGGAAGCCGATGATGGCTCCCGCGCTAAGCGAGAGCGCACAGGCTGCCAAAGGCCGCGTGCGAACGACCTTGCGGGCGCCATCGATGGATTCGGTCCCCCATTCGCCAACGCTTCCTGCCGCATCCGACGCGACCTCGATCGCATCGCTGCACCAGCCCGACGCCCGTGTCAGAACGTCCTTGCCGCTTTTCTCGCTCTTGAGTGAACGCACGTTGGTCATCAATCTGTCTCCCCATCTCTCATCGGGCTCTTCGTGAGCCTTTGGCCGCCCTGCGGCCGCGCCAGATTTTTCAGGCGCTTCGATGCCAGTCTATGGTTCAGGGGATTAAGAAAGATTTGCGTTAGGACGCGCGAAAACGCCCGACAGAAGCTGAAAAAGCGGGAGAAGCGGAAGGCATTGTGGCGCCTTCCACTTCTCCTTTGTCGACTCTACGGGGCCGGGGCCGGGGCGGGGGCTCCGGGTGCACCAGGCGTGCCTTCCGGGCCTGGGGGGCCGCTCGGTCCGGGCGGGCCGGGTGTCGGCTCAGGCACGACAACTGTCGGTGACGGTGCTGGCGCTGCGGCAGGTGCGCCCCCTGGCGACGGATTGTTCTGATTGCATCCCAACAGCAGCACGGTTGCGGCGGACAGGACCAACGCCCCAAAAACGTTTGTTTTCATAGGGTTCCTCTAAATCTTTCGTTTCAGACCAGCGCGCGGCTGCACCGCCGCCGCCATTGAAACGCACGAAACGAAAAAAGAGGCGGGTTCAGTCTTTCGGCCGCGGCAAATCGGTCAGACGCAGGGCGCTGACAGCCGCCCCGATCACGGCGAAGCCGGTGGCGAACCAGACCGCTACCATGGCCCCGCGAAGGAAACGCGCGAAAATCAGCGCCGTGAGCGCCGCACCGACGGTTTGCCCAAGAAGGCGCGCCATCGCCTGCATGCCGCTTGCGCCGCCGCTGCGGGTGCGCGGCGCGGAGGCCTGGATGGTGCGGTTGTTCGGCGATTGATAAAGACCGAAGCCGGCACCGGCTATCGCCATGCGCCAGGCGACGTCGCTCATGCCGGTGCGTTCCGAGAGGATCGCCAGCGCAGCAAGGCCGGCGGCAAACGCTGCGAGTCCCAACAGGCCCAGCAGCCCCGCCGGATAGCGATCGGAAAGCTTCCCTGAGATCGGCGCAAATATCGCCGTGGCGATCGGCCATGGCGTCATCAAAAGGCCGGTGTCCACCGCCGAATAGCCGATGGCCTGCAGATGAAAGGGCAAAGCGATGAAGGCCAGGGTCTGCGCCAAGAACGAGCAGATCGATGTGCTGATCGAGAGCGTGAACATCGGAATGCGCAAGAGATCGACGGGCAGCAGCGGCAAAACCATCCGCAGCTGACGGCGATAGAGAACAAATCCCGCCGAAAGCGTGAGCGCGAGCTCCGCTGCGATGAGCATGGGTGCGGTCGGATGGCTGAAACCGTCCAGGAACGCGATCAGCGTGCCAAAGGTGATCGTGCTCAAAATCGCGCTCACCACGTCGAAGGGATGGGTGGCGCGCGGCGTTTCCGGCAAGGCATAGAACCCGATGGCAATCGCGATGATGGCGATCGGCACCTTGATCGCGAACAGCCATGGCCAGGGGGCAAATGCCAAAATCGAGCTCGCGATGGTCGGGCCGGCGGCAGCGGAAACCGCGATGATGACGGCATTGATGCCGATGCCATGTCCAAGGCGATTGATCGGATGGATAAACCGCACCAGCGCCATGTTCACGCTCATCACGCCGGCCGCGCCGAGCCCCTGCATGACGCGCATCCATGTCAGGGCGAGAAGCGAGGGCGCGAGGGCGCAGCCGAGCGAGGCGATGCCGAACAGCGCCAGGCCCGCAAGGTAGACTCGTTTGTAGCCGAAGATGTCGCCGACCGCGGAGAGCGGCAGCAGCGAGAGCATGATGGCCACTTGATAGGCGTTGACGATCCAGACCGAGGATGAGGCCTCCACGTTCAAATCGGCAGCGATGGTGGGCAAGGCCACATTGACGATCGTCTGATCGACGACGGTGAGAAAAATTGCCAGCGCGACGGTCGCGATGGCCCAGCGGCGCTGCGGTGGCGGCAACCCGTCCTGCGTAATCAGTCCCTGCTGCGTCAACGACAAAGTTCCAGATATAGCGCGGTGCTTCGCACATACGCCCAATCGTACCGGCCTGTCGATGCGGTACTCCGGTCAACCTCGATGTTTGGCGAAGAAGTCGAGGAGCGTGTGGTTGAAGAGATCGGGCCGTTCCCAATAGAGGGAATGTCCGGCCTCGGGCACGCTCACGACCTCGGCGCCCGGAATATGTGACGCATAGAGGCGCAGCATGGGAGGCGGCACGGCGAGATCGGCATCGCCGCCGATGACCAGGGTGGGCACCTTCAGGCGTGCAAAGCTTGCCCAGTCGATTCTGTTCGCCGCTGGTTGCCCGACTCGGTTGCCGGTGATGGCGGAGTGCTCCAGCGCGGCCCACGCCTCGGTGCCGCCCGGATTCGCGGCGCGATAGGCGGGCGAGAGTTCGCGGAACGCCGCAGGCATCTCATCAAAGCCCTTGGGGCGCAGCCGCGCGGAGAGCTCGACATAGTCCTTGTCCGTGACGCCGCCGATGGCGCATGCGACCACCAGGCTGCGGAGCCGTTCGGGGTGCGAATGCGCGTAGTCCATGGCGATGCCGCCGCCCGCGGCCGAACCGGCGAGGTGGAATCTGCCCAATCCCAACACATCGGCGAGATTGTGCAAATCGCCGGCAGCCGTTCCGGGATTGTCCTTGGGCACAGCATCGGAGCCGCCATAACCGCGCCGCGAATAGGCGATGACGCGGTAGCCCGCCTTCACGAAAACCGGCTGCTGGTAGCTCCAAATGCGCGCGCTTCCCGTCGCGGGATGCAGGAGCACAACCGCTTCGCCATTCCCGCCGGTGTCCCAATAGGCCAGGCGCGTGCCGGGAAGGACGGCGGTCCCCTCTTTCGCCGGCGCCTGCGGCGGAATGGGAATGGGAGCCAACGGTTCCGGACTCATCGCGGCGTGGGCGCGCGTTGCGGCGGCGCCCAGGACAAGGACGGATGCGGCGAGCGCAAATCTGCGGCTGATACCGGCCCTTCGCTCATCGTGGGATTCTCCTCCGTGCATCTTAGGCTCCCAAGCTCAGTGTGGTGAATCCGAATCCACCACGCTAGTGTTGCACCTTGCGAAAGAAGCAGGTGGGCGCGCCGGTATGGCAAGCCGGACCCGTTTGCTCGACTTTGAGCAGCAGCGTGTCGCCGTCGCAATCCACATAGGCCTCGACGAGTCGCTGGGTATGGCCGCTGGTCTCGCCTTTGCGCCACAATTTCTTGCGCGAACGCGACCAATAGACGACATCCCCGGCCGACAGCGTGCGCTTGAGAGATTCCGCATTCATCCACGCCATCATCAGGACTTCGCCGCTCTTCGCATCCTGGGCGATCGCCGGCACCAAACCGCTCGCGTCGAAAGCGACGGCGGCGAGGAATTCTTCGGCAGAGA
>Ga0209488_10004758_pt1 | contig 10516 bp, 10 predicted proteins | sample Rivendell_Oct201_8_FD_188349 | JGI IMG/M metagenome (GOLD analysis project Ga0209488, IMG submission 188349) | Vadose zone soil microbial communities from the Eel River Critical Zone Observatory, Northern California, USA -... | ecosystem: Environmental > Terrestrial > Soil > Vadose zone >... | reverse complement strand
TGTTGCCGTTGGGCGGCCCCGATGGCGGCTACAAGGGCACCGGCCTCGCCGTCATGGTCGAGATCCTGTGCGGCATCCTGACCGGGCTCGGCTTTGGGGTCGAGCCGACCGGCCGGCACAATGACGGCTGCTTTATGGCCTGCTTCAAGGTCGATGCGTTCCGCCCGCTCGCCGAGTTCAAGAAGGAGGTCGGCGAGTTCACCACATACCTGAAGGAAACCCCGCCCGCCGAAGGGTCGAGCGGCGTCCTCTACCCCGGCGAGATCGAGCACCGCCGCGAGCAGGACCGCCGCCAGAACGGCATCGAGGTCGAGGATTCGACCTGGGACAAGATCAAGTCGCTCGCCCAGGATTACGGCCTCGCCCGCCAGCTCGCGCTTTGAACAAAACTCCCTCTCCCCGTCGGGGAGAGGGTTTCACCGCAAGCATTGCTGAAAGATGCGGCCGCAGTAATTCGTGCCGTCGCGCAGATAAAGGAATTCCGGCGCGGCATGATCGGCCGTAAACGACACGACCCGCCCGCCCTGCGCCAGCAATGATACCTGGCAGTAATTCTTCAAATCCTGCGCGCGATAGACGAGCACCGCACCGCCCGCCGGACCCGGAGCGACGCCGCGGGGCGGTCCGGCGCATTGCGCGACTGCCGCGACCGGCATGCCCGGCAGGCGCGGCGCCATGGCTTGCCACGCCGCCTCCTCGCTCGGAATCGTCGAGACCTCCGCGACCGGCCCGGCGCAACCCGCGGTCATTAGAAATGTCGCTAGCAGAACCGGCCGAAAGATCACGTCCAAGCCCCCTGTGCCCCGCCCGCATTTACCATACTTCGCCGCACTATGCCTCGCTCTGGCCGCGCTGGGTCGAGGCCGTAAACCGAAAATTAACGGGCTCGGAGGTATCCCCGGTGAATCGCCACGCGCCGGGATGAATCGTGAACCTTCGAGCCAGCGGGCTGCCAGCGACCACCCGCTCTCGCGCAGGAAATCGCCGGCGGCGCATCCGGCCGGGCGCTGTCCCGGTGGGCGCCGAGCGCTAGGCAAGCGAATGCGACGGACCAATCGCCTTCTCACGATGCTCAAATCGGCGCGGCTGCAGCACGCGACGCTGGCGCTGTTCACGTTGGTCGTACTGGCTTATGCGGCGATCGCGCTGCGCTCGATCTGGCGGGTCTCGGATCAGGTCCTGGAGAATGCCGCAAGCACGGTCGGGGTGGCCGCGCTGACCGGCTTTGGGCTCTTTGCGGTGTCCGCGCTGGCGCTCGCCTGGACGATGAGCGGCACGCTCGACCGCCAGCAGCGCAAGCTCACCGATCTGCGCGAGCGCGAGGAGCAGTTCAAGGAACAGACCGCGCTCCTCCAAAGCACACTCGAACATATGGGCCAGGGGATCAGCGTGTTTGATCGCCACGGCCGGCTGCTCGCGTGGAATTCGCGTTTTGTCGAGCTGCTCGAATTGTCGCCGCCGGCCGAACTGCCCTCGCTTTATGACATCCTCGTTTATCAGGCACGGCGAGGCGATTTCGGCCCGGTCGATCCGGTCAGCGAGGCGCGCGAGCGGATCGAGCAGTTCTATCGCGACCTGCCGAGCGTGCGCGAACGGGTCACCGGCGACGGGCGCACGCTGCAGATCCATCGCCACGCGATGCCGGACGGCGCCGTCGTCTCGCTCTATTCCGACATCACTGAGCGCAGGGCGGCCGAGCAGGAGATGACCGAGGCGCGGAAGGCCGCCGAACTCGCCAACCGCTCGAAGAGCGATTTTCTCGCCAATATGAGCCATGAGCTGCGCACGCCATTGAACGCGATCATCGGCTTCTCCGATGTCATTTGCAGCGAGTTTCTCGGGCCGATGCGCGACAGGAAATATCTCGGCTACATCAACGATATTCATTCGAGCGGGCTGCATCTGCTGTCGATCATCAACGATGTCCTCGACATGTCGAAAATCGAGGCCGGCAAGCTCGAGCTCGCGAGCGAGATCGTCACCATCCAGCGCGTCATCGCCGAGTCGCTGCGCATGGTCAGCGAGCGGGCGCAACGCCGCAACATCGAGCTGGTGACTGAGCTCTCCGGCATCGAGACCGGCATCTGGGGCGATGAGCGCGCGATCAAGCAGATCGTGCTGAACCTGGTGTCAAACGCCGTCAAATTTTCGCATGACGGCGGGCGCGTCGATATTCGCGCCGTGCTCGACCCGAATGGCGGGCTCGTGATCGAGGTCGAGGACCGCGGCATCGGCATGTCGGCCGCGGAATTGGAACGGGCATTGCAGCCCTTTGGCCAGGCCAACACCGGCGCGGCGCGCCTCTATGGCGGCACCGGGCTTGGTCTGCCGATCACAAAGGGGCTGGTCCAAGCGCATCATGGCGAGCTTACGATCGACACGACCCCGGAGCGCGGCACCAAGGTCCGCGTCGTCTTGCCGCCGCACCTCACCGCGACGGCCGGGGAATCCGATCCGGCAAAAGCACACGCACCAAGCGAACCGCAGGAGGATCGCGCGGTCGCCTGATCAGACCGCAGGTTTGACCGGCCGCGCTACGCCGTCCAGGCGAAAGAAAAAAGTGCCTGGAATCACGACCAGCGCCGCGATCGCCATTATTCTGAAGCAATCGGCATAGGCCCGCAGCGTCGCGCTGTCCAAAAGCGACAAGTGATCTGGCGCTGCGCCGGCGTCGAGGCCGGCCGGCACGCCGGCCATTCGCGCGATGATCCGGACTTGCAGAATTGCCGTCATCAGCACCACGCCCGAGGCGCAGCCGAGCTGACGCAGCAAACTGAACAGACCCGCTGCATCCGTGCGCTTCTCCGTCGGCAGCGTGGCATAGGCGAAGTTGTTCAAGGCTATCAGAACGATGCCAGCCCCCATTGCCTGCACCGTACTGCCGAAGACGATCACAGACAGGCTGTTGGCCGGGCGAATTTCTGACAGCAGCATCAAGCCGATGACGATCAAGACCGAACCGGTCCCCAAGACGACACGGTGATCGATCCTGCGGACCAGCGGGCCGACAGCGAGCACGATCAGCAGCATGAACACGGCGCGCGGCACGATCGTGAAGCCCGCGAGCGTCGGCGGATAGCCAAGCGGCGCTTGCACCAGTATCGGCAGGAAGACAATAGCTGTGAACAGCAGCGCGCTCGTGCTGAAGTTGAGGAACGCTGCAGTGGCGAAATTCACGTCCTTGAACACGTCAAATCGCAAGATCGTCGGGCCGGAACGCCGCGCCCGCGCCGCTGTGACGCCGAGCGCGATCAGTGCGATGGAAGCCTCGCCAATCAGCTCCGGCGACTGGAGCCATGCGCGGCCGACCGCCCGGTCGAGGCATAGCTGCAGCGCGCCGACGCCAAAGATCAGCAACACGATACCGACCACGTCCAGCGGAGCGCCGGCCTTGTCTTCCGATTCCGGGAGGAACTGCCGGGCTCCCCAGAGCACGGCGGCGCCGAGCGGGAGATTGATCGCAAAGGCCCATCGCCATGAGGCAAGATCGGTAATTATTCCGCCTATCGCAGGGCCTAATATCGGGCCCACCATGGCTGCGGCGCCCCAGATGGCCAGAATGCGCGGGTGGCGCTCGCGCGGATAGATGTCGAGCAGGACGGCCTGCGCGAGCGCCGGGAGAACGCCACCGCCCGCGCCTTGAACGATCCGGAACGCGATGAGCGAGCGCCCGGACCAAGCGAGCGAACAGAGCAGCGCTCCGACGACGAACAACCCAACTGCGAAAGTGTACAGTCGTCTCGGACCGAGCCGGCGCCGCAGCCACCCGGTCAGCGGTACCATGACCGCGGCAGCGCACAGATACCCGGTCATTACCCAGGCGCCGAGCTCGATCCCGCCGCCAAGATCGCGCTCCAGCTGCGGCAACGCGACGTTTGCGAGGGTCGCGTCAGCGGCCTGCATCGCAGTCGCCGTCATCAACGCGATGGTTGCAAAGCGCCGTTCCGAACTGTTCTGCGCGATCACCTCAATTGTCATTCTCTGTCGCCATCCTGATTTGCCAGGCAGAGATCGGACACGCTCGGCCCCCTAACCTTAAGGCGATAACTGGCGCTGGGGAAACGTCAGCAGTAAAACGTCAGCTTGCAATTTACGCTTTTTTTACCAGCATGCGGCTACGATCACGGTGCCGAGCCCTGCATTCGGGGCGCCTAAGGCTAGCGGAGGGTTGGCGTGCAGCGACTGACGATGTTGGTCAATGCGAACGGTCAATGGGTGTTTCCGGGAAGCGACGAGTTCTTAGAGGCGCTCGGCGATCCCGACCCGGATTACGACGCGGAAGCATTCGCCGTTAAGAACCAGGGTTTCATAAAGTTCTCGATTATCGAGCGTACGATGATCGAGATAGAGCTGCATCCGCAGAACACCACCATTCCGGCACTGCTTGCAATCCAGCACCAACTCCAATCATCAAATGTTGAGCTGTTCCGTATCAAATATTTTGACTCGTCATGGCATTCGGAAATCACCTCTTCGGCCGAGCGAGCAATGGCGCGGCTTCGACAACTCGCGTCGCCAGCTTTCGTGCCGCCCATCCGACGCCGTTTTATCGTCGAGCCGCGGGATTATGGTCGCTTGCTCTTGGAGGAAGAGAACCCTTTGCGTCTGATGGCGCAGCGGTGGAGAACGGCATTCGGACAGTTCGATACGAGCATAATTTCATTTGCTATCGAGCATCAATTTTTGCCACGACTGCTGATTGTCGGCGTTAGCCCGCGCCCGGCGGAGCCGGTATGGCGCTTCATTGGCGAGGCACATGCCAGTTGGCTCGATGCCGAATACCGGTTCCGCGCGATCGGCGAGCGAGTGGAGGCCATCCCAGATAAGGATTACGGCAGCTGGGCGTCCGAGTTCTACAAGCACGTCGCGGGCTCCGGCGAGCCCCGCTACGATTGTATCACCGCGACAATCCAAGGAGGTCCGAATCCGTATTACTCGAAATATGAGCGGTTGGTGTTGCCGTGGACGACGTCAGGCGACGAGATGCTCGTGACCGTGTGTAACAGGCGTTTGTTCAAGGAGCCCTCTGAACCCTCATTGTATGCCGATCCAGAAAGCTCAGTCGCCATGAACTCGGCGAAATCCTCGTAGGCCTCGGCCGCCGTTAAACACACGGCGAATACTTCATCCTTGAACTGCGATTCCGGGAAATAAATCCCCCGAATCTGGTGCCGGTAACCGTAGCCGGCAGCGAGGCCTGCCTTCACCGTCTTGTGCTCGACAAGACACATGACCCAATCTACCGGCCAACGGGACACCGCGAAGGCGCGCCCAAGCCGGCCGACCAAGGGTGAGACGCGACGGTGACGAAAGGCCGGATGTATCCAGAGTGAGCCGCCCCAGAACACAACGCCATTGATTTGCTTCAATGCCCCGGCAGCTTCGGGGGTCATTTGGCACGAGCGCGGTCTATCCTTCTTTTCGCACAGCATGATGCCGACATTTTCTTGAAGTGATGAATTTGGCCAATAGAATACTCGTGCTGCCCATGTCAAAACAATATTGCCGTCGTCGTCTTCTCCGGAAAGCCAGTAAGAATTCTCGGGAAGCAAGCTCGTATATTCGGGATCGAACATGTTTATCAATGGATACCAGATACCTTCTGCCACTAAGCGCTTGTTGATATCGACTAGCTCGTTGAAGTCATGCCGAAGGCGCAAGCGGATTCCCATCTGCCGCACCGCTTTGTCGCCCTCGATAACGAATTTCGACAGGAGCGGCGCCGGGCCGTATTTTACGGTCAGCGCGTCCGGGAGACGCAGATTGTTCTCCGGAACAACGTTAGGGTAGATCAAGGTCATCACCTGCTCCCCTCACCGGCCGGTTTGTTACCGGAATGTTAACGTCGCCGGATGTTAGGCTTTGATGCCAATCTGGATCAACCGTAAATAATCAAACTCGGGAGATTTTATGAAACAGCAGGATTTCCAGCAGGATGGCGGGGACCGTTCCGCCCCGCGGATCGTAAATCCGCGGTTGAATGAGGCGAGCCAAAGCACGATTTGGTGAATGCCCGGGCTCGCGCAGCGTCGCAAAGAACGCGCCGCTTAACGCGGCGTCTCAATGCATTTTTCAGAAGCCGCGGTTATTCGGCCCGCACCAGCGGTAATGGCGCCGGCTTTGCAACCGGCTCGATCGGGCTCTCGTCGGAGCGGATGCGGAACAACATGACGGCCGGCGTAACAGCCAAGGCCGCCAACACCATGACGCGGAAGCATTCCGCATAGGCGCTCAGAGTGGCCTGTTCGACCAGATGCTGCGGCAGCGGCACCGGCTGGCCGGCGGCTCCGGCCGGCAGCGCCGGCAAATGCGCCTGGATGCGGACTTGCAGCAATCCCGTCATCAAGGCGAGGCCGGAGGCGGAGCCGACCTGGCGAAGCAGGCTGTAAAGCCCGGTGGCATCGGTGCGCAGCTCCGGCGGTAGCGTCGACAGCCCGATGGTGATCAGCGGCGTGAACAGCAGGCCACCGCCGATCGCCTGCAATGTGCTGCCGGCGATGATCCAGGCCGCGCCGTTGACCGGCGGAATGAGCGACAGCAGCCCCAGGCCGGCGGCCATCAGGATCCACCCGCTCGCAAGCAGGATGCGGTAGTCGACCTTGCCGACCATCTGCCCGACAACGAGCATCGCCGCGATCATCAGGATGCCGCGCGGGACGATCGTCAGACCGGCCATCGTCGCATCGTAGCCGAGCGGCCCCTCGGCCACCGCCGGCAGAAAGACGATGGTCGTAAAGAGGAGGGCGCTCATGATGAAGTTGTAGGAGGCGGCGAGCGCGAAATTCACATCCCGCAAAACCTCGAGGCGCAGGATCCGCAGACCGAGCCGGCGGGCCCGCACCGCCATCAGGCTGAACGCGATGACCACGATCGCCGCTTCGCTGAACAGCTCGGGCGAGCGGAGCCAATCGACGCGCACGGTCCGTTCCAGCCACAGCTGCAGCGTGCCGATGCCGACGATCAGCAGCAGGATCCCGATAAAGTCGATCGCCTGATCCGGAACCGTTTTTGTTTCCGCGAATGCGATGCGCCGCACCCCCCAGATCGCAAGGATCCCGAGCGGCAGGTTGATTGCGAACACCCAACGCCACGAGGCGAGGTCGGTGATGATGCCGCCGAGGGCCGGCCCGGATACCGGGCCGAGCATGACCGTGGCCCCCAAAATCGCCAGCATTCGACCATGCCGCTCCTTTGGATAGACGTCGAGGAGGATGGCCTGGCCGAGCGGGTGGATGACGCCGCCGCCGATCCCTTGCAGGATGCGGAAGAGGATCATCGCGCCCGCCGAGGGCGCGACCGAGCAGAGCAGCGAGGCCGCGACAAACACCGCGATGCTGACGCCGAACAGCCGTTGCGTCCCAAAGCGGCGGCGCAGCCAGCCGGTCAGCGGCGCCACAACCGCGGTGGCGCACAGATAGCTCGTCATGACCCAGGCGCCGAGCGTAAAGCCGCCGCCGAGCTCGCGCTGCAGCTGCGGCAGCCCGACATTGACAATCGTCGTGTCGGCGGCCTGCATTGCGGTCGCAACCATGACCGCGATCGTCGCAAACCGCCGCGCCGAGAGTGTCGCCGCGGACGGCTCAGGCGCGATGCCGCTCCTTTCCGCCGCCCCGTTTGCTCGCGTGAATTTGCCCATTCGGTCAGACAGCCCGGGACACTGCTAAAATGTACTATTAATCAAATGTTTACTATTCCGCCTTTAGGGTTTTGATAGGCGAAGTGGCGCGCGCCGTGATGCGAGGAGGCTTGGGTGGAACGGCTGACCATGCTGGTCACCCCCGATGGCGAGTGGGTGTTTCCGAACAGCGAGGAATTCCTGGCGCGGCTCGGCGATGCCACGCCCGATTATGACGCTATATCCTTCGCCGTCAAAAACCTCGGTTTTATCAAGTTTCAAATCATCCGGCAGTCGATCATCGAAATCGAGCTGCACCCGCGCAATGTCGAGCTGCCGGCGCTCCTGGCGGCGCAGCAGCAATTGCTGCAGGCCGGGATCAAGCTGTTCCGCGTCAGGTATTTCGATACCGAGTGGCACTCCGAGATTTCATCCTCGGCAGAGCGGACGGTCGCGCGATTGTCCGAATTGTGCACGCCGGTTTTCACCCCGGCGACCCATGAGAGGTTCATCGTCGAGCCGCAGGATTTTGGCCAGCTCTTTCACGACGACGAGAACCAGCTGCGGCCCTTGGCGCAGAAATGGCGGGTGACCTTCGCGCATTTCGATCCGAGTTTCATCTCGCTGACGGTGCGTCAGCAATTGCTGCCATTGACCGCGATCGTCGGGGTCAAGCCGCCGACCAATGAGCCGGTTTTCCGGTTTATCGGCGACGGTCATCGCTGGGTCGGAACCCAATACCGCGTCAACGGCCTCGGCGAGAAGGTCGAGAACCTGCCCGACAGGGATTACGGCGGCTGGGTGGCCGAGTTCTACCGTTCGGTCGCGAGTTCGGGGCAGCCCCGCTACGATGTCGTCACCGCGGCGATGCAGTACGAGGACGAAGCCGGCAAACCGCGCCGGCTTGTCCGCTACGAGCGGTTGATGCTGCCGTGGAAGACGCCGTCCGACGAGATCTTTGTCAGCTCTTGCGCGATCCCGCTGGGCACGGCGGCAGACGCGGAGGCGGAGGCGAGTTTCCAGTCTCGCGACCCGGAAAGATCGGTCGTCAAATATTTCGCCAGGTCGTCATAGACCTCCTCCACCGCGGTGTAGGCGACCACCAGCTCGCCAAACGGCAGGTCGGGGAACCAGACGCTATAGCTGTAGTGGCCGGTGCCGTAGCTGCTGCTCGCCACGCCTTTCTCGACGAGCACCCGGGTGACAAAGCCGAATGTCCAATCGATCGGCCAGCGCGACACGGCATAGGCCTTGGCGATCCGCGGCAACAGCTGCGATAGCCCGCGGCGGCGATAATCGGGCCGCACCCAGGCGGCGCCGCTGCTCATGACGACGCCGCTGATCAACTTGGCCGCATCGGCGGTGATGATGCAGCGCTGACCCTCGTCGCGCCCATACAGCATCGCCACGGCCTCGTCTTCCAGAGTGGTGTCGGGCCAGTAGTAGATGCGGGTCGCGAAGGTCGTCACGATCTCGCCCAGCTCGTTTTCGCCGGACAGCCAGAACGCGTTTTCCGGCGCGATTTCGCCGCATGCCGGATTGAACATGTTGATCAGCGGGTACCAGTTGCCGCTTTTGACTTGCTGCTGGTTGATGCGGTGGAGCTCGTCGAAATCGTGGCGGAGCCGGAGCCGCAGACCCGCCGCGCGGGCCGCCTTGTCGGCTTCCAGGATGAACCTTCCAAGCAGCCGCGCCGGCCCGTGCCGGACCGTCAGCGCATCGGGAAGGCGGAGATTGTTCTCCGGGACGATATTCGGGTAGATCAGGTTCATCGGCTTGCTCCCCTCGCCGGTTTGTTAACGTAAAGTTAACGTTACCGGGATGTTACGCTTTGATACCGAAAGGAATCAAACGTAAATTACGCAGCAGCCGAATTTTTATGAAACCCCAGCGTTTTCAACCATCTGGCTCAGCGGTCGGCCCGCCAATGTTTAGAATCAGCGGCCGGGCTCGGCGAGCCAGAGGATGATTTGGATGAGGGCGGCGGCGAGCGCGAGGACAAAAAAGCCGATCGCGGCGATGCGCAGCTGGCGCCCCCAGCGCGCCAACGGCGGGTAGCCGCCGGCGATAAACAACGCCGTCACCAGCAGGATCAGCGCGCCATACAGCCGCTGCCGCTCAAACCCGCCCATCTCAGCCTCACCCCACGCACGGGTGCCATCTCAGGCGACATCATGGCCGCTCCGCGCCGAATGCCTGTATCATTCTCTACCAGTAGCGACATTCGAGCGGATCGAACCGCTTTCCGAACCGTCATCCCCGGGCTTGACCCGGGGATCCACGCCTTTGCTTACCGCGTGGATGGCCGGGTCAAGCCCGGCCATGACGAGAGGCGGCGGCCGGCAGAGATGAGGGCGGGGATGACCAGCAAGGGCGGATTGACCAAGGAACAACTGAAAGCGGCCGTGTGCGAGGCGATCGACCGCAACGGCAATCGGATCATCGAATTGGGCGAGACGATCCTCCACCACCCCGAGACCGGCTTCAACGAACAGAAGACCGCCGCCCTCGTCGCCGATGCGATGCGCACGATCGGGCTCGAGCCGCAAACCGGCCTCGCCTTGACCGGCGTCAAGGGCCGCCTCCGCGGCAAGACGCCCGGCCCGCGCCTCGCCTTCATTGGCGAGCTCGACAGCCTCAGAACCTCCGACCACCCGCTTGCCGACCCGCACACCGGCGCGGCCCATAGCTGCGGCCACAACGCGCAGGTTGCCGGCATGCTCGGCGTCGCGATGGGCCTCTCCGCCATCGGGGCGACCGAGCACCTCGCCGGCGAGCTCGTCTTCTTCGCCGTGCCGGCCGAGGAGTTCATCGATGTCGAGGAGCGCCTGCGCCGCAAGGAAAAGGGCGAGATCGAGTTCCTGCTCGGCAAGCCCGAGCTCGTCGCCAAGGGCCATTTCG
>Ga0209488_10004757_pt1 | contig 10518 bp, 7 predicted proteins | sample Rivendell_Oct201_8_FD_188349 | JGI IMG/M metagenome (GOLD analysis project Ga0209488, IMG submission 188349) | Vadose zone soil microbial communities from the Eel River Critical Zone Observatory, Northern California, USA -... | ecosystem: Environmental > Terrestrial > Soil > Vadose zone >... | reverse complement strand
GTCATTACGTTGCGGCCGGCGCGCTCGCCGCCGGCATGCTGGTCTGGGCTGCGCACGAAGCATGGCCGTCGCGCGAGATTCCAGTCGCGCTGCCGATCGTGGTGACCAGTGCCTACGACGAATGGGCCGATACCCTCGGCCGCCGGGAAATGCTCTCCGATGTGCTGACCCGCGCCGGGATCACGGGCCGCGAATACGTCAGCTTCATGAAAGCCGCGCACACACTCAATCCCCGGCGCATGCAGCCGGGGTTGATCTTCGAGCTGCGCCGCCTGAAAAGCGCCACGGTCGTCAATCGTTTCGGCGTACGGCTCGGTCCCGAGAGCCACCTGGTGATGTCCCGACTTGGGGGCGACTCCGGGTGGACCGAGACGGTCGAAGAGATCCCGTGGGCAGCGGAGCGGCTCCGCACCACCGCCGTCATTCAGACCAATCTGTACGATGCCCTCGACGCCGCGATCCCCGACTCCTTCCTCCCGGTCCGGCAGCGGGTCGCCCTCGCGTGGGCGATTGCCGACGTGTATGACTGGGAGATCGACTTCACTCGCGATCTGCGACCCGGGGATCGCGTCGAAGTGCTGATCGAGCGGTTGCAGTCGGCCGACGGCGAGAGACGCTTGGGCCGCGTTCTTGCCGCCCGGGTCGACGTGGCCGGCTCGCCCAGCTTTGCGTTCGCGTTCGATGGCGCAAACGGCCAGAGCGGGTTCTACGACGACCGTGGTCGCTCGTTGCGCCGCGCGTTCCTGCGCGCGCCGCTGCGCTTCAGCCACATCTCGAGCCGGTTCGGCGGGCGCTTCCACCCGATCCTCAAGCGGTGGAGAAGCCACGAGGGGACGGATTACGCCGCGGCCTACGGCACTCCCGTGCGCGCGACGGCGGAGGGCACCGTCATCGAGGCCGGTCGCAACGGTGGCTACGGCAATCTCATCGAGCTGCGTCATGCGAATGGCATTCAGACTCGCTATGGCCATCTCTCGAGATTTGCTGCCGGGCTCCATGTGGGGCAGCGCGTCCACCAGGAACAGATCATCGGCTACGTCGGGGCGACCGGCCTCGCGACCGGCCCGCATCTCCATTATGAGTTTCGAGTCAACGGGCGGGCGACGAATCCGCAGCGCAAGGACGCAGGTGCCGGCGAGCCAGTCCCGGCGAAGCTGAAATCGGCATTCGATACCGCGCGCGCGCAGCTCCTCGCGGAGCTCGAGCCCACGGGTGTCCCCGCCGCGACACCGGCGCTCGGCGCCGCCGCGGCGGCGCGCGAAGACTAGCCCCCGAATTCCGTGGAGCTCTATCCCGCCGTCGACATAGAAGGCGGGCGCGTAGCACGCGCCCACGGCGCCATGACCGAGCCCCGTGCCGCGCTTGACGCCTTCACGCGCTCCGGCACGCGCTGGATCCACCTGGTGGACATGGACCGCGCGTACGGGCGGCCCGACAATCACGAGATGATCGCGGCGGTGCTCCAGGCCGCGGCCGTGAACGTCCAAGTGGGTGGAGGGTTGTTTCGGGAAAAGGACATCGATGAGATGTTCACGCTCGGAGCAACTCGCGTCGTCATCGGTCCGCGCGGCGCCGTCGACTCGACGCTCGTCACGCGACTCCTCGCGCGCCACGGCGCCACGCGCCTTGCGGTCGGCATCGACGCGAAGGACGGCCGCGTGGCGCCGCGGGGGACGAAGGACGTGCTCGACTTGACGGTCCAGGATCTCGCGCGGCGCGTGTCGCAACTCGGCATGCGGACGATCATCTACAACGAAGTGACGCGCGACGGGAAGTTGACGGGCCCCGACATCGATGGAGCGAAGCAGCTCGCCGCGCTCGGCTTGGATGTGATCGTGTCCGGTGGTGTCGGCTCGCTCGATGACTTGCGCGCGGCGCGCGCGGCACGGCTCGCCGGCGCCTGCGTGGGACGGGCGTTGTATGACCGCAAGTTCACGATCACGGAGGCGCTCGCGTGTCTCTCCTGATCCTGCGTGCCGTCGCGATGCTGTCCCTGATTCTCCTGCTCTGGAATCCCTCCAGCTCACGGCTGCTACCCGCCGGTGACCAGCCCCTCGTATTGCTCGACGCGTCGCTCAGCATGACCGGAGTGCCCTGGCGCGCCGCGCTCGACACCGCGCGCAGCCTCGCCCGGCGGCGGGCGGTCGTGTGGCGCTTCGGTACCACGGTGACCGCGTTCGATACCTCCCCGCCGACAGCCGGCGCCAGCCATCTCGCTCCGGCGCTGGAAGCGGCCGCGGGAAGAGCAGGCGAGGTCGTGGTCGTGACGGACGGCGAAGTGGACGACGTGTCGGCCATTCCCGCCGATCTGCTGCGGCGGCCCCGCGTGATCGTGCAGCCCCGCGCCCCGTTCTTCGACGCCTACGTCGCCGGTGTCGAGGGCACGCGGCATGTGACGCGAACCGACACCGTTCGGCTCACGGTGAGTTACGGCACCGCGGGGAAGAGGGACGGGGGACGGGGGACGGGGAAAGCGGCTCTGGTGGTGAGCGTCGGTGATCAACGTTTGACGACCGTGCCTGTCGTGTTGCCGGACAGCGGCGTCCTCGAGACCAACATTACCCTTCCCGCGTCCCACATCCCCCGTCCCGGTTGGCAAGTACTCGAGATTCGTCTCGATCGTATTCGCGACGCCGAGCCCCGCGATGACGCGAGACTATTCGCAATCGACGTCAGCCTCGAGCCGGCCGCCGTGATCTTCGCGTCACCGCCCGATTGGGAAACGCGCTTCCTGGCCCGCACGCTGAGCGATGTCGCGCGGGTGCCGGTGAAGGTGTTCGTCGAGACGGAGCCGGGACGTTGGCGTGACGGCGCGACACTGGTGCCCGTGCCGGCCAGCGTTCTATCGGGCGCCGCGGCGAACGCGCGACTCGTCGTTGCCGTGGGCAGTCCGGAACGCGCGCGCGCATTCACCACCGGGCCGAGGCGCGCGGTGTTGCTGTGGCCGACGAACGGCCAGCCCGGAGACTGGTATGTCGAGCGGCCGGCCTCCTCGCCGTTCACCGCCGCCCTCGCCGGGGTCGTTTGGGATTCACTGCCGCCCGCGACGGCCGTCGTGGTGCAGGCCCGCGATTCGAACCCCGCCGCCACCGTCGCGCTCGTTGCCCGGCTCGCGCGACGCGGACCGGCACGCCCGATCCTCACACTCGAAGAGCGCAACGGGCAACGGATCGCCACCGTTCGGGCGGCGGGGTTGTGGCGCTGGGCGTTTCGTGGAGGCGCGGCCCAGGAGGCCTATCGGAGTGTCGTCGCAGCGCTGGTCGACTGGCTCTTGAAGGAGCGCGGAGCCGGGAACCGAGAGCGGGCGGTTCCCGTCACGCTGGAAACGCCCAACGGCCTGCCGACGGTTTGGCGCTGGACGTCGCCGGACAGTGCGCGCCCGGTCGCGGTGACACTCAGGAGCGGCGACACGACGCGCACCGACACGCTGCGCTTTGATGGCGCCGGTCGCGCGGAGCTACTGCTGCCGCCCGCCATCTATCGCTACGCGTTGAGCGGGGGGCCGGAGCAGGGCGTCCTTGCCGTCGAGACATACTCCGATGAGTGGCTGCCGCACGCCCCGGCGCTCAGCGGCCAGCCCGGCGAAGCGACGACACGCGTTGCCTCGACGGGTCTGCGCGACCGCTGGTGGCTCTTTTTCCTCGCGATCGCGGCCCTGGCGGCGGAATGGGCGTTGCGGCGGCGGCAGGGACTGCCCTGATGGGTCTGTGGAAGAAAGTCGGTCGATTCTTCACCGGCGGCGTGGCCGACACGGTCAAGCTGGAAACCGTGCAGCGCATGCTGGTCGAGGCGGACTTCGGCGTGGCCGCGACGAACGAGACGGTCGAGCGGCTGAGCCGGGCCGAGAGGGTCGATCAGGCGAGCCTGGAGCGCATCATCGTCGAGCAGCTCGGCCCGGCGGCGTCACCGCTCACGCGCGCGCCGGATCCGCCGACCGTCGTCCTGATCTTCGGCGTGAACGGCACTGGAAAAACAACCTCGGTCGCGAAGCTTGCCAAACGGCTACAAGGCGAAGGACGGAGCGTGTTGCTGGCGGCCGCCGACACATTTCGCGCGGGAGCGACCGAGCAGCTCAAGGTGTGGGCCGATCGCCTGGGCGCCCCATTCGTTGGCGGCGTATCGCAACGGGGCGATCCCGCGGCGGTCGCGTTCGATGCCGTCGAAGCGGCAACGACGCGAGGTGTGGACACGGTGCTCGTCGATACCGCCGGGCGGCTCCATACGGACGAGCGGCTGCGCGAGGAGCTCAAGAAGGTCGTGCGCGTCGTCGGGAAGCGGCGCGCCGGTGCTCCGCACGAATCGCTGCTCGTACTCGACGCGACCGTGGGACAGAACGCGGTCCGACAAGCGGAAGCGTTCGCCGCCGCGGTGCCGCTCACCGGACTCGTGATCACGAAGCTGGACGGCACGGCGAAGGGTGGGAGCGTCGTGGCATTGCGTCGCGCGATCTCGGTGCCGATCCGATTCCTCGGGACCGGTGAGACGCTCGACGATCTCGAGCTGTTCGATCCCGTCGTCTTTGCGCATCGCCTGGTATCCGATTGAAGCTGCAGCTCAACTCCCCCGTCAAGTTCCTCAAAGGCGTCGGCCCGAAGCGCGCGGAAGCCCTGCAGAGACTCGGCATCCGGACCGCAGGCGATCTCCTGTATCACGTGCCGCATCGCTATCTCGATGCCACCACGGTCATGCCCCTGGCGCGCGCGGCGATCGGTGAGGACGTGACGTGCGTCGGTCGGGTCGTCAGCACGGGTGTGTTGCCGACTCGGCGGGGACTGCGCGTATTTCGCGCGGTGCTGAAGGACGACAGCGGTCTGCTCGAATGCGCGTGGCCCGGCCGCCCCTTTCTGGAGCGCCAGATCAAGAAGGGGCAGCTGCTGCTCGTGACAGGGCCGGTGCGCTACTACCATGGCAAGCAGATCGTGCCGCGGGAATTCATCGTGCTGGCCGAACCGGACGACGAAAATGACGGCAACGCCGGGCTCGTGTTGCCGGTGTACCCCGCGACCGAAGGGCTCACGCATCGGCAAATTCGCGCCCTGGTCCAGCAGCACCTGAATGAGCTCTTGCCGCTCGTCAATGATCCGCATCCCCCGGCGTTCCGTGCGGCACACAACCTGATCGAGCTGCGCCCTGCCCTCGAGCTGATGCATCGTCCCAAGAAGGTCGAAGAAGCGGAGCTGGGGCGGCGCCGTCTCGCGTTCGACGAGCTCTTCGATCAGCAGCTGGTACAGGCCCGGGCCCGGCATCTGGCAAAGCGCTCACGGGCAGGGATCCGATTCACGAGCAAGCGCGAGCTGACCACGCAGCTCAAGGAGCACCTGCCGTTCGAGCTGACGGGGGACCAACGCCACGCGGTCCGGGAGATCACCGACGACATGACCGCGCCGCTACGAATGCACCGGCTGCTCATGGGCGACGTCGGAACCGGGAAGACGGTCGTGGCCCTGTTCGCGATGCTGCTCGCGGCCGAGAACGACTATCAGGCCGCGATCATGGCGCCGACGGAGCTGTTGGCGGAGCAGCACGGCGAGACGCTGACGCGGCTGCTCGAGCCGCTGGCGATTCGCCCCGAGCTCCTGCTGGGCCGAATGAGCGCGCCCGAAAAGTCGGCGGTCCGCGAACGGATCGCGAGTGGTGCGCCGCGCATCGTCGTCGGGACCCACGCATTGATTCAGGAGTCGGTCAAGTTTCGGAAGCTCGGTCTTGCCGTGATCGACGAGCAGCACCGGTTCGGCGTCGAGCAGCGCGCGGCTTTGGTCGAGAAGGGCGACGCCCCCGACGTCCTGCTGTTGACGGCGACGCCGATCCCGCGCTCCCTCGCGCTCACCTTGTATGGCGATCTCGACGTGACGCAGCTGCGCGAGCGGCCCCCCGGCCGCGGCGCGGTGAAGACCGCGCTCCGCACCGACGCGGCGCGGTCGAAGATCTATGAGTTCATCCGCAGCGAGTGCGCCGCAGGCCGGCAGGCCTATGTGATCTATCCGGTGATCGACGAGTCGGAGCGCGCCGACCTCAAGGCCGCGACGACGATGGCCGAGAAGCTCGCGAAGACCTTTGCCGAGTTCCGCGTGGGATTGGTGCACGGCAAGCTGAAAGCGGACGAGCGCGATGCCACCATGCGTGCGTTTCGCGACAACCAGGTGCAGATCCTCGTCGCGACGACGGTGATCGAAGTGGGCATCGACGTCGCGAATGCCACCGTGATGCTCATCGAGCACGCTGAACGCTTCGGACTGGCGCAGCTGCATCAGCTGCGGGGACGCGTGGGGCGGGGCGCTGCGGCGAGCCACTGCATCCTGCTGTCCGATTCCCCTGAGGCGGCGCCGCGGCTACAGGCCTTCTGCGAAACGACGGACGGCTTCAAGATCGCCGAGCTGGACTTGCACGAGCGCGGCATGGGCGACCTGACCGGCGCCCGGCAATCCGGGGGCGTGCCGCTCCGCTATGCGAATCTGGAGACCGATCTGGCGCTGCTCGATGCCGCGCGCACTGCTGCGGCCGCAATGATCGCCACCGATCCGGCGCTCGAGCGGCGCGAACACGCGGCGTATCGCGAACGGATTGTGACGCGCTATGAGCGGGGCTTCGAACTCTTCAGGGTAGGGTGATCCGGAGTCCTACCTGCATCGGCGCAAAGGGAATATTGTCCGGACCTTGCCCCGGATGCAGATCAATAATGAAGAGCGCCGTCGTGGCGAGGAGACCGGCCTCCGCACCCAACAGCCAGCGGTTCGCTCGCCGGTCATACGCGCGCGAGCGACGATACCGCTGCTCGGCGTCGCTGCGCACGTACCGGCCGTCGGATCCCAACGCACACGCATCCTGCGCGGAGCGGCAGATATCGAGCAGCGCGTTCCACTCGCGGCGCGACTGGTTGTGCTCGCGCTCGGCGAAGACAATCAAGGCCGCGACGCTCGCCGCGGTGAGCCATTTGCCGTTGTGGACAAGGGCTCGCTGGAACGATTCGCGTTGTCCAGACAGATCGCGGTGCTGTGCCGAGAGACTCGGCGCGGCACCGCACAGCATCATGGCAACGACAATCATCGAGCGCGTCATCGATACGTATGAATATTGCCCTTACCCGCCACGACCACCACTTGGCGGTCGCGAACCAGCGGCGGTTCCTCGATCGGACCGGCGACTTGCGCGCGCCAGCGAATCGCTCCGCTCTTCGGGTCGACCAGCAGGACTTCTCCGCTGACGCTGCCGACGAGGACGCCGGAGGCCAGCGGCGTTGGTCCCGCGGTGGCCACGATGCCGAGGGTGTCACTCGTTGCGGCGTCGGGTGCGTCGACCGGGATCATCCAGAGCCGCCCGTCGCGCGCGAGCACGAACAGCGTGTCGGCGATGATCGCCGGCGCGCCGTACACGGCGTCGCCGGCGGCGCGATCCCACGTCACGCGCCACGCCGCGAGGTCGACGGCGACGATCCGGCCGTTGGCCGTGCCAAGATAGACGCGGCGTCCATCTGTCGCGGGCGTCGCGAGCACCGCGCCCGGGAGCGTGAGCTGCGAGCGCACGGCGCCCGTCGCGCGATCGAGCAGATAGAGGGTGTCGTTCGTTGTGGCCACGACCAGCCCGTTTGCCGTGACGAGCGGTCCGGCCCGCACTGCGTCGCTGAGCGGTCGGCGCCACTGCACGATACCGTGCTCCGGCTCTAGGCGCAGCACGAGGCCTTCTTCGGTGGCGGCGTAGATCGCCTCTCCGTCAAAGGCGAGTGGGGCCGCGACGGTGCCCACTGATGTCCGCCAGAGCCGCCGGCCGTCCCGCAGTCGGATCGCGTAGACGTGACCCTGCGACTCGGTGGCGACGTAGAGCCGGTCTTCGTCGAGGAGCGGGCCGGCGCGGGGGCTGCCGTCGAGGTGCGACCGCCACAGCACGTCGCCGTTCGAGCGATCGATCAGCACGACGTTGCGGTCGGCGGTGCCGACGGCGAGCACCGTCTCGCCGAGCGCGGGACTCCCGCGGACGCCGCGGCCGATGCTCAGGTGCCACAGCGGCCGGGGATCGGGGTTCAGTGTCTCGCGCGCGGCCGCGTCGTGGCGCTGGTTGCCGAGGTAGGCCGGCCAGCCCGATTCCTGCCGTGCCGGGCCCGTTTTCGCAGCAGGCGCGCAGCCCGCGGCGATCGCGTTGACACTGAAAAGGCTCGCCACTAGTATGCCGCGCCTATGCCCGAACGTCATTGGATCGAAGAGCTTCCGCAGCACGCCGGCGAGACGGTGTCGGTGCGCGGCTGGGTGTCGACGACCCGCTCGAGCGGGAAGATCGCGTTCGTCGTGGTGCGGGACGGGACGGGCTACCTGCAAGCAGTCATCTCCAAGAAGGATGTGTCGCCCGAAGTCTGGGACGGGTTCGGGAAACTTACTCAGGAGACTTCGCTCGAGGTGACGGGGAGCGTGCGCGCGGATCCGCGCGCGCCGGGCGGTGTCGAGCTGCAGACGTCAGACCTCAAGATCCTCGGGCCGAGTCCCGAGTTTCCGATCACGCCGAAAGAGCACGGGATCGCGTATCTGTTCGAGCACCGCCATCTGTGGCTGCGCTCCAGGCAACAAGTCGCGATCGCGCGCGTGCGCCACGAGGTCGTCCAGGCGATTCGCGATTTCTTCTACGACCGTCATTTCACGCTGGTCGATACGCCGATTCTCACCGGGTCGATCGGCGAGCACGCGGGCACGCTGTTCTCCGTGGACTACTTCGATCTCGGGAAGGCGTACCTCGCGCAGACCGGCCAGCTGTACGTCGAGGCGGCAGCCGCGGCGCTCGGCAAAGTCTATTGCTTTGGACCGACCTTCCGCGCCGAAAAATCCAAGACGCGCCGCCATCTGACCGAGTTCTGGATGGTGGAGCCCGAAGTCGCCTGGAACGATTCGGATGCCAACATGCGGCTGCAGGAGGATTTCGTTTCGTACATCGTGAGCCGCTGCCTGGAGCGGCGCAAGCTGGATCTCGTCGAGCTGGGCCGCGACCTCGCGCCGCTTGAGCGCGTGCAGGCGCCGTTTCATCGGATCTCGTACACCGACGCCGTCGACAGGCTCAAAAGTCTCGGCACGGAGATGGAGTGGGGGCGCGACCTGGGTGGAGAAGACGAGACGATGCTCGCGAAGCAGTACGACCGGCCGGTTTTCGTCTACAACTATCCGAAGGCCGTAAAGGCTTTTTACATGAAGGAGAATCCGGCCGATCCGCGCACCGTGCTCAACAACGACTGTCTCGCGCCCGAGGGGTACGGCGAGATCATCGGCGGCAGCCAGCGCGAAGACGATTACGACAAGTTGCTCGCGCGCATTCGCGCCGAGCAGCTGCCGGAAGAGGCGTACTCGTGGTATCTGGATCTCAGGAAGTACGGGACCTTTGTGCACTCCGGTTTTGGATTGGGCGTAGAACGTACGGTGGCATGGATCTGTGGCATTCCGCACATCCGGGAAGCGATCGCATTCCCAAGAACCCTCTACAGACTGTGGCCCTAGACAAGCCGACCGTCTTTGGCTCTCACGAGTCAAACACGCTTGCCCAGCTCCAGGATATCGCCAGCCGCGCCGAGCGCGCGGCACTCATGGCCGACGGACACCTGGGCTATGTCATGCCGATCGGGGGCGTCGCGGCGTATCGCGACAAGATCTCCGTGGTTGGCGTAGGGTTCGACATCGCCTGCGGTAACGCTGCGATCCGCACCGATCTGACGCTTCCCGAGATCCAGGGGCGGGTCCGCGAGTTGGCGGACGAGATTCAGGCGTCGCTGTCGTTCGGTGTGGGGCTCAAGAACCGCGCCGCCGACGCGCCGAAGAACGATCCATTGTTCGAGGACGCCGCGTGGCAGGCGATCCCCGACCGCGACGAGCGTGACCGCCTGCGCGCCAAGGCACGCGAGCAGCTCGGCACGGTGGGCAGCGGCAATCACTATGTCGACGTGTTCGCCGACGAAGAAAACCGGATCTGGGTCGGCGTCCACTTCGGCTCGCGCGGCTTTGGCTTCGGGATCGCGCATGGGTTTCTCGCGCTGTCGCAGAACAAGCAATGGGGCGAGCGCGTGCCCGAGCGCGAGGCGCTGCTCGACGTCCGTGCGCCGATCGGTGACGCGTACTGGCAGCTCATGAATCTGGCGGGCCGCTACGCCTACGCCGGCCGCGAGTGGGTGGCGCGCAAGGTCGTGTCGATCCTCGGCGGCCGCGAAATGGAGCTGGTGCACAACCATCACAACTTCGCGTGGATCGAGGAGCACGGCGGCGAGTCGTTGTACGTCATCCGCAAAGGCGCGACGCCGGCGTTCCCCGGACAAAAGGGATTCGTCGGCGGCTCGATGGGGGACAACGCCGTGATTCTGCAGGGCGCCACGGGGGCCGACGCAGCGACGCGGGCGCTGCAGGCGCGCGCGCTGTACTCGACCGTCCATGGGGCGGGACGCGTCATGAGCCGCACGGCGGCGGCGGGGAAGCGCCGTCGGGGCAAGGTGATCAAGGAGGGTGCAGTCTCCCGTGAGATGATGCATGAGTGGGTGCAGAAGAAAGGCGTCCTGCTGCG
>Ga0209488_10004756_pt1 | contig 10521 bp, 9 predicted proteins | sample Rivendell_Oct201_8_FD_188349 | JGI IMG/M metagenome (GOLD analysis project Ga0209488, IMG submission 188349) | Vadose zone soil microbial communities from the Eel River Critical Zone Observatory, Northern California, USA -... | ecosystem: Environmental > Terrestrial > Soil > Vadose zone >... | reverse complement strand
CACGAGGGTCTCGCCGAGATCGGTGATTAGATGCGTCGTGTGCAACCCCAGCAGCAGCCAGGTGACCGAGCCGTAGGCGTTGCGGTCCCACTTAATGTGCAACGCCGGGAACTCGAAGGCGCGCAAGACCAGCGGCGCGACGCCGAACAGCACCATCACAATGAGGGCGATGCGCAGTTTCCCCAGCTCTTCGCGTCCGGCCCAGCGCATCACCAGCGCGTTGGGCACCAAGCTCGCGAGCAGCACGAGCGTGACCGCAGTGCCAGGCCCGAGGCTGGGGGGCGGCGCGTCGATCGGCCATTGCGGCGCGATGCCCGCCAGGTACAGATACATGGCAATGACGAGCGCGAACCCGGTGCCCTCGATCAGCATGAATGCCGCGGTGCCCCACCAGGTCACGCTGGCGGTCTTCTCGCCATGCAGCGGCAGGTGCGACAGGTCAAGGACGACGCGTTCGCCGGACATCATGCCTCGTCCTCCGGGGTGCCCTTCGGCCAGAACCAGCCGATCAGCGAAATGCCGATCGGGATCGAGCCCCACACCACGGCCCAAGGGGAAAAAATCGACCAGATCAGCATCACCGTCGTCGTGAGCGCGGTCATGAGCGGCCAGATCGAGTTGCGCGGCGAGGTCTCCCGCGCTTCGGGCTGCGCCTCCGCCACCGTGGTGACGAGCAGCTCGCGCCGCCCGGCGCGCAGGCCCGTCGCGACCGGCAGCGGGCCGCGTTCCTCCCATAACGGGTTTGCGCTGGTGACGACGGGGATGTGCCCGAAATTGTAGCTGGGCGGGGGCGATGCGGTCGCCCATTCCAGGGTCCCCGCGTCCCACGGGTTATCGGCGGCGCGCGCGCCGTAGCGGGCGCTGCGAAGCGCGTCGATGAAGAACAACAGAAAGCCGGCGGCGAGGATCACGCTGCTCAGGCTGACGAAGAGGTTGGCGCCGCCCCAGCCCATCTCCGGCTGATAGGTGTAAACCCGCCGCGGCATCCCGGCGAGCCCGAGCAGGTGCATCGGAAAGAAGGCGAGGTTGAACCCGACGAACACCAGCCCGGCGACCCAGCGGCCAAGCCGCTCGCTCATCATCCGGCCGGTGAATTTCGGGTACCAGTAGTAGATCGCGCCCATCAGCGGGAACACCGCGCCGCCGATCAGCACGTAATGAAAATGCGCGACGACGAAATAGGTGTCGTGGACCTGGGTGTCGAGCGGCACCGAGGCCACCATCACGCCCGTGAGCCCGCCGAGCACGAACGTCGCAAAGAAGGCCAGCACGAACAGCATCGGCGTTGCGAGCACCGGGCGTCCGTGCCACATTGTCGCCAGCCAGCAGAAGATCTGGATGCCGCTCGGCACCGCGATCGCCATGCTGGAGGCGGTGAAGAAGCTTTCGCCGACCCTCGGTAGGCCGGTAACGAACATGTGGTGCACCCAAAGGGTAAAGGCGAGGATTCCGGTCGCGATCAGCGCCAGCACCAGCGCGAGGTAGCCGAATACGGGACGGCGCGCGAACGTCGGCACGATGGTGGAGACCATCCCCACCGCCGGCAGGAAGATGATGTAGACCTCGGGGTGGCCGAAGAACCAAAACAGGTGCTGGTACAGCAGCACGTCGCCGCCTTCCGCGGGATTGAAGAAATGGGTGCCGACCAGCCGGTCGAGGATCAGCGAGGTGCTCGCCATCACGATGGCCGGCATCGCCAGGATGATCAGGAACGAAGTCACCAGCATCGACCAGACGAACAGCGGGATACGGGCGAGCGTCATGCCGGGCGCCCGCTGCTTGAATACGGTGACGACAATCTCCACCGCCACCGCCAGCGCCGACAATTCGGTGAAGGTGATCATCTGCGCCCAGATGTCTGAGCGCTTGCCGGCGCCGTATTGCGGGCCCGACAGGGGCACATAGGCGAACCAGCCGACATCCGGCCCCATCTGCAGCAGAAATGCGGCCCACAACAGCAGGCCGCCGGCCAGATAAATCCAGTACGAAAATGCGTTGAGCCGGGGGAACGCGATATTGCGGGTGCCGACCATCAGCGGAACCAAGTAGACCGCGACGGCCTCCATGACCGGCACGGCGAACAGGAACATCATGTTTGAGCCGTGCATCGTGAAGAGCTGGTTATAGAGATCAGCGCTCACTAGCCGGTTCTCCGGCCCGGCGAGTTGCGCCCGCATCGCCAGCGCCAGTACGCCGCCGAGAATCAGGAACACGAAGGCGGTGACGATGTAGCGGCGGCCGATGATCTTGTGATCGGCTGTCGCCAGCCAACCGTAGAGCGTGCGTGGCGTCGCCCAGGTCTGGGCGAGGCGTTGTTCCAGGGCTTCGGGAGAGAGGTCCCGATCGATTACTTCGATGGCCTCGATCTCCGGCCGCGTCTCGCTCATTTGAGGCTCGCGAGATAGGCCGAAATCGAGCGCAGCTTGTCGGAGCTGAGCGGCACTGCCGGCATATTATTGCCGGGCTTGATCGTCTGTGGGTCGGCCACCCAGGCAGCCAGCGAGCCTCGCGTCATTGGCAGCAGCCCGGCCGCGAGATAGGTCCGGCTCGCGACGTGCGTCAGATCGGGTGCGAGCGTGCCCACGGCGCCGGTGCCGCGGACGGCATGGCAGGCGGCACAGGCCTTGCCGGTGACGAGCTGCTGCCCCGCCTCCTGCTCGGTGTCCATCGGAGCCACGGCCGGCTGCAACTGCGTGCTGCGCCATCTCTCGAAGTCGGCGGGAGGTTCGGCAATGACGAAGAAACTCATATGCGCGTGTTGGAGGCCGCAGAATTCGGCGCATTGGCCGCGATAGATGCCGGGCCGGTCGGCTGTGAAGCTTATGCGGTTGTCGCGGCCGGGTACCAGATCCTGCTTGCCCGCCAGGTTCGGCAGCCAGAACGAGTGGATCACATCCGCCGCGACGAGATCGACGGTCACCGCCCGGCCGACCGGGATATGCAGTTCGTTGGCAGTGACGAACACACGCTCGGGCAACGGATCGAGATAGGTCACCTCCCACCACCATTGATAACCGCGCAGCCGGACCATGAGCGGCTCGTCTCCCCTCGCCCCCAACGCGCTGGTCGCGCGGTAGCTCCCGACGGTCAGCCCCACCAGTACGATTGCCGTCGCCGCCACCGCCGCGCTTACAGCGATCGCCGAACCTCGTTCACCGCGCGAACCAGGTCGAAGCGGTGCGGTACTCGGGGCCGCGCGGCGCATCAGCGCCACTGCCAGCACCAGCATCACCAGCACCCAGACGGCCGCTGAGACACCGAAGAAGAGCCACAAAAGATGTTGGAGGTTCCGCGACTCCGGACCGGCCGGATCGATGGCCGATTGCCAGCCGGAACAGCCGGCGCAAAGCAGCGCGAAGCCGGCCCCGAACCCTCTCACCGCGCTTCCTGCGGATGCAGCAGCGCACCAATATCGACTGGCGCACGGTTCTCGGCGGGCCGGGTGTGGATGTCATCGTTTCGGCCCGGGGCCGCCGCAGTCGCGTAGTCCGCGCCCAGGGCGCGAATGTAGCCGGTGAGCTGCCAAATCTGCTCGGTTGTCATTTTGTTGGAAAATGGCGGCATGCCGTTGGGCCGCCCGTCGCGGATGGTGGCAAAGATCGACGCTTCGTCGGGGCCGTACCGCCACCATCCGTCGATCAGCGAGGGGCCCACTCCCCCTCGTCCGTCGCCGTGGCAAGCCGGACAGCCGAACCAGTCGTACAGCCGCTTTCCCTGCGCTAGCTGGTAGGCGTTCTTGTCGTAAGGGTGGTCGAGAATCGCCATAACGTAAGGCACGGCACCGCCGATCCCATTTGGCATGAGCGCGACCTGATCGAGAGCGTCAGCGAGAGGTGGCGCCAATCTCACGCTGCGCTCCTCACGCTTACAGCCCATAAGAGCCAGCAACACCAGCATACCGGCGCCCGCTCGTGCGCCCACGGGCGGCCAACCGCGTCGACGTCGTCTTAGACCGCAGAACTCCCCCGGTACGACGGGGTCATGCTGGGCCGGTGAGGTCGATCGCAATTGCTTCCAGCCCATCGAGTCCTAAGCTCGTGCCTTCCGCGAGCGGGTTCAGGCACGCGTTTGTTGCGCCCGTTGGCGATAAGCTTTTCCCGTAGAGGAGCGCCTGATCCGTCGCGGGTGGGTGAAAGTCTCGAAACCATCGTGACGCGCCACCGCGATCAAGGTGATCCCCGCCGCGTCCGCGGCGCGCACGGCTAACGCCGTCGGCGCGGAGACCGCGACCAGGATCGGTACGCCTAGCGACGCCGCCTTTTGCACCATCTCGACCGATACGCGGCTGGTCAGCAACACCGCGCCTTGCGTGGCCGGCAGCCCCGCCGATGCGAGCGCGCCGGTCAGCTTATCGAGCGCATTGTGGCGGCCGACATCCTCGCGCACCGCGACAATCCCCTCCTGCGGCGTCCAGAACGCGGCAGCATGGAGGGCGCCGGTCAATCGGTTCATGGTCTGTTGCGCGGGAAGCAGGCTCATCGCCGCGAAAATCGCCTCACCCGCAACCCGGATGCCATCTCCTACCCTGCGGGGGCGGCGCGCCGCCTCGGCCAGGCTTTCGAGGCCGCACAGCCCGCAGCCGCTGGGGCCGGCGAGATAGCGCCGCCGCTGCCAAAACGCGGAGGACGGCGCCCTCGCCAGCGCCATGCGCAAGAGGATGCCGTCTTCGGTCGGTACGATGTCGAGCGTCTCGATCTCGGCCGGACAGCGGACCACACCTTCATTGAGGCTGAACCCAAGCGCGAAGTCGGCGAGATCGGCCGGGGTGGCCATCATGACCGCGTAGCTGGCGCCCTCGTAAGCGAAGGCGACCGGCGTTTCTTCGGGTACCGGCCGGGTCGGTGCCATCGCGCGCGCGCTCTCCAGCATCGCGGGGTGCCAAACCGACCGTCTCGCATCGTGAAACACCGGCAGTTCAGCATTGACTGCAAGGCGGCTCATCGATGTCTTCTCCGACGCAGTGCGCGCGATATGCCGCCGATGGCAAAACCTGCCGCGGCGGCGACCAGCACGGCGCGGAGCGGCTGCTCTGCAGCCTTACGCAGCGCCAGCTTGGCGACCACATCGACGCCTTTCGCGATATCACGCCCCGCGTCGGTCAGCAGCGTGCCGGAGATCATGTCGGCGGGGGCGGGCGGCTCCTCGGGCGCCGCCTCATTCCTCACCACCCGCACCGGGACCGATTTCGCGGCCGGCACCTTGGCGCGCTCGGCGTGGTGCCACAGTGGCACCAGCACATTGCACTCGGGGTAGTATCCGGCGCAGCACCCTTCGGGAATGTCGTAGGCGACGACCGTGAGTCCGGCGAGCCGGCGGTCGACGCCGTCCTTCGCGACCGTGACAAGGCTGACCCTCTCGCCTTCGGTCAGCTCCAGCCGGTCGATGTCGTTGCGGTGCATCAGCACCACCATGCGGGTGCCATGAATGCCGCGGAAGCGGTCATTATAGCCGTAGATCGTTGTGTTGAACTGGTCGTTGCTGCGCAGTGTGATCAGCCGCAGCACGTCACGGTCGTCCGGGATGGCGCCCGGGTCTGTCTCGAGGCCGGCGGGCACTATGAAATTGGCCTTGCCGGTCTTGGTTTTCCATTCGCGGTGCCGCGCGGCAATATGTCGGTGGAAGCCGCCAGGCTGCCACATGCGTGCGTTGAAATCGTGGAAATTCTCGGGGTAGGTCTGGGCGATCGCCTCGCGGACCTTGGCGTAGTCCGCTACCCAGCCATCCCACTCGAGCTTGGGGTTGGGCGGCAGGGTCGCCTTGGCGAGACCGGCAATAATCGCCGGCTCGGACAGGAGGTGGGTACTTGCCGGCGGCTGCATGCCCAGCGAGCCATGAATGCAGCTGGTGCTGTCCTCTATGGTGACCGATTGCGGGCCACTCGCCTGCTGGTCGAGTTCGATCCGGCCGAGACAAGGGAGGAGGTAGGCCACCTCGCCATGAATCAGGTGGCTGCGGTTGAGCTTGGTTGCGACCTGCACGGTAAGCCGCAGTTTGCGCCAGGCCGGCTCCATCCGCCCGCGCTCGGGGATCGCGCGCACGAAGTTGCCGCCGAGGCCGATAAAGGCGCGCACCTCTCCGGAAAGAATCTTCTCGCAGGCCTCGACGGTGTTGAGCCCTTTCTCGCGGGAGGCCTCGAAACCGAATTGCTCCTCCAGCCTGTCGAGCGGCGCCAGCTCCGGTTTTTCGGTGATGCCGACGGTGCGTTGCCCCTGCACGTTCGAGTGGCCCCGGACCGGGCAGATGCCCGCGCCCGGCTTACCGATATTGCCGCGCAGTAGCAGCAGATTGACCAGCATCTGCACGGTCTCGACCCCCTTGCGATGCTGGGTGAGGCCCATGCCGTAAATACCGATGACTTTGTTTGCATGGGCATAGACCGTCGCCGCCGCTTCCAGCGCGCCGCGAGTAAGTCCGGAGCGATGCTCGATATCGGTCCACGGCATCGCCTGCACTGCGACGGCGAAGGCGTCAAAGCCGTGCGTATGCTGTTCTAAAAAGTCCTGGTCGAGCAGCGGCGGAGTCTGGCCGCGCTCCTTGGCCCGATCGTCGGCCTCAAATAACGCCTTGCACAAGCCGTAGAGCGCTGCGATGTCACCGCCCGCTTTGACCTGGTGATATTGCGAGCTAATCGGGGTGGACGATCCCGTGAGCATCTCGCCCGGGGCCTGCGGATTGGTGAACTCGATGAGGCCCCGCTCGCGCAGCGGATTGAAGGTGATGATTGGGACGCCGCGGCGCACCGCGTCCTGAAGATCGTGCAACATGCGCGGGCTGTTGCTGCCGACATTCTGGCCGAAAAAGAAGATGCAGTCGGTCTCGGTGAAGTCATCGAGCGTCACGGTTCCGACCGGCACGCCGATGCTCTCCGGCAGTGCCACGGAGGTGCTTTCGTGGCACATATTCGAGCTGTCTGGCAGATTGTTAGTGCCGTACAACCGGGCGAGCAGCGCGTACATATAAGATGCTTCGAGCGAGGCGCGTCCCGAGGCGTAAAAAACGGCCGCGTTGGGGTCGAGTGCCTTCAACTCTGCACCGATCTCGAGAAAAGCCTCGTCCCATTCGACCGGCGCATACTTGTCTGTTGCTGCGTCCCATCGCAGCGGCCGGGTAAGCCGTCCCAGTTCCTCGAGCTCGTGGTCCCGCCATTCCTCGAGCTCATGCAGGGTGTGTGCGGCGAAAAATGAAGCTTTCACCCGCCGCGAGGTAATCTCCCACGTGGTCGCCTTGGCGCCGTTTTCGCAGAACTCGAAGAGATGGGGTTCGCCAGGCTTGGCCCAGGCGCAACTGACACAGGCGAAGCCGTCGGGCTTGTTCTGGCGAAAGAGGGTGAATGGCGCGCTGGCCAGCACCCGTTCGCGCGTCAGCGCCCGCGCGAGGGACTTGACCGAGCCCCAGCCGCCGGCGGGCGCATTGTAGGGACGCGATATCCCTCGGCGACCCAATTTTCGGGGACTGTCGCGACCAGACTCCACAACCATGTTTTCCCCCCCTGTTCCTGCCTTTGAACGCAGGCCGCCGGAGGACGGTCCCTGCGCTGACAGCGTCGAAGCAGATTGTTCTGGCGACTCCGGGACAGTACTCATTGAGGCGATATTCCTTCCTGCGCTCCTTTGGGTTGGGTGCTGTTCCCCTAGGGTTTCAGCACGACCTTGATGCAGCCGTCTTTCTTGCCACGGAACGTCTTATAGAGTTCCGGTCCCTGTTCGAGCGTGGCGCGGTGCGTGACCACAAAGGACGGATCGATCTCGCCCTTCTCAATGCGCTCCAGCAGTTGCGGCAGATAGTGCTGCACCGGGGTCTGGGCCATCCGGAAGGTCAGCCCTCGATTGATCGCCGATCCCATCGGAATCTTGTCGAGGAAGCCGTCATAGACCCCGACGATCGACACCGTGCCGAAGTTGCGGCAGCAATGGATCGCCTGGCGCAGCACATGCGGCCGGTCGGTGCCCATGAAGGTCGCGACCTTGATGCGGTCCCAACGGGAATCGAGACTGGCGCCGGCCTCGGCTTCTGTGCCGACAGCGTCAATGCAGGAATCAGCGCCGCGTCCGTGGGTCAGCTCCTGGATCCGGTCGTAGATATCCTCTTCCATAAAGTCGAGCGTCTGCGCGCCCGCCACCTTGGCGAGGGCAATCCGTTCGAGCACGGTATCGATGGCGATCACCCGTTCCGCGCCGAGCAGAAAGGCGCTTCGGATGGCGAACTGGCCGACCGGCCCGCATCCCCAGACGGCGATCGTCTCACCCGGCTGGATGTTACAAAAATCGGCGGCCATGTAGCCGGTCGGAAAGATATCGGAAAGGAACAGCACCTGCTCGTCGGAGAGCCCCTCCGGAACCTTGATCGGCCCAACATCAGCGTAGGGAACGCGCAGGTATTCGGCCTGGCCGCCGGCATAGCCGCCGAGCAGGTGTGAATAACCGAACAGCCCGGCCGGCGAATGGCCCCAGAGGTTTTCGGCCTGCTCATGATCGGGATTGGTGCGCTCGCAGCCGGAGTAGAACCCCCGCTTGCAGAAGAAGCATTCGCCGCAGGCGATGGTGAAAGGCACCACTACGCGGTCGCCGACCTTGAGTTTCTTGTTCTCCGGGCCGACCTCGACCACCTCGCCCATGGTCTCGTGGCCGAGGACATCGCCCGATTCCATGCGCGGGATCACACCGTCGAAGATGTGCAGGTCCGAGCCGCAGATGGCGCAGGCTGTAACCTTGATGATGGCGTCGCGTGGATGCTCAATTCTGGGATCGGGCACCGTGTCGCAGCGCATGTCATGCTTGCCGTGCCAGCAAAGGGCTTTCATGTCGTGCGCTCCTTCTTCTGATCGGCGCTGCCGGGTTCGGCCATGCCGCGGTGCTGCTCGGCGAGGCGCTCCTGCGACATCACTCGCGACACCGCCACCGTGGCTTTGTTCTTCCAGCCGGAGACAATTCCGCCCTCGCCCTTCGTCATCGCCTCGAAGCCGTGCTTGGCGACGTCGGCGGGATCATCCTTCTCCTCAGTACCGATTTTCGTATCCATCATGTCGGCGCGCTCGAAGAACTCGGTCTCCGTGGCGCCAGGCATCAGACAGGTCACCGTGACACCGGTGTCCTTCAGCTCGTTGCGCAGAGCGTAGGAGAAGGAATCGAGAAAGGCCTTGGTGCCGTTGTAGACCGCCTGGAAGGTGCCGGGCATAAAGCCGGCGATCGACCCGGTAATCAGAATGCGGCCGGCGCCGGCGGCGCGCATGTCGCGCCCGAAGACCTGAAGCAGGTACAGCGTGCCGGCGATGTTGGTTTGGACGACATCCATGACTTCGTCGAAGTCCTGGTCGAGAAACCCGTCGCCCAGCCCGCGGCCCGCATTGGCGAGAAGCGCTTCCACCGGACGGGCCTATGCGGTAGCGGCGGCATACAGCTTGTCGACGCCCGCCGGGGTCGCGAGATCGGCCTCGATCGCCTCGACCTTGCCGCCCTCCCGGCGAAGCGTTTCCGCCGCCTTATGGGCCTCGGGTTCGTCAGCCGCGATCACAAGATCGAAGCCGTTACGGGCGCATTGCTTCGCGAGTTCGAAGCCAATGCCGGTCGAAGCTCCGGTAACGATCGCTAGCGGACGGACAGTATCAGGCATAACGCAGCTCCAATCAAAAGAAGGTATAGCTCCTTAACAGGGATGGATTTTTCGAGTTCCAATCAGCTACGATTCATCAAGTCGACTGACGCTTCAACCCAGGGCTTTCCAGCCCGAAAGTCATTGGGATGGAGGCGGCTTTGGAGATCCGGATGTGGTACCGGAACGGCAGGGCATTCGCGAGATCGCTCGTGAGGCGGATGGCTAGGTGACGCTCTGCCAGACAAGCCAGCCGTTCATCGCCGCGATCGTCCCCGCCACCACCAGTCCGAATGCGCGAGCCCAGCGTGGATTGACGAAACACCCATTGGAGTTCGGTCGCCGGTGAACATCACCAGCGGAATGAACCGCTGCGCTGAGCTGAAGGCTTAGCGCCACCTGGCTGCACAGGAGGAGCTGCGTGGTGCCGCCTTCGCCGTATAAGGCCGTGATGGCGATGCCCGGAACAATCGCCAGCGCCGCGTCGCCATGCGCCGTAGCACAGGCGACATCGGTCGGCGCATGAACCCTTCCATCACGATCTGCCCGGCAAGAGTCCCGGTGAGCGACGACATCTGCCCGATGCCAGCAGCGCCACGCCAACAGCACGCTGGCAATGCCGGTCCCAAGGGCCGGCGTGAGCAGCCTGTAAGCGTCCTGGATCTCATCGACCTCGGTGTAGCCCGCCTGATTGAAGGAGGCGGCAAGGACCAGGATCGCCGCGTTGACGAAAAGCTCCGCCATCAGCGCCGTGGTGGAATACAGCGTGCCGGTGATGTTGGTTTGGACGGCTCTGGTGCAAATAGCCAACACGAGCAGACCATCCTTGCGTCTCTGCGCAGAGTTCAGGCCCGAAGCACCGCGTTCCACACTGCAGGGGCAGCTCGACCTTGGACGCGTAGATGTCGCAGTCCAAACTGTCCCTTCCGGATG
>Ga0209488_10004755_pt1 | contig 10522 bp, 11 predicted proteins | sample Rivendell_Oct201_8_FD_188349 | JGI IMG/M metagenome (GOLD analysis project Ga0209488, IMG submission 188349) | Vadose zone soil microbial communities from the Eel River Critical Zone Observatory, Northern California, USA -... | ecosystem: Environmental > Terrestrial > Soil > Vadose zone >... | reverse complement strand
AGGGGCATGCCTTCGTTCCCCTCGGCCAGGTTGCGGACGTCCGCATCGTGGGCGGCCCACCGATGGTGCGCGATGAAGGCGGGCTCCTGGTGGGGTACGTCTTCGTCGATGTCGACCCGGCGCATGGCGACATCGGCGGCTACGTGAGCGAGGCGAAACGGGTCGTGAGCGCCGCGTTGCGCGAGCAAAAGTTGCAGATTCCGCAGGGCCACTTCCTCAAATGGACGGGCCAGTACGAAGAGCTGGAGAAGATGACCGATCGGATGCGGATCGTCATCCCAGCGACGCTGCTCATCATCGTCCTGCTGCTCTTCCTCCATTTCCGGAACTTCACCGAGGTCCTGATCGTCCTCCTCTCCGTCCCCTTTGCGCTCGCGGGCAGCGTGTGGCTGCTCTGGCTGCTCGATTACCGCCTCTCGACCCCGGTCTGGGTGGGTCTGATCGCGTTGGTCGGGCTCGCGGCGCAGACCGGCATCGTAATGATCCTCTACATCGACAACGCCTACCTGCGGCGAAAGCGCGAGGGCAAGATCCGCGATCTGGCCGACATCATGCGAGCGCATATGGAGGGAACGGTCCAGCGCGTGAGGCCCAAGCTCATGACGGTCGCGACGATGCTCGCCGGGCTGCTTCCGCTGCTCTGGGCGACTGGCTCGGGCGCGGAGGTGATGAAGCGCATGGCCGCGCCGATGGTCGGCGGGCTGGTGACGAGCGCGCTGCTGACCCTCGAGATCATCCCGGTCATCTATACGTACTGGCGACAGGAACAGCTCCTCTGGGAGCGGCTCGCGGATCTAGACGCGAGGAAGCTGGCCGTGCTCCGGCTCTGGACCCGGGTGCAAGGCTCCGGCTGGGCGCTGCTTGCGGCGACCGGAGTCGCGGCCTTCTACCTCGAGCTGCCCGCCGCCGTGCAGCTGACTGCGCTGGCCGTCTCCGCCGTCCTCATCCTTCTCTCCGGAGCGGGTTATTCCAGGGATCGCCCGGCGGCGCGGCGTCTCGTCTGGCCTTCAGTGGAAACCCCGGCGCTAGCTGAAACGCCGTCCGCGATCGCGGCGAACGTCTAGGGCCGAAGGCGAATCCCTCTGGGGAAAGCCAGTCGTTTCCGGCGGAAGCCGCTTTCTCCACCCCATGCCCGGTCTGTACGAAACCGACACTTCAGGGCACGGACCGTGTGTCGGGCGCCTTGGCCCGACCCTCGCAAAGGTCGGGGCCCGTGCAGTTGGGGTGGGGGGAGGGCGTCGTGGGGAACGTCGGGAAGTGGACGCTGGCGTTGGCGCTCTGCGGCGCCGCGTGCGCCAAGAGTCGGGGAACAGATCCTGGGAATCCGATCGTCGGTGCGCCAGACGCGGGAGCTCCGGATCCCGGGCCTGTCGATGCGGGCACGCCGGAGCCTGCACCGACCGCGGTCAGGCCCGTGTTCGGCACGTCGGGACCGTGGGCAATGGGGAAAACAACAGGCTCGCTAGGGTGGCCGAGCACCACCTACGGATCCGCCGACGGTATCCAGGAGTCGCCGGTGGTGGGCGTCTCCACCGACGAGCCGGTGCTTCAGCCGGATGGCAGCATCTCGCAGAACCTGTGGGTCGCCACGAACTCCGCCTTGTACCTGCTGCGGCCCGGCGACAAGAAGTTCACGCGATTCGACGGCCACGATGGCTTGCACCTGCCTGGTTTTCCGGCGGAGTCCTGTGACGATGCGAGTGGGACGCTCAAGCCTTGCCCGAGTGGGGAAGCCGCTTCCCCGGGCATCAACGAGATCGTGGGCGGCGGATCCGGCGACGGCTACATCGGCGAGGTCTTCGTCGGGTACTACGGGTACCACGACTGGAGCCGCTCCGACGACGGGACCTGGACGGATCCGTGGCGGCACAGCGGTAAGTTGGATCGCGTTCGCCTCAAGGCCGACACGTCCGGGAAGCTCACCATCGAAGTGATCCGCTTCGACATGGTGTCGAACGCCACCGTCGAGTTCTGGCACAACAAGACGGTCTACAAGATGGTCTACGACCACCGCATCCATCCGCACGAGCTGTACGTGGGCACCGACCATGGCGTGACCAAGTTCAGCCCGGACAAGTGGAAGCCGAACGATCCGCCGCCGGACAATTGGTTCCTGGGCAAGAACAACGCGCCGGTGTGGATGAGCGACCACCTGCATCCGCGGGCTTGCTTTCACAAGATCTGCACGGATGACTCCGGGTTGCGGCTGGGAGGATGGCGTGGCCTGGCGATCGATGACACGGGTGACCTCTGGGTCGCCGGACGTTATGCCGCAGGAAAGATCCGGTACGTGGCCGACAACGCGGAGTGGTGGGTGACGCCGCGCAAGGACGGGATGCCGGCCCAGACTCCCTCCTTTGGCGATCCGTACGAGGGCAACTGCTCAGGGAATCGTCCAATCTTCTGTGTTCCGGAGGAAGGCGACTACGTGAACCTGAGCGCCGTCGCGCTGACCAAGGACGGGACGGTGTGGTTCACCAGCGGCGTGCTCTTCAACCAGGTGGGAGACGTGAACTACGGGATCGCCTCCTGGGCGCCGCGCAAGCCGTTCACCTACTACGACCCGATTCGGGATGCCGGCATGGTCGAGGAGAACGTGCGCGACATGCTCGCCCTGCCCGACGGCCGGCTCGTCCTCGCGGGACCGAACAGCGGGTTGACGGTCTGGGAACCCGCGACGGGCAAGAGCACGTCCATCCGTGCGGGACACGGACTCCCCGACGATCATGTCCTGCGCATTCAGCTCGACACGATGGTCGATCCGCCGGCGCTCCATGTCGCCACCCGCGGAGGCGCCACGGTTTTCCGGGTGCTCCCTTGACGGGCGCCTCGTGGGAGTCAGATGCACCGCGTGCAGCGTAAACGCGATCACTTCGCCGGCGGCTTCCAAGTGGCGTTCTCTGCCTGCCACTGCGCCCGCAGGCGGCGCGGCGTGTCCGTCCCCTTCAGCTTCACGAGCGAGTCGACGAAGTGGACGAGCGACCAGAGGTCCTCCTCGGGCAGCGCACCGCGCCAGGTCGGCATCGCGGTGCCGCCCACGCCCGAGGCGATCACCCGGTAGAGATCCTCGAGTTGGTGATCTTCCCGGATCGAGCGGAGCTCGACGCGGGTGAAGTCGGGAGGGAGGAGCTTCACCTCGTATTCGCTCTTGGTCAGCTCGGAACCGTACATGTCGTTGCGGAAGTCAGTTGCACCCCTGCCCGTGAGCTGCTTCGAAACCTCGTAGATGTATCGCTTCGGCGCGTAAGCGGGATGGCACGAGAGGCAATTTGCCATCCCGTGGTAGAGGGCACGCCCGCGCTCCACCGCCGGGGCCTCCTTGCTCTGCCAGGGGTCCGGCGTCGGTGCGATCGTCTCGCCGGGCTCTTCATCCTTCCAGCGGGGCGAGAAGGTCTTCAAGTACTGGATGATCCCAAGCAGGTTCGTTTCAGGGACGCCGTCCCAGGCCCGCATCGCGGTCCCGTGCAGGCCGAAACGGACGATGCGCACGAAGTCGTCGTCGTTCGGTAACGTGCCGCCGGGGACGGCGCCGAACTTGAAAGACCCGAGCGTGAAGTCCCGCGGCGGAGGCCGGACGCCGTGCGCGGCCGGGCCCTTGCCGTCCCCCTTGTCGCCGTGGCATGCCCGGCAGTAGAGGGCATATCGGCGTTCGCCCTCCGTGAGCACGGCGGCGGGAACCTCCTTCCCACCGAGCTTCATCGGCTCCGGGAAGCCCTGCGTGCGGTACCCTTTGCATGCCGTCGTCAAGGTGCCCGCGGCCGCGCAGGCGAGGATCAGGAGGAGGGGCTTCCGCGACATGTCCGATCCTCCCGCGGTCAGGCCAGATAGACCGCGACGTAGAGGGCGCCCCAGACGACGCCCACGAAATGCCAGAACATCCCCCAGAGCCGCACCGCGCTCCGCGTCGCCGACCGCGCCCGGGAGCGCAACGCCAGCACGGTGAGCGCAGCCAGGCCGACCAGGACGTGCAGCGCGTGAAAGGAGGTCAGGGCGTAGAAGACCGACGCATAGGGGCCGCCGCTGGGGACCAGCCCGGCGCGCCAGAGCCCCAACCAGACGAGAACTTGAAGACCGAGGAACACGGCGCCGAGGCCAGCGCCGACGCCCAGCAGAAGCGACGCCCGGCGGTACCGCCCGCGCGCGTGGGCGCGAACGCCGAGCAGCACGGCGCCGCTCGACGCTGCAATCACCACGGTGTTCAGGCCCGGGACCAGGAACGGGAGCGCCGGCTGGTCCGGCGGCGGCCACATCGGCGCCCGCACCCGCACCACTGCGTAGGCGAAGAAGAGGGCCGCGAACATCATCGCCCAGGAGCCGAGGAAGATGACCATCCCGATATAGGAGGTCACTTCGTCCTCGGTCCGGCGGAGGCGGTACCGCCCAAGCTCGGGAATGTCGGGCCGCGGACCCGCGGGAGCGCCGCGCCGGATGTTCGCGCCGAGCACGCTCAGCCCTTCGCAGCGGCGAGCCCGCGCTCGCCGCCGCCCGGCAACACCTCCGCCTGGCCGGCGAAGTCGCGGCCCGTGAGGCGCCGCACCTCGGGGTTCGAGAACTCGTGCGGGCCCCGCACGACCTCCGGGATGCGATCGAAATTGTGAAACGGCGGAGGAGTCCCGGTCGCGGTCCACTCCAGCGTGGTTACTTCCCAGGGGTTCGCGCCTGCGGAAGCGACCTTTCCGAAGAGCGTCTTGAAGAAGTTCCAGACGAAGATGAACTGGCCGGCGAAGAGCGCGAAGGCGAAGAAGCTGGTCCAGCGGTTCAGTCCGCGAAGCTGCTGGATGAAGGTGTACTGGAACGGATCGAACAGGCGCCGCTGCTGGCCGGCGTACCCGGCGAGGAGCTGGCCTCCGAAGACCAGCGTGATCCCGACGAAGGTGAACCAGAAGTGGGCCTTTCCCAGCCGCTCGTCGAGCTTCCTTCCGAAGATCTTGGGAAACCAGAAGTAGATGCCGGTCATCGCGGCGAGGAACGACGCGGCAGCCATGGTGAAATGGAAGTGCCCCACCACGAACATCGTGTCGTGCAGGTAGAGGTCCATCGAGATGTCGGCGAGGAACAACCCCGTGAGCCCGCCGACCCCGAAGACGAACATCGTCGCGAGCGCGAAGAGCATGGGGGTGTCGAAGCGGAGCGACCCGCGCCAGAGCGTCAGCACCCAGTTCAGCACCACCACCATCGAGGGCGCGCTGATGAGCAAGGTGAAGAGCATGAATCCCTCTCCGAGCAGGGGGCTCATGCCTGTCATGAACATGTGGTGGCCGTAGACCATCGCGGACAGCACGGTCACGATCACCATCGCCAGGACCGTGCCCTTGTACCAGTGGTGCGGCTTGCGGGCGAAGAAGGGCAGGACGTCGCCCAGGATTCCCCAAGCCGGAAGGATCAGGATGTAAACCTCCGGGTGGCCGAAGATCCAGAAGAGGTGCTGGAAGAGGATGGGGTCGCCGCCGCCGCGCACCGCCGAGGCGCCAGCGACGAAGAACTGGGTCCCGAAGTTCCGGTCCAGGAGTAGGAGCAGGGCCGCAGACCCGAGCACCGGCACGAAGAGCGCGTTCAGGATCGCGGTCAGCCAGATTCCCCAGATCGTGAGGGGAAGCCGCATGTAGCCCATCCCCGGCGCACGCAAGCGGATGACGGTGGTGACGTAATTGATCGCGCCCATCGTCGAGGAGACGCCGGTGACGAAGATCGCTGCGACCACCAGCGTCTGGCCGAGCCCGGGCGTGCCGACGTTGGTGGAGAGTGGCGGGGAGGTGGTCCAGCCCGCGCCGGCCGAGCCCAGGTCGGTGAGAAAGGAGGCGAGGACGAGCAGTTGGGAGAGGAGGAAGGTCCAGAACGAGTACATGTTCAGCTTCGGGAACGCCATGTCCCGCGCGCCGATCATGAGCGGGATGAGGAAGTTGCCGAAGCAGCCGATGAGCACCGGCGTGACGGCGAAGAAGATCATCACCAAGCCGTGGGTGGTGAAGATCTGCTGATAGGTCGCCGGACCGATCACTCCACCGCTCTTGCCCAGGAAGACCTGGCCGAGCACCGGCACCGGCCGGTAGGGGAACGCCCATTGCCAGCGGATGAGCATCGCGAGCGTTCCGCCCACCAGCAGGAAGAGCAGGCCCGCCCAGAGGAACTGCTTCCCGATCACCTTGTGGTCGATGGAGAAGACATACTGGCGCCAGAACGAGGTGGGCGGGGGGTGGATCGGTTGCGCCGCCTCGGCGAGGGCTTGTGCGGTGCTCACGGCTCCAACCTCCTCCATTCCCAGCCCCAATGTGCTTCGGCGTCCTCCGGGTCGTAGCCGCGCCGCGCGTCGTCCCCCGCCTCCGCGAGCCACTGGCGGAAGGCGTCCGCGGCGAGCACGGTCAGGACACCGCGCATCTTGTAGTGGTTCGGCCCGCAGTGCTGGGCGCAGGCGATCTCGTATTCGCCCGGGACCTTTGCCTGGAACGTGAGCCGGGTGATGGTCCCCGGCACCGCGTCCTGCTTCACCCGGAAGTTCGGCAGGTACATGGAGTGGATCACGTCGGTGGAGGCGAGCTGGACGATGACGGGCACGCCGACCGGCACCCTGAGGTCGTCCACGGACACGATGTCGTCCGGCGTTCCGAACTTCCCGTCCGCGCCCGCATAACGGGCGTTCCACGACCACTGGTGCGCGTTCACCTCGATCCGGACGGCGCCCTCTGCCGCCTCCGCCCGTGGGAAGTTCCAGAAGTAACCGTGGATGTCGCCGAGCGTGTGGACGAAGAGGTACCCATCCACTCCCACCAGGATCACGGCGACGCCCCCGACCACGACCCCGATCGAGCGGCCGGTCCCGTGGGAGTAGAACGCCGGGCGATCCCGCCGGTGATTGACGAACGACCAGATCATGACAGCCGCAACCACCACGAAGATGACGGTGATCGCGGCCAGGGTGAAGTGGATGAGCTCGTCGATCCGGAACCCGTCGACCGAGACGTCGCGGGGGAGCCCATAGCCGGCCTCGGGAGCGGGCGCCGCGAGGGCAGCTCCAGCCATGAGCACCGCCAGCGCGAGGGCGGCTCGACCGGCGCCGAGCGCGGTCATCTGCCGCCTCCCCGGATCGCGTAGACGGCCAACGCGGCGACCGCGTACGGAACGGCGATCATCGCCCCGAGCAGCAGCACGAGATGCGGCGTCCCGTCCCGCGCGCACACCGGGCAGGCGAGGGCGGACGCGCTCCAGATGGCGAGGGCGAGCGTCATCGCATGTGCCTCCAGGCGGCGTCGAGCATCAATAGGATTCCGTAGACCGCCGGCGCTACGAGGGGGGCGAGGACGGTGAGCTTCAGGATCCGCGTCTCGTACCGCAAGTGCATGTAGAAGAGCGCGATGAGCGCCGCCTTTGCCGTGGCGATCGCGATCAGGGCAACCACCGCCGCGCCGTGAGGGATCCCGCCGCTCTTCACCACGCCGATCTCGACCAGGGTGAGCGCGACCAGCACGGCGAACGCGACCAGATACGGGGCGCGCTCGCGCGCCGCGGGGACGTGCCCGGCAGAGGACGCTCTGGGGTGGACGATCTCGGTCATGCGCCGCTCAACGAGGGAAGGAGGTAGACGAACGAGAAGACGAAGACCCAGACGAAATCGACGAAGCACCAGTACAGCCCGAGGAGCTCGATCTGGCGTTCGGTGACCCGGCCGCGCAGGTAGCCGACGAGGATGGCGAGGATGTAGGCGACGCCGACCAGGACGTGAAGGCCGTGGTAGCCAGTGACCACGTAGAACGTGCTCGCCCGTGCCGACTGCCCGAACACGAGCCCCTCGTGCAGGAGCCCGGGTGCCCAGATCCCGAACCACTCCTGGAACTGACCGACGAGGAACACCGCGCCGCCCAGCGCCGTGATGGCGAGCAGCTGCGCCGCCTGCTTCCGGCGCCCGCCGGCCGCGGCCGCCCAGGCGAGGACGTTGGTGAGGCTCGTGCAGAGCAGGATGAACGTGAGCACGGCGGTGAAGCCGATCCCGAGCTCCGGCTCTGAGGGCTGCCGCCAGGGCTTGTGTCCGGCGTAGAGGATTCCCTCCGCGATGAGCAGAGCGCCGAAGGAGAAGGCGTCCGAGAGCAGGAAGATCCACATCCCGATCTTCCCCGGCGTGGCGCTGCCGTACTGGTCATCTGGGGGCCAGGCCACCGCCGGGTGGCCGTGCTGCGAAGCGACGGTCGTGCTCAAGCGTCACCTCCCGCTGCGCGCGCGCCGGCTTCCCAGGCGTCGAGGGTTCCGGTATCTGATCGCGACTGGAGCCCGCGATGCCCGCCGCAACCCCAGCGCCCTTTCGCGATCGCCTCCACGGCGCAATGAGCGCCGCGGTCGGCCGCCCGCTCACCTGGATTCTGCTGGTCGCGCTCATCGCCGCGTGGCCAATCGCCTGGGCGCTGCGCACGCCGCTCCCGCCCCGCCTGCCAGTCCTCGGGACGGTCCCGCCGTTCGAGCTCACCGCACAGGACGGCGGAGCCTTCGGCTCGAAGGACCTCGCGGGGCGCGTGTGGGTGGCGAGCTTCATCTTCACGAGATGCGAGACGGTCTGTCCAGCGATCACGCGGCAGATGGCCCGGATCCAGGGGCGCACGCGGAACCTCGAGCCCGCTTTCCACCTCGTCTCGATCAGCGTGGACCCCGAGTTCGACGATCCTGCCCGGCTCGCCGCCTACGCGCGCGCGCACCGGGCCAGCCCGAGGATGTGGACCTTCCTCACCGGATCGGTGGAGACGGTGCGCCACACCGTGGTGCGCGGGCTGCGGGTCGGCATGGGCGGGGATGCGAAGCGTCCGGAGGAGAAGGACATCACGCACGGCACACACTTGGTGTTGGTGGACGGCGAAGGCCGGATCCGCGGCTACTACGATTCGGACGGGGCCGACGTGGTCGAGCGCGTCGTGCGCGACGCTGCCCTGCTGGTGAACCGCGGATGAACGCTGGCGATCCATCGGGCGCGCGGCTCCTTTCCGGAAGCTACTTCTCGATCGGCCCGCCCAGGCCGCGGACCACGTCGGGCTCCTGCTTGGGCGAGCCAGCCACCTTCACCTTGGTCTCGGCGTTCCAGCCGATCATCCCGAAGCGCAGGACCCACGGGTCGTACCCGAGCGCGGCGAGCCCGCCGAGCGCCATCGACTCCATGTGCCCCGAATGGCAGACGAGCAGGATGGGGTCCCCGGCGACCGGCAGCTGCTCCAGGCTCGCCGGGCGGAAGAGCACGTCCAGCGGAATGTTGAGCGCGCCCGGGACGTGGCCCTTCTCGAAGTCCTCCGGCTGACGGACGTCGACCACGCGGTACTTGGTCTTCCCGGACTGCATTCCCTCCCACACCTGCGAGGCGGAAACCACCCGGGTCATCCCCTTCGTCCGCAAGAAGAAGTCGGCGAGGACCTTGCGGGCCTCGGCGTCACCTTGCGGAGCGCCTGCGGCGGCCGAGGCGGACCCCTCCGCGAGGGCACCGAACGCCAAGCCCAACGCTCCCAGGACGATGGCGAGCTTGCGCATGTGCAACACCTCCTGTTGATCAAGCGAAGCGGATGTCGTGGGCCGTTCCGAAGCGCTGGCCACGGTTGTTCACCAGGCGGACCTCGAGAGGCCCCTCCCGGCTGGCGAGCAGCGCGAAAGTGATGAACGGATCGTCGCTGAGCGCCGGGGTGAGCTCGAATCGGCTCACGCGCTCTCCACCGAACCACACCTCCATTTCCTGGAGGTAGAGCGGCTCGGACACCTTCACGAAGGACCCGTCGCTCTCGGCAAGCCCGGTGCGGTTCGGGTGCCGGATCTTGAGCTGCGGGTGGATGAGCTCACCACGGCGGATCCGGCCGTGCTCCACCAGTTCCGCGATGCGGATTTCCGGCGGGTGGATCTCGGCACCAGACGTGCGTCCCCACGGCGGCGGAGTGCCGGTGCAACCCCCGGCGTCCTCCGGAATGCTGATCTGGCGGCGGACTTGCCACCGGCCATGGCGGTTGCACTCGGTGGTCACCGTCACTTCCGAGTCGCCTTCGTCCATCCGGGCCTGGAAGGCCACGTAGACCGCGCCATTTGCGGGCGTGAACCGGAACATCCCCTTGGAGGGGATGGGATCCGTGTCGTTCACCACCTCGAGGCTCGAGATGTAGTGGTCGGGCGTCATCGGGTGGGACATCTCGACGACGATCGGGACCTTGGCCCCGTTGCGGGTCTTCTCCGGGATCCGGAGGGAAGGGAGGTGCTCGCGCTCGAGGGGCGAGAGCCGGGCCGGATCGCCGCCGAGGACCTGCCTTGGCGGCGAATCCGCCCGCGCGCCCCGAATGAGGAGCCAGGCTCCCGCCGGGGCAAGCCCGAGAAGGCCTCGCCTCGAGAGCCCGCGCGCGTTGAGGATGGACTGGCGCGCCATGACGGTCCCCTGTAGCGCGCTCAGTGCCTGCCCGGATCGAGCTTGCTGCCGCGATTCGACCAGTAGATGTACGTCTCGAGCGCCTTCATCGCGGGCGAGTCCGGATCGATCTTCACGCCCTCGTTCGGCTTCTCGATGCACCAGTTGATCATG
>Ga0209488_10004753_pt1 | contig 10524 bp, 7 predicted proteins | sample Rivendell_Oct201_8_FD_188349 | JGI IMG/M metagenome (GOLD analysis project Ga0209488, IMG submission 188349) | Vadose zone soil microbial communities from the Eel River Critical Zone Observatory, Northern California, USA -... | ecosystem: Environmental > Terrestrial > Soil > Vadose zone >... | reverse complement strand
CCTCCTTGCATGCGCGGCTGAGTAGATCGCGCTACGCCTGTCGAGAAGCAGCAATGCACCACCGGGGCCGCGGACGTAATAGCGCACCTCGCCGTGCCGCGACCGGTACTCATAGGCGGATCTTGCCAGAAGACGATCTACCCATTGGTAAGTAATCGGTGAACCCGTGGCCTGGACCTGATAGGGGGGACGTGCTGCGGCGTATGGGTGGGTTCGGGGCATCTGCGACACGCCGGGTTTGGTGCGTGACGGCGGGACTGCGGTGATGTGTGCTGGGGGGCGTGTCCCCTGCACAGGCGATCGACGCCAGCGCTGATATCGATCGCTGGCGTGCCCGGGCCGAGCAGGCCGAGGCGGTGGCAGCGCGGCTCCGGCAGGAGAACGCCGAGCTGAACGCCCGGGTGGCCGCGCTGGCCGCCGAGGTAGAGCGGCTGCAGGAGACGGTCACGACGTTGAGCGGGCTGCTGTTCGGCTCCTCCAGCGAAAAGCGCGCTCCGGCCGCGGGCGGCAGCCGCGCTGGCGCTGGTGAGGACGGTGCAGGCGGGCACCGGCCGCCTGGTGCGCGCAAGCGGGGCCAGCGGCCGGGTGCGCCGGGGCATGGCCGCCGCGGCTATGCGCACCTGGAGACCGAGGAACACATCATCGACCTGGAGGAGCAGCAGCGGTGCTGCCCGCGCTGCGGGACGGGGTATGAGTTCATCGGCACCGAGGACAGCGAGCAGGTCGACTGGCGGGTCACGCTGATCAGGATCCTGCTGCGCCGCCGCCGCTACCGGCGCCGCTGCACGTGTGCGGGACCGAAGACGATCTGCGCGCCGCCGGCGCCCAAGGTGGTGCCGAAGGGGCTGTTCACCGCGGGGTTCCTGGCCCGGCTGCTGCATGAGAAGTATGTGCTGGGCCGCCCGGTGCACCGGATCGTCTCCGCGCTGGCCGCCGAGGGGCTGGATGTCGCTTCCGGCACCCTGATCGGGGAGCTCAGGCAGATCGCGCCGCTGCTGGGGCCGTGGGCGCAGGCGATCGCCGCTTACGGCCGCCAGGCCGGGCAGGTGCATTGCGACGAAACCTCCTGGCAGGTGTTCGAAGACGTCGCGGACAAGGAGAATCACCGCTGGTGGCTGTGGGTGTTCGTGACCCCGGACACGACCGTGTTCGTCATGGACCCCGCCCGCTCAGCGCAGGTGGCCGCAGGCCAGCTGGGCATCGACCGCACCCGGACGGCGCTGGCGGCCGGCCGCCGCCTGGTCATCTCCTCTGACTTCTATAAGGCCTATCAGTCGCTGGCCCGCATCGACGGCGTGGATGCGATCTGGTGTTTTGCCCATATCCGGCGGTATTTCCTGCGGGCCGGGGCCGCCCACCCCGACCAGCTGGGCGACTGGTGCGCGGCGTGGGTCGAGCGGATCGCCGTGTTGTACCGGGCCCACCACGCGCTGGCCGCGACCATTCCCGGCACCGGCGCCCACGAGCAGGCGCGTCAGCGCTACCAGCGGGCCTTCGCCGATCTGGATGCCGCCCGCATCCTTCAAACTCAGTCGGCTGCCCGTGGCCTGCTGCACCCGGCCGCCGCCAAGGTCATCGCCACGCTGAACAACGAATGGGACGGTCTTGTCCGCCACCAGGACCTGCCGCAGCTGCCCCTGGACAATTATCCCGATGCTGCCGTTATGCCGAGGTCCGGGCCGGGCGGGGGTGTTTTGGCTGGCCGGGGCGGTGACCTGGCCGCGTAGTTCGGCATAATCACAGGGCCTCGAGGAACGCGAGCAGCTCGTCTTTGGCCGTGTACCGGCCGGGGCGGGTGCGGGGCGGGGCAGTGCGGTCGAGTGCCCGCTGCTTGAGCTCGAGGTCGGCCTGAAGGTAGGGACGCGTCGAGGCCGGCGACTCATGACCGAGCAGCAGCGCGATAGCTGGTCCTCCGATTCCCGCAGTTTGCATGCGCATTGCGAAAGTGTGTCTGAGGACGTGCGGGGTGAGGTTCCTGGTGGCGATACTGGGACAGCTGACGGCCGCCGCGGCAGCATGGACCCGCAGCCGCTGGGCGACGGCGTCGGTGGTCATCTTCCGTGTCGTCCCGAGGGCGGTGAACACCGGGGCGCTGACGGGCCCGGGGTTCTCGCGCTGCCATAGCCGCAGCGCTGCGGCGGTAGCGGCGTCGAGCAGCGAGATCCGTTCTTTCCGGCCCTTGCCGTGCCAGACCACGTGGGCGCCCGGCCTGATGGCCGAGATGTCGGCCCAGGTGAGCGCCGTGACCTCGGAGACCCGCGGCCCGCTAGTGATCATGGCCAGCATCAGCAGGTGGTCGCGGCGCCCGGTCCAGGTGCTGCGGTCCGGGCTGGCCAGCAGCGCCTCGACCTCGGCGTCGCTCAGATGGGCGATGATCTTCTGGCTTGCCTTCCTTGGCCGGATGGCCAGCACCCGGGCGATCGACCAGGCGTGCTCGGGGTGCTGCAGCGCCGCGTGGCGGAATAGCGAGTGGATCGCCGCCAGCCGCAGGTTGCGGGTCTGGGCGCTGTTGTGCCGCGCCTGCTCCAGCGCCGCGAGGAACCCGGTGACCATCTCGGCGTCGAGGTCGGCGACGTCGAGGTCGCTGGGCCGGATGCCGGTCCGCTCATGGGCATACCTGAAGAGGAGCCGCAGGGTGTCCCGGTAAGAGGCGATGGTATGGGCGCTGGCGCCTCGCTGGCCGATCAGGTAACCGGTGAAGAAGGACTCCACCGTGGGCGCCAGGGCGGTCACTGGCGTCGCCCTTTCTGGTAGTACAGGGCGACCCGTTCAGAGACGGCGTCTGCGAGCTCGGGGGTGACGGTCAGGTACCAGTAGGTGTGCACCGGGTTGACGTGACCGAGGTGGGTGGCCAGTACCGCGATGCAGGCGTCGACGTCCCGGCCCTGGCGGTGCGCGTCGATGAGGGTGTTCACCGCGAATCGGTGGCGGAAATCGTGCAGGCGCGGCTCCCCGCATCCGGGCTGCGGAGCCAGGCGGCACTGCCTGGTGAGCGACCGGAAGATGTGGCGGGCCATCGTCAGGTTCAGGCGGTGCCCGGTCTCGCCGATGAGCAGCGGGCCGGCGGGGGCGGCCCGGCTGGCCCGGATCCGCAGGTATCCCGTCAGCGCCTGCACCGTCGTGGAGTGCAGCGCGACGAGCCGGATCCTGCCGTACTTGCCGGTCACGGTCAGCAGCTGCGCGGCGGCGTCGAGGTCCCCGACGTCCAGGGCGCCGGCCTCTCCGCTGCGCAGGCCTGTGCTCGCCAGGAGCCCGATCAGGGTCTGCATGCTTGCTGCCAGCGTCCTGGCCGGGAGCAGGGCGGCCGCGGACATGAGCCTTACGATCTGCTCCTCGGAGTACAGGTAGGGGACGCGGCGGGCGGTCCTGGCGTTGATGAGCCCGGCCGGGACCGGCTCGGCGGCCGCCGGGTCGATGCCGTGCAGGTACCAGGCGAACTCCCGCACGACCGCCAGGCGCTTGGCCTGCCAGCAGCGGCTCGTCTCAGGCCTGGCCGTCGCGAAAGCCAGCGCCCCCGCGACGGTGATGCGGGTGGCCCCGCGGGCCTCGAGGCCGTCAAGGAACGCCCCGAGCAGCCACTCGTGGTCGTCGAGGCGGTAGCCCCGGGCGCGGCGCTCGGACAGGTAGTCGCGGGCCGCCGCGCGCAGCCCGGCGCTCATCGTGCCGCCCCTGGCCAGGGCCGGGCGATGGACCGAAGGGCGGCGATATCGGACCTGGCGTAGACGGCGGTCGCTTGCGGGCTGGTGTGGCGTAGCAGTTGGCCGGCCTCGGTGAGCCCGCCGCCGGCCGCGAGCACCCCGCACGCCGCGGTGTGCCGGAGCCGGTGCGCGGCGCCCGGGCCTTTGATGCCGGCGCGGGCCAGCGCGCGGGCGGCGACGCTTGCGGCCGCCGGGGCGGTCAGCGGCCCGTGGGGAGCGTCCAGGGCCAGGAACACCTGCCGGTGCGCCGTCCCGGCGGGGCGCCCGTGGCGCAGGTACCTGGCCAGCGGCTCGCCGACGTCGGCTGGCAAGGGCACCTGATCCAGGCGGTTCCCCTTGCCGCGCACGCTCAGCACCCCCGATCGCCAGTCGATGTCGTCCAGCAGCAGCGAGGCGACCTCGCCGGCCCGCAGCGCCAGCCGCAGCATCAACGCGACCATCGGCTCGTTCCTGATCCCGGCGGGATCGCTGGACCACACGGCCGCGAGCAGGTCGCCGGCCTGGCCGGGGCTGAGTCCCCTCGGCGGGGCTGCGCCGGCCGGCGCGGCGAAGGAGCCGACGGCGCCTGCCAGTTCGGAGGCGGTCAGTCCCTCTTGCCACATGAAGCCGAGCAGGGCGCGCAGCGCGTTGGCCCGCACCTGCGCCGAGCGCGGGCGCAGCCCGGCGGAGCTTTGCGCGGCGAACCGCGCGACCTGCCTGGCGGTCAGCGCGGACCACCGGGCGGCGTCCGCGTGCGCCGCGACGAACGGCCGCACCTGGGACAGGTAGCTTGAGACCGTCGCCGCCGCAAGGCCCCGCTCGCCGGCTAGGTAAGCGGCGAACCGCGCCAGCAGCACCTCCCCGGCGGTCTGCGGCACCGCCGCCTCGGCCGCCGGGACGATCCCGAGCCCGCGCAGGTAGTCCAGCAGCGGTCCGAGGGCCCGCCTTGACCGCAGGAACGATCTCTCCTGCCGGCGGGCGGCGACGTACTGACCGGCCACCTCTTCACTCAGCTCAGACAGGGCCAGGCCTCGAGTGGCCAGCCACTGCGACAGATGCCTGAGCAGGTAGCGCTGGGCCTCACGGCTGCGGGACGCGTACCCGAGCCGGGCAAGCCCGGCAAGGAAGCCTTCCTCGTAGTCCTCAAGCCTGACGGCCACCGCTGACTGCGACGAACCTTCCATGAAGCTCTCCCTCCAGGTCGATGGAGAGATCAGCCTCGCTCAGACGACGCAGTATTTATGCCGAACTACGCGGCCAGGTCACCGCCCCGGCCAGCCAAAACACCCCCGCCCGGCCCGGACCTCGGCATAACGGCAGCATCGGGATAATTGTCCTTATGCCGATATCCGGATAAGGACAACAACACCGCCGAGCGCGCTCTCCGCAATCCCGTCATCGGCCGTAAGAACTTCTACGGCTCCGGCGCCCGGTGGGCCGCCGACCTGGCCGCCGACGTGTGGACCATCACCGCCACCGCCACCCAGAACGACCTGGAACCCCTCGCCTTGCTGGAGGACTACCTGAGCGCCTGCGCTCAGGCCGGCGGTACCGCGCCCACCGGAGCGGACCTGGAACCCTTCCTGCCCTGGACACCCCGAGGACGCGCCCGCCGCACCGTTCCCGCCGGCGCCCTGCAGGGTCCGGCCCCGTAACCCCATAGCCGGGACGGCCCGCACCGCCATCCCGCCCGCTATTGCGTGCCCCCGCGCCACCAACGCCGAGGGCAACATCGCCATGCCCGGCGCAACGCAGTCGCCCACAGGTTCACCGATTACTTACATCCAAAGAGTCGAAGAACTTCTCGATGTCCAAATCGATCATTCGCGGTAGGGACCGCCCTTGCGGGCGGCCCCCCGCACAGATCCCAGCGAGCACTGCTAGCGCACTGGGCTCCTACCTTGGGTACGGGCGTCGAATCGGACGTTCGGCCAGGGATGCGTGATCCGGGCGGCAGGGAGCCACCGTGCTTCGAGCCGGCCCATCCGCTCCCAGGTCACCCGGTGGCGCTGGCTGCGGCGCCGAAGCGACCGGTCCCAGTGCCGCGTGACCTGTTTTCGGAATGCCGACACCGCGGCGATGTTGCCGGGAACCGCGTAGTAGGCGGTGTGCCCGCGCACCACGCTGCCCAGCCATTCCCCCTGCTCTGGGATGGGCCAGTGGCGGCGTTGCCGGAGCAAGGCATTCACCTCGCGCAGCTTGGCCGCCATCCGCTTCGCGATCGTCTTGCGCCGCAGCGCGAACCGTCCCGTTCTCGTCTTCCCGCAGATGTGCGTGAAGCCGAGGAACGCGAACGTCTCGGGCCGGCCCAGACCGCGCCGCCTGCGGTTCTGGGCGGCGAACCGCCCGAACTCGATCAGGCGCGTCTTCCCGGCGTTGAGCTCCAGGCAGAACCGGGCGAGGCGCTCCACCAGGTCCGCATGGAACCGCTCGGCGTCAGAGCGATGCTGAAAACCGACAACGATGTCGTCGGCGAAACGCACGATGATCACATCACCGTGAGCTTGCCGGTTCCGCCAGTGCCGGGCCCACAGATCAAAGACGTAGTGCAGGTAGACGTTGGCGAGCAGGGGGGATGCGCTGGCCCCTTGCGGGGCTCCCTCCTCGCTTGCCGACCACGACCCGTCCTCGACCACTCCCGCGTTCAGCCATTTCCAGATGAGCCGCAGGACCCGCTTGTCCGCGATCCGGTGCTCGACGAACCTGCGGAGCCACTCGTGGTCGATGGCATCGTAAAATCCACGGATGTCCGCGTCGAGTATCCAGTTCACGTTCCTCTTCTCGATCCCGACCGCCAGCGCATCGAGCGCGTCGTGGGGCTTGCGCCCCGGCCGGAACCCGTAGGAGAAGCCGAGAAAGTCCTCCTCGTAAATGGCGTTCAGCACCTCGGCCACCGCACGCTGGACGATCTTGTCTTCCAAGGTGGCAATGCCGAGCGGCCGCAGCCGCCCGTCTGGCTTCGGTATGTACACCCTGCGAGAAGGGCTCGCCCGGTAGGCACCGCTGCGAACCCGGCGGAGCAGGTCTTCGAGGTTCGCCCGGAGATCCTGCCCGTAGGCGGCCCACGTCACCTGATCCACCCCCGGAGCGGCCTTCGGGCTGATCGCCGCGTAGGCCGCCCACAGGCGGGCGAGGTCGACGTGGTGCAGCAGCGCCGTGAACCGCGCTCCCTTATCCTTACGCGCCGCTTGGCGCACACGCTCCAGCGCACTTGACGCGCCATCATCCCGGCTCAGCGTCCGGGGCGCGTTTTGCTGGCCCGTGTTCCCCTCGGCCAGCCGCCTTTCCTCCACCAGCTCCGCCACCGGCTGCCCGGTCTTGTTCGCCAGCTTCGCAGGTACTACGCGGCTGTCAGACTTCCCGCGGCCGTTCATCTCGGGCTTACCGCCTCAGCGTTCCCCGAGCGGCCCGCCCAGCCATCACCGCATGGCGGGCAACCGCGGGATCTCCCGGTTCTCGCACCTGAAGACTCAACGCATGCACAGGCTCTTTGACCGCGCGGGGTCCGCTGGCAGCTCGCGATAACGCGGCCAGCGATGTTGCCTTCCGGCCACTGGGACGGCGTCGGCACCCCAGACTGATGATTTCGCGGCTCGATAACCCAGCCTACGTCTCCCTCTGTCAACGCTTCGCCTGCGTCCTCACGGACGCCGGCGCATGACCCGAGGTCACCGTGGATCGCTACTCCTTCGATGCAGGACGTTCTCATGCCCCTTCTCCAGGCCGGTTTATCCCGGCGCTCCCCAGTTGCCCTCCCAGCACCGCCGACGGCACGTCCTCAGCGCGTCATGCGCCGACTTCCGCGGCCGGTACCCATAGGAATCGCGATGGAAAATCGACTCCGTCCGGGCTTCCAGCTGCATGGCCACCACCGTTTGCGCGATTCTGTCCGCCACGGTCGGCACTCCGAGAATCCTCGTACCGCCATGCGATTTCGGTATCTCTACCGCCTTCACCGGAGGCGGGAAATATGTCCCCGAGGACATCCGGTTCCAGATCTTGTACAGGTTTCCCCGCAGATCCTCCTCGAAGTCCTCCATGGACACATGGTCCACCCCGGCGGCACCCTTATTGGCCTTGACCCGCGTGTACGCCTCCCACACCAGCTGCTTCGGTATCGTAAACGGCTTGTCCTTCTGACCTGACTTGCTCACTCGTCTCCTCCCAGAACATTGCCTGGTTGCTCACGCGAGCAAACCTTAAATGAGCCGGCCCCTTCGCTCCGCCTCCATTACAGAAGCTTCCTCACTACTACGAGCCGGTCCGCCAGCGGGCTCCGCATCGGTACTCAGCACCTCACGATTTCTGTCGCCTGGTGCGCTCCCTCTCGCCACCCGCCGCCGGCCGCTGCTAAAGCGACCGCCAGCAGGCGCCAGTATCGGAACCCGCCTTCCCACGTTCCATGCAGAAGCCGCAGGACAGTCTCGCGCCGCCTCTATGCCGGACACCGCCTGGCCAGTAAACGGACTCCCGCCAGGCTTATCCCGGGATCGCATTGGTCACCCCGGTTCTGATGTCATTTCTCCCTGACGACACATCTTCAGCGGTTCACTTGCGTTCGCCTTCCTGTCCCCTACCTGACGCCTCTTACGACGCCTTTTCCTCATCGCTCAGCACACCAGTCTTCAGCTAATGCACCATGAGGCGGTTTGACGCCGCTCTCCGCAGAGCGACGCCGAAGGGCCACAACTCCTTCATCTCCTGCACAGCAGCACATCAAGCGAGTCGTCTGCCTACATACGACTCCTTTCTGCGCGCGTGGCACACCAACACCAGGGACTTTAGGTGTTTGTGGCGTTCCGGGTTGTTGCCGCTATCGTGCTCCGTTTCGGTCTTTGAGTCTGGTTGCGTGGTGCCGCCGCGGGAGCGCGGGCATGGTTTTGGCCCGCGTGTCGCGGCGGGGACGGCGCGCGGTTCCACGGTCCGCGGCCCCGGCGGGCGGGGCGGTTTCTCCTTCCCGGCGGTTCCGGCTTCAGCCGCGGGTTATGAGAAGCCGGGCGCGAATACGGTGACCTGCGGTTTCCCGGTGACGGTCTGCTTGGTCGCGGTGGCGTGCCGGAATTTCGGCCGGGCTTTCTGAGCGCGTTCTGAGTGGCGCTGCCGCCCTGGGACGCTCAGGGTGTGCAGGGCGGCGCGGGCGGCGGCCTCGGCTGCGGCGGCGAGCGCTTCCAGCGACGATGAGGCGGTGACCTGGGATGATGTCATGGAGCGGACCGCGTGGCGCCAGACGGCGGTGAAGGATTCCTCGTCCGCGGTGGCCGGGGCATGGCTCTGGCGGCGCAGCGCGCGGGCGGCGGCCGTCTCGCTGCGCAGCGCGGCGGCCGCGCTGGCGCGGACCAGCTGGGTGGCGGTCAGCCAGGCCCAGGCTTCGGAGATGACCAGCCGCGGGGACCCGGACCGCAGCACCGGGCCGGAGGTGCGGTCCCCGGCGCCGGCGATGGTCGCCTTGTCCTCGCCGAAGGTAGTCTCCGATGCGCTCCACCTGGTCAGGTAGGTGTCCCGTACCTGGTCCGCGGTTGCTGCCTCGTGGTCCAGCAGGGTGGTGATCACGGTGCAGGTCTCCGAGACCTCTTCCGTCCCGCCGCCGCGGGCCAGGACCGCGTTGTGCTCGGCGGCGCGGACCGGGAGCCGGTCTTCTTTCTTCCCGGACGGGGCGTTCAGCCAGGTCAGGCGGGATCCGTCGGGCAGCCAGCCGCCGCCGGGCTCCAGCGGCAGCGCGACCGTGGCGCTCACCCGGGCGACGACGTGCCCGCCCGCGTCCAGGATCGCCGTGATCAGCTCATGACCGGGAAAGTTGCGATCGAAGCAGGTCACGCGGCCGGCGAACAGCTCCGGGCGGCGGCGCGCCAGTCGCTTGAGCAGCGTCTGCTCCCCGGCCCGGGAGCTCCCGAGGATGGCGCCCAGCATGGCCCGGCCGGCGCGGGCGGTCAGCGCCACGATCCGCAGCTGCGGGAACGGCGCGGCATCCTCGCCGTCCTGGGCCGCGGTGCCCGTGCAGCCGAACATCGCCCGGTTCGCCGGCGTGTCCGCCAGGTTCACCAGCATCCCGTCCGCCGCGCACACCGTCATCCCGGCCAGCAGCACCGCCGCCGGCTCATCATCGCCGATGAGCGGCCCGGCCGCCTCCCAGAACACGGACTCCATCACCTCCGCCGGCACCAGCAGCCGCCAGTCCGTGACCACCTTCTCCGTCGGGACATGCCATTCCAGGGCGAACGGGACGTCCGCCAGCAGCCCCGCCAGGCGGGCCAGCGACTCGCAATACGACCCGTCCGGCATCAGCGTCATCGCGATCATCAGCCGGATGACCAGCGGATACGACATGATCCGCCGCCGCTCTCGTTTCCTCAGCCGGCCCTTCTCCAGCGCCGCGTCCACGATCACCTCGATCACCCCGTCACCGAGATGCCGCTCCAGCTCGCCCAGCCGCACCAGATCAGGCAGCCAGGCATCCGCCAGCACCGTCCCGTCCCGGCGGACCACAGCCGGGGCCGTCACCACCGGGCGGCAGAACACCGCCAGCTCGCCCGCCGCCGGCACCGCACCCCCCGCCGTGACCGTCCCGCCGCGAACCCGCAGGCCACCGGCCCGCAGCACCACCGTCCCCGCAGGCGTCCCCCCGTCCGGGGACACAACGGCCCGGGTTGCATCAGCGACGGCAGGCAGGCAAGAATGCACGAGGGACTCCTGGACGAGCGTGGATTCGATACCCAACGCCTACCAGGAGTCCCTCTCACGAGCAAAACACCCCGTGAACCATTCCGCAGCCCGGAAGAAAACCCCAGGTCACAGCCTCACATGAACCGGAACACCTTAAGTCCGTGGTGTTGGCCGGGGAGGGCGCGGA
>Ga0209488_10004751_pt1 | contig 10526 bp, 10 predicted proteins | sample Rivendell_Oct201_8_FD_188349 | JGI IMG/M metagenome (GOLD analysis project Ga0209488, IMG submission 188349) | Vadose zone soil microbial communities from the Eel River Critical Zone Observatory, Northern California, USA -... | ecosystem: Environmental > Terrestrial > Soil > Vadose zone >... | reverse complement strand
CAGGCGCTCGGCCGTCGGCGACTGTTGGGGCTTCCGAAGCAGCCGAAACGACGGTTGTCCCCTCAATGGGCGCTCCTTCGGCTGCGCCTGTCCAGGCGAGCAAGGGAACAGTTGTTCTGGCCATTGGCTTGCCTGGATCGGGCAAGAGTTCATGGTTCAAGCGTCACAACATTCGACCGCTCTCAAGCGATCTGCTGCGCGAATTGCTGTTCGACGACGCGACGGAGCAACGCTTTCAGGATCTGGTCTTCTCGAACTTGCGCTCGATGCTGAAAGCACGGCTCGTTGCACGTCGGCCCGTTAACTACGTCGACGCTACCAATCTCACCCCTCATGACCGCCACAGCTGGATCAAATTGGCGAAAGACTACGGCTACGATGTGCAGGGAGTGTACTTCGACGTCCCGGTGGATGTTTGCCTCGAACGTAACCAGAAGAGGGAACGTATCGTCCCAGAGGACATTATGCGCAAGATGGCCGGCAAGTTGAAGGCGCCGACTTTTGACGAAGGCTTCTCAAAAATTACGGTCGTACGGGTGAAGCAGAAAGAAGCGTAGTTCGAGAGAGACGGCGCTACGATTCTATCTGCGGCGTCTCGGCCCGCTTGACCTTCAACTCACCGTGCAAGGAAGCGTCCCACCAGAATTTGTTGCTCTTCATTGCCTGTACCCTCTATACTTCCCGGTTCCTTTCCACGGATGAGTGACCCCTCGGCTAGCTTCACAAGATTTTCATGAAAATCGAATCCATCACGCTGCGTGAAATCCACATGCCGCTCGTGAATTTTTTTGAAACGAGCTTTGGGCGTGTTTACGGCCGACGCATTTTGCTGGTGAGCATTCAAGCTGACGGGGTGCGCGGCTGGGCGGAGTGTGTTGCGGGGGAAGACCCGTTCTACAGTTCGGAGTGGATTGAATCCGCCTGGCCGACGATCAAGCACTATCTTGCGCCGGTTTTGCTGGCGGGCGATGTGAGTTCCGGTCGCGACTGCCCAGCGCTGTTTGCCAAGGTGCGTGGCAACAACATGGCGAAGGGCGCTCTCGAAAATGCAGTCTGGGACGCGGAGGCGCAGCTTCGGCAGCAGCCGCTCTGGAAATTACTGGGAGGAACACGGCGCGACATTGCGTGTGGAGTGTCCATTGGGATCCAGGACTCGCTTGAACAACTGATGGAGAAGATCGCGACCGAACTGGCGGCGGGCTATCGGCGCATCAAGCTCAAGGTCAAGCCGGGATGGGATTTAAATGTCGTCGAAAAAGTGCGGGCGCGCTGGCCTGACATTCTGCTCAGCGTCGATGCCAACTCCGTGTACACACTCGGCCATGTCGAGCATCTCCGGAAATTCGACGCATTCAACTTGCTGATGATCGAACAGCCGCTTTGGAACGATGAGATCTATCTTCACGCGCGGCTGCAGAAAACGCTAAAGACGGATATTTGTCTGGACGAATCCATTCGACATGCGCGCGACGCCGATTTTGCGCTGGAATCGGGCGCGTGCCGCATCATCAACGTGAAGGTGGGGCGCTTGGGCGGCTTTTCAGAGGCGAAAAAAGTTCATGATGTGGCTTTGCGGCACAATGTGCCGGTGTGGTGCGGAGGGATGCTGGAGTCGGGGATAGGACGCAGTCACAATGTCGCATTGTCGACACTGGAGAACTTCCGGCTGCCTGGAGACGTCAGCGCGTCTCAGCGGTATTGGAAGGAAGACATCATCGAACCTGCAGTCGAGGTGAGTGCTGACGGAATGATTGCGGTCGGCGATGCGGTGGGTACCGGTTATCGGGTGCAAGAAGATCTGATCCAGAAGTTAACGGTGCGGACTGAAACGCTAACGGCGCGGTGAAGCTAGCGAGCTGCGCGGTCTGCTATCTTGCCGACTGTGGAATTTTCAGCGGCGACCGATTCTTCTTTGGTCAGCAAGTCGATGGCCTGCGCGAAGGTGATGTCTTTCGGCATCGGCTTGAAGTCACTGAATACCTCGGTCATGTTGAAAACAAGACTTTTGACCAGCAGAATTTTTCCAGTGATGTCGAGCTTCATCGATGAGATAGTCCAGTACTGATCCACGGCCTCCTGCTGCTGTACCAGAAAGTGGCCGCCTTTATCCAGATGGCCCAGTATCCCCCAACCGAAACCGACCTCCCGGAAGAGTGTGCCGTCAATGGATGCCAGCCGGTTGCACTGCGCGTCCACCATCAACAGCCCCTGCATTCCGGTGAGCACCTGCTCCACGCGCGAAGGTGGTTCATAACCGGGATTGGGATGGAACTTCAATACGACTAAAGAGTCGCCAGGCCTCCCCACACCCGGCGATGCGGGTTGTGTGCCTGCGTATTCGTATAGGAAAGCATCGGGCAAGGCGCGGACGATGCGCAGAGTGCGGTCGGCGTCCTGTTGTTCCTGACGTCGTTTCTTTTCGAGTTCAGCAGGGCTCTTGACGAAGCGTTGGATACGCTCAATTTCGGCCTGACGTTGTTCCGGAGTCAATGGTTTTCCGTCGTATGCGACAACCATGCCGACGGTGGCTTCCTTGGTTTCGATGTAAATCTTGGTGACGGATCCCTTGGGGGTTGTCCGGGTGCCGCGGAACATCAGGCGGGCGTTCTCATCCTTGGAGGCCTTGATTTCATTTGCAACTACTTTCCGTACCAACTCGGCCGGCTCAGGAGGAGGAGAGATCGACGATTGCTGGTCTTGCTGCTGGGAAAAGCTGGCTGCCGTAAGGAGGAGAATCGCCGCGACGGACCGAATCGAGCTACGAGCAGACATAATTGAGCCGATCATCTATTGCGTTAGACGATGGTAGCAAGACCCGGTGTTGCATCCTACTGAATTTAGGGGATGCGGCGCGGGCGAATCCCATGCCAAATCAGGGGTTCGTGGGACGGATTGCGGCATCGATACCGTCTGATGATTTACAATCTCAGTCTTCGCGGCATTTACGGAAGCGCGACGAGATCGAGGCCAAACGCATGGACACTCCGAAAACGGGCGATTTTGCTCATATCGGCAAGTCAGTGGTGATCAAGGGGGAGCTTTCGGGCTCCGAGGACTTGTACGTGGATGGGAATGTCGAGGGCAGCATCGAGCTGCGCAATAACAGCCTGATCGTTGGGCCGAATGGGAAAATAAAGGCTACGGTCACCGCCAAGGCCGTCATGATTCAGGGGAACGTCGAGGGCGCCATCACCGCGTCGGATCGGGTGGAGCTGAAAAAAACGGCGGTGCTCAATGGCGACATCACCACACAGCGAGTTGCCATTGAAGAAGGCGCTGCGTTCCGCGGAAAAGTTGATATCCAGAGAGAAGCCGGAAAGGCTGCGTCCTCGTAGACGCCGCATGTAGTTTATTGTGCGTAGTGATTGATGGTATTGGTTTCTAACAACGTGATGAGATTTTTTCGGGGTTCTTCGGTTCAGCCTTCGGCTCCCGCAGTTCCACAAAAGCGGAGTCGCCGCTCCAGCGGCATGGCGGAAATTTCACGGCTGCTCAACTCCGAGGATCCTTTGTGTGTCCTCGACCTGGGCTCCACCTCAGCAAATAACATCCGCTTTCTCACGGCCAAAGGACATAAGAACTACAGCGAAGATCTGCTGCAGGCTTCGCTCGATCCCGTGATTTTGGCAAAGAACGATGAAGGCAAGCTGGTTCCGGACGACAAGAAATTTCTGGACGAAAATCTAACGTACTCCAACGGATTGTTCGACGTCGTGCTGTGCTGGAATTTGCCCGATTACATGGAAGAGAGTCTGGTCAAGCCGACCATTGATCGTCTGTGGTCGGTGATGAAGCCCGGTGGTCTGTTGCTGGTTTTCTTTCACACTCGCGATGCCGGACCGGACGCGCCCTGCTATCGCTTCCACATCACCGGCACCGACATGCTGGAAATGCAGGAAGTGCGGTTGGCGGTAAAGGGTAATAAACAAAATCCGCGGTTGCAAAGGGTCTTCAATAATCGGAATATCGAAAATTTGTTTCGCGATTTTGCTTCGATTAAATTCTTCCTGGCGCGCGACGCGATTCGGGAAGTGCTGCTGGTACGGTAAGGCTTCCGCTTCCGAACTCTCAGCTTTCCTGATGCAACTCTGTGGGCAAATCCATAGCCTTTGAGCGGGTCGCCGCTACGAGATAGCGGGCGAGGCCTGGGCTGTTTTCGCACGCGGTCAAGACGGCTACTCGCAAGGCACGTGGGACTCCGAGGAATCTCCGGAGAAGAGAAGAGTTGCGGTACACAGGCCGCAAAAAGCGGCGATAGGTTTGAGCATACGCCTCAAGTGATTGTTTAAGGGTAGCTGCATTGTTTAGGTAGGGCAGGAGCTTGCTAGCCGCCAGGTGTCCTCCCCGGAGAGCGAGAGAAATGCCGTCGCCGACGAACGGGTCGACGAATCCAGCAGCGTCTCCGACGTTGAGTACGCTTCCGGAAACGGGAGCGGGATCTCGCAAGATCACCGGAAACGTGGAAACTGGCAGAAATGCGGCGGTCCAGGAACGGCTGCGGGACTTGAGCAGTGGATGACGAGATAGAACCTCATCAAGAGTAGATGCTTCGCCCCGGCGAACCAAGGCGCATGCATTGAGGACCGTCGATCCATCCGGCGCGCGAACCGGCTGCACGCCGCAGTATCCGTCGTCAAAAAAGTAGAGATCGACGCTCCGGTCAGTGTCTGCTTCTGAGCTGTAGAAATGAGCCTTCAATCCGAGCCATCGAGTGCCGCTGGAATCGCTTTCGGCCAACTTTAGGTTCGACCAGCGGCCGGTTGCATTGATCACGGATCGTCCACAGAACTCACCGGCGGAGGTCATCACGCGGAATGAGCTTACATCCTGGATGTGCTGCACGGTTGTTTCCTGAAGGCAGGTCACGCCCCAGTTCTCGGCGGCATTCCAGAGCGCGAAGTCGAGATCGTAGCGGGCGATACTCACGGCCGGAGGATCGACGGGGACGCGAACCATGCGCCCGTCGAGAAATAATCTCGACTCCGACAGCTGCAATGAACGTTCAAGCAAGTCTTGTTGTGAATCGCGGAGCAGCCACTTGAGCAAATCGAGGGATTCGGTGGAGACGAATTCTCCGCAAACTTTGTGACGTGGGAAACGGCCTCGTTCGAGCAGGAGGACGCGAGAGCCCTCACGCGCCGCAGTGATCGCAGCCGATGTCCCGCCTGGGCCGCCGCCGATCACGATCAGATCGTAGGAGCCCGTTACGCCTGCTTCCACGCGATGATCCCCATTCGATAAAGATAGTGTCTTGAGATTTGAACTGGTCCGCTGGCTAAAGGTTGCAGGAGTTCCTGCATTTCCGCGGGCGTATAGGCTTGCCACACTGATGCGGGAGCGTCGTTGCGGGTAATTCGGCTGCGGTAAAGAGGAAAACCGGCGTAGGTCAACGCCAAATGCATGGGATCGCGGACGACATCGTTGATGATAAAGGCCACGCGACAGACGCGTACTGCCTCGCGGGCGAATTGCTGGAATTCGTCTGGCGCAAGATGGTGTACGAAGAGATTGCAGCTCACGAGATCGAAAGAGTTGTCGGCAAAGGGCAAAGCGCAAGCATCCCCGGCGACCGCTCGTTTAATGCCGTTCAAGTGGGTACGGGCGCGATCGAGAAGAGTAATTTTCAGGTCGAGGTACGGGGAGAGCCGCTCTCTGATTTTCGCGGGAACAAATCCCGCCCCAGCAGCGACTTCGAGCAGGGAAGCGCTCTGCTTGTGATTGTTGGCGAGCGCTCGACGCACCAGTTTCTGGGTTGTGCGGACGCCGCCAAACCATTGGTTAAACATTTGCAGATCGCGGAGCGATCCGGCGATTTCGCTCTGCGTGCCGGCGTCGGAATCCAGTAGCTCGAGGGTGGGGCGGCGTTTCATAGACAACAGTTACTTGTTCTCGTCCATCGTTCCTTCTGAGAATGTGAACAACCATTTCTTCGGAAAGTCTTCGTCCGTGAATCTGCGCTGATCCCGATGTGGCCTTCGCCCTAGCCCCAAGGCGGCATCGCCACACAGGATCTCGTACCCAGTGATTTCACCACTCGTTTCCGAGACGCATACCGAGAACGAGCACGGCTCGCAATACTGTTGGGACTGTTTGCGTTGACCCCAAATCATGAGACCACGAACTTTGAGGGTGCCAGGTGAGGGCACCGTTTCGGAAATCGGGAGTATGTCATCAACCCAGTGATAACGGCTCCACTCTTGGCCTTGCTCGAGTAATTCCCCAGGAATCTAGCCAGTGCTGCACAAATCGAACGAAGTCGGCTCTGCTGCGCCGAATGGTTTCCGTTTCCTAATCCGCGAAGGTAGGACCGTACGTTCTCGGCCAACATTTTCTCCAGAGAGTCATTCACATGCGATTCCGTAGCAGACAGCCCGCTGCTTTAATTGATCACGTCACCTGGATTTTAATACAGGGCGCTGCTGGCCAGCGTCCGCTCACGAGGAAGCGGCACTCTTGTTAGAATGACATGTCAGGCATCGGTCCCGCGCGACGTTTTCCCGCCAACCCCGCCAGGTCCGGAAGGAAGCAACGGTAACGGGCTCTTTCGTGTGCAGTGGGTTGCCGGTGCCTGGCTTTTTTCTTTGCTTCTCCGGCGGTTGCGATGACGAATCGGCTCTATTACACAGATTCCCACCTTCACGAGTTCGAAACAGTTGTGCAGGAAATCGTCCCTGCCACGGATGGGCAGTCTCGACCGGGCGTCATTCTGCGGGAGACGGCGTTCTATCCAACGAGTGGCGGACAGGTGTTTGACACAGGTTGGCTAACGTCCAGCGCGCAGGATCGAGTGCGGGTTGCAGAAGTAGCGGACACCGAAGACGGGAGGATTGTTCACTATCTCCAACCGCCTGTGAAATTGGCGCCGGGAGACAAAGTACGCGGGAGCATCGACGCGGAGCGGCGGCGTGATCACATGCAGCAGCACTCCGGGCAGCACGTGTTGTCGGCGGCGCTCATCGAGCTTTATCAAATCCCGACGGTTTCGTTTCATATGGGCGAGGAGTATTGCTCGATTGACCTCACCACGCCATCGTTGACATCGGAGCAGGTGGTCGGAGCGGAGTGGCGCGCCAATGAGATTATTTTCGAGAATCGTCCGGTGACTGTGCGATTTGTTTCTCGGGCCGAGGCGGAAAAACTCGGGCTGCGAAAGTTGCCACCTGCCGAACGCGACGAATTGCGTTTGATTGAGATTGCTAATTTTGATTTATCGGCGTGTGGTGGAACTCATGTCACTGCCACGGGGCAGATCGGTTCCATCCTGCTGCGGAAGACTGAGACGGTGCGTCAGGGAATGAGGGTGGAGTTCGTCTGCGGGGGCCGGGCTGTGCGCACGGCGCGGCGCGATTTCACTGCTCTCAGCGGATCGGCCAAGCTGTTCTCCACTCAATTGGCGGATGTTCCCGAGCAAATTCGAAAAACATTTGAGGACGTCAAACTACTTCGCAAGCAGCGCGATGAAGCGCTGGAGGAACTTGCCGGGGCGACGGCATCCGCGGCGTTACACGACTCCCGGGATGTGCAGGGGAGAAAAGTGATAGTCCGTTTGTTTCGCGATCGGGATATCAGTTTTGCGAAATTGTTCGCGCAGCGAGTCGCTCGCGGCGGAATTCCGGCGATTGCGCTGGTGGGGAGCACCGTCGATCCGCCGGGACTGGTGTTTGCGCAGTCCGCCAGCGGCACAGCCGATATGGGCGCACTGCTCAAGCAAATGCTGGCGTCAGTGGGCGGGCGAGGCGGCGGCAGCCGGGACTTCGCGCAAGGCGGAGTGCCTGCGGGTACCGATATCGAGCAATTGTTGAAGCAGGCAGCGGGTACAATCGGAGCTTAGATCCGGCGGATTGCCCTTCATATAAGAATCTTCGATGGAACAGCGGCTCATTCTCGTCAATCTCCTGATCAAGTTAGGCGTGGCTGCGGCCGTGTCGAGCGCGCTGGTGCGTTCGAAGGAATTTAAGAAGCTGCTGTTTCTGGAAGAGCGCGAGGTACGACACAAGATTTATCTGGCCTTGTGGATGGCGGTCCCAATCGCGCTTGGTGTCTGGATCCGTTTCAGCGCGCGCAATTTTCTGGCTGGCGATCTTGCGCTCGAGACTACCGTGCTGTTAGGCGTGATCGGAGGCCGACTGTCTGGAGGCCTTGGCGGCGCGTTGATAGCGCTGCCGGCGGCTCTGCACGGAGAATGGGCTGCGCTGCCCTTCGATGTGTTCTGCGGATTGGTGGCTGGGCAACTGCGGCATGTCGCTCCGGATCAGGAAGATATCTGGTCGTTTTCACCGTTCATCGATCTCAGCATCTACAACTGGATTCGCCGCAATCTGCCTGTCCCAAGGCTGTTCGATTGGCAGATTACATTTTTGTTGACGATCGTCGGACTGCGATTTTTGCAAACGGAAATTTGGCGCTTCTGGCCGAATGCCATCTTCAGTCTGGAGCATCCCAACTTGTGGGTAGAGGGCGCGATCTATCTCTCTGCCATCATGGTGGTTGGAACTGAGCTGAAGATCTTCAACGGCGTGCGCATCCAGGCAAAGCTGGAGGAGCAGGAACGGCTATTGCTGCAGGCGAGAATGGTCGCATTGCAGAATCAGATCAACCCGCATTTTCTTTTCAATACTTTGAATTCGATTTCTTCGCTGGTACGTTTCGATCCCGACACGGCGCGCGAAATGATTATCAAACTGGCGACCATCCTGCGCCGGTTGTTGAGCAGTACGGATTCGTTTGTTCCGCTCCGCGAGGAACTGGAGTTCATCGACAACTACCTCGACATTGAAGTCGTGCGCTTCGGACGCGACAAGCTGCGCGTGCTCAAGGAACTGGAACCGGCCTCGCTCGAAGTGATGGTGCCCAGTATGCTGCTGCAGCCGCTGGTGGAAAACTGCCTGAAACACGGCCTGTCTCCGAAGGTGGAAGGGGGCAGCATCACGCTTCGCAGCCGCGTGATCAAGTCGCAGCTGATTGTCGAAATCGAAGATGACGGTGTGGGCATGGGCGCCGCTCATCTGTTTTCACAATCAAATGGTTTGGGCGGAACTGGGATCGGGATGGCAAACGTGGCGGAGCGCCTGAAAGTTCTCTATGGCGATGCCGCGAAGATGATGATCGAGAGCCAGGAAGGCGTTGGCACTCAAATCCGGCTGCGTCTGCCGGTGTTGGATAACTATGAAGACTTGATGGCTACGACGATTGCGCCAGCACCCGCCGGTAAAAGTCTTCATAAAGCGGAATAATCTTGCTGGTACAAAAGCGTGCGCGGGCGGCTTCGCGTGCCTTTTTTCCCATCTCGCGTAAAGCAGACTCATCCCCGAGCAGTTCGATGGCATAACCGGCCATCGTATCCACATCGCCCACATCGGCGAGGAAACCGCTTACGCCATGTTCGACGACTTCGGGTACTCCTCCAGCGCGGGTCGCGATGGGGACGACCTCGCAAGCCATCGCCTCCAGCGCTGCGAGTCCAAAAGATTCCAGCTCGCTGGGGAGGAGCATCACGTCCGAGATGGCCAGTTTTTCCTGAACCCGGTCCTGCTTTCCTAGAAACAGTACGTGGTCGTGAATGCCTTTCTGCACCGCCAGCCACTCCGCCTGCGATCGGTCCGGACCATCGCCGATCAACAACAGCTTCGACGGAATTGTTTTGCGAACGCGGTCGAAAATCTCAATTACGTCGAGGAGCCGCTTCACGGGCCGGAAATTTGAAAGATGGACCAGAATTCGCTCATCATCCGCTGCGTATTCCCGACGATGCTCCTGGCTTCCAGCCGAACGGACATACTCATCGCAGTTGACGAAGTTGGGGATGACCTCAATGTGATTCTTGATGTCAAACACGTTGATGGTGCGGGCACGCAGGTACTGCGAGACTGCGGTGACTCCATCGCTCTGCTCGATGGAAAAACGCGTGATCGGGAGATAAGAGCGGTCCAAGCCGACCAGCGTAATGTCGGTACCGTGCAGTGTCGTCACAAAGGGCAGGTGACGTCGCGGTGGCGTCGCGGCCAGCATCTGCCGGGCCAGCATCGCGCTCACGGAATGCGGAATCGCGTAGTGCACATGCAGCAGGTCAAGCTCATAGAGCTGTGAGACCTCCGCCATACGCGTGGCCAGCGCCAGATCGTAAGGGGGATATTCAAACAGCGGGTACCGGGACACCTCGACTTCGTGATAGTGAATGTTGGCCGCGGTATCGATGAGGCGGATCGGTTGTGAATAAGAGATGAAATGGATCTCATGACCACGGCGAGCCAGTTCGAGGCCCAACTCGGTAGCGACTACTCCACTTCCGCCGTAGGTCGGATAACAGGTGATGCCGATCTTCATTAAGGCTCCCGCGACTGTTGCATTTGATTCCAGCGCTATGGTCGCGGATGCAGTAGCCCATCGTCAAAGGGCAGTGAATATCCGATTGACATAACAAAAGGCCGAATCCTGCGGGGAAGTGCAAGATTCGGCCGCACGCGGCGCAACCTGACAAACTTCGTCTAGTCGCCAGCCGTGGCCAGTTCGCCGTTCATAACTTCTTC
>Ga0209488_10004749_pt1 | contig 10529 bp, 6 predicted proteins | sample Rivendell_Oct201_8_FD_188349 | JGI IMG/M metagenome (GOLD analysis project Ga0209488, IMG submission 188349) | Vadose zone soil microbial communities from the Eel River Critical Zone Observatory, Northern California, USA -... | ecosystem: Environmental > Terrestrial > Soil > Vadose zone >... | reverse complement strand
TCCACCGCGTTGAAGTTGTTCGCGTTGTTCTCCCAGTAGAGCTGCGCGGAAGAGGTCCCGGTGTTCGTGAGCCAGTATAGCGTGATGTCGTCGAGCATCTCATCGCGCGTGAGCACCTTCTCGGGCTCACCGCCGCTATACGTCCAGTCGGCGAACTTGTCATAGAACCACGCAGCGAGCCCGACCGGCGAATCCGCCAGGCTGTAGCCCAGGGTTTGCGGGCGCGTCACCATCATGAGTGCGTAGCCGGAGCCCTTCTTGTAGAGGGCATCCATTCCATCGAACGCGACCTTTTCCTCGGGGGACAGCCCTGCGGGCGCCGGACCGCCAGAGGCGAGAACTTTCGCGATCTCCGGTGGCACGGTCGCGGGCATGTTGACGTGGATACCCAGTAGTCCCGGCGGCGCCTGGCGCGCCATCACGTCTGAGATCACCGCTCCCCAGTCGCCGCCTTGCGACACATAACGCGTGTATCCCAGACGCCGCATCAACTCGTCCCAGGCGCGTGCGATGTGGTCGGGATTCCAGCCAGTGCTTTGCGGCTTGCCCGAGAACCCATAACCGGGCATCGAGGGCAGAACGAGATCGAAGGCGTCTTCCGCGCGTCCGCCATGGGCCGTGGGATCGGTGAGCGGGCCAATTATTTTTAGCAGCTCGAAGCTCGAGCCGGGCCAGCCATGGGTCATGATCAGCGGCAAGGCATTCGGATGACGAGAGCGGACGTGTATGAAGTGGATGTCGAGCCCCTCGATCTTCGTCACAAACTGCGGCAAGGCATTCAGCTTCGCCTCCGCCTTCCGCCAGTCGTAGCCCGTCCCCCAGTAGCGTACGAGGGCCTGGATCTTCGCCAACTGCGCGCCCTGGGACCGATCCCTGACAGGCTCCCGGTCGGGCCACCGCGTAGCCGCGATGCGTTGGCGGAGGTCGACGAGCGCCTGTTCTGGAACGTTGGCATGGAAGGGTCGGATTGCGGCTGTCGTGGCGTCCGCCTGCGGCTGGGACGCGTCCGCGGCTACAGTGCCCTGCATCTTCGTGTCGATCTCGCCCACGACGCCCTCGTGCGCGCATGAGAGCGCGAGCGCACAGCCCGTCAGCCATCCAAGGCTCTTCACGGTGACCTCCCTAGCCCGCAACGCGGGGCTCCAGCGGTGTGCAGCAGCGGCGCTGGCATTGTCTGTCCGCGCTTACGGCGGCCGATAACGCTCCCCGCAGGCGAGGTCAAGGTGGGGAGGACCAAGTGATTACGGGGCGCGACGAGAGTACGAATAGGACGATCGTCGTACCTGATCTTCCGCAGCGACTGCATGATCTTCATAACATGAGGGGGGGAATCCTTGGAGATGCCGGTTCATCGGAAGCTAGGGGGTCGGGTCATCCTACGAAGACGACCCCGAAGGAGCTCCACCGTGTCCTCGAAACTGATTCTCCCGCTCGGCGCGGTCTTCGCGCTGTGCGTCACCGGGTCCGTCGCCGCGCGCGCAGAATCCACTTCGCCAAATGAAGCAGCGGCGCAAACGACGGATTCGCAGACGAAGCCGAAGAAGAAGAAGGAGAAGAAGCATCCGAACAAGACCGAGCTCGACAAGCTGGAGCGGGGCAACCCGAACAGCGTGTATTACAAGTCCCGGAAGAAGAGCGCTCCCAACCCCACGAACGCCCAGATCGAAGCCGGCGAGACGGGAAGCCCGGCCAGCGTGGATTACGCGAACCGCAAGGTCAGCCCCCACAACCCGACCGACGCCGAGATCAACGCTGCCGAGAAGGGAAATCCGGACGCGGTCCAACCGCAGAAGTGAACGGCGGGATCCCTCGCGAGCTGAAGCCGGCAGGCGGCGGGCACACGCGCTCTGTGCCCGTATTCCGCCTCTCCCCGATCAGCGCGCCGCCACTTTTCGGTCGGCTGGCCGCAGTGACTTGAACGCCGCTCGGATCTCCGCAGCGAACAGTTGCGGCTGTTCCCAGGCCGCGAAGTGCCCGCCCTTGTCGACCTCGTGGAAATAGATCAGGTTGCGATAGGCGCGCCGGGCCCATGTCTCCGGGGGCCGATAGACGTCGTCCGGGAATACCGTGATGGCCACCGGCAGCGAGATCTCGGCAGTCTTCTGCGCGGCCGCACTGATAACGCCTCGCCCGCCGTTCTCCCAGTACAGCCGCGCTGACGAGGTCGCGCTGTTCGTCAGCCAGTACAGCGTGAAGTCGTCCAACACCTCGTCTTTCGCCGGGGACTGTTGGGGATCGTCGCCGTACGTCCACTGCGCAAAACCTGGATGCACGAGAAGCCACGCCGCGAGGCCGGCCGGGGAATCCGTCAGGCCATACCCGACGGCCTGCGGCCGCGCGGTCATCATCACGTTGTAGGCGGAGCTCCCCTTTTTGGCGTACGTCATGAGCGATTCGAACACCGCGCGTTCCTGTTCGGAGAGTCCTGCCGGCACGGCCCCGCCGCCGGCGAGCGCCGCGATCACCTCGGGCGGTACCGTCGCCGGCAAGTTGAGGTGGATACCGAGCAATCCTGCCGGCGCCTGGCGCGCCATCGCGCTGGAGATGGGGGCGCCCCAGTCGCCGCCCTGGGCGACATAGCGGGTGTATCCGAGGCGCTTCATCAGCTCCGCCCAGGCTCGCGCGATGTGGTCGGGGTCCCAACCGGTGCCGGTCGGCTTGCCGGAGAAGCCGTAGCCCGGCACGGACGGGATGACGACGTCGAAAGCGTCCTCGGCGCTGCCTCCGTGCGCGGTTGGGTCCGTGAGCGGCCCGACGACCTTGATGAGCTCGAGCACAGAGCCCGGCCAACCGTGCGTGATGATCACCGGAAGCGCATCCTTGTGACGAGAACGGACCTGGATGAAGTGAATGTCGAGCCCATCGATCTTCGTCACGAACTGCGGCAAGGCATTCAGCTTCGTCTCCGCCTTCCGCCAGTCGTAGCCCGTCCCCCAGTAGCGTACGAGCGCCTGGACCTTCGCCAACTGCGCGCCTTGGGACGGATCCGTGACGGTTTCCCGGTCGGGCCACCGCGTAGCCGCGATTCGTTGGCGGAGGTCGACGAGTGCCTTTTCCGGAACGTCGACATGGAAGGGGCGGATTGCGGCTGTCGCGGCCTCCGCCGTCGAGGCCGCCTGCGGCTGGGACGCGTCCGCCGCTACAGTGCCCTGCATGTTCGTGCCGCTCTCGCTCACGACGCCTTTGCCCTCGTGTGCGCACGCGAGCGCGAGCGCACAGCCCGTCAGCCATCCAAGGCCCTTCATGGTGTCCTCCCCAGCGCAACGCGGGCTCCGCCGGTCGGTAGCGGCGGCGGCAACGTTCTCGGTCCGCGCTGCAGCGCTCGATGACAATTCCCGCAGGCGGGAAAGTCAAGCAGCGACTGCGTGATCTTCATCCAGATCGCGCTCGGCCCGCCGAGCGGATCAGTCCTGTTCGGCAACCACCTGCGCCAGCGTTTTTCCGTACGGATAGAAACTCGCCTTCTCGCCCTTCGCCCAGGCTGTTCGCCGCTCCGCGCTGCCGATGTCCCAATCGGGACGACAGCGCTGCAGCACAGCGCGCAGGTCAAGGCGCAGCTCCTCCACCGTCGGCCGGCCGAAGAACCAGTACCCATTGTAGAGCTTGTAGACACGCAGGCCAGGCTCGAGCACCAAGGTGTGAGGGATCATCGGATTGTGATGCGGGTCGGTGTATTCCGCGATGTCGAGATCCTTCTGCACTTTGCGCCCGGCGTCTGAGAGAAACGTCCAGTGGGCGCCGACGCCAGCGCGAAACTCGTTCGTCTCGAGCAGGTTGTCGGTCGAGATCGTAATGAGACGGCAGTAGCCCACCTCCATCTCGCGGTGGAGTTGCAAAAGCGCTTCGTGTTGCCTCCTTTCTTTTGGACAGAAACCTCCGCGGGAAAGCACCAACACCAGCGGATCGTCTCCCTGCAACTGCGAGAGCGTGCGGTGCTTGCCGCGGTGGTCAGGAAGCTCGTAGTCGGGAAACACTGCGCCGGGAACGATGTCGGGTCGCATTCCGCCAATCTCTACCCCTGCGCGCGGTCGCACAAGCGGCCGGCGGCTCATCGATCGGCTGGCGCGCGGCCCTCAGCGGCGGGCACCTTCCATGTGGAGCGCGGCACCTTTGGCTGCATCGTCGGGAGCCTTCCCCTGCTCGCGCGCGACGATGTAGGCGGCGTACCACCCGGACCAGTGATGCTTCGGAGCGGTCGGTTCGTACTCGCCATGTCGCTTCTCGGCCTCTCGCAGAAGCTCGGTCAGAGTCGCGACGTCCATGCCGAATCCTCGTCCGGGAAGCCGCGTCTTGATCTCCTGGAGCAACCAGCTGTTGCCGTCTGGATCACTGAATGAGGTCCATGAGCTGTAGGAGTGACCTTCCGGGTCCGCGCCCGGCACGCGTCCCTTCGTCCCGTCGACATGGAGGCCGCCCGCGAAATGGAACACCTCACTCGCGTCGACGTCGTGTGTGATCAACTCGGCGCGTGCTGCCTCGATGTCATCGACGACGAGGAAATTTCCCTGAACTGAGCCCGGCACGGCGGTCGTGATTCCCTTGCCGAACAGGATCGAGCACGGTGAGCCGGGAGGTGTCACCTGCACCACCCGCCAGTCGTCACCGTTGCTGAAATCGGCATCCAGGCGCCACCCCAACCTCTCGTAGAAGCGCTTGGCGCGATCGACGTCGGACACCGGAAGGACGACGACCTCGAGCTTCAGATCGACCATCCCAGCCATCGGATTCTGGGTTGCGTGTTCACTGCGCATCTCCGTGCTGCTCATGGTGGCCTCCGTGGATTGAGTTCGCTGTTCTCGCCCTTCTCCCCGCTTGATCGTGCTCAGTCTAGCAAAACCGCGGCGGCAGCGGACTACACTCCGCCGCGCAGGAGAGCCCGCCGCCCGTAGCGAGCCCGGCGTTCAGGCCACCTTCGCAGCGAGCTCGGCCAGGCTCTCCCCGAGCACCCGGTTGAAGGCTGGGAAAGGGTGGATGACGTCGGCGAGCGTCTTCAGCGGAGTACCCAGCTTGATCGCCAGCACGAGCTCGCCCACGATCTCGCCCGCACGCGGAGTGACCAGGGTCGCGCCGATCAGCACCCCGCGCTTGCCGTCGCCGACCAGCTTGAGAGCGCCGCCGTGAAAATCATGGATGTAGCCTCGCGCGGTCTCGGCCGGGTCGGTTCTGGCGACGACGACATCGATACCTCGCCCGCGCGCGACAGCCTCCGACAGCCCGACCGAAGCGATTTCAGGATCAGTGAATGTCACGCGAGGGACCGCTGTGTGATCGGCCCTCGCGTCCATGCCCCGCAACCGGCGTGCCACCACCTGCCCGTGGTAGTAGGCGAGGTGGGTGAAACCACCGAGTCCTGTGACGTCACCTGCTCCGAAGATGCCGGCCCGCGCTTCGAGCGTCGCCGGGTCCACCTTCAACCAACCGCGCTCCGTCTGTGCGATCCCGGTTGCGCGCCACGCCTCCACGTTGGGGCGGCGGCCCGTGGCAACCAGCAATCGGTCGGCCGACACCACAGCCCCCGACTTCAAATGGAGGACGACGGCCGAGCCTTGGCGCGAGGACGCGGGCGGGAGCGGCCCTCTCGATTGCTTTTCGACGGCGACACATGGGTCTCCGATCATCAGCGTGATGCCATCCGCCTCCAGGTGCGGCCGCAGCGCTGCTCCGGCCTCCGGTTCCTCGAGGCCAAGGAACGTCGGTCCGGATTCGATCACCGTCACTCTGGAGCCGAGACGTGCGAAGGCCTGCCCCATCTCGAGTCCAATGGCGCCCCCGCCGAGGATGGCCAGCGAGGCCGGCAGCTCACTCGGGATCGCCGCCTGGCGGTTGGTCCAGAACTCGATGGTGTCCAGACCAGGGATGGGTGGGATCGCCGCGGTACTGCCGTTGGCGATCACCACCGCGCGACGGGCGATGAGCTGCTCGCCTTTGACCTCTACAGTGCGCAGGTCGCTCAGTTTCCCTTCACCTCGAAAGAGCTTGGCCCCAGTCGCCTCCAGCGCGGCGGCTGGCCGGCTGTCGTCGAGGTTGCGTGCCATCCACAGCACGCGTTTGGAGACCTTGGGAAAGTCAACGGTCCATTCCACGCGTGAGGCGGCGAGGAGACGAGCGCGATCGGCCTCGCTCAAGGTTTCGCCTGAGCGAAGCAGGGTCTTGGAAGGCACGCAGCCCCAGTAGGGGCACTCGCCCCCGACCAGCTCTCGCTCGACAACCGCGAGCGTCAGCCCGCTGTCCTGAAGCCCGACCGCGATCGCTTCTCCAGCGACACCACCACCGAGACACACGACGTCAAACTCCTGTGGCAACTTCCCTACCTCCCTGAGCGACGATCGAAGGCGGCGCCGCTACAAAAAGGCCAAGGACGGACAAGCACGGTTCGGTCGTCTCGCCCTTCTCCCCGCTTCATCGTGTTCCAGTTTAGCAAAGCGCGCCGCGGCAGGGGACCACACTCCGCCGCGCCCCTCAATCGCAGCAGCTTCACCCCTTCCGGCACGAAGCGCGCGGAGCAAGCCCGCGCCGCGCATTCAGGCGTGGTGGACTCCTCGTCCTCACGCCGGGGAGTACTTGCTTCGCACTCGAGACCACTTACTTCACCTCGAGCTTGCCGATGGCGAAGTCCGCCGTACCCGAAAACGGCTCGGAGCCGGAGCGGTCACGCACCGCCGCCCGGAACCTGGCATTGCCCGCCAGCGCCTGGCCGTCGAAGACCGTCCCTGGCGCGGCTCCCGGCGTCAGCTTGAGCCGGAGCGAATAGTAGAGCGAGTTCGCGCCCGGGAACGGCCGCACCTGGGCGTCCCCGCGCATGTGGTCGTTCGTGCAGGACGGCCTGCACGACAGCGTCGGGTCGAACCGCTTCTGGCTGATGCCGCTGTACAAGACGCCGTTCGCAAACGCGGCGCCGGCGGCCAACGGCGCGGCGCCGAGGCTCAGGATCGCGCTGGCAACCGGAGCGACAACGAGCAGCTGCGTGTCGGGGCCGACCTTCGTGCCGTCGAGCGGGAGGTTCATGCCCGCCGCGAAAGCACCGTTTCGCACGGACGAGGGCAGTACCACCCCAAAGGGATTCTTGGGATCGGACACTCCCACCGCGAACAGCGTCGCATTCGACACCAGATCCAGTTGTACGACGCTGGCGCTCGTGGCCGCGGCATTCAGGACCAGGCGTACCTTTCCGCCCGCCGGCGGATCCGTGTAGGCGAGCCCGTGGACGAGCTCGAACGCCGTCCCCGTCCTGGTCGCGTCGGCGCTGTCCTTCGCGCTGAACGTCTGCAACCCGATGGTCTTGAACGTCACGTTGACGGCTGCGTGGCCGCCCTCGGTTCCGGTGAGCGTCACGCCAGGGGGCAGCGAAGCCGCCGGGTCGGAGCTGGAAAACGCGATCGTTCCTTTGTAGTCGGTGATCGGCGCTCCGGTCGCATTCTGCGCCTGCACCGTGGCGGAACGCGCGGTGCCGGCCCACGCCTCGGATCCGTTGAAGGTCACCGCGAAGAACTGGGCGGTGACGATCGAGACGTTCCCCTGGCACGAGAACGACGCCGCCGGGTCCGTCGCGCCGATGGTCTGGTCTCCAGGGGTCGGCAGCACGGCCGTGAAATCGCGCGAGCCCCGGTCGCTCGTGGCGTAGGTCGCCGGAGGAGGAAGCTGCGCCTGAGCGTCGCTCGAAGCGAACGTCATCGTGCCCGTGTAACTCGTCGCGAGGTTCGTGAAGGTGTCCATCACCTTGACCCGGAAGGCCACTTCGGCGCCCGCCTTGCCGATGACGGTGAGGTCGCAGTTCGTAGCGGCTGCCGGGCCGACACTGAACGCCGCGGTGCCGGAGATCACGCCGTCGCTGGCGGTCACGCTCCACGTCCCCGCTGTCTTGAGAGTGACCGAGAACGTGTGTTGGCCGGCGTCGGCACCCGTGAAGGTGTACGGGGCCGGCAGGATGGCCTGCGGGTCGGTCGAGGTCAGCGCTACCGTTGCGCGGTAGGACGCGACCACGTTGCCGAAGGCGTCCTTCGCGGTGACCGTCGCCGGCGCCACCGCTCCGGCAATGGTGGAGGAGCTCGCGACCACCAGCGTTCCGGCATCGGCGGAAACGATCGTGACCTCGGACGTGTCGACGCGGATGAGCCCGCCGACTTCGCTCACCGTCGCGTGATGCTGGCCTGACGTGACGAACGCAAGCGAGACGTTCCGGGCGCCGTTGACAAAGGCGCCCGGTGGGGGCAGGCGGTCGGATGCGTCGGTGGCGGTGACGGCAGCGGAACCGGCGTAGTTCAAGACCGGATTGCCGTGCGCATCGAGGGCGGTGATGGTGAGTGACAGTGGCTCACCGGCGACGGCGGTGGTGGGAAGCGCGGACAGGCCGTACCTGGTTGCCGGGCCGTTGGTCACCTTGAAGCTCGCGCTCCCGCTGATGGCCGCGTCCCGCGCGTCGAACGCGAGGAGCGACTGTTCGCCCGCCGTCGCAAGCTGGACGGCCACGTCGGCCGTGGCGAACATCGCCGGCGCGAAGGTCAGGTCGTTGATCGTCGACGCACCGGGGTCGGACAAGACGAAATGGACCGTTCCGGCGTAGTCCAGCGCGGGATTCCCGAAACGGTCGCGGATGGTGACCGTGAAGACCGCGTCCGTGTCCACCGGGACCTGCGCCGCGTGCGCATCGAGCGTGATGCGGCTCGCCGGCGCGTTCGCGACCGCGACGTTCGCCGTCGCGCCCGCTGCCGATCCTCCCACCTGGCTGACGGAGACCGACCATGCACCCGCCGTGGTCAGGACCAACGAGAAGCTCCTGACGCCCTTGTCCGCAGCGCTGAATGCCGCGTCAGCCTGAAGCTGCGCCTTCGGATCGGTCGAGCTGAAATGCACCGTTCCCGTGAAGTCCGTCACGACGTTGCCGTGATTGTCGACCGCGGTGACGGTGGCGGCCAGCAGCGTGCCCGCCACGGTGGAGGGCGGGATGCCGGTGAGCACCAGGCGCCCAGCCGGGCCGTGCAGGACCTGGGTCGTCGCCGCCCCCACGATCTGCGCGTCGAAAGCATCGCTCGCGGAGAGCGTCTGCGTTCCGGCCGTGCCGAACTGCACCGTGACGATCTTGGTGCCGAGGTCTGCGGGTACGAACGACAGGTCGGAGATCGGCGACGCCTGACCGTCGGTGTTCGCGAAGCGGAGGGTGCCCGCGTAATCCGTCACCGTGTTCCCCATCGCGTCGCACACCCGCACCGTGACGTTCTGGATCGCGTCCGCGGTGACCTGGGCCGGCAGGCCCTCGAGCCTGACCTGCGCGGCGGCAGCCTCGTGGACGGACACGCTGGCCATAGCCGCGGGAAGATCCGCGGAGCTGACGGTGAGGGTCGAGGTCATGGCGCTGGTGAGCACCACCGCGAACGTTTGTGATCCCTGGTCAGAGGCCGTGAAGGCGTAGTCGGTGGGCAGCGCGGCCTTCGGGTCGGTCGAGGCAAAGTGCACCGTTCCGGTGAAGTCGGTCGCCAGGTTGCCGTGGTTGTCCACCGCAGTGACGGTGACGGTCAGCGGCGTACCCGACAGGGTCGCCGGGGGAATGCCCGAAAGGACCAGACTCGCAGCGGGGCCGTTCGTCACCTGGGTCGAAGTGGAGCCCGCGATCGACGCCGTCGCGATGTCGCTGGCAGACAGCGACTGCGTGCCGGTGGTGCCGAACTGCACGGCGACGACCTTGACGCCGAGATCCGCGGGACCGAACGTGGTGTCCGGAATGGGCGAGGCTCGAGCGTCGCTGCTGGCGAAGCGAATGGTGCCGGCGTAGTCGGTGGCCGGGTTGTCGAAGGTGTCGCGGACGGTGACAGTGACGTTCTCGATCGCATCCGCCATGACGGTCAATTCCGTCATGCCATAGTGGAAGCTCACCGATCCGTCATCATGGCCGGTGATCGCGCCAGGGGCGCGCCTCCTCTAGCTGTGCGGCAAGCGCGTAAAGCATCTCCTCGGCGCCGAAGCGGCCGACGAAATGCAGGCCGATCGGCAAGCCGTCGGCGGTCCAGGCGAGTGGCACCGACATGGCGGGCACTCCGGTCGCGTTGCATACCGCCGTGAACGGCGTCATCGGCCTGACGGCTTCGTCGAACTGTTCCAGCGTGCCGTCCGTGCGGATCGTGCCCAGCGGCAGGCTCGTGCGAGCGATCGTCGTCGACAGCAACACGTCGTACTTCTCCAGGAACGCACCGAGCTGCCGCCCCGTGCGATGGAACGTCTGGGTGCCGCGAATGTAGTCAGCCGCACCGACGCCCCGGCCACGCTCGGCGGCGAGCCGGGTCACCGGCTCGAGATCGTCGGAACCGGGCGTGCGGCCACCACCGAGCTGCTGGAGATTGGTGAAAGTGTTCGCGCCCATCACCATCCAGAACGCCGTGTTCAACATCGCCGCATCGTAGTCGGGCGATGCCTCTTCGACATGATGGCCGAGCTGCTCAAGAAGCGACGCCGTCTGCTCGATGGCGCGCACCCGGACGGGATCGCGCGGATCATCACCCACCGGCCTGCGCATCAAAGCGCCCCGCAGACGGCCCGGC
>Ga0209488_10004748_pt1 | contig 10529 bp, 8 predicted proteins | sample Rivendell_Oct201_8_FD_188349 | JGI IMG/M metagenome (GOLD analysis project Ga0209488, IMG submission 188349) | Vadose zone soil microbial communities from the Eel River Critical Zone Observatory, Northern California, USA -... | ecosystem: Environmental > Terrestrial > Soil > Vadose zone >... | reverse complement strand
GAGCCCTCTTTCTTGGCGTTCACCAGAACGCCTTCCATGTTGCCTTCCTCTTGCGAGGAAACGACGCCCGTCAGAGCGGCGCCGGATTGCGCCAGCGCGCCTTGCGGCAGGCCAAACGGAAGGGCGCTGACAGTCGCCAGCAGGCAGAGGTGTCGCAGTCGCATTGAAGTTTCTCCCTAGACTTGATCCCTGGACCGGGATTACGGATTATTCCCCACGACCAGCCGCATTTTGAAGCCGAAACAAAGCCTTGGCGGCAGGCCGGAATTCCAAACGACCATGGCTGCACGCAGCGCCTTGCCGGTGGGCTAGCGTAGGCAGCATGTACGTTGATGGGCAGTATCAGGCCTCGGACCAAGTGTCGCAAGCCGGATTCATGGGCATTTCAGGTGCTGCGGCGGTTTGCCCGCGCAATTTTGAAAGACGGTGAACGCGGCCGGTGTGCGTCTTGTCTGCGCTCGCTTATCCTACCGGATGACAGCTCAACCACTCTCGAACCCCGTTGCCAACTTTGTCCAGGAGTGGGTGCGTCCTCCAACTTCGGGTTGCGCCTTATGGTTGGCGACGGATACTCATACGCGAATGAGGACGCCGGCTCTGCAGCGTTTGATGCGGCGCGGGCTCGTTGCGGGGCAGGAAGTATGCCGGAGAGTTCTTTCGCTGCGTCTCGCGACCGCACCAACGATTTTCGACTGTGCGGGGTGATCGCCCGCTCAGGCTCGTTGCTGTGGCGTCATTTGATCACATTTTTTGTGGTGGGTTTGTTTGCCTCCTTGCCAGTTCTTCTGCTGGTGAAGCCGCCGGCCGTCGGAGCCGCTGTTGGTCCAGCCGTCGGACCTGTTGTTGGTCCAGCGCTCCTTAGCCGGCTGCTTTGGTATATATTTGCCTCCGGCTTGCTGATAGCGGCTGGCACGCTCGGACAGGCGGTCATCATTTGTGCGGCGTTGCAGGACATGCCCCGACGAGGAGTGGCCGGGCTCGTTCAATCGTTGAACGTCAGCTTGCGCCAATTCTGGCCTCTTGCCGGGCTCATCCTCTGGGGCTTTGTGACAGTGCTGGGATTTGCCCTCCTGATTGTGCCAGGCTTGGTTCTCTCCACGATCTGGTTTGTCGGGTTACCTGCCTGTCTCGCCGATCAGCTCGGGCCTTGGGCCAGTCTGCGCAGGATCTGTTGTTAAGTTGATGTGGGGCGGGATTTTGGTCGCTTTCAACGCCGTACTCCTCGTCGTCACCTATCATGACTTGCGCGTCGCCAAGGAAGGAACCGACATCGAGCGCCTCGCGGTCGTGTTCGATTGAGTGCCGCTGCTCGTTACTCTGCATCCGCCTTCGCCTGCTGGCAGGCCGCCCATACGCGCTGCGGCGTCGCCGGCATTTCGAGCTTGGCGCCAGCCTCGCCCGGGATGGCATTGGCGATCGCGTTCATCACGGTGGCGATGGAGGCAGTCGTAGCGGCTTCGCCCACCCCCTTGACGCCGAGCGGATTGGTGGTCGCCGGCACCGGATGCAGCGCATCGCGCAACGGCGGCATGTCGTCCGCACGGGGCATCGCATAGTCCATGAACGAGCCGGTGATGAGCTGGCCGCCCTCCGCGTCGTAGACGGCGTGCTCCAGAAGCGCCTGGCCGAGACCGGAGGCGAGCGCGCCATGCCCTTGGCCCTCGACGATAGTGTGATCGAGCACGTTGCCGCAGTCATCGACCGCGGTGTAGGCCGTGATCGTCACTTGGCCGGTGTCGGGATCGACCTCGACCTCGGCAATGTGACAGGCATTAGGGAACGTCTGCGGCGTTTCGGTCTGCGCCTTGGTGTCAAGCGTTTCCGCCATCTCGCCGCGCTCCTTCATCTCTCTCGCACGCGTCGCAAGGTCGAACAGCGAGATGCGGCGATCGGTACCGACCACCTCGAAGTTGCCGTCCCGATAGGCGATGTCCGCCTCGGCGGCCTCGAGCACGGTCGCGGCGATCACCTTGCCCTTCGCCAGCATTGTTTCCACGGTCTTGAGCGTGGCGCTGCCCGCCGTCATCGCGGAGCGCGAGCCGACCGACGCCATGCCGGGTAGCTCCAGATCGGAATCGCCGTGCCGGTGCGTGACCCTATCGGCCGGGATGCCGAGCTGCGCCGCCGCGAGCTGGGGAAAGATGTTGGCGTGTCCCTGTCCAGTCGACTGCACATTGAGCGCCAGCACCGCGGTGTCGCCGCCTGGGAACAAGAGCGCGGCGCTTTCGAGCGGCATGCCGCCCGCGTGCTCGAGCATGCAGGAGATGCCGATGCCGCGATACTTGCCGCGCTTGGCGGATTCGCGCTTGCGCTGCTTGAATCCCGCGTAGTCGGCAAGCGCGACCGCCTTATCGAGGATCGCTTCGAACTCGCCGGAGTCGTAGGTCGTGCCGATCGCGGTCTTGTACGGCATGGCCGATGGCCGCACGAGATTGCGCCGGCGCAGCTTGACCGGATCGATGCCCGTCATGCGCGCGGCTTCCTCGACCAGCTTCTCCAGCACGTAGTTGGCCTCGGGGCGTCCGGCGCCGCGATAAGGCGAGGTCGGCACCGTATTGGTGAACACGCAGCGCACGCTCACGTCGATCCTGGGAATGTCGTACATGCCGGGCAGGCAGCGCGCGAAATTGAGCGTCTGGATGTTGGCGCCGACCGATCCGATATAGGCGCCCATGTTGCCGAGGTGGCGGATGCGCAGCGCCAGGAACTTGCCTCTCTCGTCGAGCGCCAGCTCGCCGTCGGTGAAGGTGTCGCGCGCCTGGCCGTCGGAGAGAAACGCCTCCGAACGCGTCGACATCCAATGCACCGGGCGGCCCGTGAGCTTGGCGCCGATCATGACCGCGATGTAGTCCGGATAGGCGCCGGTCTTGAGCCCGAAGGCGCCGCCGACATCCTCGGTGATGACATGCAGGCGCTCCTTCGGCCAGCTCATGATCCCGAGAATGTTGTCGCGCAACGCGCCGGCGCTTTGCGAGCAGGCCCGCACCGTGTGGCGATCGGCGGCTTTGTCATAGCTTGCCGTGAGGCCGCGCGTCTCCATCGAGGCTACGACGAGGCGCTGGTTGACGATCGCGACACGCGCCACGTGGGGGGCGCCGCGGATGATCTCCTCGACCGCAGCTGCATTGGCGTCGGGATCCGGCGCAGTGCCTGGCCAGTCCACTGCGATATTGCCCGGCGCTTCCGGCCACAGCTGCGGCGCGTCCGGCTTGACCGCGTCGCGTACGTCGATGACGGGCTTGATCTCCTCGTATTCGACGATGACGCGCTCGGCGGCGTCCTGCGCGGCGAGCGCGGTTTCGGCGATCACGATCGCAACCGGCTCGCCCACATGCATGACGCGATCGCGCGCCAGCGCGGGGCGGTTGGGCATGATCAGCTTCTTGCCGCCGCGCCCCGAGAGCGGCGCATGGCGTCCGACATTGCCGACGCCGGCCGCGTCCATATCCGTGGCGGTCAAGACCGCCACCACGCCACGTGAGCCCTTGGCCTCGGTGACATCGATTGACACGATGCGGGCGCAGGCATGCAGCGAGCGCACAAAGGCCGCATGGGCCTGGCCAGGCTCGGGCGTATCGGCGACGAAGCGGCCGGCGCCGCGCACCAGGTAGTCGTCCTCGAGGCGTGGGCCACGGCGGGCACGATTGACGGCAGTCTCTGCATCCATGTCGAATTCCGAGGTTTTTTGGAGGTTTTCGAGGCCAGGGGTTTATAGCCAAAACAGCGCCGGCGGCTAGTGCCCCGCTTCCGAAGTTCGTAAGTCGTCTGCGGCACCCTCTGATACGAACTTCGGAAGCAAAGGGGCATTAGCAACTCAATAATTCTAGTGTCGCTTTCGATTTGAAGTTCCTAACTGAGTTTGCCGCGATCGTTGTAGGAACTTCAAATCGGCGACACTAGACGGTTTGATGTGCATCCGGCTATGCAAGGGCCGGAAATGGTGTGCGACATTTGTGACAAGTAGGGGGCGGAGAGCGGTATGGACCAGGTGGTTAAGGCCGAGCGGGTTTCGGCGCGAGCGATTACCGGCTTTATCGAGGAGGCTCTGGTCAAGACCGGGCTGCCGGCCACCGACGCCGGCAAGGTCGCCGAATTGATGTGCGAGGCCGACCTCACCGGCGCCGATGCGCACGGAATCTTCCGCCTGCCGCAATATGTGAAGCGCTTGCGCGCCGGCGGCATCAACCCGCGCCCGACCATCACGGTCGAGCGCACGGCGGCGGCGACCGCCCTGGTCGATGGCGACAACGGCATGGGCCATCTGGTGATGGCACGCGCGGCCGAGACCGCGATCGAGCTCGCGCGCGCGAGCGGCATCGGCTGGGTTGGCGCCCGGCGCTCGAACCACGCCGGCGCGGCCGGCGTCTATGCGGCGCTGCCGCTGCCGCATGGCATGGTTGGCATCTATGGCGTGGTGGCGAGCGCCAATCACATGCCGGTCTGGGGCGGCGTCGAGTCGCTCCTTGGCACCAATCCGGTCGCGATCGCGATTCCGGCCGGTGAGGAGGCGCCGATCGTGCTCGACATCGCCACCTCTGTTGTCTCCTACGGCACTATCAAGTCGCATCGCCTGCAGAAGAAGCCATTGCCGGAAGGCTGGATGGTCAACACCAAGGACGGCGAGCCGCTCACCGATCCGACGCGAAGCGGCGAGGGCGTGCTGCTGCCGATCGGCGGCTACAAAGGCAGCGGGCTCGCGCTCATCCTTGGGCTGCTGGCTGGCCCGCTCAATGGCGCCGCCTTCGGGCGCGACGTGTTCGACTTCAACTTCAACGACACCGATGCCTGCAACACCGGTCACTTCATCATCGCGCTCGACGTTGCGCGCTTCACGCCGCTCGACACGTTCAAGTCGGAGATGGATCGCCATCTGCGCGACCTGCGCACCTCGCAGCCATTGCCCGGCTTCGATGCCGTGCGCCTGCCTGGGCAGGAGCGCCGCACACGGCGCGCCGATCGGCTCAACAACGGCGTGCCAATGCCGGGCGAACTGGTCAGCGAGCTCGACAAGCTTGCCGGCGAGACGGGCATCACGCCGCTGCGCGGGCGATGACGCGGCATCGTAGCTCGTAGGTTGGGTTACGCGCGATTCGAATGCCCTGGCCAGCCCGCCGCGTCTCGGCCGCGCTAGTTTAACCGACGAGCTTCAACATCACGCGCTCACGAAGGTGGCCCGCTCAGCGGGCCACCTTCTCCAGAAGCAACATTCAGAGCTGTGAAACGCGTGCCTTCTGGGTATCGCAGCTCTACCAGTCTCAATAGCGCCAGTGCCTATGATGGTGGTGGCGCCTTGGATAGAAGGCGTACGAGTTGTACGCGTATGGATAGAAAGCATGGCGACGATGGTGGCGGTAGCGCCAGTACTGCACCTCTTCGATTGGAGCAGCGCCATCGACGGCTGAACGCAGCCCCGCCGCCGTGCCGAGAGTCGTCGCATCGGCGCGACCGGGCATCAGCGCGGCAGCGCCAAGTGCGGCAACGGCGACATTGACGAGAAGAAGTTTTCGCATCGTGTCCTCCTGGTGATCGCCCCACTCGAGGCTTCAGGCGCAGCGCAAACCACGACTGAGTGCCTCACCTGACGAAATGCAGGACACGAGCAGACGTTCCGGGAACATCTGAGATTCGAGAATCAATTTCGTCGCAGCGGCTTCTGATGAACGTCTATTAATCTAACGTTGACGAAACAGCGGAATATTTCAGTTCCAGCTCGTACGTTGGGTTTGCACAGTCAATTCGCTCGATTAGAATCGACAGTGTTGATCTGCGCGTAACGATGGTGACATGAGTGTTAGATTGCGCGCGGAACAGCTGCTTGCCAAAGCAGAGACGCACGGGCCGCGCTAACCGAAACCTACTTCGCCTCGAGCGCGGCGCGCACGCGCGCGGCTGTCTCCGGCGCGGTTCGTGCCACCTGCTCGACCAGCGCGGCGACCTGCTCGCCGGTGAGCGGATCGACGTCGAGCTTGAGCTTCTCCGCGTCGGCGAGGTACTCCTTGTCTTTCATGGTAGCGTCGAATGCGCGCCGCAGCGCGTTGACGCGCTCGGCTGGCACGCTCGGCGGCAGGAAGTAGGGCCTGCCGTATTCCAGCCGCGCGAGCAGGAGCAGGAGCGCCTGCCGCTCGGCATCGGTCTTGGCGAGGTCGAGCGCCAATGGCACGTCGGGGAGCTCGGGATGTTTGCGCAGCGCCCATTGTGCCAGGATCTTGATCTTCTTTTCCGCGATCCAGTGCGGGTTGAGCGAGCGCACCGTGGTCCAGTTGGTGGCGGCGTTGCCCTGGATCTCGCCGCTCTCCATCGCGAGATGGATCTTGGGCGTGCTCTCGTAGCCGTTGATGACCTTGAACTTGAATCCGAAGAGCGCGTTCGCCACCATCGGGAAATCGTATTGCGTGGTGCCGGGCGCCTGCGAGCCGACCACGATCTGCGTGTTGCGGATGTCCGCGAATTTCTCGACTGGCGCGGTGTGCCACAGATAAGTGATCTGCGTCTCGCGGTTGCTGCTGCCAAGCCAGATGAGCTTGACCGGATCAAACCGCACACCCATTGGCTGCAGCTGCGGCGTCGTCGGCAGGCCGTTGAATGGCGCCCCAATCGTCGTGCCATCGAAGGGGCCGTTGTTGTAAACCGCGTTCGCCATGGCGACGCTGCCGGCGCCGGGCTGGTTCTGCACGATCACGGTCGGGTTGCCGGGAATGTGAGTGGAGAGGTGCCGGGCAATGGTGCGCGCGTTGATATCGTAGCCCGAGCCGACGCCGACGCCGACCACGATGCGCACCGTCTTGCCGCGGTAGAAGTCGGCGACATCCTGCTGCGCTAGCGCCGGAGTGGTGAACGCGACGGACAGCGCCAGCAAGGTGATCTTCATTGGCTTTCTCCTGTAGCCTTTGCGCGTTCTATACCATAAGAAGCCCGCTCCCGGAGCAATGCGACGACCGGCCGCTAGTGCCCCGTTTCCGAAGTTCGTGATACGTCTCAGCACACTCTGATACGAACTTCGGAAACAAAGGGCACTAGCAACTCTATGATTCTAGTGCCGCTTTTCGATTTGAAGTTCCTAATAGTATTTGCTGCAGGCGGTGTAGGAACTTCAAATCGGCGGCACTAGCCGCCATGGAAGGTAAACATGCGGACTATCGACATTCACACCCATGTGCTGACCGAGGAGACGATCGGGCTCCTGCAGAAGGAGTCCTCGAAGATCGCCCCGAAGTTGACGCCGATCGATGGGGACTTCTCCGTGCTCGACGTGGTAGGCGTTCCGTACCGGCCGTTTCCGCGCGGCGGCTTCGACATCGACCGGCGCTTTGCCGACATGGCGGCAGCCGAGGTCGAGGTGCAGGTGCTCTCGGCGACGCCGCAGACTTATTACTACGACCAGGAGCCGTCGCTCGCGGCGACCTGTGCGGCTTTGCAGAACGATCAGATCGCCAAGCTTGTGAAAGCCCACCCGGACCGGTTTCTCGGGATTGCCACCTTGCCGATGCAGGCGCCGCAGCGCGCCGCCGAGGAGCTGCGCCGCGCTGTGCGCACGCTTGGCCTGCGGGGCGCCATGATCGGCTCGAACGTGCAGGGCAAGAATCTCGACGATCCTGCGCTCGAGCCGTTGTGGGCGGAGGCGGCCGCGCTCGGTGCCTTCATGATCGTGCATCCGATGAACGTGGCGGGCGCCGATCGCCTGCGCTCCTACTATCTCAACAACCTGATCGGCAATCCGCTCGACACCACCATTGCAGCGGCCTGCCTGGTGTTCGGCGGCGTGCTGGAGCGTCATCCCAATCTGAAAGTGCTGCTGGTGCACGGCGGTGGCTTCGTGCCCTACCAGGCGGGGCGCTGGGTGCATGGCTGGCAGGTGCGGGGCGAGCCGAAGGTCAACGTCAAGCAATCGCCGCAGCCGTGGATCGATCGCTTCTATTACGACACCATTCTGCATGCGCAGCCGCAGCTCGAGTTTCTGGTGTCGTCGGTCGGGTCTTCTCGTGTGCTGCTCGGCAGCGACTATCCGTACGACATGGGCACCGGCGAATGCGTGCGCCAGGTCAAGGCGCTGTCGATTGCCGAGGCGGACAAGGCGAAGCTCCTGTGCGACAACGCGCGCGCGCTGCTCGGCGTGTCATGATCCGGGCTTGACCGCGTCAGCCTTGATCGGGTCGGCGCGGTGGCACAGGCAGTCCGGTCGCAAACGAAACACGCGTTGCGCGGTGGCGCCGAGAATCTTGGCCCGTTCGCCGTCCGAGAAGTGCGCGGCATGCACCACTTTCGTGGGTTCGGGGTCGCCGATCGGGAACGGCGCGTCGGAGCCGAGCATGACACGATCGGCGCTCGCTTTCTTTGCCAGGTACTCCAGCGAGTCGGCGTCGAACACGCACGAATCGAAATACATCGCCTCGAAGCCCTTGCGCGGATCGGCGTACTTGCCCTGCGCGATCTGGTGATTGCGTGCGAGACGCCCGAGCGCGAACGGTAGGGCCGCGCCGCCGTGCGAGAGAATGAACTTCAAGCCGGAAAATTTCAGGAGATGGCCGGAGAACAGCAGCCGCGAGACTGCGATCGAGGTATCGGCGACGCGTCCGATGGCGTTGACGAGGTCATAGTCATTGAGGCGCGGCTCGCCGCAGATGAACATCGGGTGCAGGTAGACCGCGGCTTCGAGCTTTGACGCGGTGGCCCAGAACGGCTCGAGCGACGGATCGTCGAGGTTGCCGCCGGTGCCCTTGGGCAACGTGCCGATCATCACGCCGCCGAAGCCCTCGGCCATCGCTTCGGTGAGCACCTCAGCGGCCATCGCGCCATCCTGCAGCGGCACGGTGGCGAGCGGTGTGAAGCGCGGCTCGTCGCGCAGCGCGTCCCACATGCAGCTGTTGATGAAGCGGCTCCAGGCCAGACCTTCCTGGGCGGGAAGCTCATAGCCGAAAATGTCGAGCCAGCCGCCGACGAGCTGGTGATCGATGCCGTTCTTGTCCATCCAGCCGCGGCGCTCGGCCAGATCGGACAGTTTCGGGGACACCGGCCGTGTCGGCTCGGTGCCCGGAAACTGCATGCGCACGCCCCTGTCGTCGCGCATGAGCTTGACGCCGGGGAACTGCGCGGCGTGCGCGTCGAAGCGCTCGAAGAGACATTTCGGAACGAAATGCGCGTGGACATCGATGATGAGCTGCGTCACGGGATACTCGCTTGCGTATGGGGCTACTCTTTATCCAAGTAGAAAGGCACCGGCAAATCGGAGCTTCTCACAGCTTCATCGTGTCACGCGTACCGAACACGATACCGTCCGCGCGGACCTTCGTTGGGAGCGCGGTACTCTAGCGCAGGCTATCGGAACGTTTTACTGCCGCGCACAACGAAAACCCAACGCTCGCCACATTTCGATGTCTGATCGAGAGCTGAGCCTTGCGGCTCGGCGGTGTCTTCCGTCGACCGCTCCATTGGGTCGGTTGAGGACCTTTACAGTGCCAGGGCCGGCTCCTAGGGCGGGTGCTGTGCGGGATGCTGCCGCGCTCCGGAGATCTTCATAGGGATCTCAAGCAGAGATCTCGGGATCATTGTTTTGGTCATGGGACATTGGGCTCATGACGATCGATCCAGGCTAACGCAAACTTTGATGATCGGACAGGACAGGGAGGGTGCAACGATGATTCCAGCAAGCGAGAGCCACTCCGCCAAGAACACCGCCAAGACACCTGGAATTTGGATGCAGGCCATCGCCTGCAAAGTGGCCATCGCATGCAAAGTGGTGGCAAGCGTTGCGCTGGTGCTGCTCGGCACCAGCGCCGTGACTGCTCCGGCGCTTGCACAGACCGCACGCAGCGTGCTTGTCGTGCTCGACGCTTCCGGCAGCATGAACGCGCGCCTGCCGGAGGGGCAGACGCGGCTCGAGGCAGCAAAGGCGGCCGTAGGCGATCTTGTTGGCTCGCTTGCCCCCGACACCCGTCTCGCTCTGAGAGTCTATGGTCACCAGTCGGCGACCGATCAGAAGAACTGTCAGGACAGCGAGCTGGTCGCTGGCTTCGCCCCGGTGAGCGAGGGCAAGGCGGCGCTCCTTGACAAGGCAGCCGGCCTCAAGGCGCGCGGCTATACGCCGATCACGCTCTCGCTGCAGCTTGCCGCGCAGGACATTGCCAAGGAACCAAGCGCCGAGCGCACGGTGGTGCTGGTGAGCGATGGGCGCGAGACCTGCCGCGCCGACCCGTGCGTCGCCGCCAAGGCGCTGGCGGCTGCGGACGTCAAGCTTGTCGTCCACACCGTCGGGCTTGGTGTTGACGCAGCGGCCCGCAGCCAGCTGCAGTGCATCGCCAGCGTCGTGCGCGGCTCCTATTTTGATGCGGGGAGCCGAGCCGAGCTTGCGGCGATGCTCGGCAAGGCCGCGGTGGCGCCGAAGAGGGCCGAGATAAAGGTCGCTGCGCCCAAGGTGGCACCGACAGGAATTTTGTTGGCCCCGCGGATGAAGGACATCGCACAGATCCATGAAGCGGAGTCCGGAAAGTTGACGGACAAAGTCATTGGCGGGCCGTTTCGCGAGCAAAGGCTGC
>Ga0209488_10004746_pt1 | contig 10538 bp, 14 predicted proteins | sample Rivendell_Oct201_8_FD_188349 | JGI IMG/M metagenome (GOLD analysis project Ga0209488, IMG submission 188349) | Vadose zone soil microbial communities from the Eel River Critical Zone Observatory, Northern California, USA -... | ecosystem: Environmental > Terrestrial > Soil > Vadose zone >... | reverse complement strand
CCCCCGCAGAACATTGAAGAGACACAAAAGTCCCTTATGGTTCTTTTGAAATACAAGGTACTGAAACAATACACGAGACAGTTGACTTTGGTACTGGGCGCTGCTATTTCTTCCCTTTTTTCCCCTTCCCTTTCGTTGGCGTGGCGGTGCTCGCTGAAGGTGCGACGGCCGTGCTTGAACCAGTTACCTTGGCTTGCGCATTGGCGGGGGCTACGGGGTCAGTTTTGCCGGTTCCTTGATTATTTCCACGGTGAAAAAAGTTCATGAGAACACTACCAAGAGCACCGGTCAAGATGTATAGTGCCCATCGCGGAATGACACGGAGTGCGTTGTAAGCCTTGGTCATGATGATGGCTTGCCATTCCATGAACAATTCCCTGAAATAATTTCATGTCACCAATCCCATGCGCACCAGTCCAGAGGGAGCGTACCTGTTGCCACCAGGAGCGAAGGCGGTTTGCCATGGGGGTGTGTGTTGCCACATTCCAGACTTGAGAAATTCGCGCAACGATTCAGCTCTCAATCGGATTTGGGTGGCGCGCCAAAACCGAAGTGTTTTCCCTCTGTCGGACACGGCGACCAGTACAGGTGGGCTATGTCAAATTTGATTTTAATAGAGGGAGCAAAGGAACGACAGGGCAACACACCGCCAGACGGCCCATTTACTGGTGATATATGTGACACTCATATAGTCGATGCGACCCCAGCGAACATGGGGAAGGTCGTTTTCAACCAGTGTTGTGTTGTACGCAACGTCGAACTGCTTGTCCGCGTACATCGATACGCTAGAGGATCGACCGGATGCGGCCGTGCTGGGGAAAGGTAGCAGGTCAATCAACAGCCCTCGCCTGAATGTAAGATATGATATCCCACATGATAAGAAACCACACGCGGTCTTCCTCCTCTTCGCTCGTGAGCACTTCGTTTACGATGAGGTCGTTGTAGTTCTCATCGGTGACCAGGGGGACTCGTTTGTCCCATAGTTCAAAATTGGCTTCGGCAGCCTCCAAGCGTTCCGTGATATTAATTCCCAACCGATCAAAAAGCTGGGAAAAGGGGCCGTTCGAGAAGAAGTAGGAGAGACTGAAAGGAGACTCGCCACTACGTGGCGGAGGTGAAGGGGTCGTCTCGGGCTCGTAAGACGGGGCTGACGGGGCTTCGGTAGGGACGGCTTGACCTGGGGTCCAGCCAGCGGAGAAGTATTCCGCGCAGGCAGGGGCAGCGAATGCGAGAGCGGCGAGGGCAAGCAGTCTCATGATGGTGGGTGGCCGAGAATGCCAGCGAATTCGTTTTGCGTCCGCGGCGTCCTTGAACCGGGTGCAGATATTACCAGACTACCTGACGCTTCAGTAATCGTACAGGGTTCGTTTAGTCGTCGCTTCGGTTTCCGGGTGACCGGTGTTGTTGTGATGATCAAAAGGCGACGGCGCAGTGATGTCGCGTCGTTATCCAGTGTAGTCTCTACCGTCAATGCAACATTCCCTACACCTCTAACCAATTAACATTATGTTCTCACTAAACTGGTGGATGATACTCTGCATTGTCCCTTACCTTCTTATCCTTCCATTTGCATCGACTGCTCCTACAGACGGTACGGGTTTTTGTACTCAGTACTCAGAACTGCGGGGTCTGACGCTCTTCCCCCATAATTCCAGTCCCCTCAGCAGCTTCGTTCTATGTGCCTACTTTACCTGACCTTCACCAAGACCCACTTCACCCACTTCACATCTATGCTGGTCATTTAAACGCGGATCCCGGTGCAGCAAAATTGCCAAATACCACAGTCACGTCACATCTCTACTTCGTATTAATCAAAGCCCGTCGGACTGCAGACAAGGAACGGATAGTCTTTTGGTTTAATGTGAGCGTCACATGTATGTTTTGTGCTATCAGTCTTGACGCGTCTTGCGCAGGGGGGTCCCGGATGTTCATCCTTTGACGGGCTTATGATGGAGGTTGGGCCCTGGCGTGTGGATGGAAAAGGCGGTTTCAAAGTAGTAGAGGGTGGTTGGGAAGAATACAACACGATGGTTTACGGTGCGTACTAACTTTATGGTATCTCAGTTCGTTGGATCATAGTCATTGTGTGCAGTTGATCAACCTGCTGGGACCGGCTTCTCATACACGAGTACAGACCGTTATGCGCACGGTTTAGCCGAGGTTTTTGTCATTTTACATATCTTCCTGGCTCTTTCTGACACATTGGCCAGGCCACCGAACAGTTCCTAGAGTTTCTGCGTAATTTTTATTCCGTCTTTCCGGAATATAGAACAATGGATGTAGGTTCACTCAACTTGATCGCTCTCCCTTGCATCAGTGCTTACCTCACTGACCAGACTTACATAGCAGGCGAGAGTTTTGCCGGGCAGTACATCCCTTATTTCTGTGAGCCCGCATTTTCAGGATATATAGAGGGTATCCTGACTTTGTTTAGCTGAGGGGGTCTTGAATTCAAGCCTTGGTGTACCACTCCGTGGATCTGCCATCGGGAATGGCTGGATTGACGTAAGGCGACAATACCCGTCGTATCTAGACTATGCCGTGAAGCATGGTTTAGTTGAACTGGGTACAGCGGTAAGGTTGCAAGCATCGGGTGAATTGGCTAGGGCTTACTATCTTTTTCTTTCAGCAATATGAAAGAGGGAAAAAAGCGACTGATGATTGTATTGCTCGTTTGAATGAGATGGAGGGAGAACCTATCCATCTTGACTTCTGCGAGTCAGTTATGCAGACGGTCGTAAATGAGCCGGGTGGTGCTGAGTGCGTCACTACGCAATTCGTTTGTTGCTCTGTACTCACAGCTTTTCGTAGCGAGAAGGCCGGCCTATGCCTCAATATTTACGACGTCCGTCTGAAAGATGAAATACCAGCGTGTGGTATGAATTGGCCCACCGATCTTAAGAATATTACGTCGTACCTCCGAGTACGCTTGTCATTGCTGCACCAGGTTCACAACCACTCACTTGCACAAACAGCGGCCTGATGTTGTGAATGCTCTGCATGCACAGTCGAAGTCAGAAGCTTGGGTTGAATGCCAGTCGCGCATCCACGGCGAAATAAAACAAAAATCTGCCCCGTCTTCAGTCACGGTACTGCCGCGTGTGTTAGAGAAGATTCCCGTCTTGCTTTTCGCAGGAGACCAAGACCTGATCTGTAATTACGTGGGGCAAGAAAGCCTTATCAAGTCTTTGACTTGGAACGGAGGCACGGGGCTCGGAGTATGCTCAGGTTTTTGTTTTCTTTGATACTAAACTTGATTGCTATTGGCAGGAAGTCGAAACTCAAACCTGGACAGTTGGCGACACACCCGCTGGGACGTGGGTTAGCTCGCGAAATCTGACATATGTAAAGGTAGTGTTGGTCATGGTCTTGTTGACTGAGCCTAAACTAAATGGTTGATTTCCCCGCAGATCTTTAACGCGTCGCATATGGCCGGGTACGACCGATTACACGCCACTCACGACATGATACTGCGGTTCATGGGCATGAACTTTTCTGCCATTGCCGATGGGACAGCGCGTATTCCGAGCAGCGTCGGGAGTGATGTCAAACCTGCCTTCGACGAGAACAAGCCTGCCTCAGCCGTACCTTCTTCGCCTTCTACCACAAAGACACCGGAACAGGACAAGGCGATGTGGGAAGGTATGATCAGCGTCTGAAATTTGGAGCCGGTCTCACAGCTATGCAGCATATTACAATGCTGGATCCGCCGCAGTCGTGCTTGTACTAATTCTCGCCGTCCTCGGTACAGTTCTCTGGTGCCGCTTCCGGAGACGGCGGTTACATGGATTACCCATACCAAAGAATGAGGAAGAACACATACCATTGACCCAAAGTCTACCCGCGGACGACGACGGGGATTCGTCAGATAACGAGAACGGAACCCGCATGCGAAAAGGAAAGGAACGCGCGCGGGAGTCCAGTCCCGCACCCATTTTCGATGTTGGTGATTTGGATGAGGACAGTGGCGAACGCACCCATTAGGAGTAGAATACCCATTAGTTCTAATATTATCCGCCAAAATTGGGGTGCCACAACTCTATTCTTGGTGATAAAAGTATTGGTATCATGGAGATGGGAGACAACAAATGTTCGCGTTATGGTTTCACTAAACCGTCAAGGCCACATAGTGACGAAAATACGGCAAGTCTAGGAATATAACGCTGCACAGCTGCTCAGTGTCAAGCCCTCTGCCCCGTGTCACGAATCAACACCTTGCAGCGGATTCAGCGGCACAGGACAATGTTGAGAACGAGCTGGAAGCGGCGGCGCTCTCTCTCGTGAGCACCCCGAAGGGCACCTCGCTTCGTCGACCTGAATTGAGCGTCACCAGAAGAATTAACCTCTGCGCCGGAGCTGACGTTTCGGAGGGTCGAGCGAACACTTGAGAGAAGAGGACGAAATTTACTTTGGGTCGCTTATATCCACGCCTGTCGGGGATTGAAATATTAACGCCGACGCCACCAGCGCGTTGCGTCTCGAGAACCAAAGGGAGCGCGTGTGTATACTGTTTCAAAAATGTCATACTATGCACCTAGACAGTCTCGATTATCTGTTCGACAAAGAGTACGAGATTCGATCTTCCCAGGCGGTTCGGAATGGCATCATACGGATCCCCAATCATCTTTTAGCCCCGACCTCCTCGAGAGCGTCCTCGCCATGGAAGATTGCTGCGAGGAGGTAAGGGGAGCTCTATCACTTAAGCCCTTTATAGGACCTTATTTATCCCCCCCCCCCCTAGGCATATGAGGCACAGCAGATTTTAAGGAACGGCACCTTTGACCTTCCGCGCTCGACGAGGGTTTTGGACAATCAACGAGTAAGGGACCCCGCATGCAGAGTCAGTATCTTGCTCAGGGTCTGTCCCCCAGGTGTTTTTGCTTGTGGACGAGGGCACGGTGGAAAAGTACAAGGCCGACCTGAGCGACGAGATCGAACCCCAAATTACAGAGCTGATATCCCGCGCTGAGAAAGGAATGAAGTCACTACAAAAGAAACGTCAAACGTTGCAAACAAAGGTGCCGCACATCCTTCATGTTGCCGTAGTGCATAGTGATTGAAACGTTTCACAGGTTGAAACAGCTCATTCGAGGCCACCTTCACACTCAGCGCAGGGTGGGCCGAATCGTCGTTTGCAATTGCTCGTAAAGCAGCGCGAGCGACTCGAGGAGCAGTTGTGGGAATTGGAGTCCGAAATCTTGACGATGGTAGGTTGCAGGTTATCAACGAGACTGTTTCATCTACTTAATATCACGAAGGAAGCAGCTCAGAAACGGCGGTAGATCCGATGGATGACATTTTCTCCACACGACTTTACGATATCCGTGATCATGATAGGACCCACATAATGGCCATTTTATGTCGTGAGAACCCCAGCCTTGTCAGTTTAACTGCCTCCTGCCCCTATGGCTTCTTCATGGAAAGCCCTAATCCGAGCGCTCAATTTTACGGTTTGAAACCTCCGATCTATATTACCAACTGTTCTATCTGGTATAAGCCCACACCCATAGAAGCCTGCTCATGCGCAAGCTTCCTACGTCGTCTCCAATCCTCCAGCTGTACAGGCGGTCGCTGTTTCTCAGAAACCACCTTTTCTTGCGCTTTTGCGAAAAGCCCTAATGGCCCGTGAAGCAACTGAAGCCCGTCCATGACCGTGAGTTCTGATTGGAGATGAGAAGCAAGGCGCCGGAGAAGCTGGTGGGATTGCGTGTTTTGGAGTAGCGTCACGAATGTCGCATCGAGAATCGCTCGCAGAAATGCCAAGATCTTTTAGTTGCTATCAGTACAGGTATTTAATAATAGTTCCAGACAGACCTTATCGAGAGGAGGAATTTCTCCTTGCTCAGAGCAGGGCGGTGTGAGGTCCACCGCCGAGGGCCCATTCCCAGCTACGTTAGTGTCGAGAATGAGGGTAGTGCCATTTGAGGATAGCTTCGCCAGCCAGCCATCAAGTATTAGAAGGGTTGGAAGGATCACTTCGGCATGATTCAATTGTGCCCTTATTGCTATGCGGAGAGCTGCGTCTGACGTAGGATAAGACACACAAGCTGCCAATATTGGCGATAGCGCAGGGTTGTCAGAACTCGTTGCATCGACTTGCACGTCATGTGTATCTGGAGGTGGGCTGTCCTTCTGAACGGAGCGAAGCAATTTGACTACCTCGGCTTCTGGTAAGTCGGGAACGTTCCTAAATGCTAGTTCGATTGCGCGCTGGGATAGGATCGGAGGCTGAGTACTGTGTATGGACGGACGGACGATTCATTACTCACCCAGTCCCTGCGTTCCACAAGCAGCCCAAGGAGACTTTGTGATAGCATACTCGAAGATACAACACGGCTCTCTAGGAGATGATGGATAGTCTTTACGGGGTACAGGGCCGAGGCCGACTTCGGAGGAGATTGCAGAACGACATCTAAAATTTCACGGACAAATTCATGACCGAATAAAACGTTATCCTGCTCGGCAGGTTGTCTAGCGACAGCCGCCGCCGAACCCGAACGGCTCTCGAGCCACTCAAAGAATGCGGAGTCTGCAGCCTCAGGACGGTTTTGTTGAATTGCTGTCTTTAGTTTGTCGAGGAGATCACGACGATCAGGGTCGTGTGGTCCACTCACAGCAGGGCTATTGGGCAGTGCCTCGGGCTTGGCAAGCCACTTAGCACTACTTGACGCACGGCCCATGGCGTTCGCAATCGTCGAAGTTCCGGGAACAGTCACCGGGATGACGAGGATGGTTGAAAATGCTTTGAAAGCCTTGTCCAGCGGGCCCGAAGAGATTGATAACAAGGCTAGAGTGTCTATTGCAGGTATTAGCTCCAAGTACATACGGCCTTTAGGAGTTGATAGCTTCGCCGGGATGGGCAAACGATGTGACGCAAGGACGACTGAAAAACGGAGATCCCAGAGCAGCAGTATAAGGTCCTGTGATTGCACTATGCCACCACAGAGAAGGACAAGTGAGGAACCCAGAGAGAGCAACGACACGGATTTCGAATCGTGATGATGTGCAACGGCCCCGGAGTTGTTTTCGATGAACGATAAACCAGCAAGTTTCAAGGATGAGATTGGTAGCAGTGAAAACCCGGGAGGTGTCACTGCTAACTGGAATGATCTCCACTGACCGTCACTCTCTGGGCGGCACCAAATTGATTACTTCGTAGAAACAAATGAGGCGTAAACTCACGAAGGCAGCTGATATAACCGGAGGCACTACACGATGTTTGTATAACTGTCTAAAAAAGTACGTCAGATAATTCCCGTGGCAGTATATTGTTACTCACCTCGCCAACGGCAGTCGATTCGTCCAGAACTGTCACAACCTCGTCTTGATAGATAGATAGCACGCAGACTCGTATTACACTGGCCGAAGAAAAGAGTAGGACAAGAGTGGCCAATGGTGCCACCGGGTGTGCGTGAAGAAATGTTGCAGAAGTTTTCAGGAAAAGATATGACGCCAGCAGAGGCGAATTGGTGCTTGACTTCCATTCTCCTTTCTGAGTGGCGAGGTCAACATCAAACACAATTACATCGCCGCCTGGTGAAAGTAAGACGACGCAATCAGGGTGGTCGTCAGACGCAAAGATTCGTGATACTCTTTGGGATACCTTGAAATTGAGTCAGATCAAAGGATTCTCAAACGAAAGTGACTAACGACGCACTGTGATAGAGGACTTCTTTCCCTGATCTCCCCTATTACTCTCAGACGTCTGCTTGTCATCCCACATCCAAACGGTTCGGCCTACGTCTTGATTTCTCACCCCGGGGGATTGATCAATCGCAGCATATATCCTTCGCGACCTCGCGCCATTCTCCTCTATCATGCAGGAGACAGAGGGACCAGCAAATGTCGTTGATGGACCGAGTGTATAAGAACCAACGACATGTAGGTCTGATACCTGAGAGATTTGGTCGTTCAAATTCACATATGTGTATACTGGGAAATGAAGACCTTACATCAAGAACATGCACACCATCCCCATGTACAGTAACCGTAGCAATACCTTCCTTCACCTTCGAACCACTCGACCGTTCATGGGTCACGTATATACCTTGGTGTGGAGCCACGGGTGAACCTCGAAGATGGTTGTCATAGTGGGAAAGTGAGAACGGTTCACCGATAGCTGCGACCATCCGGTCAAGTAATGTCACCAGGTCGAGCAAGTAAAATAAAATAAATAAAATTGTAAATACGGGATGTTAGTCACGTGCTTAAGAGAGTGCAAGGATCCGTTGCACCCCCAGCCCCAGCACTTCAGTTGCTACTACTGAATTTGGGATGAGGGTTGCGAACTTTTGATCTTGTTATCTCTCTGTTGTGTCCGAACTCGCAAAGATAATGTAATCGCTTATCCCCCTGGATGTTGCACTGGTGACATTGTGTGGGAACTATTATCATATCGCTTTGCGCCGCCATACAATATGCAACTTCTCCAGCAACCCCAATCCCGCATCCCCGACGTCAGGTTTCGGTCATCCCCACCTACTTGTCTGTCTGTCTCGCCTAAGTTGATGTCTTCCGTCCTTGGAGGCCATGCCCAGGGTCAGTCTTCCCAGTTTGACAAGAAATCATATCTCAGATACATGGACAACAATGGTCGGGCATACCGGTACCGGGCTATGCAAATAATCAGTCTTTGTCGGACGTTTTCCGAGGCGTCAGAGCAAGATTTCGATTCCGATCAAGATACTGAACTGAGGAGGTAACTACATCGTCTTACGCTTATCATGCCTCCGAGTCTCTCTAATGGTTTTAAAGGGTACTACAAGTATGTGATGATGCGCTCTTCTGGGCTGCCGCATCGCGCAAGGCAGCCATCGCCGAAGCCAATCATCACCTCGACTTGGCGATTCGAGAATTGCGTGACTATGAATCGAGATACTACCCTCGGTGACTAAACATCATCGGCGATTTTCAAAGGTCAAGTCGCTGATATTTTACTGTATATAGTAACAGCATGGTTGACACAGGGATGGAGAACGCGAAGCAGGAAGATACAAAGAAGAGATTATGGAAAGTAAGGCTTGCCCACCTGCCTTGGCTTCACCGCTTCACGCTGACAAACGCATCACTCTCGAATCCAGCGGACTAAGGATGAACCATCAATAGTCGTCGATTTCCTTCTTTTGAGGAACCCTACTGATCCACAGCCCATCATTGTGAAACGTGGGTGTCTAATACTGATGTCGCTTCTGATATCTGATTTCTGTTCCAGAGGTGCTGAGTAACGGTTCAAAGGTGGAAGAAGTTCTCTGGAACTTCAGCCGCCAAGAGCAAAATCGTCTTTCACTTACCCAGAACCCTCATTTCTACCAAAATCTCCCACCATCGCCGTATTCATACGGGGAAGAATTCATAGCAGACCCAATCGAGCTTGTTCGGGATATGCTTAAGGTCCAAGTTCTCACCAACGGCCCAGGCCGGGTATTTCTCACTTGTGATCAGAACCCGCAAGTGTTTTACAACGTCTGGGCTCCCAAAAAAGCTCTTATTTTCAAAGGTTTGCGCCTCGCTTTTCTTTTTCTTGACCTTTCCGACACCTTGCCAGATGTCTATGGGAAACTCATGGGCGAACGTATTATTGGCGCATCTATTCAAGGAACGACCTTCTGGTACCACATTGGGCGTCCATTGTTTCCATCCACAGCAGGTGTGGAAACGCAGGACTGGAAGGCACCGATTCGCGAATTATTAAATTCACCAGATATCAATATACGAATTACCAGCATCCCTGTAATTGTATAGGTTCTACAGCCAGACCACAAACCACCGTGAAATCTTTATAATACAGATTGTTGGTTAGTGAGGTGTCAGAATTGTAACATTACAATAACAGTAGCAACAATCTTCCTTCCAACTCGCATTCCCTTCGTATCAACGGTCTTGTCGTTTGCTAGACATAGTCAGTAACAATGAGAGTTCGTCATGGCCTTGTTCTGATGCCAATTGGGCAGGTAACTTGCCCTTCTCGTTCTGTATGTCCCGTGCTGCTTGACGGCCGAGTAGGACCTCCACAACATGGCGGTGTCCATAATATGCTGCCAGGTGTAACGCAGTCTCGTGGCTCGCCATCTTTGCATCCACGAGTGCATCGTATTTGAGCAATAGCTCCACAACCTCCGCATGTCCCTGTTGCGATGCCATGTGCAATGGGGTCCATTGCATCTTGTCCCGGACATCTACGTCCGCGCCAGACTCGAGGAGTACCTGTACGACCATGAGCTTCCCAGTTTTCGACGCAAGGGACAATGAGGTCCAGTGATATTCATTCAGTGCGTTGGCATCTGCTCCGTGATTGAGTAATAACCGTACGATGTCTGGGTGTCCGTTTTCTGACGCTCCATGTAGCGGTGTCCTCTTCAACCAATCCTGGTGATTCACATCCACATCTTCGTAATCCTCTAATAGCAGCCGCGTGGCTTCTAACCCTCCATTTCTGGAAGCCAGGGACAGTGGAGTTTCTTGATCACTGTCCTCTGCATTCCGATCTGCACCGAGGTCGATCAGTAAGCGCATGGTCTCGAACTCCCCGTGCTGAGATG
>Ga0209488_10004745_pt1 | contig 10538 bp, 9 predicted proteins | sample Rivendell_Oct201_8_FD_188349 | JGI IMG/M metagenome (GOLD analysis project Ga0209488, IMG submission 188349) | Vadose zone soil microbial communities from the Eel River Critical Zone Observatory, Northern California, USA -... | ecosystem: Environmental > Terrestrial > Soil > Vadose zone >... | reverse complement strand
GCAGCTTCATGCGGAAGACGTTGGGCTTTTGCCGCTCGATATCGGTGTGGCCCATATAGACGATGCATTGCAGGTCGAAGAGGGCGCAGGCCGTCGCGGTCGCGACGCCGTGCTGGCCGGCGCCGGTCTCGGCGATGATGCGGCGCTTGCCCATGCGGCGGGCCAACAGGATCTGCCCGAGCACGTTGTTGATCTTGTGCGCGCCGGTGTGGTTGAGCTCGTCGCGCTTGAAGTAGATCTTGGCCCCGCCGAAATGGCGGGTCAGCCGCTCGGCGAAGTACAAGGGGCTCGGCCGCCCGACGTAATGATCGAGGTAGTAGGCCAGCTCGGCGTGGAAATTCGGGTCGTCCTTGGCCGCGTTGTAGGCCGCCTCGACAGCCAGGATCAGCGGCATCAAGGTTTCGGCGACATAGCGCCCGCCATAGAGGCCGAAATGGCCGCGCGGGTCAGGGCCGCTACGATAGGTATTGGGTGTCTGCATCATCTGCCTCGCATCGCGGGAAGATGCACCACAGAGACACAGAGGTCACAGAGGATTTTTTTCCGTTTCGCACCGCTGTGGCGCGGTGCGAACAAGTCTTCTCCTCTCTGTGTCTCTGTGGTGATTTAAAGGAACCGCGCCACTTTGAGGAATTCGCGGATTTTCGCTGGATCCTTGTCGCCGGGGCGGTGCTCGACCCCGGAAGAGACATCGACCGCGCCGGCCCCGGAGATCCGCACGGCCTCGGGCAACAGCGCGGCGTTGAGCCCGCCCGACAGCATCCAAGGCAGCTTCCATTCGCGGCCGGCGATCAGCTGCCAATCGAAGGCGAGACCGTTGCCGCCCGGGAGCGCATCGGCGCGGCGGGGCGGCTTGGCGTCGAACAGCAGCATGTCGGCCACCTCTTCATAGCGCGAGGCGGCGGCGACATCCTCCGGGCCGGCAATCGCGGCTGCCTTCATGACCGGCAGACGAAAATGCACTTTTGCCTCAGCGACACGTTCCGGGGTCTCGTGTCCGTGGAACTGCAGCAGATCGAGCGGCGCGCGATCGAGCACGGCGGCGATCGTCGCGTCGTCGGCGTCGACAAACAGGCCGACGCGCCGCACCCCGCCGGGTAATGCGGCGCAGAGTTGTGCGGCGCGCGTGGCATTCACCGCGCGCGGGCTCGGCGGGTAGAACACGAAGCCGACATAGGCGGCGCCGCCCGCGGCGGCGGCTTCGATAGCCTCCTCGCTGGAGATTCCGCATATTTTCGCGGCAACGCTCATCGGCTCGATATGGGGGCGGCCGGCGGAAATTCGCCCCCACCCCAGCGTTTCAGAACGGGATTTTCAGGAGGCGGTGCGCGCGGCAATCCCGGTCGAGGGCGGTGTCGTCGGCAGTGCGAGCGGGGCGGGCGGTGCAAGCTGAGCTTGTGTCGCGAGCAGCTCGGCTTCGAGCGAGGCGATGCGGCGGGCGCGCCGGCGCGCCTCGCGGCGCCAACGTCCGGCCGCGAGCCAGGCCGCGAATTCGCCGAGCAGAAAACCGACGAGCAACGCCACGAGGACCGCGGCGTAGAGCGGCGCCTCGACGAGGTAGGGCGCTGGCCAAAAGCCGAGCGCGACGGTCTCGCCGTTCGAGATCGCGAACAGCGCCAGCGCACCGGCGACGATCAGCACAGAGAGCCAGAACAGCAGCCTCACCGAGGACCCCATTTAGGGAAATTGCTGCGCTTTACTCGCAATGACACTTAAGCGGCTGTCATTCCGGGATCGACCGCAGGGCGAGGCCCGGAATCCATGAACACGGGCCTCTGGAAAATGGATTCCGGTCTCGCGGCTGCGCCGCGCCCCGGAATGACGGTGCAGGGTGGCGAGTGCCGGCAGCTGGATCAGTGCGCGCGGGCGTGGTTCAGCCGGTCGCGCAGCAGCTTGCCGGTCTTGAAGAACGGCACGTGCTTTTCGGCGACCTCGACACTGTCGCCGGTGCGCGGGTTGCGGCCGACCCGCGCGTCGCGGCGCTTGACCGAGAAGGCGCCAAAGCCGCGCAATTCGACGCGGTCGCCGCGTGCCAGGGCCGCGGCGATCTCATCGAAGATCGCCGTGACGATGACCTCGACATCGCGCTGATAGAGGTGCGGGTTTGCCTCGGAAAGCCGCTGGACGAGCTCCGATTTTGTCATGTTCGCCGCACTCGCTCGCAAATGTACCGGACGGTACGGTGCCAAACCCATCCGCGAGCGTCAAGGCGACGCCAACTCTTCACACAAACGCTGGAAGAGTCGGCGTCTTCCACGGGACTATTCCTTGTCGTCGGTCTTCTCGTCGGTCTCGCCCTGACGGCGACGGATCGCGGCGCCGAGGATGTCGCCGAGGCTGGCGCCGGATTCGGCGGAGCCGAATTCCTGCATTGCCCGCTTCTCCTCATCCACTTCGCGCGCCTTGATCGACAAGGAAACGCGCCGGGTGGCGCGGTCGACCGTGGTGATCTTGGCATCGACCCGCTCGCCGACCGCGAAGCGGTCGGGGCGCTGCTCGCTGCGGTCGCGCGACAATTCGGATTTGCGGATAAATCCGGGCATGCCGTCGGGCAGCGCCACCTCGATGCCGCTTTCCTGGATCGAGCTGATCGTCGCGGTCACGACATCGCCTTTCTTGACGCTGGCGACACCGGCTTCGAACGGATCCGCCTCGAGCTGCTTGATGCCAAGCGAGATGCGCTCCTTCTCGACATCCACGTCGAGTACCTTGACCTTGACGAGCTGGCCCTTGCGGTAGTCGTGCACCGCCTCTTCGCCCGACCGGCTCCAGTCGATGTCGGACAAGTGCACCATGCCGTCGATATCGCCGGGCAGCCCGATGAAGAGGCCGAACTCGGTGATGTTGCGCACCTCGCCCTCGACCGTGTTGCCGACCGGGTGTTCCTCAATAAAGGCGTCCCACGGGTTCGGCATCACCTGCTTCAGGCCAAGGCTGATGCGGCGCTTCTGCGGGTCGACATCGAGCACCATCACCTCGACCTCTTGGCTGGTCGAGACGATCTTGCCGGGATGCACGTTCTTTTTTGTCCAGCTCATCTCGGAGACGTGGACAAGACCCTCGACCCCGGGCTCCAGCTCGACGAAGGCGCCGTAATCGGTGATGTTCGTGACGCGGCCCTTGAACTTGGCGCCGGACGGGTATTTGAGCTCGACGCCTTCCCATGGATCGGCTTCGAGCTGCTTCATGCCGAGCGAGATGCGCTGTGTCTCGGGGTTGAAGCGGATGACCTGCACCTTGACGCTCTGGCCGATATGCAAGGCTTCCGAGGGATGGTTGATGCGCCGCCAGGCGATGTCGGTGACGTGCAACAGCCCGTCGACGCCGCCCAGATCGACAAAGGCGCCGTAGTCGGTAATGTTTTTGACGACGCCCGTGAGGATCTGGCCTTCCTTGAGGCTCGCCACGAGCTCGGAACGCTGCTCGGCGCGGCTCTCTTCGAGGACAGCGCGGCGCGACACGACGATGTTGCCGCGCGAGCGGTCCATCTTGAGGATCTGGAAGGGCTGATCGGAGCCGAGCAGCGGGCCGATATCGCGCACCGGCCGGATGTCGACCTGGCTGCCCGGCAGAAACGCGACAGCGCCGTCGAGATCGACCGTGAAGCCGCCCTTGACCCGGCCGAAGATGCGGCCGGTCACCCGCTCATTCGCCTGGAAGCTTTTTTCGAGCTGCGTCCACGCCTCCTCGCGACGCGCCTTCTCGCGCGACAGCGAGGCTTCGCCATTCTTGTCTTCCATGCGCTCGAGGAAGACTTCGACGATATCGCCGACATGGATCTCGGGCTCTTGCCCGCCCGCCGCGAACTCCTTCAGCGGCACGCGGCCTTCCGATTTGAGGCCGACATCGATCAGCGCGGCATCGTTCTCGATGCTGATGACGCGGCCCTTGACGACGGTCCCTTCGAGGCTGTTGGCGACGCCCATCGATTCATTGAGCAACGCGGCAAAGCTCTCTCGTTGAGCGGGGGCGGTTTGGGTAGCGACGGCCATTCGTTCTCCTCGATCCCGAATTGTAAGAGCGGCACCGCCGGGATCGGCGCGGCGCCGGCGGCCGCAGATCGGGCGCGGCCGCATAAACCCGGTCCGGCAGGACGAAAGAAGATGCCGCGGCTGGCCGAGGAGGGGCTAGGGGCCGTGGGCGGCGAGCGCGCGCGCAATAATCTCGGAAGCCAGCTCGAACACCTGATCGGCGTCGAGCCCGGTCGTGTCTAACGTAACAGCATCGGGGGCTGCCGCGAGGGGAGCGACCCGACGCTCGCTGTCGCGCGCGTCGCGTTCCTTCATGTCCTGCAGGACATCGCCGTATATAACCGTCGCCCCGCGCTGCCGCAACTCCCGCAGCCGCCGTTCGGCCCGCGCCTCGGCGCTTGCCGTGACAAAAAGCTTAACGGTTGCCCCGGGGCAGACGGCGGTGCCGATGTCGCGGCCGTCGAGGACGGCGCCACGCGGTCTGTGTCCTTTTGGGGGCGCCGGCGGATGGGCCGCAAAATCCCGCTGCCGTTCGAGCAAGGCAGCGCGGACTTCAGGGATCGCGGCGACCACCGAGGAGGCCTGTGCGACCTCTTCGGTCAAGAGGGCGGGATCGGCGAGGGAAGCCGGGTCGACCCGCCACGCCGCGGATGTCGCTGATTGCGGATCGGCCGGGTTGCCGCCGGCAGCGAGAACAAGCTGCGCCGTGGCCCGGTAGAGCTTGCCGGTGTCGAGATGCGCCAAATTGAACCGCTCGGCGAGGCGGCGCGCCAGCGTTCCCTTGCCCGAGGCAGCCGGCCCGTCGATCGCGACGACGAAAGGGGCCGCCGCGCGTGCGCTAGTTCGACCAGTTGATCGGCGCGTAATGGCCGTTCTTCCCCGAATTGTCCCAGCGGATGCCGTAATCGGCAAAGGTGCTGCCCGGGCTGCCGACCGCAAGGGCGAGCCGATCCGGCGCGGCGGGATGGCCGAGGTTCGCCCAGATCTCGCCGCTCGGATGCATTGTCGGGATCGGCGCGACCGCGATCTGCATGATGCCGGGAATCTCAACCGATCGCGCCTTGCCGTCGATCCGATAATGGATCGGCACCTTTTTGACCCCGAGCTGGTTGGCGATCAGCGGGACGAACGCTGCCATCGGCCCGCCCTCGGCCCCGGTGAAGATCGCGCCGAGCGCCGCGGTCTGCTGCTCGTCGGCGCGCTCATCGATGTAGGCGGCGACCGACCAGTTGCCCTCCGCCATCGGGCCCGGCGCATGCGCGACCATCGCGATATTGAGCCCGTCAAGCGCCAAGCCGCCGTATTTCCCCTGATCGACATGGAAGATGAGGGCGACATCGCACGCCCCCTCACTCGGCCGCGAGGTCAGCGGCGCGGCCGGCGAGGCAAGGCAGGGGCAGACGACATTGCAGTTGCAGTTCTCGAAGTAATCGCCGGTGAGTTGCCATTGTGTCGCCATTGCCGCCTCCCCTGTTGGCCCCGAGTCGCACACCGGGCACCGCTGACACGATCAACCCAGCCTCAAATTCGATCAACCCTCTTTGGTAAATTGCGCGCCGAGGCGGTTCATCAGCGGCACGAAATCGGGAAAGCTCGTCGCGATCGGCCGGGCATCGTCGATCGCGACGGGCTGCTTGGCGCCGAGTCCGAAGACGAGAAAGGCCATCGCGATGCGGTGGTCGAGCTGCGTCGCGATGCGAGCGCCGCCTGCAGGCGGCTTGCCGGTGCCCTCGACAATCAGATCGTCTCCCGCGACATCGACGCGCACGCCGCAGGCGGCGAGCCCCGTCGCGATCGCGGTGAGGCGGTCACTTTCCTTGACGCGCAATTCGGCGAGGCCGCGCATGATGGTGCGGCCGCTTGCGTGGGAGGCGGCGACGGCGAGGATCGGATATTCGTCGATCATCGACGGCGCGCGCTCCGGCGGGATGTCGGCGCCCTTCAGCATGCCGGCGCGAACATGCAGATCGGCAACGGGCTCGCCGCCCTCGACGCGCTGGTTTTCGAGCGCGATATCGGCGCCCATTTCCTTGAGGCTCGCGATCAGGCCAGCGCGTGTCGGGTTGAGGCCGACGCCGGTAATCGTCACGTCGGAACCGGGCACGATCAACGCGGCGACGAGCGGGAACGCCGCCGAGGACGGATCGCCCGGGACGGCGATCGGCGCCGCGGTCAGCTCGGGATAGCCTTCGATCGTGATATGGCGGGCGCCGTCGGCATCGGGCTCGACCCTGATTGTCGCGCCGAAATGACCCAGCATGCGCTCGGTGTGATCGCGGGTTGCTTGCGGCTCGATAACCGTCGTCTCGCCAGGCGTGTTGAGGCCCGCCAGCAGCACAGCCGATTTGACCTGCGCCGAGGGCACCGGCAGACGATAGGTCTGCGGCACGGGATTGGCTGCGCCGGTCACCGCGAGCGGCAAGCGTCCGCCCTCGCGGCTCAAGAAATGCGCACCGAATTGCGACAGGGGCGTAATGACGCGGCCCATCGGGCGGCTGCGCAACGACGCGTCGCCCGTCACAAAGCTCGTGAAGGGATGCGTCGCGAGGATGCCGAGCAGGAGCCGCGCCGCAGTGCCGGAATTGCCGAGATCGATGACATCCGCAGGCTCGGCGAGGCCGCCGAGGCCGACACCGTGCACGATCCAACGCCCGTCCGTCTCGCGCACGATGTCGGCGCCCATCGCGCGCAACGCCGCGGCGGTCGCCAGCACATCCTCGCCTTCCAAGAGACCGCTGATCTCGGTGCGGCCGACCGCGAGTCCGCCAAACATCAGCGCGCGGTGCGAGATCGATTTGTCGCCGGGCACGGCGACCCGTCCCGATAGCGGCTTTGCCGGGCGCGCCGCCGCGAGCGCTTGCGGGCGCGCCGCGGCGGCTGGATGAGCGCTATCGTCAGGCATAACCCGCGACTCGCAAAACAACCCTTGCCGGCGCGCCCGCTTTAGCCCATATGCCGCAGCCGAATACCGCGCGCCGTCCTGTCATTGCTTTTGACAGGCGGCGGCTCCTGTGGCAATGGCGCGCCCGCAATCCTCGCTTGCCCGAGGCTGATTTACCCGAGATCTGATTTAAAGGAGCCACCGTGGCCAAACCCGAATGGGGTACGAAGCGTATCTGCCCGAGCTGCGGGACGCGTTATTACGATATGACGCGCGACCCGATCGTCTGCCCGAAATGTTCGACGCCGTTCGACCCTGAAGCCTTTCTGAAGTCGCGCCGGTCACGCCCGGCCCCGCCGGTCGAGAAGGAGCTGGAGCCGGTCGGCGCCGAAGAGATCGATGCCGACGTCGAAACCGAGGCCGAACCCGCGGAGGAGGAAGAGGAGGGCGTGCCGCTCGAAGAGAACGAAGAGGACGAGGAGTTGATCGAGGACGCCTCCGAGCTCGGCGAGGACGAGGACGACATGGCCGAGGTCATCGAGAATGTCGAGGAGGAGGAACCCTGAGCGGCGGAGGGGGCGCGATTTTCCCCTTGCTGCCGCCTCCCGGCGTTCCTAATTTTTCACCCGCCCGGCGCCAGCGCGGGCGCTGCTTCATGGGGCCATAGCTCAGCTGGGAGAGCGCTACAATGGCATTGTAGAGGTCACCGGTTCGATCCCGGTTGGCTCCACCAATCGACAAGGGCTCGGCCAGAGATGGCCGGGCCCTTTTCGTTGGCGGCCGATGCGGCGCAACATGATCCTAGGCCGAGGGCGGAAGCGAGCTTAGCCTAGACGTACGTCTCGTCGCCCGGGATGACCGATCCGTAGATCACATCCCGGAATGCAGCTCGATCTGGAAGGAAGCCCTCGATGATCTGCGATGTCCATGCGCACTACACGCCGCGGAATTTCAGCGAGTTCATGGGCGACCGGTTTGCGTCCCCCGTTCACCTGCCGGTGAAGCGCGGCATGGCACGGCACCCGTTTTCGGATTCAGCGGAAGACATCGAGGGACGGTTCCGGCTGATGGACGAGGCGGGCGTCGGGAAGCAGGTCTTGTCGCCGAACCACCCGCCTTATCTCCCCGACGAGGCGGAATGCGTGACCGCCGTCAAGATGCTGAACGATGCTTATGCCGATTTCGCGAGCCGCCACCCGGCCCGCATCAGCTCCTATGTCATGCTGCCATTGCCGCATATCGATGCGGCCTTGAAAGAGATGGAGCGCGGCTTCGACGAGCTCGGCTGCGTTGGGGTCAACATGAATATCACCTGCCTCGGCCGCTCGATCGCCGAAACGGAGTTCGAGCCGATCTATGCCGAGATGAACAAGCGCGGCGCCGTGCTGTTCGTGCACCCGTCGGGATCGGGGATCTGCTCGCCCTTCATCGTCGACTACAATTACCGTGCGTCGGTCGGCACCTCGCTCGAGGACGCAACCTTTGTTCTGCACATGATCGCGAAGCAGATCCCGTACCGTTACCCCAACATCAAGTTTATCGTGCCGCATCTCGGCGGGCCCATTCCGATGCTGCTGAACCGGCTCGACAAGCAAGGACAGAACCAGAGCGGCCACCCCAACCTTGCCGAGGCGCCGAGCGTCACCGCGAAGAAATTTTATTACGACACGGTCTGCTATGGCTCGAAGGCGGCTTTCATCTGCGCGCTCGAAGCGTTTGGCGCCGATCATCTGGTGACCGGCAGCGATTACCCCGTGCTGCAGGACTATGAGGCGTACAAGGAGACCTTCGCGTATATCGAGCGGCTCGGATTGCCGAAATCCGATACCGACAAGATCCTGCATCACAATGCGCAGGCGCTCTTCGGGTTTGAGCACTGAAATTACGGTTGGGCGAACCGACGCAGCACGTTCTCCAGCATGCGGGAGATATTGTTGTCGTAATTGCTGTGAGACAGGCTGCCGCAAAATGTGATCGAACCGGTCGAAAACACGGCGCCCCCCGAGACCGTCTCGAAATAGACGATCTCGGCCCGGATCAGCGCTTTTGGCTTCTCGCCGGTAATCGTCGTGACATGAGTCAGAAGCTCCTCCGGAACGGCGACGAAATGCTTCTGATGACCCTCCGACCGCGCGAGGATCAAGGCGTTGGGCGGCGTTCCCAATTCGACATCGGCGCGGTCGAGCTCGAACCCCGCAGCACCGCCGCCCGACAGCCCGAAATCGCCGATAACCTCGTTATCGATGCCGACGAAAATCCACGCGGCTGTCGGATCTTCGGCGCCTGGCATGCGGCGATAATAGGAGCCTTCGAAGAGGCCCTGGGCGGAGAAGCCGACACCGCACAGTTCCTGGGGCGGCCGGCCATTGCGGCGCCATAACCCGCCGTAAGCGCCATCCAGCGCATGGAAATACTCGCCGGGCTCGGCAGCCCAGGCGCGGATGCCGCCCTCGGCGCGGCGGACCTCGACCACATCCGGGATCGCGGCGCTGTTGGCGATGCGCCAGTAAAACCCGTTGCCGCCGAGATAGGCGAGCCGGCCGCCATTGCCGACGTAATCCCGCAACGCGTTTAGCGTGTTGGGGGTGTGATATTCGGGATGCGAACCGGTGACGACGGCCCGATACGGCCGCAACAGCGACACCCCCTCGCGATCCAGATCATGGTCGGTGATGACGTCGAAGGGGATGCCCTTCACCGTCAGCCAATCGGTCAGGTGCGTATCGGCCGGGAAATGCCGCAGCCCCGAGCCGCGGTTATCGACATAGGTGATGTAGCCGGGCCGCATCGTGAGGAGCGGCCGGCGCATGCTCGAATAGCAGATGCCGCTGCCATCGGAATGCTTGTTATAGGTCGAGCCGGCATATTCGGGGTGATCGTCGGCATTCCACGGATAGGCGCCCCAATCGGCCTGACGGTTGCGGAACGCGTCGTCGAGATTGCCGCGCTGATGATTGCCGTAGATCTGATAGGTGAAGGTGGAAGCGAGAAAGGCGATCGGCGCTGTGGTGCGCCCCCGCGGCGGCAGGACATAGAACGGCACGATGTCCTGCAATTCGCCGCAGCGGAGCCGCACGCCATAGACGCCGCTCGGCATGCCCTCGGGGATCTCGATCGCGAAATCGGTCTCCCATTCGCAATCGTAGAGATCGTCCTCATGGAAATGGATCGCCGCATAATGGCGCGGCATGTGCCGCCAACTCGTCTCGTCGCCGGTCCAGTAGGAGCCGCGCACGGCGCGGGTGGGCAGATGTCGCAACCGGCCGTGGAGGCCGTGCGGACCCCGGTCGATGATCCGATCGGTCGGGATCTCCGTGCCGAAATCCCACCAGGCCAGGCATTCGGCTTGACTGGGGTCGATCGGCGCCTCGCTGACGAGGGCGCCTTCGAGCACGGCCGGATCCTCGATCCGTCCGTTGAAAAAAGCCGAGTACGGATTGTCGTATGGCTGCGCGCTGACGGTGGTGCGCGCGCCGAACACGGTGCGACCGAGCGCGCCGGCGGCGCCCGGCATCTCGGCTTCGCCGGAATCCGCGACGCCCCAACTGCGCTGCAACGCCGTCTGGCGCAGCCGAAGCCCGCCCGCCGATGCAATGATCCGCAGCTCGTACCAGCGCCGCTGCAGCATCGGCGCCGAGACCTGGACCCGCCCGCCTTGTGCTTCCAGGATAGCGCCTTCGGCCGCG
>Ga0209488_10004743_pt1 | contig 10540 bp, 6 predicted proteins | sample Rivendell_Oct201_8_FD_188349 | JGI IMG/M metagenome (GOLD analysis project Ga0209488, IMG submission 188349) | Vadose zone soil microbial communities from the Eel River Critical Zone Observatory, Northern California, USA -... | ecosystem: Environmental > Terrestrial > Soil > Vadose zone >... | reverse complement strand
AGCCAGACGTCCAGGAGAACGACCTCGAAATCGCCGGCGGCGGCGCGCTCCAGGGCTTCCTCGGCGGAACCCACAGCTTCGACGTGGTAGCCCTCGTCCTCGAGAATCGAAGAGAGAGATTCGCGAATGCCCGCCTCGTCGTCCACCACGAGGAGATGCGGTCCAGGGTTCATCGAGTCGCGTCCGATCCATTGTGGTCGGCAAGGGAGGCGGGCGTCAATTCCGCGACCGGGAGTTCAACGAGGAAGCGCGATCCCACCGGAAGATTGTCCTCGACGTGGATCCTGCCGCCGTGTTCGGCCACGATGCGAGCGGCGATGGCGAGGCCGAGTCCGGTGCCACGGTCCTTGGTCGAGAAATGCGGCAAGAAGAGTCTGTCCTTGTCTTCCGGAGAAATGCCGGTGCCGCTGTCCGAGACGCAGATCACCACGGTTTCCGCATCGGAATGAGCCAGCGTCGAAACCACGATTTCCCGGAACGCCGAGTTCTCCAGGGCTTCCGCGGCATTGTCGATAAGATTCACGACGACGCTGCGAAGCAGGCCGCCGTCGGCGCGCACCGCCGGCAGATTCTCGGCAAGCGCCGTCTTGAGCGTGATGCCGTCGAGCCGTCCGGAAAATACTTCCACAGCCTGATGGACGATGGTGTTGGCATTGGTGGGCACAAGCTTGGCTGTAGGGAAGCGCACGAATTGCGAAAACTCATTGACCAGCGCGGCGAGCGTGGAGACCTCCCGCTCGATCAAGCGCGAACATTCCTGGACCAACTTGGCCAATTCCGAATAGCGCGTCGACGCCGATTGAGAGATGTCGCGACGCTCGAGGAATCGCAGCAGCCGCTGGGCTGAGAGCTGAATCGGAGTCAGCGGATTTTTGATTTCATGAGCGATGCGCCGCGCGACTTCTTGCCAAGCCGCCGATTTTTGGGCGCGGAGCACTTCCGTCAGATCGTCAAGGACAAGGACGTAGCCGGTGTTCGCGCGGCGCGGGCCAAGCGAGCTCACCGTGACGGCGAGGTGCAACACTCGCCCGGCAGCGACCGTCTCGATCTCCCGCGAGACCACTCCCATGCGCAAGGATCTGCGCATCAGGTAGTGCACGATGCGGGCCGCATCCGTTCCAAGGAGCCCTTCGAGAGAGTGAGAGTCGGGATCAGCGCTGCTGACGCCGAACATTCTTGAAACCGAAGTGTTCAAGCGAAGAATGGTTCCCGCGGCATCGAGTGAAATAACTCCCGTGGGAATGTTCTCGAGAACGGTCTCCATGAGCTGGCGCCGGCGCTCCAGTTCCTGCACCGCTTGCTGGAGATTCCGGGTGAACTGATCGATTTGAGAGCGGCTGTCGCGCAATTGCGTGGTCATGGTGTTAAAGGAGCGCACCAGGATTCCCAACTCATCCTGGGCCTGCTCCGGGACCTGATAATCAAAGTTGCCGGAGGAAACCTCGCGCGTCCCTTCCGCGAGCGCCTGAATGGGGATGGTGACCTGCTTTGCCAGAAACAACGCCACCCACATGACCGCGGAGAGCAACAGCACGGTGAATAGAAGAAGAATCAAAAGCATCTGCCGCTTCAGCGCGCGCAGATCCTGCTTTTCCTGGTAATACTCGCGCGTCTGGGATTGAATGGCCGTCAACCGCTCGAGCACGTCGGGGCTCGTGCGATACGCAGCAACGACGAATCCTCCTGCCTGGCCTTCCTTCGAAGCCGGCGCTCGAGCGGCGAAGTAGCTCCTTCCTCCGGCTGCCCAAACTTCCACTCCACTCGGCAACGATCGCAAAAAGTGTCCGCGAGCATCAGGCTGCACGCAAATCGTGCCACTGCGATCCCCAGGCTGAGCGTCACAGACGATCCCGCCGCGCATCACTTTGCCGTCTCGATCCAGAATCCACACGGCATCCGCGCCCTTCGCGAACACATGTTGCAGAAAATCTGTGCCGGGACGAGTTGCCTCTGCTTGCGCCTGCAAAACCATCCCGCGAAGCCGCGGCAACTGCGCCCGCCCCAGATCGTTCAGGAGTTTCTGGGTTTCTTCAGAGGCGAGTTCGAGCGGCCTCGGGAACCACAGCAACAAGCTGCGATTGATCAATGAATAGCTGACGATGAACATGAAGATGATGGGCAGAAGGGAAATGGCCATTGCGCCGACGACCATCTTGGTCTTAAAGCGAGCGCCGAGTTGTTCTTTGCGGCGTTCCACCCAGAGACGCAGGATGGTGCGCGCCAGGATGAGGCCAAAGACAAGAAAGGCGGCGGTGATAAAACTGGAGACGGCGTAGAGCGCCATCACGGCGCGCCAGCTCGTCGGCTCAAATGGTACATTGAGCGATCCGAAGGTGAAAACCGCGGCCAGCAGCAGCGCCAGAAGTATTCCGCCGATGGCGAGACGCCAGTGTTGTTTGTTGTCCATTCGGCTCATAAGCTGGCGATCATTAAAATGCCCGGTGAAGCGCACACCTGGGATGGCAAGCCGCATGTGCCGCACGCACCGTGGACATTTTTCGTCAGCGGCGTCAGTTCTTGAGCAGAATGTGTTCTTGTGGCTCGCGCAGACATCTCTATGGCACGATAGCCAGCGTATGGAGGCAAGTCAAGATTTCTGCCTGTGCCTTCCTCACAGAACCTGCCCTTTTGGGCAGGTATTAGCCATTTCAGAACGACGCGCGAAATTCTGCCTCCCTTCCCCTTCCGCATTTGTTAAGGTGAGCGCTGGGTGAATATCCCTCGGGAGTACTGCGGATGTCCGTCCGTCTGGGCGAAATATTAGTTAAAGAAAGCCTGATCACGCAGGACCAGCTCCAAAAAGCGCTGGAGTTTCAGCGCGCCAATGGAGGCAAGCTGGGAAGTTGCCTGACGAAGATGGGCTTCATAACCGATGATGACATCACCGGCGTGCTCTCCCGTCAGTACGGCGTTCCTTCCATCAACCTGAAGTATTACGAAATCGATCCCAACGTCATCAAGCTTATTCCGCAGGACACCGCAGCGCGCTACCAGGTGATCCCGCTCTCGCGCGTCGGCTCCGTTCTCACCATCGCCATGACGGATCCCACCAACGTCTTCGCGATGGACGATATCAAGTTCATGACGGGGTTCAACGTTGAGCCGGTAGTGGCCTCGGAGTCGGCCATCGGCGACGCCATCACGCGCTTTTATGGCGGCTCTTCGACGAATCAAGAAGAACTCAGCAACTTGATGAAAGACCTCGTTGATGAAGACAACGAGTTGGAGCTGGCCGCTGAAGAATCGGAGCTGGACACCGCCACGCTGGAGAAGGCCGCGGAAGAAGCTCCCATCATCAAGCTGGTCAACCTGATCTTGACGGACTCCGTCAAGCGCGGAGCCAGCGATATTCACATCGAGCCGTACGAGCTCGAGATGCGTGTGCGCTTCCGCATAGACGGCCAGCTTGCCACGGTCATGACCCCGCCCTTGCGCCTGAAGGACGCGATTACCAGCCGCTTGAAAATCATGGCCAAACTGGACATTGCGGAAAAGCGCTTGCCGCAAGACGGCCGCATCATGATCAAGTACAAGGCCGATGGCAAGAAAAAGGAATTGGACTTCCGCGTTTCGACCGTGCCCACCCTTTACGGAGAAAAAGTCGTTATGCGGTTGCTGGACAAGGAAAACCTCCGGCTGGATATGACCAAGCTCGGCTTCGAAGCCGAGTCGCTGAAGAAATTCGAACGCAACATCTTGAAGCCCTACGGCATGGTGCTGGTAACCGGTCCAACCGGTTCGGGTAAAACGAACACGCTGTATTCCTCCGTTGCCACGTTAAACACCGTTGACACCAACATCATGACCGCGGAAGATCCGGTCGAATTCCAATTGGCGGGCATCAACCAGGTGCAGATGAAGGAGCAGATCGGCCTGAACTTTGCCGCCGCGCTCCGCGCTTTCCTGCGCCAGGACCCCAACATTATTCTGGTCGGCGAAATTCGCGACTTTGAAACGGCGGAAATCGGAGTCAAGGCCGCACTCACCGGTCACTTGGTGCTATCCACGCTGCACACCAACGACGCGCCTTCGACCATCAGCCGCTTGATGAACATGGGTATCGAGCCTTTTCTCGTGGCCACCTCCGTGAACCTGATTTGCGCCCAGCGTCTCGTGAGGCGTATCTGTTCGAACTGCAAGGAGGAGCTGGAAGTCCCGCAGCAGGCATTGATCGACGCCGGGTACACCAGCGAAGAGGCCAAGACTACCAAAATCTATCACGGCAAGGGCTGTACTACCTGCACCAAGCGCGGCTACAAGGGCCGCACCGGTCTCTACGAAGTCATGGAAATAAATGATGAGCTCCGCGAATTGATTCTTGTCGGTGCTTCGGCGCTGGAACTGAAGAAGAAGGCGATCGAGCAGGGCATGATCACGCTGCGGCGGAGCGGCTTGATAAAAGTTGCGCTCGGACAGACCACCATGGAAGAAGTCCTGCGCGAAACGGTTTTATAGAATTGAAGGTGCCCGATGGCTGGAATCACGTTAAGTGAATTGCTGAAGAAGATGATCGAGATGGGCGGCAGCGACCTGCACATCACGACGAACAGCGCGCCGCGCGTGCGCGTGCACGGTCGGCTCCGGCCCCTCGACATGCCGCCGCTAACGGCAGCGGACACCAAGTCTCTTGCGTATAGCGTTTTGACGGATGCGCAAAAACACCGCTTCGAAGAAAATCTGGAGCTGGACTTCTCCTTCGGTTTGAAGAACCTGGCGCGCTTCCGCGGCAACGTTTTCAATCAGCGGGGAGCCGTTGGCGCCGTCTTCCGCACGATTCCATGGGAAATCAAAGGTTTCGACGCTCTCGGACTGCCGCTGATTGTGAAGGGATTGTGCGATAAGCCCCGCGGACTCGTCCTCGTGACCGGACCGACGGGCTCCGGGAAGTCCACCACGCTCGCCGCCATGCTCGACAAGATCAACGGTGAACGTGAAGAGCACATGATCACCATCGAAGATCCCATCGAGTTCCTTCACAATCACAAGAAGTGCCTGGTGAACCAGCGGGAAGTTCACGCCGATACGCATTCCTTCGCCAATTCGCTTCGCGCCGCACTTCGCGAGGACCCCGACGTCGTCCTCATCGGCGAAATGCGCGACCTGGAGACCATCGAGTCCGCTCTGCGCATCGCCGAAACAGGGCACTTGACGTTTGCCACCCTGCACACCAATTCCGCGTCTTCCACCATCAACCGTATCATTGACGTTTTTCCTTCTCACCAGCAGCCGCAAATTCGCGCGCAGCTTTCCATGGTGCTCGAAGGCATTCTTTGTCAGGCGCTCCTTCCGCGCGCCGATGGACGCGGACGCGCCATGATCATGGAAGTGCTCGTGCCGACGCCCGCCATCCGCAACCTGGTCCGCGAAGACAAGATTCATCAGATCTATTCCGCGATGCAGACCGGTACGGGTCAAACGGGCATGCAGACCTTTAACCAGGCGCTGGCCAACGCTTACTTTCAAAAGTTGATCACGCTGGACATGGCCCTCTCGCGTTCCTCGAACGCCGATGAACTGCAGGACATGATCAACCGCGGAGTTTCAACACCCGGGAGCGGGATCAAGGCTCCGGTAACCAGCAAACGCTAGGAGAAACGAAATTGGCTGAACAGCCATACGCCCAAGGAATTGAAAGACTAAGGAGGCAAGCAAATGCCGGATTATAAATATCAGGGTACCAGCCGCTCCGGCGGCAGCGTCAGCGGGACGATGACCGCCTCGAACAAAACCGAGCTGGCGAGCCTGCTGAAGCGACAGCAGATCACGGCGACCAAAATGACCGAGAAGGGCAAGGAATTCAATATGCCCCAATTCGGCGGCAGCGTGAAGGCCAAGGAACTCGCGATCTTCACTCGCCAGTTCTCGGTCATGATCGATGCCGGTCTGCCGCTCGTGCAGTGTCTCGAGATTCTGGCCGGCCAGCAGGAAAATAAGTTGTTTCAAAAGGTCCTGGTCGGGACGCGCGGCCAGGTCGAAGGCGGCGCGACGCTTTCGGCGGCGATGCGTAGTTCGCCGAAAGTATTCGACGCACTGTACGTGAACATGGTCGAGGCCGGTGAGACCGGCGGTATTTTGGACACCATTCTGCAGCGTCTCTCGACCTACATCGAAAAGAACGTCAAGTTGCAGCGCGCCGTCAAATCCGCGCTCGTCTATCCGGTGGGCGTTTTGACCGTTGCCGGCGGCGTTATCGTCCTGTTGCTCTGGAAGGTCGTGCCGATTTTCGCCACCTTGTTTGCGGGCCTTGGCGTCGATCTCCCGCTGCCCACGAAAATCGTCATTGGCATGAGTAATTTCATCGGCAGCATTTTTGGATTGTTTATCCTCATAGCCCTCGGGGGCGCCCTCTTTGGTCTGAAAGTCTGGTATGGCACTCCGCAGGGCCGCTTTGTGCTCGATACCATCGTTCTGAAGCTCCCGGTCCTGGGCATCTTGATGAGAAAGATCGCCGTGGCGCGGTTTACGCGAACGCTCGGCACGCTGATCTCCAGCGGCGTGCCCATTCTTGAAGGCCTGGACATCACCGCAAAGACCGCCGGCAACGCGGTCGTCGAGAGGGCTTTGCAAAAGGTGAGGAGATCGCTCGAGGAAGGCAAGTCCCTCACCGAGCCTTTGAAGGAATCCGAAGTGTTTCCGGGCATGGTTACGCAGATGATCGCCGTCGGCGAACAGACCGGCGCGATGGACGCCATGCTTCAGAAAATCGCTGATTTCTACGAAGAAGAAGTTGACGCGGCAGTGAAAGATTTGCTGACCGCTCTCGAGCCCGTCATGATCGTTTTTCTCGGCGTGGTGGTCGGCGGCGTGGTCATTTCCATGTACTTGCCGTTGTTCTCGCTCATCGGCAAGTTGAGCTCGATGCACTAATCGGGCTTCCGTCCGCTCGGCATTGTCCTCTTTGCGGAGGATGGGGAAGTTTCTCTCCGTCCTCCGTTATTCCTGCCTGAACTTGGGGATGCCCGGGATGCCGGGATAAAGGCGCGGGCGCGCAATGGATAAGAGCTTCGCAACTAGGGAATGGCTGGACTGGTTGACGCGTGTTCGTCTGCTGACGATCACGCTCATCCTGACTATTGGAGTAGTCTGGCCTCAGTATGTTCCGGGCTTCAGCACCAATCGTTTTTTTCTGCCGCTGATCATCTTCTGGATCACTCTCGGAATCCTCGACCTCATCCTTTTGCGCTGGGTCCCGCAGGCGCGCTGGCATGGCGGATTGCAGGTGGCCGGCGATGTGGTAATGATTTCGCTGCTGGTCTATTCGACCGGCCTGCAGGAAAGTTATTTCATTTCGCTCTATCTGCTGGTGATTATCGTCGCGAGCATCTTGTTCTCCCGGCAGATCGCCTTTCTGACCGCGGCGACCTGTTTTCTGCTCCTTGTGGGAATGACCGTGCTGGCTTTCGCGGCGAGGATTCCGCGCACCTACTCCAGCCTGCCGACGCCGGCGAGCCTTCGCACCTGGCTGGTCATGAATCTTCTGGGGTTTCTTGCTGTTGCCTATCTGGCCAGCTTATTGGCCCAGTCTCTTCGCAAGAAGGGCGTGGAGCTCGAAGAGAAACGCGAAGAACTTCTCAGCCTTCAGGATTTCACCGAAGACATCATTCACTCCATGCGCGGCGGTTTGATCACCACGGACCTGGGCGGACGCATTCTCCTCCTGAATCGTACCGGCGAGGAAATCCTCGGACATCGCTTCGCTGACGTGCGCGGCATGAAGCTCCAGGAACTGAATGACGATTTCTGGCTCCCCGGTCATTACGAGAATAGCGAGAGGCTCTCGCTTCGCAAGGAGATTGATTTCCGAACCCCTTCTGGGGATGTCCGCTATCTCGGCATCAGTATTTCGCCGCTGCGCTCCCGCGATTCTGAGCGCAACGGTTACGTTTTCAACTTCCAGGACCTGACGGATCTTCGCCGGTTGGAGCAGGAAGTCGCGACCACCGAGCGCATGGCCGCCCTGGGACGTCTTTCTGCCGCCATCGCCCACGAAATTCGGCAGCCTTTGACGGCCATGGCCGGCGCGGTCAAGGAACTGGCGCGCCTCGTACCGCTCGAGGAAGACGAGAAGCATCTCGTCAATATTGTGAGCAGGGAATCCGAGCGGCTCAACAATATCATCACCGACTTTCTCAATTATTCCCATGAGAAGACCTACGAATTTCGGCACGCCGATGTTCGCGGCCTGCTCGATGAAACTCTGATGCTCATGGAGAAGAAACCGGAGATCGGCTCCAAATACCAGATTGTGCGGGCATTCAATGGAAGGGAATTACACGCGCGGGTGGACGCCAACAAAATCAAGCAAGTCTTCTGGAATCTCTGCGACAACGCGCTTCGGGCCATGCCCGATGGCGGTACTTTGACCGTGAAGCTGGAACAACGTCCGTTCTGGCTGCGCATCGCTTTTCAAGATACGGGTATTGGCCTCGACCCAAGGCAAAGGGCCAAGATTTTTGAGCCTCTGCAATCGGGTTTCGAGGGGGGCACCGGCTTGGGGCTGTCCATTGTCTATCAGATTGTGCAGGCCCACAGTGGAAAGATCAGCGTGATATCCGAGAAAGACCGCGGCGCCGAGTTTATCGTCGAGCTGCCGCGAGTTGCGTGAGGCGCTATGCAAGGAACAAAAGCCGCAATCCGGGAAACGGCGCGGGAAATGCCCCATATTCTCGTCGTCGACGATGAGAAATCGATCGGCGAGCTGTTGGAGATCACCTTTCGAAAGGAAGGTCACCGCGTTGAAGTGGTGCACAGCGTGGAGGCCGCGAAACGCAAGCTCGAATCGCAGATCTTCGACATCATCATTTCCGACGTCCGTATGCCTGGGGAGAGTGGAGTGGATCTCCTGAAATTCGCCAAGGAAATTGCCCCGGGATCCTTCTTCCTGCTGATGACCGCGCTGCCTGCCCTGGATACCGCCATCGCGGCGCTCAATTCCGGCGCCGACCGCTATGTCATCAAGGGAGATTCCTTAGTCGATCAATTGCGCCTGGCTGTGCATGAAGTGTCCGAGAACCTGAAATGGAAGAAGGAAGCTGGTTATCTGCGCCGGGAAATCCGGCGGCTCACCGGGCTCGACAACATCATCGGCCAAAGTCCCAAGATGCGCGCCATCTTCGACATGATCCAAACCGTCGCTCCTCAATCGAGCCGCGTTCTCATTACCGGGGAGAGTGGGACCGGCAAAGAACTGGTCGCCCGCGCCATTCATGAAAACAGCGTTCGAGCTCAGGCCCCTTTTATCACCATCAATTGCGGCGCGTTCCCGGAAACCCTCCTGGAGTCCGAGCTTTTCGGTTACATGAAGGGCTCTTTCACCGGCGCTAACGAAAACCGCCAGGGACTCTTTCAGGCTGCCCACGGCGGCACCCTTTTCATGGACGAAATCGGAAACATGACTCTGACCATGCAGGTAAAGCTCTACCGCGTCCTCCAGGAAGGCAAGGTGCGTCCGATCGGCAGCACGGAGGAGTCCGACGTGGATGTCCGCATCATCGCCGCTACCAACAAGGAGTTCGAAAAGGAGATCGCCGAAGGCCGTTTCCGCGAGGACCTTTATTATCGCCTCAGCGTCATTCCCATCCGCGTGCCAGCCTTGCGCGAGCGTCGCGATGATATTCCACTTCTCGCGCGCCACTTCCTTGAGACTTTCCGCAAGACGATGGAAAAACCCATTGAGGCCATCTCGCCGGAAGCGATGACCCGCCTTGAATCCTACGATTGGCCCGGAAACGTTCGCGAGCTCGAAAACACCATGGAACGCGCTGTCGCCCTGGAGTCCGGCAGGGAAATTTCTTTGAGAGTGCTGCCGGATCGGATCGCGGGTTATTCGGGAGCTTCCTCCGGCGGAGCGTTAGGGAGTCAGTCGTCTGATTTCCCAGCCGAGGGAGTGGATTTTGAAAAGGAAATGGCCGATGCGGAGCGAAGGTATTTGCAAGCCGCGCTAGAGAAGGCGGGCGGGGTTCGGACTCGGGCATCCGAACTCCTAAAAATCACCTACCGTTCCTTCCGTCATTACGCCAAGAAACACAACGTTTAGGGTCGGTGCCGCTATCGCTGCGGCCCGTTCGATCCAGCGCAAGCCCTCAAAATGTGACGGATTGCGGCTTAATATATGGACAAAAAACGTCGACGGAAAGGGTCAGTCCTCGGATTTCGGGTCCACAAGCACCCATAACAGAACGATAGTTTGTGTTAAGTGCTTTATTATAAATTAGATATGAAGATGGGAACCACCCCATACGTCATCCCTGGTTTGGCCTGGGGCTTGCACTATAGTCCGGCGTGCTCTGGCACCATCAAACATCTCAAGGAGATCTAAGCATCATGAAGAAACAAAAGGGTTTCTCTCTTATCGAACTACTGATCGTCGTGGCGATCATTTTGATCATCGCGGCCATCGCAATCCCGAACCTCCTCCGGTCCCGTATGGCCGCGAACGAGGCTTCGGCAGTCGGTTCTCTCCGCACCATCAACACTGCGGAAGTGACCTTTTCCACCACCTATCCGTCGGTTGGTTTCGGGTCGCTGGCAGCTCTCGGTG
>Ga0209488_10004742_pt1 | contig 10544 bp, 8 predicted proteins | sample Rivendell_Oct201_8_FD_188349 | JGI IMG/M metagenome (GOLD analysis project Ga0209488, IMG submission 188349) | Vadose zone soil microbial communities from the Eel River Critical Zone Observatory, Northern California, USA -... | ecosystem: Environmental > Terrestrial > Soil > Vadose zone >... | reverse complement strand
GGCTGGAAGTTGAGAAGCGTTTGATTCTTCGCCCAGAAGGCCTTAACCGGAGTCTCGGCCGGACTGGTAAGGCTGGTCAAGACAGCGAACGTGTTATTGGCCTCAGTCGGCACCGTCGTCGGCTCGTAACGCAGGCCAAGGTTCAGCGTAAGATTCGGGCGCACACGCCAATCGTCGTGAATGTAGGCTCCAAACAGGGACTGTCGGACATTAATTGGCCTGGTCGTCGCTTGATCGTCCAGGTTGACGCTGTTCGGCTGGTTGAGTAGGAAGCCCCTGAGAGATGGGAAATTGAATTGTCCGTTTGGTGGAACCCCTCCCGAGAACTCATCGTTCTGCATGTGCTCAAAGGCGAACCCGAATTTCAAAGAGTGGGTGCCACGTGTAAGGAAGGCATCGTCATAGAACTGGTAGGAATTCCAGGTGAGAATGTCGGCCGATACGCTGCCCAGCGACCCTGTCATGGTCACCAGACCGGGGACGTCGAGTGCCGGCGCAAATCGCCCGGGGATCGCCCCGAGACTGGGATCCTTGGCGAGTGGATTGAGTGCAGTTACAGGGGCCGTGACCTTCGCCCGGACACGGCTAAAACCAAGGCGGGCCGTATTGACCAGACTCGCGCTGAAGATATGGGTTTCTTCCAGGCCTATCATTTGCCTTCGCGTAAAATTCTCGGTCAGTGAGTCCACCAGTGAATCGGGCATTGTAAGGGGCGCATTGTCATAGAACCAACTCCCCGCAAAACTGTCCTTGTCTGAGAAATGGTGGTCGACCTTGGCGGTGACATAGTTCTCCGTCAAGCGCTCGACTCCAGATGTGTTGAAGTTCCCCGTGTCTCCGTTGCCGACCAGACCGGCGTTGGGGAGGGGATAAAAGCCGAGGTAGGGTATAACGGCTTTGTCGATGTGCGTCACCGGGTCTGGATTCGGGGCAGCACCGGGCTGTCCGGCGGCGGGGAGAGGATTTCCGTTTACAATGGCGACCGTCGGTTGCCCATTGGGACCGATCCCACGCGCCGCCGCCGAAGGCACAAGATTGCTGAATGTGTCGCTTTTGTCCTGACGGATTCCCTCGTAGTCGGCGAAGAAGAAGGTCTTATTCTTTCTGATCGGACCTCCTCCGGAAGCTCCGAACTGATTGCGATGGAATGGCGGCAGAGTGGTGTCGAAATAGTTTCGCGCGTCGAGCCCTTTTTCGCGGATGAACCAGTAGGCATCGCCGTGGAACTGGTTGGTGCCTGACTTGGTGATTGCATTGACGACCCCACCGGATGCCCGGCCATAGTCCGCCGAATAGTTGCCGATCAGGACAGAAAACTCCTGAATGGCGTCAACACCCAGGTTGACACCCAGCGTGCTGCCAGGCGAGCCATTCGAATAGTCGTTGATACTGATTCCATTGACCCGGTAGTTATTCTCGTACGGTTGGTGGCCGGAGACGGTCAAGAGAGTTCCGTAGCCTCGATTGCCGCGATTGCTGGGTCCCGCCTCAACTCGGACAGAAACGACGCCGGGCTGGAGCGTTGCCAGTTGCGTCCAGTCGCGCCCGTTCAGAGGCAACTCGCGAACGGTCGTGGAATCGACCTCGGCGCTCATTATGGATGAAGTGAGTTGGACGTCTGGCGTTACGGCGCTGACGTCAAATCGTTCAACGTTTCGACCAATCTGCAAGGAAATATTCAGGGCTTGCGTCGCTCCAACCGTCAGTGTGAGGCCCGATTTTACGGAGGTGGAAAATCCCGCAGCTACAACCGTGATCTCATAAACTCCGGGCAGCAGGTTCGGCGCGCTGTAGACGCCGGACGAGTCAGTGGTGACGTCCCGCGTGACGTCAGTGGCTGTGTTCTTGATGGAAACCTTCGCATTCGTTACTACCGCGCCGGATGCGTCCGATACGGTGCCAGAAAGGGTAGCTCCGGATACTTGTGCATAAACCGGAGCGGAAAGGAGCACTGCCAACATCAACATCGCGTAAACCGGGAGATCGCGAACGGTAACCATTGACTACCTCCGCACAGAACGTTGGGGCCATGTCTCCCCGAAGTCAGGGCGGAGAATACAGTGCAAGCTGTCAACAGTCAACAATAAACAGTAATAGGCACTGGATTAAAGAGTTAAATTAACTACAATAACGATACTGTTAGCTGTCGGCAGTCAATCGTGGGCGATGAGGGCCACAGCCAAACGTAATTCTCCCGGAGGAATTTCTGAAGCTCCGAGCTCGCACTCCACCCCGTCTGTTCGGGCGGAGATAGGCGGCTGGGAGTCAAGAACCTTTAAAACAAAACCAGTGTCAATAATCTTTTGCCCTAGCCTAAGCGCTCCCCCTTTTTGCGGCCAAGCCTCCAAATCCGCGCCAGTCAAGGAATTCAGCCCGATTGTGTAGTATGCTCCATTCTCCGCTTCAATCAGGGCCTGCCATGCTGCCTTCCGGGGAGGGCCAGTGTGGCGGGCTTTTGAAATTCCCGCCGAAGAGGCGGTCCTTGAATCCAAAGCCCTGCATTTATTCCGATTTGTGAGAATCAGGGATTGATAGTGAAAACGTTGGCGCCAGGTAAGTACGGAACCGGTGCGCGTGGCCTTGACGCCCGCGAACTCGAAAAGTTCGGAGATCGTGGCCTCCCGCAACTAGCGCTTTAGCATTCATCAATGCTTAAGCGAAGTGGGCGTTTTCGTGTACGCGAGAATTTATTACGCAGAAGTTTCTGAACCAGACGTAGCAGGGCAAGAGAAGCCCTCTGTAGTTCAATCCCGTTGCCGTTGACGCGATTACGTAACAGTCCTAAACTTCGCTCCAGAGGTCGACGCAATCTAGTTTTCCGTAACGAGGTGCCTCGCCATGAATGCCAAAAAGATTGTTCTAGTGTTGTTCGCGATAGCGGCGGGTGCCGCTGCTCTGGCGATTTCGTTCATAGCTCTTGGTGTGTTCCTGTTCTCCGGCTTGATAATGATACTTGTTCGCCGATTTCCCAAGCAGACGGAATGGGCGCGAACAAGTTGGTACCTAATCTTCATCGTGGGGCTAGGCGCATCGGTATTAGTGGCACGCTCCATTAAGACCCATCGACCTATTAGCTGTGAATACACAATTCGCGGATTCTTAGGTACGTCCACCGCAAAACCTCAGTCAAAGCTCGAGAGTGAGCCAGCTAATCCCGGCATTGATGTTCAGCACGAAATCGATAGGCAGGGCATAGAACTGCTCCAACATGGAGTTGTAACTAAGCATTGGGCGGATGTGCTGGACTCGGCTCGAAGGACTCTTGAATCGCTTACCGGAGATCTATCGGGGGACGATAGCAGCAAGTTAACCTCGGCCATCGATTCGCTGAGGGCTTCGGTCGATGGATTGAATAGCGCAGAGATCCAGTCGAGAATGGATAAGTTGAAGAATTTTATTGCAGAAAAAAGAGAGCAGGCTAAGAATGCGTCAGATCCCTCGGCATTCCTAGAAGAATTCAAACGAGGAAAGGAGGATAAGAATTTTTCATTTGAGGACCCTTTTACGAAAATCGTAACCCTGCAAGACCTCCTCTATCGATTTGTACATAGCAAAATCAAGGACCTAGTCACGGTTTCGACTTTCAGACTCACAGCAGGTCTCGATAAGAAGAAAAATACCGTTGTTTACAGTGAGCGAGTGGGGATTGCTTTGGCCCCCAATGTTTCGCTTCAAAAAATCGATTTCTCGGAGCTTCAGCTCAACGCGCAGCTCAACGGGGTGACCCAGTCAATCGCGTATTCTTATGACAGCGCCCAACCGGTAGAGGCTAAGATAGCTGTAATTCCTGTACGCACAGGGGTCCGTACGTTGACGGTCGTAAATCAAATATCGACAGCCGACAGGGTCGAGGATGCGTGCGACACGAATCGCCTGTTGCCATTCCGACGGTTCTATGTCAGATGGCCTAATGCAGTTCGGTCTTTTATTGGATTGCATCTGAATATCGAAAACTTAGGCGGCCATTCTGTCCCGTATTATTTTCGTCTACCGCTAGAAAAGACGAGCAACATACAGGAAATCGAAGTTCCTGAATATTCTTTCTTCAATTCCAATTACACGATGAAGGAAGAGTCGAGAGAGATGCCTGGTGGCATTTCCCCTGATCCCCCTGTCAGCGCTGCAACCTCAGCGGTAAGCCAGCCGATCGAAATTGAACTTCTCCCGGATTCGCCGATCTTCAGAAACTCCATGGTGCAAAAGGTCAAACAATATCTTTTCCCCCTAAACGCCATCGTCTGTTTTGCTTATTTGGCATTAGGGTCAGTGTTTAGCTGGCTGGTAGGCCCCAAGAAGTGAGGCAGACAACGCGAGAGGATTGGAGGGTTATATGGTGGAGGCGGCGGGAGTCGAACTATTACAGGACATTGATAACACGTAACTTATTGATTCTCGGAAGTGCTACAACGGCTGAAAAGGCCCCTTTGCCCGATCAATTGTACGTTTATTGTACGAAATGCTTTTCGCTCCGCAGTCAGACGGATACCACGTAGCGATCACGGTATCCGACAGGTTCTGCCAACCCGAATCGAGTAAAAAACTCGACCTACAAGTGTGCACCTCGGGTGCGTGGCTCCGTCAGCCGCCTCGTTCGCCAAATTGTCACGGACTCCGGCGTCCGCTCATCCGATCCGACTTGGCGGGCTGCCCTCATTACTTTCTAGTGGGCTGGCCTTCGACAATGCGCACGGGGACGTCCAAATCCGGTTCTCCGACGTTGCATCCAACCGGCTGTTCGTGGCCAAGGGCTTGTTCCCCGGCATACGCGCACCCTTCCCTTGCGACCTGGTTCCCCTTTTTGCCGTCGGATTTGGGAACCTTTCTGGCTTCGTAGCGGTCGATGACTAGTTCATCGCCAATCTCAGTCCGGCTTCGAAAGATCGTGTGAGTCGGCAGTTCGATGACGCTTTCGGCGCGTAGCTTGGGCAGAATTACCCTGAAAGGCCGTACCAATTCCTTAACACACACGACCTTAAACTCTTTGTCGATCATCACCACATCGAACGAAAACAGCATTCCGATGGTGTGGATCGCGTTGGCCGGAACGATCCACACACCGGCGTCGGGCTTGAGAGACCTCCTCCCCAGCAAGCCGATTAATCGGCCCACAATCGAGTCGGCAATGTGGACTCGAAAGGCGAGGAACGTCTCCTTCGTCTTGTTATAGACAAACACTTGTCCTGACGATCCAAACATGTTCGTTTCCTTGTGTCGTTTTTTGAGCTGAGTTATTTTGGGGCTTTTTTCTTCATCCGGTAAATGAGGATGACAAGGGTGCATACCGCGAGAAAAGCCGCAATCACTCGAATCAGCGTAACGTTGTCCATAGTTCACCTCGGTTTGATTAGACTGCCAAATCTGTTACTTCAAGAAATGTGCAAGAAAATCCGCCACTGCGATCAATGCCGGTCCCACGACGACTATGCCCATGGCAGGAAAAATAAAGAAAACCAGCGGAGGCACAAGTTTGATGGTCGTCTTAGCGGCCATCTCTTCGGCCTTCTGTCGGCGCTGGATTCGCAGCGCGTCGGAGAACGTTCCCAGCGACTTGGCGACCGGTGTTCCGAAACGGTCGGTTTGAACGAGCATAGCGACGAACGACCTTGCGCTCTCAAAGTCCGCCCTTAATGCAAATGACTGCCACGCTGCGTTGCGCTGTAAACCGGCGCGCTGCTCAAAATTGACCAGGAGAAGTTCTTCACTGAGCGCGGGATGACTGATTCGCAGTTCCTCTCCCACCCGGATAATGCCCTGGTCCAAACCGAGACCAGCTTCGAGGCAGATGGCCAAAAGATCCAGACCGTCAGGCAGGCTGAGCCGGAGCTGTTCTCGCCTCCGCTTGATCGCGTGCCCGAGCCAAAAGTCGGGCACGAAGAATCCCAGTACTAGCGCCAGCAGGAAAATAAAAACCGTGTTCTGGGAAAATGTTAGGGCCGCGGTCAGACCCAGAACCGCGGGAACCGCGAGCCTCGAGCCGATAAAAATATCGGCGTGGTGGGGTTTGCGGTGGCCGGCAAGCAGGAGCCGGCGCACAATTTCAGGATCGGGCTCGGCGGCGAAGAATCGCCGGAACGCCGTGAAGGGCTTAGCAAACGAGTCGCTTGTGACTGCGGACCGCCACAGTGGGGAAGCCGCCTCGGCTCCTCCCCGCACACCCCGGGTTACTTCCTCGAGCAGCGCGCCTTGCGCGGACGAGCGACCCAGCAGGAGCAGCAGACCGAGCGCAAAGACGCTAAACAGAACCAACCCGAAGACTAGTACGAGCTGCATGGTTTAGACCTTGATATCAATAATTTTACGGATCAGCAGAATCCCGACGACCATCAGTCCCAAACCCCCATAAACCAGCTTGAGGCCGAAGGGATCAGTAAACAGAGCTGCCTCATACTTATGGTTTGTAATGCTGATCAAACCAAACATCAGGAAGGGCGCGGCACATAGGATCCATCCCGTAATCCTGCCCTGGGCGGTGTAAATTCGAAGCTGACCACGCAGTCGGGACCGTTCGCGCAGTACTGCCGATGTCTTATCGAGAATCTGCACCAGGTTGCCGCCCGATTCTTTCTGTAAAAGAATCGCGGTGGCCAGAAAACGCAGGTCATCAATCGGCATGCGGTCAATCAAGCTCGTGATCGCCTCCCGAATGGGAAGACCCAGACTCTGCTCTTTGTGCAGAGCACGGAACTCGGCGCCGACCGGATCGGCGATTTCGTTACCGACCATCTCCATGACGGAGGCAATCGAGTGGCCCGCACGCAGCCCTCTTGACATCAGGTCCACGGCCTCGGGAAGGAGAGTATCGAATTTTCTGAACCGGATCTCGCGAAATACGTACAGGCACACATAAGGCAACAAGCCGGCAGCTAATCCGAGGCCGATGGTGACCGCGGATTGTGAGGTTATCGTCCAGGCGAGCCAGCCTATTCCAAAAGCGGCACCGAAAGAAGAGAGAAGCACCGAACCGATGCGCCACTCCATGCCTGACTGTTTGATCAGCCGTGAGGTCGCCGCCGACCACGGGATGAGGCGGATCAAGTCATCGATCAGCGGGCTGGAGGCAATCGCTCCTTCTTTGAGGATCGTGGTCGGGCCAGCGGGATTAGAGCCTTCCATGCCGGCCAGTTGCTCCGCCACAGCCTTCTCTATTGAGGTCGGCTTCAGGAAATAGAAGAGCACGGCAAACGACAGAACCAGAAGTACGACGAATAGAAGTAGAAGCATCATAAATTGGCCTTCAGTTCCAGCGGGTCGCCGTTTGCTCGAAGTAATTTGCCGGCAGCGTAATTCCCGAAGCCAGGAGCTTCTCGGCGAATTTCGGCCGGATCCCAGTAGCGGTGAAAGTTCCGAGAATGCGGCCGTCGGATGCAACGCCTTGCTTTTCGAACAGGAACACATCCTGCATGCTGACGACGTCATCCTCCATGCCGGTAATCTCGGTGATGTGGGTGAGCCGCCGCGTTCCATCGTTGAAGCGCGCCACCTGAAGTACCAGAGTAACGGCGGAAGCGATCTGCTTCCGAATGGCCTTCTCGGGCAGGTTCAGATTGGCCATAAGCGCCATCGTTTCCATGCGCGCGATTGCATCGCGAGGACTGTTGGCGTGAATGGTTGTCAGGGACCCGTCATGACCGGTATTCATGGCCTGCAACATATCGAGCGCTTCCTCACCGCGCACCTCACCGATGATGATGCGGTTGGGGCGCATACGCAGGCTGTTGATCACAAGTTGCCGCTGCATGACTTGCCCTTTCCCTTCTACATTGGCGGGGCGGCACTCCAGTCGGACCACATGGCGCTGCTTCAACTGTAACTCCGCCGAGTCCTCAATGGTGACGATGCGCTCCTTGCTGGAAATAAAGCCGGAAAGGACGTTCAGCAAGGTGGTTTTCCCGGAGCCGGTGCCCCCGGAAACGACGATGTTAAGGCGCGATGCAACCGCACCACGCAACAGTCCCAGCATCGCCGGTGTCAGCGTCAGGTTGGCCAGTAGATCGTCCTCCGTGATGGGGACGTGCCCGAAACGGCGGATCGACATATGGGGACCATCGACGGCTAGCGGAGGAATGACCACGTTCACGCGCGAGCCATCCGCCAGGCGCGCGTCCACCATGGGTGACGATTCGTCCACGCGGCGCCCGATGGCGGAAACAATCTTGTCAATGATGTGCATCAGGTGGGCGTTGTCCTTGAACATGATCTTGGTTTCTTCCAATATCCCGGCGCGCTCGACGTACACCTCCTTGGCCCCGTTGACCAGGATGTCGCTGATGGTTGGATCCTGCAGCAGAGGTTCAAGCGGGCCTAGGCCAAAAACCTCGTCCAGTACTTCCAGCGAGAGACGTTCTTTCTCCGGTCCGCTCAAAGGTGTCTTAAGATTCGCGACCAGGTCGTGAATGACGCCGAACACCTGGCGGCGGGTTCGTTCGTCGCGAACCGTGGCAACTTTTTCCAGATCGATTTTATTTAGCAGGTCGCGATGGATCTCTGTCTTCATCTCCTGATAGACCCGGAAGTCCAGACCGCCTCTTTTTTTTGTCTCGCCAGAAACCAGCAAATTAGGTATATCTGGCAGCGCAGTTCCTTGATTGGCTTCAGCCATCTATTTCTCTCCCCTCAACGGGCTCATCGATTGAACAATCCGAGGATTCGATTGCCTTCCTTTTTCTTTGTTCCCGTCCCCGCTTTCTTGCCGATCGCCTCCGCCCATCTGTGGAGGCTACGGATTACTTCCGAACTGGAAAGCTGGGCAATTGGGTCGCCCCCATAAATCGTCTTCACCATCTCCGGGTAGTGATTCGGAATCCGCCAGTAAATCTCCTGCTCAATGACTTTCTCGATTTGGGCATCCGTAACCGCATTGCTTTTCTGGTGCCGATTCAAGACAACTTTAATTTTGTTCCGGGGGATGCCGCAGTTGCTGAGATACTCCAGCTGACGGACCACATTGCGAATTGCCGCCACCTCGGCCACGGTGACCAAATAAAGCAGGTCGCACTCCTGGATCACGGTCATGTTTTCCGCATTGAGCGACGGCGGAAGGTCGGCCAGAATGAACTCGTAACGTAGACTGAGAAAATCAAGGGTCTGCGATATCGAGACCGTCTGCGACGCTTCCAGCGCGGTCACGCTGCCCTCGGGGGCCGGAATCACATCAAGCCCGCTGGAGTGCTTCAGCAGGAAGCTCTGCAGGAAATCAGCGTCCAGACGGTCGATGTTCTCAACCAGTTCGAAGAAGTTATAACGGGACTTGGTCAACTTCAGATAAAGCGCCGCATCTCCAAAGTCTGGATGTAGATCCACCAGAAGCGTGTGCCGCGAAAACTCGCCGGCTAAAAGAGCTCCCATTTGAGAAGCCAACGCGGTTACGCCGCAGCCACCCTTGGATCCCATGAAGGCCAGAATCTGGGCCCGAGACTGGTCCACCTTCTCTTTTCGCTGAGCTCCAATGCGCAGCATGGCGCTGACCAGTTGTTCGCGGTCGAGTGGCTTGGTCAAATATTCCCCGCAGCCGCAGCGCATGGCCTCCAGAATCGCCTCGGGATGGGCATGGGATGACACCGCGAACACAGCAACACGCGGCAGAGCGGAATGAATACGCTCCGCCACCATCGCCGCGGCCCGTCGGTCTTGATCAAAGTCGATAACGCAAACCTCTGGAGCGGGGTTGCCAAGCCGCTCCAGCATGGAGTCTTGATCCTGAACTTCACGATAGCTGGCGATATGGGAGCGAACGCGAAACACGGGCGCGGTGCCCGCAATCAAATCAAGGAAACAGCGGGTGTCTTCGTCAAGGCAAAGGCCCACCACCGACAAAGTCTCGCCGAGGCTCAGATCGTGGCGACCGGTCACGCGCATGGAGTCTTTCAGCAACGTCATTTTGCTCCTGTGGTTTGTGGTTGCTTCGGCTGCTTGCTTTCCGGGTAGTGTTCATCAAATTTCTTGTTGTCGAGGAACGGCACAGATAGTGCTGGAGGATTCGGTGGCGGAGGCTCGACGTGAATGGGATCCAAAATATGCGCAGTCACGAATACCAACAGTTCGGTATTCGTCTTATTGACCGACCTTGAGCGAAATAGTTGTCCCAGAACAGGGATATCGCCGAGGCCAGGGACCTTGCTCAGTTGCGTGGTGGCACGTTGGTCCAACAAACCTGCGATGCCAAACGATTGGCCATCCTTGAGTTCGATCTCGGTTTCGGCACGGCGAGTCGAAATCGCCGGAACTGTGAAGCCGGAGATCACCAAGGCGTTGGTGAAGTCCAGAGTGCTGACTTCCGGGGAAACATGGAGCCGAAGCGTGTTGTCTTCCTCAATGACACCGGTGAAGTCCAGTTTGACGCCGAAGGGCTTGAATTGAATAGTGACGCTGTTGAATCCCGCCGAAGGCTGAACAATCGGGAAGGGGAATTCACCTCCCGCCAGGAACGTTGCCTTCTGACCGCTGATCGCCATCAGATTCGGTTCGGCCAGAATCTGGAGGACGTTGCGCGCTTGCAGCGCCTGCACGACCGCGCCCAAATGGAGATCGGGCCTGAAGAGGAAGAT
>Ga0209488_10004740_pt1 | contig 10545 bp, 9 predicted proteins | sample Rivendell_Oct201_8_FD_188349 | JGI IMG/M metagenome (GOLD analysis project Ga0209488, IMG submission 188349) | Vadose zone soil microbial communities from the Eel River Critical Zone Observatory, Northern California, USA -... | ecosystem: Environmental > Terrestrial > Soil > Vadose zone >... | reverse complement strand
TTTTTGTGAGCAAAATCCAGGCGATCTTTTCCATATCGCGCTTGCTGGGGAGACGGCTATCGTCATAAGAAGAGCACTGGCTGACCGGAAAATGCATTAACTGGGACGGCCAGACTCCCTGACAGCGCACTTGCTGTTCAGACGCAGAGAATCCCCTGACGATGTGGGCGTATCGGCACGTCACGCATAAGGAGGCGGAGCCTTGCGGAGTGCCGTCCTTAATTTTTACCGTGACCATGACAAACTCTTTTCTAAGAAGCGCAAGGCTTCGGAAGGCGCTCGTGGTGTGGCAGAGTGCGCAGACACCTCGGGCGCGATTGCGAATACTCATGCGCCAATGCGGCGCGATATGCCGGCAAAAACTGCGTGAGGCAGCAAAATTCGCGGTGAAGAACGGACTAGAGGTAGCGGGCGGAATGGACCAGCCCGCTGCGGTGAATCGTCTTCACCGGCAACGCTTCAGTACGGTCGAGTTGTATCGAACGCCGCATGATCGTGGTCCTTCCGTAGAAGTTCGGCCGAAACGATGGGCCGTAAGGAGTCGGCAGGTTCGCATGAAAGCCGAACACAACCAAATGGAAAAAATTGAATGGCGCAAAGCGAGGGTCGAATGGCGAAAAACGGCATTGAACGGCAATGGCGAGGCGCTGAGTCGCACGCAGAAATTCGTTGTCGCGATGGCGCCAGCAGGACACTAAACAGCAATTAGTTGACGCCCTTGAGATATTTGTCGAACCAGGCCACGCTGCGGCGGATGGAGTCGATCTGGTTTTCGCGTTTTTCGAAGCCGTGACCTTCGTTGGGGTAGTAGTGCGCGTCAACGGTCTTGCCGTCCTTCTTGAGCAGTTCGACGACTTGCTCGGCTTCTTCTTGTGGCACGCGGGGATCGTTGCCACCCTGGAGAACGAGGAGGGGAGCTTTGACGTTGTGGATGTAGGTGATGGGAGAAGCTGCGTCGTAGACGGCGCGATCCGTCACCGGATCGCCGAGAAGGCTTTGCTCGTATTGCTGGAGCATAGGATCGGAGTGCTTCAACATGGTCATCCAATCAATGATGCCGTAGAGCTCGACGGAAGCGGCCCACACATCGGGAGTTTTGCCAATGGCCATGAGGGTCATGAACCCGCCATAGGAACCGCCAGTGATGCCGATCTTTTTCGGATTGACGTAACCGGTAGCTTCGAGAAATTTGGCCGCGAAGACTTCGTCCTGAAGATCGCCGCCGCCCAGATCCTTGAAGTTGGCTTTTTGAAAGTCGATGCCGTAGCCAGTGGAGCCGCGAACATTGGGTTCAATGCAGACATACCCGCGGGAAACGAAGGCAGCTACGCGCGGGCTCCAATAGTCGGCAGATTGTCCGGTGGGGCCGCCGTGAGGCAAAACCAGCGCGGGATTGGACTGATCGCGTTTGAGGTTGAAGGGAATCCAGAGCAGCGCGCTGATGGTTTTGCCGTCGAACGATTTGTAGCTGACGATGTGCGAAGGTGCGCGAGGCGCGGAACTCAGGCTGGCGATGGCGGAAAAAGTTAATTGCAAGGAATTGCGCGACGTCAGGTCGTACACCCACAAATCGCCAGGCTGAACCGAGCTTTCATGGGAGAAAAGCAGGCGATCGCCGGAAGGAGAAAAAGAGTTTGGATTAGCGGCCGGACCGTTGACACCTGCAGGGATGGGAAGTTTTTCTGATTTTGTGGAGGCGAGGTCGCCAAGGAAAACATCGGTGCGCCCGTCGGCGTTGATGGTGTAAATGAAATGCTTGCCGTCTGGAGAGAAATCACCTGCGCCAGCTTCCCATTTGGTGTCGGTGATCCAGTTGAGATTTTTCGAAGCGATGTTCAGGAGCGCCACGTTCTGATAGCCAGCTTTTTGGTTGGAAGTGATGAGAAGATTTTTGCCATCTTTGGAGAGCGATGACGCCAGATTCAGGGATTGCCCCTGGTGAGGAGTGAGAGTGGTGGTTTTTCCGCTGGCGATGTCGATGGCATAAACATCGGCGTCTGTGAAGCTGACCTCGACGCGATTTGCATAGAGAGTTTTGCCATCAGAACTCCAGGCGACAGAACTCCAAAGATGATTGGGCGTGTTTTCGTGCGTGAGAAGCGTAACTTTGCGCGCGGCCCAATCCAGCAGCGCGATGTCATACACGGTGGCTTCTTTTGGCTTGTAGTTGAGCGCGATGGTCTTGCCGTCGGGCGACCAGCGCGGACCTTCTTCGCGGATGTCGGGCGTGTTAGTCAAATTGATTGTTTCGCCGCCGTCGCTGGGAATTGCGAATAGGTCCCAAAGTTCATTTCCGGCGATGTCTTGCTGAAAGACGATCCATTTGCCATCGGGCGACCAGGTTTCCGCGTACTGACGTTCGTCAGACTGGGCGAGCTGGATAGGCCAGCCGCCACTCGCGTTGACTTTCCAAAGGTTCGAACGGCCGGAAATATCGGTGGTAAAGACGATTTCTCGACCGTTGGGCGACCAGGAAGCGCTGGAGACGGAGCGGGTGAAGTAAAGGTCGTCAATGGGCAAGGGCCGGGCAGCGGAATTGGACTCGGAATCGAGCGATTTTGGATCGGTGATTTGGCGAGTGTCAGGACCGGAGGATTGCGCCAAGCAAGAAGCGCAGAGCGAGAGAACGAGCAGGCAAAGAAATGTAGACCGCAGTGAGTTCATTGTGACCTCGGCTGAAGAGCAAGGTGGATTGCGCCAGAGTAAACAGCAGGCGAATTGTACACCCGGAAGGGATTGCGATTGCACGAGCGGGAGATTCGAACTGGGGTAACATGCTGCGCCCCCAACGGGAGATGCAAAGCCGCACGCTAAAAGAGTTTGCGGAAGGTCCAGAACAAGAAGCCGGAGAGAGTCATGGCCACCGGCAGAGTCAGGACCCAGGCCATCAGCAAGTTGCGGACAGTGCCCCACTGCAAGCCAGAATGATTTGCCGCCATGGTGCCCGCGACGCCCGAAGATAAAACGTGAGTGGTACTGACGGGCAAGCCAAAATAGTCGGCCGCGCCGATGGTGGCCATGGCGGTGATCTCGGCAGCTGCGCCTTGCGCGTAGGTTAAGTGATTCTTAGCGATTTTTTCTCCTACAGTGACCACGATGCGCTTCCAGCCGACCATGGTGCCAAGTCCCAGAGCGATGGCGACGGCGACTTTTACCCACAACGGAATGAAGCGCGTGGCCTTGTCAATGTGGCCCTTGTAGTTTTTCAGCGTGGCGGCATCAGCAGTCGAAATTTCCGGTTTGCCGCTTTTTTGCATGATGCGCAGGGCTTCGCTGGTCAGGTACATGTCGTTACGGAAGTTGCGCACCTGGTCGTTGGGTACGTTCTTGAGATCCTTGAATTGAGCCATTTCCGTGCCGACGTCGTTGATCAGGGTGCGCATGGCCAGCATGGTGTTGGGCTTGAATTCCTTGGTGCGAATGAAATCCGTGACATCATCGCGGGGATCGCCAATGGCGGCGCTTTGCTCGACATATTTGTTGAGGGAGTCAGCGGCTTGACGTGAGACAGCGATAAAGTCCTGTGTTTGCGGCACAGTGATGGCGTGGTTCAGCGCGTAAGTCGTGGGCACGGTGCCGATGAGGATGAGCATGATGAGGCCCATGCCTTTTTGGCCGTCGTTCGAACCGTGGAAGAAACTGACGCCAGTGCAGGTGAGCATCAGCAAACCGCGAATCCAGAACGGCGGTGGCGCGCTGCCTTCGGGCGCCTGGTACAGCTTCTTGTCCTTCACCAGGCCTTTGGTCACCAGCAGCAGCAGGCCTGCACAGATGAAGCCAACAATCGGCGAAATGAGCAGCGATTTACCAACGTTAGCCGCTTGGCCCCAATCCACGCCGCTGGTTCCGCTGCGCACGTTCATCAGCTGATTGGTAATGCCGACGCCAATAATCGAGCCGATGAGGGTGTGCGAACTCGAAGCCGGCAATCCGAAATACCAGGTGCCCAGGTTCCGGAGAATCGCCGCAACCAGCAGCGCGAAAACCATTGCGAATCCGGCGTTGCTGCCAACCTGCAGAATCAGTTCCACCGGTAGCAACGAGATAATTCCGGAAGGCCACGATTCCTGTCGAGGAGACGACGCCCAGGAAATTGAAGAAGCCGCTCCACACCACCGCAATGTGAGGATCGAGGGTATGCGTATAAATGACGGTGGCCACGGCGTTGGCGGTATCGTGGAATCCGTTTACGAATTCAAATCCCAGCGCCACGAACAACGCCAGGCCTAACAGGAAGTAAGGGAGCACGGAAGTCATGTGGAGATTCATCAGATCGCGGGAGAGGCTCCAGCCGATGTAACCGATGCCAACGACGAGGACAGCGATAAAAATCAGCGTTCCGACAAAACCGGGACCTTTAGAAAACTTTTCGTGAGCTGCGGAAGGGCTGGTTGGGACGGTTGCAACGCTAGACATAAGACTCCTCCGAGTCAGAGAGGTAAGAGGGATGGGAACGGACGGGGGAGTTATACGAGACGCGTGTTACGCCGCGGTGAATGCAGCATTTCGTTCATTCACGTCGGATAGGGGCACATGGGCCGGAAAAACGCGCCGTTGACAACGCTCTTAGGGAACGGCAACGTGGAAAGGTTATGACCTGACTCGAGTCTGCGAGCGGTTTTGAGACATAAAGCAAAAATGTGAGCGAGATGGTTTTGCTGAGGAGCGGCAAATGGCTTCGGAAGCTTTGAAGAATTTTGACGCGATCGTCATCGGTTCTGGGCAGGGTGGCACGCCGCTATGTCAGGCGCTGGCGGGCACCGGGATGCGTACCGCTCTTGTGGAGCGCGAACATGTCGGGGGAACTTGCATCAACGAAGGATGCACGCCCACGAAGACCATGGTCGCGAGCGCGCGTGTTGCGTACCTGGCGCGACGCAGCGCGGATTATGGCGTGCACACTGGCGAATTAACGATTGATCTGGCAAAAGTGCGCGAGCGCAAGCGCGCCATCGTGGAGAGCTTTCGCAACGGCAGCCAATCCAGAATTGAAAAAACGGAAAAACTGGAATTGATATTTGGCGAGGCAGAGTTTACTGGACCGAAAACAATTCGCGTGCGAAAAAAGGATGGCGGTGAACTTGCCCTTGCTGCCAACCAGATATTTATCAATGCGGGATGCCGGCCGTCCGTTCCAGAAATCGCAGGGTTGAGCGATGTTCCATACCTGAATAGCACCAGCATCATGGAATTGGATGCTGTGCCGCGGCATTTGTTGGTCGTTGGCGGCGGTTATATCGGACTGGAGTTTGGCCAGATGTTTCGCCGCTTCGGCAGTCGCGTGAGCGTTGTGCAGTCTGGAGCACAACTGCTTTCTGGCGAAGATCCGGATATCGCAGACGCGGTGTTAAGGATCTTACGCGACGAGGGCATCGAAGTGATATTGAACTCGAAAGCCGCGCGGGCCGCAAAGACCGCCAACGATATCGAGCTTACAGTGGAAAATTCCGGAAAGCTGCAGACCCTGAGCGCCACACATCTGCTGGTTGCAGTAGGACGCGTTTCCAACGCGGACTCGCTCAATACAACTGCCGCGGGAATCGCGACCGACAAACACGGCTACATTCAGGTGAACGACCGGCTGGAAACTTCCGCTTCTGGAATATTGGCTCTCGGAGATATCAAGGGCGGCCCGGCCTTTACGCACATTTCCTACGACGATTTTCGCATCATTCGAAGCAATGTAATTGAAAAGGGAAACGCGTCGATCGCCGGGCGCCTGTTACCCTACACGGTTTTCATTGATCCGCAGCTTGGCCGGGTTGGCATGAGCGAAACAGAAGCGCGCAAGACCGGCCGTAAAATTCGCGTCGCGAAGATGCCCATGAGCTACGTGGCGCGAGCGCTGGAACTCGACGAATCGCGCGGCTTTATGAAAGTGATCGTGGACGCAGACAGTTCGCAAATGCTTGGAGCAGCGGTCCTGGGCATCGAAGGCGGCGAAATCATGGCGCAGATTCAGTTAGCGATGACGGGCAAGCTGCCCTATACGATACTGAAGGACGCGGTCTTCGCTCACCCCACGCTGGCCGAATCGTTGAACAATTTGTTTAGCCATTTCCAGGACTGATGATTTTTCCCAGAGTGCGGGAGCTAAAACTATGGCGATCCGTAAAACTCGTTGGCATACGCATTTCCGTTTGGACGCTGCAAAAATCAAGCGCGCTCAAAAAATGTTACCGCCCAGCACTGAAACCGAGGCCATAGACTAGGTGTTGGCCCCGCTGGCAAACTCCGTTAATCAGAACACCCTGCCTAGTTGGAAGTACAATTTGCGGTGGCCGGAATCGCCGTAACTGCCGCCGATGACCAGTGGGCCGACGGCCGTTTCGGCAAGGACGCCGACGTTGATGTCATTTGGAAAACCGCTTTGCGCCTGAAAGCCATACATTTTGGCGAATTCGTAAGTGCCGATGGCGTAGATTTTTTTGCCCAGGAACGGCGGCAACGTGAAGAGGTCGTGCAGATAGCCTAGCCGGAAAAGATAATACTGGTTGCCGTAAAGTTCGTTGGTGCCATACGCGCCGAGACGCAACGGGCCGCCCAGGAAAAATTGCGGAATCGGGCCGACCTCGCGCGAGCTAAACGTCGTTCCCCCCTGCGCGGCCACGAAAATGGAAGCAGGAGTGGTAATCGGCTGAAAGAATTGCAGTTGGCCTTCCATGGTAGGAAAGCCCTGAGGAGCGCCGGGACTGGTGTCGTACCAGCGGAAAGTTGCTTCTGCCGTATAGCCACGGCGCGGAACGATCGGGTCGTCGCCATGGTCCACAAGAAAATGTAACTTGGTGTTTCCGGTGCGGCCGGCAATAGAAGGGAACTGAGCGACGCCCAGTCGCAGCCGTTCATCCAGAGCGCCAAGCTCATAGCCAAAGCGGATTTCGCTGAAGCGGTTAAAACCGTATCCGATATCGAGACCGATGTTGGCCGTGTTGCGTCCATAATCCACTAGCGGATCGTAGCGCCGATAAATTTTGAACTGCGTGTAATTCTCTGATGCGTGCGGCGCGACGAAAAAGTTGGAAAAGCTCGTCAAAGGTTTGTACAGCTCAGTGGAGATGCCATAGGTATTTCCAAAACGCAAGTCGGTGCGCCACTCGGAACGGTATCCGGCAACGTCCATCAGCGTCAGCCGCGCGGCCTGGGTGTAAGTCACGTCGGCAGTCTCCGAGCCATCCACCTCTGAAGCAAATTGCAAAAGCGGTGGCGCATAACTTTTTTCATGCACTTCGATCAGCAATCCGGTGCCGGTGCCGTCGTTGATTTCACGATAACCGACGGAATCGAACTTGCCGATGCCGGTTAAACGAGTGAGCAGGCCATCGAGTGTTCGCGTATCGAGCGGTTTGCCCACCAGCGGCTGCAGAAATGCTTCGATGTGCCGCGCGGCATCGGAATCGGTGCCTTGCACGCGGATGAACTGCGGCGTAGGAATTGCGCTGCGGCGTCGCAAATTTCGCGCGGCTAGGTAAGTCTCCCAGTCCGGGTCATTCAGCGCGAAGGGCTCGAGCACCCGTGCTTTCGCTTCCGCCGCGTTGCGGCCGGTAGCAATGATCGCCCGCGATTTCTGGTAGTCGAGCGAACTGTATTGGTGCAGATCAACATTTACCACCAGGTCTGCGGCGGTCAGTCCGCGAATTTCGTTCTCGCGAACGATCACATCCACCGAACGTCCCAGAACGCTGAACAATGACTGGATCTCTTCCGGTTTTGCGGGCGAAACTTCCAGATGGATCGCGATCACCACTTCCGCGCCCATGGCTCGCACCACGTCGGTAGGCAGATTACCAACTAATCCACCATCCACCAGAACCTGATTGTCCCGTCGCACCGGATTAAACAATCCTGGAATGGACATAGTGGCGCGCATGGCCTGCGGCAAGCTGCCGTCCTTGAATACAACTTCTTTGCCGCTGACCAGATCTGTCGCCACGCAACGATAGGGAATCGGCAAATCATCAAACGATGTCAGATTGGCATACGGCAGGGTTTCGCGATCGATCAGCAAACTGATCTGGTGCCCGGCGTTCAGTCCGGCAGGGAGAGAGAGTCCCTTCTTCATGCCAAATTGAATGACGGTCGGATAGTCGCGATTGTCTTCCTTGCGCCGAAAGGATAAGTCCCGGTAGGGAGTCTGGCCACCGATGATGATGTCCCAGTTCTGCTGCTCGACAATGTCCTGCAGTTCTTTGGGTGTTTTACCGGTGGCGTACAGCCCGCCGACCAGTCCGCCCATACTGGTGCCGGCAATGTAATCGATGGGAATGTGATGGTCTTCGAACCATTGCAGCACGCCAACATGAGCAAGTCCGAGTGCGCCGCCGCCTTCAAGAGCAACACCGATTCTTGCGCGTGCACGCCGCGTTTGCGCGGAGGCATTGCCGGCGGGACTGGTGGCAGTGTCCTGCGCAGCGGCGGTCATCGGCCACAAGAAGACCAGGAAAAGTAAAGGATAAATGCCCGTGCTGCGGACCATGGGAACCTCCTGATGGCGTGTCGAGGACGGAAGTGCAAGCGGCGTGAAGCGGCTCTAGTTTACTTGCAATCGCGAAACTGGTTCACGTAGTTCAAACGAGAGATTTGTTTTCCTGGAGAAGATTCCCGCCGTCCACCACTACAGATTGTCCGGTGATGTAAGACGCGTCCGGCGATGCCAGGAAGCAAATGGCTGCGGCGACTTCGTCGGGCGTGCCGGCGCGGCGAAGCGGAGTGGCGTGCGCGGCAATTTTTTCCGATTCGGTGGAAGAAGCGGTTTGGATCCATCCCGGCGCCACGGCGTTGAAGGTAATGCCATGTTCCGCGATTTCCAGCGCGGCGCCGCGCATCATGCCGTCCAACGCGGATTTCGCCGCACCATACGCGGCCGAGCCGGGAGAGCTGACCAGCGGTCCGGTTACGGAAGAGACGTTTACGATGCGTCCGTAGTTTTGTTTTTTCATGGTGGGCAGAACAAACCGAGTCATCAGGAAAGCCGTGTTCAGCGAAATCGCCAGCTGCCGTTGCCACGCTGAGAGCGCGATATTTTCTAGAAATGCCGAATGCATGGGTTGGCCGGTTTGGATCATACCGGCGTTATTTACGAGAATGTCGGCGCGGCCTTGCCAAGAGAGCACCCCTTCAAGCAAAGTCTGGGCTTGCGCTTCGAACGTCAGGTCCGCCACAAAAGAGAAAACGCGCGCGCCGGATGGATCTAGTTCGCGGGCGCGCTCTGCAATGCGAACGGTCGTCGAACTGATGGCAACTTTGGCTCCGTGCGCCAGCAGCCGTCGTGCTACAGCGAAGCCGATTCCTTCGCCGCTGCCGGCGCCGGTCACAATCGCTACCTGGTTTTCGAAAATTTGCGACACCCGGCCCCCCCGCTTATGAAATCGCTTTCCTGGTTCTGCGAATCTTCTCAAATTCTTGAATGCCAAGAAAAGGCCAGAATCGGTGCTCGCCAATACGCGGCAAATTCTTCTATTCTAGGGCAGAGTGGCTCGCAGCACAGGAGGTACAACCCATGAGCAGGGAGAATCGTCTGGACACGCTGCACCATGCGGCGATTCGCGTGCAGGATGTGAAAGAGACGGTGCAATGGTACACGGAGCGTTTCCACTGCGAAGTGGAATACCAGGATGCCACCTGGGCGATGCTGGCGTTTGACAATGTACGGCTGGCGTTTGTGATTGCGGAACAGCATCCGCCACACATTGCGATTGTTGGCGATCCTGCGGCCTTTGGTGAAGCGAAAACGCATCGCGACGGAACGACTTCTGTCTATGTGAAGGATCCCAACGGCAACAACATTGAAGTAATGGCGCCTGCGCCGGAGACTGCGCCTACCGCGAAATCCTGAAGCCCAGCTGTTTTTGGCCCACCCCGCATGCTTAGGTAGCGGCCGCCTTCTTAAACGGGCCGTTTCGAGCCTCAGCAAATACTGTTGCGCTGCTGTAACTATTCCAGTTTCACGCCATTCTTGATGGTTTTCTTTTCTTTGGCGATCGTTAGCAACGCAGGGTAGAACTGCACGAAGCTGTGTTCCACCGCGGCATTCTGGTCGTGACACTTCCAGCAGGCGTTCTGTCCTGGAGACATCGCCGTGCTGGACTTTTGCGAAGCGTCAAATCCGAAGTATGCCCACTTGTCCGGAAAGCGCGATGCATCTTTCACCTCGACGTCCAGGCCCATTAATTCGCTCTGATAATGCCCGCGCAGGTTGATGGAGCCCTTAGACTGCGAGCCATATTCTTCCAGCACAAACATAGTCTTATCGGGCCAGTTGCCGTGTTCGAGGAAATAATCGTAATCGCCCGGCGGCACGAAGACGTTTGTGAACATCAGGTGATCCTGATCGTCGGAAGCCTTTTGCGAGTAGCTCATGCCGTAACCAGCCGACAGAAACACCCATTTGCGGTAACCTTCCGGGCGAAGCAATTTCCCGTCCGAGGTAAATTCAGGTTTTCCTGTGGGTTTCGGCGAACCGGCAGCTGCGACGTGAGGAGCTCTTTCAATGAAAAAAATTGCCAGCAGGGCAAAAAGCGCGGCCAGGTAAATGGATCTGGGCATCGG
>Ga0209488_10004739_pt1 | contig 10550 bp, 8 predicted proteins | sample Rivendell_Oct201_8_FD_188349 | JGI IMG/M metagenome (GOLD analysis project Ga0209488, IMG submission 188349) | Vadose zone soil microbial communities from the Eel River Critical Zone Observatory, Northern California, USA -... | ecosystem: Environmental > Terrestrial > Soil > Vadose zone >... | reverse complement strand
GAGCCTTCTGGTGGGAAAGGTTGATGTAGCCTTCCTCGGTCTCGCCTTTATCGCGCATCACATCAATTTCGTCACCCGGCTGGAACTTGGGTTTGCCCTCGTGATCGAGTAATGCAAATGGAGGTAGCGCGCGTGCAGGTTGCAGAATCGTTCCCGACTGTAGTGCGATCGGCACGACGCCGGAACGGAAAACCGCCTGCGCGAGAAAGGCGCCGGCCAGTGCCGCTACAATACCGATCGATGCGAATACCAATATGCGATTACGTGCCATCCCGTCATTATCCCATGACGTCGAGATGCGAGTGCAGCGGTTTCGGAGTTTGAATGCCAAACGCCGGTCTAACCGTTCGAGACTTGATTGACCAGTGCGCCGGGCTCCTCGATTCGTCCGGCGTCTACTTTGGACACGGCAGCGACAACGCGTTTGACGAAGCGGCGGAGCTCATTTTTTTCGCTGCCAGTCTTAGGCATGAAGATGCTCCGGGCATTTATTCGAGAGTGTTGACTAAAGCGGAGCGAGCGCGTGCCGTCGAATTGGTTCGTGAGCGGATCGCGAAGCGCATTCCCGCAGCCTACCTGACGCGGCGCATGTGGTTTTGCGGCCGCGAATTTTATGTGGATCAACGAGTCCTGGTGCCGCGCTCGCCTCTTGCGGAGTTGATTGAAGCGCAATTCGCTCCGTGGATCGATGCGAGCCATGTCAAGCGAGCGCTAGATATCGGCGCGGGCTCGGGCTGCATTGCGATTGCCACGGCTTTGGCGTTTGACGAGGTTGTCGTGGATGCGACGGACGTATCGACCGATGCGCTGGCGGTTACCCGTATCAATATCGATCGGTACGGGCTTGCAGACAGAGTACGCGCAATCCAGTCCGACGTGTTCTCGGGGCTGGGCGATGCTCGCTACGATCTCATCGTATCGAATCCGCCGTACGTGAGCGCGGACGAAGTGGCCGAGTTGCCGGAAGAATATCGGCACGAGCCACAACTCGGATTGCTTGCGGGAGAAGACGGGCTGTCGATCGTACGACGCATTCTGCGGGACGCGGAGCGGCATCTTGAACCGCACGGGATCCTGATCGTCGAAGTGGGCGATACGGAAGCGGCGGTCGCGAACGCCTATCCGTGCGTTCCGTTTACTTGGTTGGAATTCGAGCGCGGCGGCGGCGGAGTATTTTTGTTGACGGCCGAGCAGTTGTCCGAACGTCGCGGCGAATTAAGCTAGCGGCCTGTTGAAAGACTGTTTTCGACAGGCTGCCCAAATATATGTACTTGGTGAGCCATGGACGGCTCGGCGAAACCATGCGTGCTTGGTTTCGGGAGCGCCGCGAAAACTACGTCCAGTATCGACAATCAGACATGGGCAAGCGACGTTGAAAAAGCGGCAGGACGCACTTTTTCAACAAGCTGCTAGAATCTCCGCATGCCCGGCAATACTATCGGCACGCTATTCACAGTTACGACGTTCGGCGAAAGTCATGGCCCGGCGTTAGGGGCGATAGTCGATGGCTGTCCGCCGGGCCTCGAAATCGACGCAGAGGATATTCAGCGGGATGTCGAACGGCGGCGTACCGGAACATCGCGTTACACGAGCCAACGTCACGAACCCGATCGCATCAAGATTTTGTCGGGCGTATTCGAAGGCAAGACAACCGGCACGCCCATCGGTCTGCTGGTCGAGAACGAAGATCAACGCTCGCGCGACTACGAGAAAATCAAAGATCGATTTCGACCCGGTCACGCCGACTACACCTATCAGCAAAAGTTCGGCTTCCGCGATTATCGCGGCGGCGGTCGATCCTCCGCACGCGAGACAGTGATGCGTGTGGCGGCCGCGGCGATCGCTCGCAAGTATTTGCGTCAACGCTTAGGCATTGAAGTGCGCGGTTATCTCGCGCAGTTGGGCCCCTTGGTTCTCGAGCCTGCAAGATTTCAGCCCAAGGATCTCGGCAGTGTCGACAGCAATCCGTTTTTTTGTCCCGACGCGTCGCGAGTTTCCGAACTTGAAGAATATATGGTGCAACTGCGCCGCGACGGCGATTCGGTTGGCGCGCGCGTCAACGTTATCGCTACCGGTGTTCCTCCTGGACTCGGCGAACCGGTTTTTGACCGGCTCGATGCCGATATTGGCTTTGCGATGATGAGCATCATGGCCGTTAAGGCCGTCGAAGTTGGCGCTGGATTCGACTCTGTGGCGCAACGCGGCAGTCAACATCGCGATGCTCTAACGCCGAGCGGCTTTAAAACGAACAACGCGGGCGGCGTGTTGGGTGGAATTTCGTCCGGACAGGATATTCAGGTCAGCATCGCGCTCAAGCCCACCTCGAGTATTACGATTCCCGGCGAGACCATCGATATCGACGGCAACGCAACGGAGGTCGTGACGACCGGCCGACACGATCCGTGCGTCGGTTTGCGCGCGACGCCGATTGCGGAAGCGATGTTGATTCTGGTGCTGATGGATCACTATTTGCGTCATCGTGCGCAGAACGCAGATGTGACTTCGCGCACACCCATCATTACGAAAACCAATACTTAAGTAGCTACGGCGAATGTTGTAATCTGCGCGGTCCGGCACGCTGCCGGCATACGCGCCAGCAACTAACTTCCGAGTCAAAACGAGCGAGCGATGGGCAAACAGTGGAATGTAGCGGTGGTCGGTGCGACCGGGCTGGTCGGCGGCACGATGCTATCGATATTGGAACAGCGAAATTTTCCGGTGGGCGAGGTGTATCCCTTAGCCAGCAGTCGCTCGGCAGGAAAAACTGTGCGGTTTAAAGGCCGCGACGTTCGCGTGCAGGATTTGGCGACGTTTGATTTTTCCCAGGCTCGGATCGGACTATTTTCCGCGGGCGGCAGCGTTTCGGCGGAATACGCTCCGCAGGCTGGAAAAGCCGGCTGCATCGTCATCGACAATACCTCGTACTTTCGCTACGACGACGACATTCCGCTGGTCGTTACAGAGGTGAATCCGCACGCGATTGCCGGCTACAAGGCGCGCAATATCATCGCGAATCCGAATTGCTCCACGATGCAAATGGTGGTTGCGCTCAAGCCGATTCACGCCGCCGTGGGCATCGAGCGTATCAACGTCGCAACGTACCAATCCGTGTCGGGCGGGGGCCAAAAGGCGATCGATGAACTGTCGGATCAGGTTCAAGCCATTGCGGCTGGGAAGTCCGTCACACCCAAGGTGATTCCTAAGCAAATAGCCAACAACTGCGTGCCTCAGATCGATGTTTTCTTGGATAACGGGTACACCAAAGAAGAGATGAAAATGCACTGGGAAACGCAAAAAATTATGGAAGATTCGGCTATTCGTGTGAACGCCACCGCAGTTCGCGTACCGGTCTACATGGGACACTCTGAAGCCGTTCATATCGAGACGCGCCGCAAGATTTCGGTGGAGCAGGTCAGGGAACTCCTGAAAACGGCTCCCGGCGTGGTCCTGATGGACGAGCGCCGACCTGGTGGTTATCCCACCGCGGTGACGGAGGCGGCAGGCGAAGACCCGGTATTTGTAGGCCGAATTCGCGAAGACTTCAGCCATGACCGTGGGCTGGATCTTTGGATCGTGGCGGACAATGTCCGCAAAGGAGCCGCTTTAAATAGTGTGCAAATTGCCGAAATCTTGGTGAAAGACTATTTGTAAGATATAGTCGTATGTATTAAGTCAAGAAGCACGTACTTTTCGGAATCATTGGGTTACGGGCTTTCTTTATTTAAGATTTACATCTTGCCGGCCGTTGGTTGCGCTGACTAGCGATCACGGTTCAGGGAGAGCTGATGACGAGAATTATCACGCGTCTTATTAAAGGCGCCATTTTGGGGGCTCTTTTGAGTCCCGCCACGCTGTTTGCGCTTGGTTTGGGTGAGATCCACCCCAACTCAGCGCTCAGCCAGCCTTTCGATGCGGAAATCGACTTGGTCAGCCCGACGGCGGACGAACTCGGTACGTTAAAGATCGGCATCGCCAGTGCGGACATTTACCGGCAGCTACGCCTCGACCGGCCTGCTTTCCTATCGACTTTTGTTTTCAAAGTGGTTCCCATCGGCAACGGGCGGGTAGTCGTACGCGTTACGTCTACGCGTCCCGTGACCGAACCCGTCGTAGTCATGCAAGTGGAGGCCACCTGGGCCGGATCTCGCGCGGTCCGCGAGTACACGGTGTTTCTCGATCCGCCGGTATTTATGCCGGTGCAACCCGCGCCGTCGACTTCGGTTACGCGTGAAGAACCGCAGACCGTCACAGCGCCGCCGAACGATCAAGTTCGATCGACGGGGGTCATCGAACGTGCGACCGAACCTGCGGCCGTCGTGCCGCCTCCGACAGCGCAGGCCACCCCGCAACCTACGCAAGTTCCTCCGCCGACCGCGCAATCCGAACCCGCGCCGGAGCGAGTGACGACGACTCCGGTTGAACCTGCGGCAGTTCCGTCTCCTTCGCAGCCCATTGCGACGCCGACGCAAGAACCTACTCTTGCCGGCGACAACTATGAGGTGCAAAAGCGAGATTCCCTATGGCGCATTGCCAATCGAATTCGTCCCGGCACGCCGCAGATGATTAATCAGACGATGGTGGCGCTGTATCGCGCCAATCCAAGCGCCTTTGTCGGAAACAACATCAATCGTTTGCGAGCGGGAGTCGTCCTCCGAATCCCCGGTGATGAACAGCTGCTCGGCGTCGATGTTCGCGAAGCCAATGCCGAAGTCGCTCGCCAGTACAACGAGTGGCGCGATCAGACCGGTGCACTGGTCGCCGACACCGGCAGGTTGAAACTGGTCCCGCCGGTCGAGCCGGTCGAGCCGCCGACGGCAGAAACCAAACCCACGAAGCAAGATGCGGCGGCCAAATCCGCTGCCGACAAAGCGAAGGCCGACGCAGACAGTAAGGCCAAAGCCGCAGCCGATGCGCAGGCGCAAAGCGATGCCGAAGCGAAGCGCCTACTCGAACTCAAGAACGCGGAACTCGCACGCATGCAGCGCGAGCGCGAAGAGCAAGCCGCGGCCGAAGCCGCGCGCAAGAACGCCGCGGAATCGAAAGGTGCCGAAGTGCCGACGCAGGCGGAACAGCCCGCGCCTGCTGCCGAGACGCAACCACCTCCGCCGGAAGTTAAACCGACTCCGAAGCCCGTTGTAGTCCCGCCGCCGCCGGAACCGTCATTTCTCGATCAGTTCGGTGACCTTCCCTGGACCGGCATCTTGATTGCGCTGGCGGCTCTGCTCGTTGGCGGCGGCTGGATCTTCTTCTCGCGACGCCGTCAACCTCAGACGATGCAATTCCCGATGCCCGCCGATGCCGGCGGTGTGCCCACGATGACGCCGGCCGACTTCGACGCCGCAATGAATCGCGACCGCACCAGCGTACGTAACGACCCGCGTAACGATTCGAATGACGATGGCGATCAATCCGCCTTCGAAGATCCGCGCACCGTCCAAGTGCCGGCGATCTCGGAAGACGACGCGCCCCGGCCGTCGCCGCGCGCCGAGAGGACCGCCGAGTTGCCGCGTACTTCGGCGCGCAACGCCGACGACACGATGAGCAGCGAGACCGCGCTGCATGTCGTCGATCAGCAAGATGCCTTGGCCGAAGCCGATTTCCATATGGCTTACGGTCTGTACGATCAGGCTGCGGACCTGGTCAAGATTGCGATTCAGCGCGAGCCGTCGCGCCGCGATTTGAAATTCAAGCTACTGGAAATCTTCTTCGTGTGGGGCAACAAGGATTCGTTCCTTGACGCTGCTCGCGATCTCTACAAGACGCGCGAATCGGGCCCCCCGGGCGAATGGGACCGCATTCTGGTCATGGGCAAGCAAATTGCGCCCGAGAGTCCGATGTTCAAAGGCGGGGCGCGTTCGATCGGCGACATGATCGACGTCAACCTCGAAGGCGGCGAAAACCGCGTCGACATCGATTTGTTCGCTGCCCCGGAAACCAGCGGCGACTCGGGCGGAAATCTGGATTTCGAGATCGGCAATACCGGCAAGCGTTCCAAGCCCAGCAAATTGGATTTTCTGTTGGACGAGACCGCTAATCGCAAGCCGTCCGCCGATTTGGACGATACGCGAGAAATGGATTCGAACGCGCGCACGCAGGAAACGCCGACGATCGAATCGCCGATGCTCGATGCGACTGCGGAACACCAGCAGCCGATGATGCGCTCGTCGACGCGCGTGGCCGAGCAAACCATTCGCGAACGAACGGTTGGGTTGAGCTTTGACAAGAACGACAACCTGGTGCCGTCTTCGGATCAAACAGCGGAGCTGTCGATCGACGATTTGGGTTTGGAAGTGGGCGGATTGGAGATCACCGGTTCGCTGGATCAAACGACGGCGTTGCGCGATCACGATCAAATCGGCGACGACGAACTGACTCGTATTGCGCGAGCGGTGCCGTCGCCGCAGAAGTCATCCCGGCCGAGCAGTCTCGAGCCGACCATGGAAGTGCCGGCCGTTACTATGGATCAGCCGGTCAAGCGTTCCGGAAACGGTGCGCACGACGAAGACGATGTCAGCATCAGCACGATCTATCTCGAGCAATTGGAGGGCGAGCCAGGCGGCGAGCTAGACAGCGGCAAGAGCGGCGATAACACGCACATGCTGGCGCCGGACGAATTGGATGTAGACCTGGCCAGACTTCAAGCGGAGAGTCGCGCTCTTGACGACGATACGATTCGCCGCAAGGCCAGGATAAAAGTTGCCGAGGAACCGACGGCCGAGATGCCTGCGCATCGCCCGGCGGCGGATCTCGCGCCCACCGTGGAACAACCGCGGCCGAAGATGGATCGCGCCGAGCTGGTCGCAACGACGCAGTTGCCTGAAATGGAACCGGTGACGATGAGCGAAGTCGGCACGAAACTCGATTTGGCACGCGCCTACATGGACATGGGCGATCCCGACGGCGCGCGCAGCATTCTTGAAGAAGTGTTGGGCGAAGGTAATTCCGGTCAGCGCTCCGAGGCGCAGCGCTTACTGGATTCAATTCGCTAATCCAACCAAGACGGTGATCCGTGATTTGTGATTCGTCAGAATCAATCCGAGTCACGAATCCCGAATCACGAGTCACGTTCCTCAGATGCCTCGCATCGCTCTTGGCCTCGAGTACGATGGCAGTCGCTACCGTGGCTGGCAGTCACAAGCAAACGCACTCAGCGTTCAAGACGAAGTCCAAAAAGCTCTAGGTTCGGTTGCCGACCATCCCCTTGTAATTACCTCTGCGGGCCGCACAGACGCGGGTGTGCATGCCGCAATGCAGGTCGTTCATTTCGATGCAGCCGTGGATCGTGGCGAACGCGCGTGGGTCTTGGGCGCCAACACGCTGATGGAACGCGATATCAGTGCGCTGTGGGCGCGCAAGGTTCCGGACGACTTTAACGCCCGCCACAGCGCGCTCGCGCGCAGCTACCGTTACGTGATACTAAATCGCCAATCGCGTCCGGCGCTGGAGCGCGAGCGAGCATGCTGGGAGCGTCAGGCGTTGAACGCAGACCGAATGCATACGGCCGCGCAGGCCCTCGTAGGCGAACACGATTTCACGTCGCTGCGCTCCGCAGAGTGCCAGTCGACGACGCCGTGGCGGTACTTGGAGACTATTTCTGTCGAGCGGCGAGGGGAGCATGTGGTTCTCGACGTCACCGCCAATGCTTTCCTCCATCACATGGTGCGAAATATTGCGGGCGTCCTGATTGCCATCGGCGTCGGAGATCGTCCCATCGAGTGGTGCCGCGATGTCCTGGAGGCGCACGATCGTCGGGTGGGCGGGATAACGGCCCCAGCTCAAGGTCTGACACTAGTCGGCGTGCGATATCCGTTTGAACTGAGTCTACCGAGCGAGGGAGGGCTGGTCCTTCCGGCTTGCCCGCCGCCGTCGGCTCGCGTATAGATACGGTTAGCCGTGCCGGTTGGACAGCCTCACAGAGATTTTCCTATGACTTGGTTCGAAAAGATCATGCCATCGCGGATCAAGACCGAGCGCCGCACGCGTTCGGTCCCGGAAGGCTTGTGGATGAAGTGTGTGGCCTGCGATGCGGTTCTCTATCGGGCGGAACTCGAGCGCAATCTGCAGGTGTGCCCGAAGTGCGGGCACCATATGCGCATCGGCGCTCGCACGCGGCTGGAACATTTTCTGGACGCGAATTCATGGCAGGAAATCGGCGCCAATGTTGAACCGGAAGATCCGTTGAAATTTCGCGATACCAAAAAATACCGCGACCGTCTGATCCTCGCGCAAAAGAACACCGGCGAAACCGATGCATTGATCGTTTTGGCGGGCAAATTGCTGGAGCAAGAAGTAGTCGCCTGCGCATTCGAATTCGAATTCATAGGCGGATCGATGAGCTCGGTCGTCGGCGAACGCTTCGTGCGCGGCGTCGATTACTGCCTGCAAAATCGCTGTCCGATGATTTGCTTTTCCGCGAGCGGCGGCGCGCGCATGCAAGAGGCGTTGCTGTCGCTTCTGCAGATGGCCAAAACCAGCGCCGCGCTCGCGCAATTGGCGCAGGCGCGTCTGCCTTACGTTTCCGTGCTCTGCGACCCAACCACCGGCGGTGTGTCGGCGAGTTTAGCGATGCTGGGCGATATTAATATAGGCGAGCCGAAAGCTTTGATCGGCTTCACGGGCCAGCGCGTAATACAGCAAACCGTGCGCGAGACTTTGCCCGAAGGTTTTCAACGCAGCGAATTTCTGTTGGATCACGGCGCGATCGACATGATCCTCGATCGACGCGATATGCGCGATCGCATTGCGCAAATGCTGCGGCTGCTAACTCGCACACCGGCACCGGCGTTGGAGACGGGCACGTGATAGGTGATGAATGCAGCGTAAAGAGCGAGATTCGATCCCCCTTTTGCTGACTAGTCGCCGCACTCCACACCTCCCAGCGTAGCAATGCCGTTGCGAAGCCTCGCCGATTGGCTTTCGTTTCAAGAGCAACTTCATCCCAACACGATCGATCTTGGTTTGGAGCGCTTGACGCGCGTGCTTGCGCGGCTGCAGTGGCGCCGGCCGGCTTGTCCGGTGATTACTGTCGGCGGCACGAATGGAAAGGGATCTTGTGTTGCGTTGCTCGACAGCATCTACTTCGCAGCCGGCTATCGCGTCGGCACGTTTACCTCGCCGCATCTGATTCGTTACAACGAGCGCATCCGTGTCGCGGGGCAACTCGCATCCGATTCCGCTCTGGTAGCGGTTTTTGAACGGATCGAAGCCGCGCGCGCCGAGGTCTCACTCACTTTTTTCGAATTTAACGCGCTGGCCGCCTTGCTGATTTTCGCGGCGGAAAAGCCCGACATCATCGTGTTGGAAGTGGGTTTGGGCGGACGACTCGATGCCGTCAATGTTGTCGACGCGGACGTCGCGATCGTGAGCTCCATCGCGCTCGATCACTGCGAATGGCTGGGCGACAATGTTGAGTCGATTGGGCGCGAGAAGGCCGGGATTTTCCGTCCCAACGCGCCGGCGATTTTCGGCGCGCGCGCGAGACCTAAGACAATCGCAGCGGAGGCAGTGCGCATTGGCGCGCAACTACGAGCGCTTGGGGTCGATTTCGATTTTTCAATAACGAACACGGAATGGAGCTGGCGCGGTGGCGCGCATTCGTTGAAAAATCTGCCGCCGCCCGCACTAACTGGAGCTGTGCAGTTCGAGAACGCAGCGGCGGTGTTGGCTGCCGTCGATGCGCTCCAAAGTCGACTACCCGTTCAACGAGAGGCTATCGAGCGCGGATTTCGGAACGTCGTGTTGCCGGGGCGATTTCAGGTTTTGCAGCGTCGACTCGAGTGGATTCTCGATGTTGCCCACAATCCGGCCGCTGCGGTCACGCTTGCGGAAAACCTGGCCGCGAGATTATGCGTGGGCCGAACCCTTGCCATCTGTGGAATGTTCAAGGACAAAGACGCGGCGGGCGTCATCGCGGCTGTGGAAGCGCAAATAGATCTATGGATCATCGCTGACGTGGTTGGCGGTCGCGCATTGCCGTCGGCACGGCTTGCAAGCATTGTCGAACAAAGGGGAGGGCAGGTGGCGCATGTTGATGTCGATGTCGACACAGCGTGTGAATACGCGGAGTCGATCGCGCAGGTTGACGATCGCATCGTGGTATTCGGATCCTTCTATACGGTGGGACCGGCGCTTGAATGGCTGGACAGGCTGAAGGCAAATAGGTAAGCGGTGGACGGTCGTTAGGCTACAGTCAGTATTGTCTTGGTCGAGCCATTACTCAACGGGAATCACTCCTCAAGTTATACTTCCAATCCGTGGATAGACAACTCAAAGAGCGCATGATCGGTGCGGTCGTTCTAGTGGCGGCAGCGATCATTTTGATTCCGGAAATGTTGTCCGGACCTCATGGTCCCAGCGATCCCGCAAGAAGCGAATCGCAGATGGCCCAGATCGCTCAGACGGCCCCGGACGAAGCCAAACTAAAAACCTATACGATCGATCTCTCCAAATCGACAACGCAAGGTTCAGTAGCCGAGTCGCCTGCACAGTTTGCTCCCGTCGCGGAGCCGGCGCCGGGCGAAGCATCGAAGCGCGCCACCAATGCGACTGCA
>Ga0209488_10004735_pt1 | contig 10554 bp, 6 predicted proteins | sample Rivendell_Oct201_8_FD_188349 | JGI IMG/M metagenome (GOLD analysis project Ga0209488, IMG submission 188349) | Vadose zone soil microbial communities from the Eel River Critical Zone Observatory, Northern California, USA -... | ecosystem: Environmental > Terrestrial > Soil > Vadose zone >... | reverse complement strand
CCACTCGTTCGCGACCAAGCCGTGGCCGTTGGTATAGGCCCCGGTAAACAGTGTGGAGTGTCCCGGCGCCGTACGCGTATTTGCGTAGTCGTAGTTGCAGTCGGTGAAATATGCACCGTGATCGAGAAAAAGGCGGAAGCCGCCATCGCCGAACTGGTCGCGGTAGCGCTCCAGATAGTCGCCACGAAACTGATCGATCACAATCACCACGACCAGTTTGGGATGTCCGTTGTAGGCGGAGGCGGAAGCAAAAATCGAAAGACTGGCAACCAGCGATGCAAGAGAAGCTAACGCGCAAAGAAGCCGCTTGCGATTGGATATGGGGAAGGGTCTCATCGCGATGGTAGTTTACACAGCGGACGGGATTACGCCAAAGCGAATGGCACGCGTGCATTCCGCGGCAAGTTTCCGATACAGTATCTAATTCCATGCTCGATCTGAACTTTGTTCGCGACAACTTGCCTTTGGTGGAGGAAAAGCTGCGCCAGCGCGGCCTGGATCCAGCCGCTGTTCTCCGGGATTTCCGCGAGGTCGACACCCAGCGGCGCCACGCTATCACCGAAGCTGAGACGCTCAAGGCGCGCCGCAACAAGGCCTCGGAAGACATTGCAAAACTGAAGAAGGCCGGCCAAGATGCCACGGCGGCCATGGCCGAAACCAAGGAACTGCGCGAACAAATTCAGACACGAGAAAAAACCGCTGCCGATCTCGATGCGCGCCTGCAGGAGATTCTCGCTGGCATCCCAAACCTTCCGCACGCGAGCGTTCCGGTGGGCCACAACTCCGAGGAAAACGTCGAAGTCCGCCGTTGGGGCCAGGCTCCGCAGTTCGATTTCACCCCCAAGCCTCATTGGGAACTGGGAGAACAGCTCGGCATTCTCGATCTCGAGCGGGCGGTAAAGCTTACGGGCGCGCGCTTCGCCGTCTATTGGGACTTAGGCGCAAAGCTCGAGCGTGCACTGGCCAACTTCATGCTCGACCTGCACACCCGCGAGCACGGATACACCGAAGTTCTCCCACCTTATCTGGTGAACTCCGATTCACTGTACGGCACCGGCCAGTTACCTAAATTCGCCGCCGATCTGTTTCGAGTGCCGCACGGAGAAAAGGATCTTTGGCTGATTCCCACGGCCGAAGTGCCGGTAACAAATCTTTACCGCAACGAGATCCTCGAACCCGCCCGCCTGCCGATTTCCCTCACAGCCTACACGCCCTGCTTCCGCAGTGAGGCAGGGTCTTATGGCAAAGATGTGCGCGGCATCATCCGCCAGCATCAATTTCAAAAGGTTGAGCTGGTGAAATTTTCGCGTCCGGAAAATTCTTATGACGAGCACGAAAAGCTTACCCGTGACGCGGAACAGGTTCTGCAGAAGCTTGGGCTACACTACCGAACGATGGCTCTGTGTAGCGGCGATATGGGACCTTCTTCCGCCAAGACCTACGACATTGAAGTCTGGCTGCCCGGACAGCAGTTGTTCCGCGAGATTTCGTCGTGCTCGAATTTTGAGGCGTACCAGACCCGCCGCGCCAACATCCGCTATCGCCCCGAAGGCAAGAACAAGACCGAGTTCGTACACACATTGAACGGCAGCGGATTGGCCATCGGTCGAACCTGGGTAGCGATCGTCGAAAACTATCAGCAGGCCGACGGAAGCATCATCATTCCCGAGGTGCTGCGGCCTTACATTGGAGCGGAGTGCATCACGAAGAAAAGCTTTTAGCTCTTGGCTCTTAGCTTTTAGCTCTTAACGATTGCGATTAGCGGCGTAAGTTGTCGTCCGGTGTGAGCCGATCCGGGCAAAGGTAAGAGCCAAGAGCTAAAGGCCAACAGCTAAAAGCCAATAGCTCTTTCCACATTGCCAAGATAAGGAGCGGTCACTAGACTTGCAGAGAGCCGAACCCAGCACGACCGCGGCCAATTCTCTGCCCCTGCCGATGAACGCCATCTGGCGCACAATTCGCAGCTACATCCTCTGGCAACATGAGCGCGGAACGTTGCATTACGACATCATGGTCACGCTGATCCTGATATTCGTCCTGTTCTCGCCCTACTGGATCAACTTCAACGACAAACCCATCGGGCGGAATCCGCATCCGACTGGAGTAGTGGTTACTCCCGATGCTCAAGGCCGCCTCGTGTATCAGATCGACGGCTCCGCGATTGCACCGGGCGACGACCGCGCCGTGCGCCAGCAATTACTGCGCATTATCGAACCGATCTCAGGCGGGGTTTCCATCATTCAATACGAGAGTGTGGCCGATGGCAAAGGCCACGTGCAAAGCTACAAGGTGCTGGTTCAGCGAGAATAGGAAGTTTCGTAGTCCTATTCACTAAAATATTTCGCTACAACGGCATTTCGCTACAACGGCCAATCGCAGTCGATTGCAACGTGTCCAAGAATCAGAAAGTCCTGAATGAAACTTCTCTGCAGACTTTTTCCCCTCGCGATATTTGCAGCTCTTCTTTCCGGCTTCGCAGTAGCGTCGCAGCAATCTTCCGGACCCGACGGTCTCGACGGCGTCCTCAAGAAAATGGACGCGGCAGCCGCCAGTTTTCGCACCACGCAGGCCGACTTTGTCTGGGAGCAGTATCAGAAGGTGGTGGATGAAACTGATACGCAGGAGGGAACCGTCTATTACCGCCGGTCGGGAAAAGAAATCGAAATGATGGCGGAAGTCAAGAAACCCGACCGCAAGTTCGTGCTCTACAGGGACGGCGAGCTTAAAGTATATCAGCCCAAGATCGAGCAGGTGATGGTTCACCCGGTGGGCAAGAATCGCTCCGAAATCGAGAGCTACCTCGTCCTCGGTTTCGGAGGCAGCGGGCAAGACCTGACAAAAGCATTCGACGTAACATATCAGGGAGCCGAAACACTGAATAACATCGCAACCGCCAAGCTGCAGCTGATTCCAAAATCAGACAAGCTCAGAAATACCTTTGCGCGAATTTTTCTCTGGATAGACCTGCAACGCGGCATTTCCGTTCAACAGCAATTCTTTGAACCCCAGGGAGACTACCGGCTGGCCAAGTACTCTGCCATCCGAGTGAATGAGAAGATCAACAACGACGTTTTTCAGCTAAAAACCACGAGCAAGACACAAACTGTCATGCCTCGCGGCTAAGCTATTGAATCTAAAGATCAAGAACATGTGCTAAGAATTGCACTCCGGGCGCTATACTGGCCCAGCATTGCTTTCGAGTTCATAATGGCTAAAGTTTTTACGATTCCCGTCCCCCCGCAGCTAGGAAACAAACGCAGAGAGCGCACTTCCGACCCTCGCTATGTCGACGGACAGCGTCTGCTGGTCGAAGCCATGAAGTATCTGGCCCATGCCGACCCAGTAAGCAACCGCCCCGCCATCGAACTACTCTCCGAACACGTGCGCACCCGCTTCCGCATGAGCGATTCGCCGCTAGGGTAGGCTGCGGCCACTCATAATACACACGCTCTGATACGACGCTTGAATCGCCTACAAAAAAAAATAGGGAGGCAAACCTCGCCCCCCTAGAAAGAAATCCCACCGATCCTGTTCTAGAACTCGTATCGCAGCGAGAACTGCATCACGCGCGGGTTGCTCAAGGTGCTGCTGTATGCTCCGAAGTTGCCGAAGGTTAGCCCAAACTGGTTTGCGGACGCTGCAGCATCGAAACGCACCGAGTTGGTGACGTTGAACACCTCCCAGGCAAATCTCGCGTGCTGTATTTCGGTAATCCTCCATGTCTTGGACAAGCCAGTGTCAATTTCAAAGTAGCCAGGCCCGCGCAGTTCGTTACGCTGACCGGATTCTCCTGGGTAGGGGAAGCGAAATGCTCCCGTCGCTTGGGCCTGGGCCTGGGGGGTGGTTTGGAACATGTTCGGATTGCCCGAGGAATCGCGGAAGACGCCAATCTTTCCCGGGTTTCCGGTCTTTATCGACAAACCTTGCAGTTCCCAATTGGTTGGCCACCCAGCTCCCGCGGCCATGCTGAAGGGCAGACCGCTGGTCCAGTGAAAAATACCGGACAAGCCCCATCCTCCGATAAGGGCATCGGCGACCTTTCCCATTCCACTGCCGAAGTGCCGGCCACGGCCGAATGGCGTTTCGTAGACCCAATTGGCGTTGATCTGGTGTTTTGTGTCGAAATCAGAGACCCCATGAAGTTGATTGGGAGACCAAGAGTTGATCACCTGATCGCCAAAGCCTCCAAAGTTAGTTTCGAATATATTTACGCGCTCTGCGTTCGAGCCGATGTCAGTGGATTTCGAGAAAGTATAGTTGAAGTCGAATTGCAGACCGCTGCTCATCGCGTGGCGAAGGGTGAGTTGCAGTCCGTGGTATGCGCTATTGCCAGTGCTGCGCCATGCATACAACGACGACCACTGGTCGTCGAAGAATGCGAAGGGCCCATACTGTCCATTTATCGTCGCGCAGGCTGGCGCGCAGTCGCCTCCGTTGAACCCTTGCGGAAGGTCGGCGAAAAAGAGAGCAGTGGTCTCGTTTCCTGCATCACACGAAAACTGATCGTACATCGACTGGGTCGCTGTAAAGTTATTCGAGCTTAGGTTGGAACTGTTAGGCGCACAGCCAAGCCCGCCGCCAAAACCAAAGCCAGGCTTACCTGCCGCTTTGGGGAACAGGTGTTCCCAGTATGGAATGGGGGCTAGTTGAGATATATCCGTGCCGGCGTTTGCCGCCTTGGTGAGCGCTGTCGCCGCGGCAAAATAGTCCATCTTCGAAGCTGGATCAACGATATCCAGCGGCATGGCCAGATCTTCTTCCTGCAGCAGTCGATGGGCAAGACGTCCGACGTATGAAGCTTCGAACACGAAATTCTTGCTAAGTTCCCGCGTGATGGAGAAATCGAATACGTGAGAGTACGGCGTCTTAAGCTTGTCATCCAATCCCCAGTAGATGGCGAACGATCCGGCATCGGTGCCGCCAGGAGGCGTAACCGTACCGGGAAACGCAGCGGGGGGTGGTCCAACCACTTGCTGCCCGCAAAAAGTCGCGTTTGCCGGCGGAAGGGTAGTGAGATCTGAAAGGCGTGGAGTGCAGCCTACATCCTGGGACCCAGCGGGGTTCACCAACTGTGTGGTCAGGCCGAATGAACCTTGCCGGTCGAAGCTGTTCACGATCCCTTCGCCGAAATGATCGTAATAGAGACCGTAGCCACCCCGGATCGAGCTCTTTCCGGCGCTGCCAAAGAGCGTGTGCAGAAAACCGCTACTGCCATGGGGCGAGTACGCAAACGCGAATCGGGGAGCAAAGTCTTTGTAGTCCCATCCCCAATAGGGCTGTTTCCCATTCGCCTGTCCGGAAAGGTTCATCGAAACCACCGGATGATAAGTGTTCCCCTGCACCATGGCCTGTGCCCGTTTGCTAAACCAGTCGTTCAGGCTGACACTGGGCGCGACCTGGTTGCCATGAGTCTCGTAGGGAGGCTGCAGCAGCGAATATCGCAGACCTCCAGTGAGGACCAGGTTAGGAGTCAGACGCCAGCTGTCCTGCGCGTACATCTCGCCTTCGGTCGACTTGAAATTGCGAGTGATCAATTCCCCGGGAGCAAAGAAGTGACCGGTCTTGTCCTGGTTATAAGTCTTGTTCGTCTCAGTGAGAAGGCCTGCAACCGCAGCGGTGGCGAAATCATAGGATTCGCCGAAGGAGCTATCCACCGCCGGGTAGCCCAGCGCTGCGGGATCTAAGCCGGTGCCGGTATTGGCAATTCCCGCCGGCTGAAGCCAGAACACGTTGGTGTCCGCCGTTGAAATATTTTGAGCATTGCCGGTCCGGTTGTTCCCGATAATCCGCAGGTTTCCGCCGAACTGGAACGTATGCTTACCCTTGGTCCAGCTCACATCGTCCACCAGATTATGCACGGGCACCGTGGTCAGAATGGTGGGGGTGAAACCCCGGATGTCATCCAGCCCACGGAAGTGGTTGTAATCGGTGGCGCTAAGCCCACTGTCACCAAGACCCTGGCGAATAAAGCCATAGCGCAGGTTGTTCACCACCGTGCTGCTGAAGAGTGCGGTGTACCCGACAAAAATACCTTTGCTGTTGTCGGTATGGAAGTCATTTGGCGGCTGGCCGGGGAACTGAGGCGGGGTTGAGTTGTGGAAGTTTTGCAGGTGGCCTTTCACAAACAGGCTGTGATTGCCACTCTGTGTCAACTTGTAGTCGAGTTTCAGGATGTAAGTGTCAAGTTTGGCAGGAGCCGGCGCGGCGAAAGTGAAGGCTCGGTAATCGAAACCGTCACCAAATGCGTCGCTATTGGGTGACGGATATTTTTGGAAAATCGTCAGCGCAGTGGGGTCGGCGCCCCCTCCCCATGGACAAGTCCCGTTGCCTGTGCAGGTCCCGTTGCCGTCATCGACTGTGTCCAGGTTCTGCAGGCCGGGTGCAGACATTGTTACCAGCAGTTGATCTGCAGCTATCCTTGGATTGGACGATGCCACAACACTGTAATTAGCGTTCGATCCCACCACACAGGCCGGATCCGAGGTGTTGCAGGGATATTGCACTAAGCCTTGCCGAAACAAGTCGCTCGGTACCACGCGCGTTGTCTGTTTGGCCTCGTTGGTCCGCTGTCCTTCATAGCCGCCGAAGAAGAACAGCCGGTCCTTCTTGATCGGGCCGCCAACCCACGCTCCAAACGTGTTACGCACCAGCGGGCCGGGGCGGTTGGGCAGCCCCGACTGCAGTTGCGCTTGCTCATTGAACCAGTCGTTCGCCTGACCAAGGTTGGAACGGTTGTACTCGTAGAGTGAACCGTGAAACTTATTCGTGCCGCTCTTGGTCACCAGGCTCACCTGAGCCCCTGAAGATCGGCCCGCATCAGCGTTCGAGTTGCTAGTGGTTACGCGGAATTCCTGTATGGAATCCAGAGGCGCTCTAAGCGCTCCCTGGAAGGCATTGCCGAGCAATTGATCGTTGTTATCCAAACCGTCCAGCGTAACGTTGGTCTGATCACTGCGGGCACCTGCCACGGAACCGCCCCGGCTGTCATTAGCCTGGTCGACAGCTTGTCCGATATAGGTCACGCCAGGCTGCAGGCTCAGGATCGACACCGGATCGCGGCCTTCCGCGGGAAGATTAATGAGCTGCGTGCTGTTGAACACGTTGCCCTGACTCGCATCGCTGGTATTGACCATCGGCGCTTCGCCGCTTACCTCAACGACCTCGGTTGCACCCTTTACCTGCATGGCTACATCCAGCGTCGCCGGCTGGCTCACTTGCAGGATGACCTTATCCTCTTTGAGGGTGGCAAAGCCCGACACGGTTACGGTCAACGTGTAGGTCGTTGGTGGAACTTCAAGAAACTGATACACACCATCGCTGCCCGATTTTGTGGTCCGTGAATACCCGGTCGCAGGATTGTTGAGCGTGACGACCGCGCCCTGCAATACCGCGCCTTTGGGATCGGCGACCGTGCCACGGAGGGACGTAGTTGCAGTCTGAGCAGAAATCAGAGTACTGAAGGCAAGGAAAAACACAACCAACGGAGTAACTACACGTGACCCGGAACGCATAGGGAAGCTCCTTCACCCGCGAGGGCGCCAGATTTTAATTGTCTTTGCCCAGGAACTAGAGACCGCAGGGAGACCCTGGGGACCTGATGGGGCGCTATTGTGCAACTGGGGGACCACAATGTTCAAGCTGAATTTTCAGGGGCTTACGTTTTCTTAAAACGTTTGAATACGGCTTTTCACATTTGGGTGTCCCGGATTTGGAAGTTTATCCAGTCTGCTGAATACTGCCGACGCCAGCAGAATCACTACTGGATAGCATTCCAGCGTGTATCGTGGCTCGGGATTCTCCAGCGTTCCCAAGAATAACGACCGCAGCAACAGAAACAAAACAAATAGTCCAATCCCGAAAATTTCGCGCGCTCGCATCAACCCGGCAGCCGCCATCCCGACGTACGCAAGGTTGAACAGACCGAAGACGATGCTGACCGCCAGCCAGCGGCCATCGTCGTTAAATTCCCACCAGCGCGGGTCCGATGGCAGCAACTCCGTCCGCGGCCGCAGCCACATATCAACGATGCGCACGACCGGCAGCCAGACGTAATAGCGAAACGGGGCATTCCGAACTCGAGTTGCGGCTAACGCCGCGAATCGCACGTCCAGTTCCCGGCTCATTTCGTGATCGTTGTTGTATTCTGCGAAGAGGGCCGTTGTTTCTTCTCTCTGCTGCGCGGAGTCGAAAGCACGGCCCGGCAATCGAGTCACGTCAATTGCAGATCCCGGTACGTTCCAGTAAATCTCCTGCACCGACACATAGTCGGCCATCCAGGTCTTGACCCAGCGATTGAAGCCGGTCATCACCAACTCGTCAGAATCGTTGGCATAGCGCGGCGCCAAAGGCTCGAACCGATGGAGCGTAATTAGATTCCGCAATGTCCACGGAGCCAGCATCACAGTTACACCCGCGGCCAGAAGCGCTCCAGCGAGCAGGATCGGACCTAGCGTAGCAAGCGTTCCCGAGGCCTTCGAGCGCAGAGCGCGATAAGTAAGGATCAACAAATATCCGCCTATGGCGGCCAACAGAATCCCCCCATCGGGCCGCAACAAAATGCCGGCGCCAACAGCAAGTCCGCAACCGAGCCAGACAGCTAGCCGCGGCTTCTGCGCGACGCCGGTCGTTGCGGCATTGCCGACATCGAATCTGAGCCCGCACACAGCGAGATCCACAGCCAGCGCGGTAAAGAAGATTTCCAGGGTCTCGGTGAGCGCTGCCGCAGCGTAGTTGGCAAGAAACAGACAAATCGCAGTCAGTACAAACGCCGCCTTGGCAGCCCGTGCTGAAAGCAACCGCCGCGCCAGGTCTGCAGTCAGAAAACAGGTCCCCAGATCAAAGAGCACCTGCACCAGGAGCACAGGACGAAAATTGTCGGCGCCGAAAATAGCGAAGATGGCTGCGAGAAATGCCGGATATCCCGGCAGCCGCGAAAGGGTCGGCACAATTTGCCCGGAGTTAGTCACACCATAGATGCCATGCTGCAGCCAGTTCTTGGCAATATCACCGTAAAACCGCGAATCGTCTACTACCCCAGGAAAGAGGAGAACGAAAAATATCCGCAGGCCCAGCCCCGCCAGGCCGGCCAAAAGAAAGAACCGCGCATTGCTTCGCACCAGCTCTCGCACGCAGCGAATATAGCGTGTTTTCAGCTATCTCCATATCAGGAAAGCGCATCTTATGACTCAGCGCAGCCACCTCTGCCCCGTCTCGCCGAGAATTGACCGTGTGCCGCTTGCGGCATACGATGAACTTTCATCCTCCATGGCTGAACCAGTCTTTTATGATCCGGGACGCGCTCGCTGGAAAGCCCTGCGACGCCTGATTGACGTTTCCGCCGTCGTATTCTCCTTGCTGGTCATTTTCTTCGTCTACACCGCCCTCCGCGACGAGCCTCTGCCTGAACTTCTGTTCTCTCCTCAGAAGCGCGCCTTCAAGGCGATCAGGGAAAATGAAAAACAAAAAGCCCACGACCGCCAGAAGAAGCTGGCGAACCGCACCCACCGCAAAACCAAGGTTGCTCCTTCACAAGTCAAGCTAAACGAGCAGGAGGGCATTCGCGCCGCGTTCTACGTTCCGTGGGATGCCGGCAGTTTTTCTTCCTTGCGCGACTTCGCTCACCAAATCGACTTGCTCTATCCCGACTGGCTCCACGTACTGACCCCCGACGGACGACTGCAGGCCGTGGACGATCAGACCAACAAGTTTTTCGATGTGGTACAAGGCAACGCTGTCCACTCAGTCGACGACCGCGTCATGCCTTTCCTCAAGGCGGAAGACACCAACATGGAAGTCTTCCCCATGGTCAACAATTTCAACGGATCCGATTGGGTAAGTGATATCACCTCGTTCCTGAACAGTCCCGCTGCGCGCGCACTTTTCCGCCAGCAGGTTGCACAATTTCTTTCTTCCGACCGGTTTCGGGGTCTCATGGTGGATCTCGAGGCCTTCCCACAAATTGGTCAGCCAGGCTATCTGGCATTGCTCCAGGAACTCTCTTCCGACCTGCATGCCCGCGGGATGAAGCTTTACGTTTCAGTGCCGTACCACAATGACGAATTCAATTACCCGGCCGTCGCGGCCGCCGCGGACGGAGTCGTCGTCATGAACTACGACGAGCACTTCCCCGGCGGAACGCCCGGTCCCGTGGCGTCGCAAGACTGGTTCGTGCAGAACCTGGCTTTTGCAAAGAGCGTAATCCCGCAGGACAAACTCATCTGTGCCATTGCCAACTACGGCTACGACTGGGTGCTGAAACCAAAAAAGGGAAGACTTCCGCCTGACGCCAAAGACACCTCAGTCACCGTGCAGGAAGCCTGGCTCGCGGCTCGAGATTCGGAGGAAGACATCACCTTCGATGACGACGCGCAGAATCCTCACTTCAGCTATCTGGACGAGCGCAGCCTTCAACACGATGTCTGGTTCACGGACGCGGTCACTGCCCTGAATCACATGCGTGCCGCTCAATCTCTGGGCATCAGAACGTTTGCCTTGTGGCGCCTTGGCGGCGAAGACCGATCCCTTTGGCGAGTGTGGGATGTGCCCGGCGATGCG
>Ga0209488_10004734_pt1 | contig 10554 bp, 9 predicted proteins | sample Rivendell_Oct201_8_FD_188349 | JGI IMG/M metagenome (GOLD analysis project Ga0209488, IMG submission 188349) | Vadose zone soil microbial communities from the Eel River Critical Zone Observatory, Northern California, USA -... | ecosystem: Environmental > Terrestrial > Soil > Vadose zone >... | reverse complement strand
CATTGCGAGAACGTCTATCCCTTTGTGCCGCAGGAGGTGCTCGACCGCGCCGAGTCGGTGCGCGCCAGCCTGCCGAACAGATATTGCGACCCGAAGATCGCCGCCGATCTGTTCCACGAATGCCTCGACGAGCATCTGCTGTGCGACGATCTCGGGGTCAACATCGTCTCGATCGAGCATCATTCCGGCATCAACAGCCTTTACGGCGCGAGCACGATGATCCTCGGCATCATCGCGCGCCAGACGAAGAATGTGCGCATCCTGTCGCTCGGGACGCTCGTCTCGGTGCGGCCCGATCCGGTGCGCATCGCCGAGGAATATGCGACCGCCGATGTCCTGTCGCGCGGCCGGCTCGAGATCGGCTTTGTCAAATCCGGCGACAGCGAGATGGTGTCGGGCAATGCCAACCCGGTCGGCTATGTCGACCGCTTCTGGGAGGCGATGGACGTCATCAAATTGGCATTGACCTCGCATGACGGGCCCGTCAGCTACGAGGGCAAGCACTTCACGCACCGTCACATCAATATCTGGCCGGGTCCCTATCAGCGGCCGCATCCGCGTTTCTGGGCCGCGACCGGCGATCCCGAGACCTCGGCCGAGTTGGGGCGGCGCGGCTACATCAACGCGCTCGTGTTGCGCGGGCCCGAGGCGTCGAAGCGCGCCTTCGACTCCTACCGCAAGGCGCGACAGGACGCCGGCCTTCCCGCTCCCGGCAGCGACAAATTTGCTTATGCCGCGCTGTGCTATGTCGGCGACACCGACGAGGAAGGCGTGGAGGTCGGCAGCAAATTGCTGTGGTTTCTCAACACGAGCCTCAAGCAGTCGCCGCAGATGTCGAAATTCCTGCCGGGCCGCAACTCGCCGGAGATGGCCCCCAACATCTGGCGCACGACGGGGGCGCGCGGCCGCCCGGCCGACCAGCTGATCGGCATCACCGCGGAACGGGCGATCGAGCGCGGCATCCTCGTCGCCGGCAATCCCGACACGGTCTATCGGCAGATCATGGACATCTACGACAAGGTCGGCGGGTTTGCGCATTTCATCTTTGTCGGCCGCTCCGGCTTTCTGACGCACGAGGAAGCCAACAAGGGCATCCGGCTGATGGCGAAGGAGGTCCTGCCGCGCCTCCCGGCCGCGACCGTCACGCTGAACGACGTCGCCCCGGTCCCCGCCGCCGCGCAATAGAGGCCACATGCCGCGCAACGCACCCGCTTACGAGGACGATTTCGTTGCCTGGCTTGAAGACCAGGCGCAACACGCCAGGAGGCAGGAAATCGAGAGCCTCGACCTCGAAAACATCGCCGAGGAGCTTGAAGGCATGGCGCGCAGCGATCGGCGCGAGATCCGCAATCGCCTGATCGTGCTGCTGGTTCACCTGCTGAAACACAAATTTCAGCCGCGCCGGCGCTCACGCGGGTGGCGCGCGACAATCGCAGAGCAACGGCAACGGATCGCGACCGTCATCGACGACAGCCCGAGTCTGCAGCCTTTCCCCGCGAGCATTATCAATCGATGCTATGCCGATGCGCGATCGCAAGCCGCGTTGGAAACCAGTCTTTCAGCAGGCGATTTCCCAGAAACGTGCCCCTTCTCCGTCGAGCAAGCGCTCGACCCCAACTGGCTGCCCTAAGCCGAGCCGCCAAAATCACATGACGATCGCACCGGGAGGATAGAGATGAACGACGCGACAACGCCGTGGATCGATCCCGAACTCGTCGCCGCGGGCAAATTGCTGCAGGAGAAGGGTCTCGTTGCGCCCGACCGCACGGTCGCCTCGATACCCGAGGTGCGCGCCGCGCAGGAGCGCATCGGCGCGTTTCTCGGCGAAGGCTCGGCGCCGCTGAAGGATGAGCGCGACCTGTCATTGCCCGGGCCGCACGGCCAGGTGCCGTGCCGGCTGTATTTGCCGGACGGTGTCGAGCGGCCGCCGCTGCTCGTCTATGCGCATGGCGGCGGATTTATGCAGGGCAGCATCCCGAGCTGGGATCATTTCCTGCGCGACCTCGTGCGTCAGAGCGGCGTCGCCGCGCTGTCGGTCGATTATCAATTGTCGCCCGAGGTCAAATTCCCGGTCGCGTACGAGGAATTCCTCGCGATGACTCGATTGGCGGCGCGCGAAGGGGCTGGGTTCGGCATCGACCCGACGCGGCTCGCGGTCGGCGGCGACTCGGCCGGCGCCAATCTCGCCCTTGCCGCGGCGCTCGCGCTGCGCGATGCCGGCGAGCGGGCGCTCAAATTCCAGCTCTTGATCTACGGCGTCTATTCGACCGACAGCGAGAGCCCCTCTTGGCGGCGTTTTGGCCAAGGCGCCGGATTGAACCAGGCGAACATGCGCTGGATCTGGGAAACCTATCTCCAAAGCCCGGAGCAGCAAAAGGATTGGCGCGCCGCCCCGATCACAGCCGATCTAAAAGGCGTCGCGCCGGCACATCTGATCGTCGGCAGCCTCGACCCGCTGCTCGACGACAGCAACAATCTCGCGGCGAAGCTGAAAGCCGCCGGCGTGCCCTGCCAGCTGACAGTCTATCAGGGCATCAATCACGGCTTTATCCGGTATGGAAAGCTGATCGGAACCGCGCGCCGCGCGATCGCCGACTGCGCCGCCGCGCTGAAAGCGGGACTCGCCTGACCGCTGCCGCCGGCTAAAAGTCAATGCAGCGGCCGCCGATTTCCCAATCGCCGTAGCGGGTCGGCTCGGGGCCCTTCGGCCCGCCGATCTCGCGCGGCTGCGGCGGCTTCTCCTCGGCCGGCGTTTTCGGCTCGGGCGGGGGCGGCTCGGCCGCTTCCGGTCGCTGCTTTTTCATGCGCGAGGATATGGCGTCCGGCCGTCCTCGGCTCAACCACCGCGTTCCGATGCCCTAAGGTTTTGCCCGGAGCTTTTTTCCGGGAACGATGCTGGCCCTGCGGTGTTGGCGTGCGAAATCTCGGGCCAGCCTCCGGCTTCCTTCCTAGGTAAGAGACGAACATTGATGCCCCCTGCGCCAACTGCCCGGCAAGTCGCGCTCGATCTTTTGAGCGCGGTGCTCCGCCGAAAACGCCCCCTCGACGACGCCATCGAAGACAATCCGGACATGCCGGTCCTGTCGGTGCGCGACCGCGCTTTTGCGCGGCTGCTGGTCGCGACGGTATTGCGCCGGCTCGGCCAGATCGATGCGCTCATCGCCGATTGCCTGAACACGCCGCTCGCGCCGCGCGCGGCAATCGTGCAGGACATATTGCGGCTCGGCATCTCCCAATTGATGTTCCTGCGCACGCCGCCGCATGCCGCGGTCGCGACCAGCGTCGATCTTGCGCATCAGCGCGGGCTCTTGTCGCACAAAGGGCTCGTGAACGCGGTATTGCGCCGGTTGAGCGTTGAAGGCGCCGAGCGGGTCGAGCGCCAGGATGCGGCGCGGCTCAACACGCCGGACTGGTTGTGGCATTCGTGGAGCGGCGCTTACGGCGACGATATGGCGCGCGCGATCGCCACGGCGCATCTGAAGGAGGCGCCGCTCGACCTGACCGTCCGCGCCGACGAGGCGGCCTGGTGCGAAAAGCTGCAAGCCACACAGCTGCCGACCGGTTCGCTGCGCCGGCCCGCGGGCGGCGCCGTCAGCTCCCTGCCCGGTTACGCCGAAGGCGCGTGGTGGATCCAGGACGCCGCGGCGGCGTTGCCGGTCCGCCTGTTCAACGGGATCGCCGGCCGCGAGGTCGTTGATCTCTGCGCGGCTCCCGGCGGCAAGACGGCACAGCTCGCCAATGCCGGCGCCCAGGTCATGGCGGTCGATCGCTCGGCCCGCCGGCTCGACCGGCTGGTCGCCAATTTGAGCCGCCTGAAATTGCGGGTCGAGGCGATCGCGGCGGATGCGCTGACTTGGCGGCCCGATCATCCGGTCGATGCCGTGCTGCTCGATGCGCCCTGCACGGCGACCGGAGCGATCCGGCGCCATCCCGATGTGCCGCATCTGAAGCAACCCGATGATGTCGCACGGCTCGCCATCGTGCAGGAGAATTTGCTGCACGCCGCCATCGACATGCTGCGGCCGGGCGGCACCCTCGTCTACTGCACCTGCTCGCTCGAGCCGCAGGAAGGGCAGGAGCGGGTCGAATCGCTCTTGCGCTCGGGCGCCCCGGTCGAGCGCCGCCCGGTTGAGCCGGGCGAGTTCGGCGCGTCGCCGGACTGGGTCACGCCCGAGGGCGATCTGCGCACCCTTCCCTGCCATCTTGCCGAATATGACGGCGTCGATGGCTTCTACAGCGCCCGCCTCGTCAAGCGCGGCTGACCCCCCGGCGCCGCGATCCGGGCCGGCGCTTGCCGGCTCCCGCTTTCCTTGTTACGACACGGCATGGTCGATCTGCCGCGCAGGAGGGAGACCGCGGGCCCGGTAGCAACCGCTTTTCTCGACCGGCTGCGGCAGGGTGCGTTGCGCGTCCTGACGACCGCTCCCCTGCCCCGAACCTCGCTGAACGGCCGCGTTCCCGATAGCCCGCGCGGGCCGATCGGCGAAAACTGGCCGGGCGACCCGAAACGCGGCGCCGCGATCCTGGCCGGCGACATCGAATTTGTCGGCGAACTCGTGCGCAACCCGTCGCCCGCTTGGTTTCCGTCGGGCGCCGGCCCGGAATGGCTGGCCGCCTGGCACGGCTTTGGCTGGCTCGCCGACCTCGTCAGCGCCGGCGAGGCGGCGCGCGAGGCGGCCCGCGCGCTGATCCAGAGCTGGCTCGACACACGCCCGGCGCGGCACCCGATCGGCTGGCGCCCGGATGTGCTCGGGACCCGGATCTCGGCGTGGCTCATGCACCTCGACGAGCTGGCCGGCCGCGACATCGACCGGCCCTTGCGGCGCGAGATGCTGGCGAGCATCGCCGTGCAGCTTCGCCATCTGACGCGCGGCCTGGCCCCGGAAGGCGATGGGCCGGCGCAATTGCGCACCATCAAGGGACTGATCGGCGGGTTCGTCGCTCTCGGCGGCTCGGAGCGCCGCGTCACCCGGGTGTTGCGCCTCCTCGATCGCGAGCTGCGGCGGCAGATCCTGCCCGATGGCGGGCACCGCACGCGCAGCCCGTCAGTTCAGCTTGAGGTATTGCGCGACCTGATCGATATCCGCAGCGCATTGCGGACCGCCCGCATCGAGCCGCCACCCGCGTTGCGCAACACGATCGAGGCAATGGCGCCGGTATTGCGCCTCTTCCGCCATGGCGACCGCCGCCTCGCGCTGTTCAACAATTCGGTCGAGGAAGACGGCGTCATGATCGACCTCGTGCTGACCCGTTCGGAGGCGAAAGGCCCCGCTCCGCCGCAGGCCCCGCATGCGGGTTTTCAGCGGCTGCAGGCGGGCCAGACGCTGGTGCTGGTCGATACCGGCAAGCCGCCGCCGCATGGCTTTGACGGGCACGCGCATGCCGGCATGCTGTCCTTCGAATTGAGCCGCGAGCGCGAGCGCATCATCGTCAATTGCGGCGGTTATCGCGGCCCGAAGCCGGCCTGGCGTCGCCTCGCTCGATCGAGCGCGGCGCATTCGGTGCTGGTTGTCGGCGACACCAACGCCGTCGAGATCCAGGAGGACGGCTCGGTCGGCCAGGCCGCGGCGACCGTGCATTGGGACCGCGCCGAGGAAGCCGGGCATCAATGGCTCATGGCGCGGCACGATTTGTACGAGCCACGCTTTGGTCTGACCTATGCGCGCGAGCTCTATTTGACCCCCGACGGCGACGATCTGCGCGGCGAGGACAAGCTGACCGGCCGCGCGGGCATCGAGTTTGCCGTGCGCTTTCATTTGCATCCCGCGGTCGAGGCGTCGCTCGCCGCCGACAATGGCGCGGCGGTGTTGCGGCTGCCGAGCGGCGCGGTATGGCGCGTACGCGCGACGGGCGCCGCGATGAGCCTCGGCGAGAGCGTCTACCTCGGCTCGGGCGAGGCAAAAAAAACCCAGCAAATCGTGCTGAGCGGGACGACCGGGCCGGACGGCGCCGTCATCCGCTGGGCGCTGCGGCGCGAGCCTCGCCCCACCCCGAGAACCTGACCGGGCGCGAGCCCGCCCGGCGATGATGCCCTTCGAGCTGGTCGCCGCGATCGTCGTCGGCGCCGGGCTGATCGCCTGGCTCGGCACCGGCGCGCTGATCCCGCTGTTGCGCCGGCGCGCCCTGCTCGACCGTCCCAACGCGCGCTCGCTGCACGTGATCCCGACGCCCCGCGGCGGCGGCATCGCTGTCATCACGGCGATCGTGGTCGCGTGGTGGTCGCTGACGAGGCTCGGGCTGTTGGCGCTCCCCGCCGCGCCGATCCTGGTCGGCGCCTTGATCCTCGCGGCCGTATCCTGGGCCGACGATCTGCGCGGGCTGCCGGCGGTAGTGCGGCTTGCGGTGCAGCTCGTCGCGATCGGCCTCGTGCTGCGCGCCGGGCTGCCGGCGGGCCTTGTGTTCCAGGGCTGGCTGTCGCCGGCCCTGGACGGCATCGCGACCGCGGTCGTGTGGCTCTGGTTTGTCAATCTGTTCAATTTCATGGACGGGATCGACGGGCTCGCCGGCAGCGAAGCGGCGGCAATCGGCGTCGGCCTTCTGCTGTTCGCGGTTGTCGGCGCCGGGCAGAACCCCGGCCTCGCCGCCCTGTCGGCCGCGATCGTCGCGGCGGCCGGCGGGTTTCTCGTGTGGAACTGGGCGCCAGGCCGCATCTTTCTCGGCGATGTCGGTAGCGTGCCGCTCGGCTATCTGCTCGGTTTTCTGCTGCTCGACCAGGCGGCGCGCGGCCGCTGGAAATTGGCGCTGATCCTGCCGCTTTATTTTCTCGCCGATGCGACGATCACCCTCTTGCACCGTCTGGCGCGCCGCGAGCGCGTATGGGAGCCGCACCGCCGGCACTTCTACCAGGGCGCGGTGCAGCGCGGCTTTGGCCATGCGGCAATCGTCGAGCGCGTCATTGCCGCGAATATCGTGCTGATCGGTTGCGGCTGGGCCGCCGAAAACGGCTGGCCGATTGTCGGTCTCGCCGTCGCCGCCATCGCCGTTCTGCTGTTGCTCGGCTGGCTCGCCATCGCGCGCCCGGCGCGCTGAGCGATGGCGCTGACCAATTTCCAGCGCTATCGCCGCATCGCGCGGTTCTACGACCTCCTCGACCGGCCGCTCGAACGCAAGCGGTATCGGCCGCTGCGGCCGCTGATGTTTCAGGGGCTGTCAGGCCATATCTTGGATGCCGGCGTCGGCACCGGCCGCAATTTTCCGTTCTACCCGCCGGGCGCGACCGTGGTCGGCCTCGACATCAGCCCGGCGATGCTGGCAGAAGCCGAGCGACGGCTGAACGAGGCGACCGCGCCGGTCGAGCTGCTCGGGATGGATGTGACGCGCCTCGATTTTCCCGACGCTTCCTTTGACGCGGCGGTCGCGACGTTTTTGTTTTGCGTGCTCGATGAAGAGTTGCAGGTCCCGGGGTTGCGCGAGCTCGGGCGGGTGGTCAAACCGGGCGGGCCGATTCGCCTCCTCGAATATGTCCGGCCGAGCGGCCCCTGGCGGCGCTTTATCACCCGGCTGTGGCAACCCTGGATCGCCTGGGCCTATGGCGCGAGCTTCGACCGCAACACCGAGGCGTATATCCGGCCGGCTGGGCTGGAGTTGGTCGAGACCCGTTTTGTCGTCGACGATCTGATCAAGCTGATCGAGGCGCGGGCGCCGATCGCGCCGGTTTGAGCCGGGAGTGACGCCCTTGTGACCGCCCCGGCGGCGCTCTATACCGGCGCGCATCCTGTCGATCAGGAGGGGCTGCCATGCCCGACTCGCCGACCACCGGACCGCGCCCGATCCGCCGCGCGCTGATCTCGGTCAGCGATAAGAGCGGCATTGTGCCGTTCGCGCGCGCGCTCGTGGAGCGCGGCGTCGCGCTGGTTTCGACCGGCAATTCGGCCCGCACGCTGGCCGAGGCGGGACTGCCGGTGACCGAGGTCGCGGCGGTCACCGGCTCGCCCGAGATGCTCGACGGGCGGGTCAAGACCTTGCACCCGGCGATCCATGGCGGGCTTCTGGCGCGGCGCGACCGCCCCGATCATCTCGCGACCCTGGCCGAGCACGGCATCGGCGAGATCGATCTCCTCGTCTCGAACCTCTACCCGTTCGCGCAGACCGTCGCGTCGGGCGCGGGGCGCGAGGATTGCGTCGAGAATATCGATATCGGCGGCCCGGCCTTGATCCGCGCCGCCGCGAAGAACCATGAATTCGTCACCGTGATCACCGACCCCGCCGATTACGACTTAGTGCTCGCGGAGATGGATGCGAATGCCGGCGCGACCACCCTCGAACTGCGCCGGCGTCTCGCGCGCAAGGCCTATGCGCTGACCGCGTCCTACGATGCCGCGATCGCGCTGTGGTTCGCGAAGGACGAGGGCGTCGCCTTTCCCGAGACATTGGTCGGCGCCGCGCGCCTCGTCGAAGAAACCCGCTACGGCGAGAACCCGCACCAGAAAGCCGCGCTCTACCGCAATGACGAGCAGCGTCCCGGTGTCGCGACAGCGCGGCAGGTGCAGGGCAAGGAACTCTCCTACAACAATTACGCCGATACCGACGCGGCCTTCGAGCTCGTCGCCGAATTCGCCGAGCCGGCGGTCGCGATCATCAAGCACGCCAACCCGTGCGGCGTCGCGCTCGGCAGGGGTTTGCAGGATGCATGGGACCGCGCGCTCGCCTGCGATCCGGTCAGCGCGTTTGGCGGGATCGTCGCGGTCAACCGTAAGCTCGACGCCGCGACCGCCGCGGCGATCGCCGAGATCTTTGTCGAAGTCGTCATCGCGCCCGACGCCGATCCCGCCGCCGCCGAGGCGTTGGCGCGCCGGCGTGACCTCCGGCTGCTGCTGACCGGCGGCCTGCCCGACCCGAAAGCCGAGGGCTGGATGGTGCATTCGCTGTCCGGCGGTCTTTTGGTGCAACAGCGCGACCGCGTTACCGCAACCCGCGGCATGCTCAAGGTGGTGACAAAACGCGCGCCGAGCGACAGCGAGATCGTGGATCTGTTGTTCGCCGACACGGTCGCAAAGCATGTCAAATCGAACGCGATCGTCTTCGTGAAAAACGGCGCGACGGTCGGCATCGGCGCCGGTCAGCCGAGCCGCGTCGATAGCGTCAAGATCGCCGCCGCAAAAGCCGTCGAGATGGGCCGCGCCGCCGGGTTATCCGAGCCGCCGACGCGCGGCTCGGTTGTCGCCTCGGACGCGTTCTACCCGTTTGCCGACGGGCTCGAAGCGGCGATCGAAGCCGGCGCCACCGCAGCGATCCAGCCCGGCGGCTCGCGCCGGGACGCCGAAGTGATCGCCGCCGCCGATGCCGCCGGCATCGCGATGGTGTTCACCGGGATCCGCCACTTCCGTCACTAGGGCGCCTACTCACGAACGGGCGCGTCTGTATCCATTGATCGTCGCACCAGCGGTATCGCAGCCGATCATTCAATAACCTCGTCGGCGCGGGCCAGGATGGCTGCCGGGATCGTTAGACCCAATGTTTTCGCGGTCTTGAGATTGATGGCCAATTCGATTTTGGTGACTTGCTCCACCGGCAGGTCAGCAGCCTTTTCACCTCTGAGAATGCGGCCCGTATTGACCCCAATTCGACGGAAGGCGTCGGCAAAGTGAGTTCCATATGAGATGAGACCCCCGGCGAGGACGAACTCGCGGTACGGGTATATGGTTGGAACGGCGTGGCGGGCTACCAACTCGACCACGAGATGACGCTGGGTCAGAAAGAAATTTTCACCGCTTACCACGAGTGCACCCACCCGTTCCCTGACCAAGTTGGCGAAGGCTGCCTCGATCTCGCCGGGATTACTTGCGGTCAGAATCACAACCTGCGCGCCGAGGAGCCGCGCCGCATCCTGTACGGCCTCTCTTTCAGCCGCGGTTTGGGGAATATTGGCCGGGTTCACGAGCACCGCGATCGTGGTGGCTGGAGGCATCAGGCTGTGCATCAGCTGAAGCGATTTTGGGATCAACTCTACGTTGAGCACGGTGATGCCGGTGATGTTGCCGCCATGCTGGGCGAGGCTCGTGACGAGGCCAACTTTGACCGGATCGGTGCCGACAAAGAAAACAATGGGAATCGTTTCGGTGGCAGCCTTGGCAGCCAGCGCTCCTGGTGTGCTGGCCCCGGCAACAATGATTGCTACCTTTCGGCGAACAAAATCCGCGGCCAGCGCAGGCAGCCGATCGTTGTGACCCTCCGCCCACAGGTATTCGATTGCTACATTGCCGCCATCGGAGAATCCGGTGTTCGCCAAGCCGTTTTGAAACGCGACGACATACTCGCGCATCGTTTCAAAAGTTGCACCGCTGAGGAAGCCGATCACTGGCAGTCTCGGGTACTGTGCACGGGCAGCCGCAGGCCAGGTGATCGCGGCACCACCTAGCAGGGTGATAAACCCGCGTCGTTTCACCCGAACACCCCCAAGGACGAGCTCTGCTGGCCCGAGGCTATCACATTGCGAGCATGCCCGCGGCAGCGAGAAAACAGACTGGCCTCGTCACGTCGCGGCATCCTGGCGCCATTTGTCGAGGCGCCTGCTCCTGCCCACGACTAAAATGATCTAAAGGTAATTCGAGGTCA
>Ga0209488_10004733_pt1 | contig 10555 bp, 9 predicted proteins | sample Rivendell_Oct201_8_FD_188349 | JGI IMG/M metagenome (GOLD analysis project Ga0209488, IMG submission 188349) | Vadose zone soil microbial communities from the Eel River Critical Zone Observatory, Northern California, USA -... | ecosystem: Environmental > Terrestrial > Soil > Vadose zone >... | reverse complement strand
CAAGGCCGCGGCCGACCGCATCGTCAAAGTCAAGCGGCTGAATGCTTGCCTCACGCCGATCAAAGAGCTCCGGAAATCGCTCGTCGCGCAGGCGTCGGCGGCGCATCCATCGGGCGTCTTGTACGGCATGCCGGTGGCGATAAAGGACAACATTTGCACGCTCGAGTTCACAACGAGCTGCGGCTCAAAGATCCTCGAGGGCTACCGCTCGCCGTACGAAGCGACCGCCGTGGCAAAGCTGAAAGCGGCGGGCGCGCTGATCGCCGGCAAGACGAATTGCGACGAGTTCGGCATGGGGTCGTCTACGGAGCACTCGGCATACGGCCGCTCGTTCCACCCGTTCGACAAAACGCGGGTGCCAGGCGGCTCATCCGGTGGCTCGGCGGCGCTGGTCGCCGCGGGCGCGGTGCCCGCCGCGCTCGGCTCGGAGACCGGCGGCTCGGTGCGCCAGCCCGCGTCGCTGTGCGGCGTGGTGGGGATCAAGCCCACCTACGGGCGCGTGAGTCGCTCCGGACTCGTGGCGTTCGGGTCGTCGCTCGACCAGATCGGCGTCCTGGGCCGGAGCGTGCACGACGCCGCGCGCGTCCTCTCGGTGATCAGCGGGCGCGATCCCAAAGACTCGACCTGTGAAGAGCGCGACTCGCTGCGCCTGCCCACCGTGCCGGAGTCGCTTCAAGGCTTCGTGATCGGCGTGCCCAAGGAATACTTCCCGCAGGACCTGGATCCGGCGGTACGCCGCGCCTCGGACCGCGCCATCCGCCTGCTGCGCGAGCTGGGCGCGGCGGTGCGCGAGGTCTCGCTGCCCCACACGCCGTACGCGGTCGCGACCTACTACATCATCGCACCCGCCGAGGCATCGTCCAACCTGGCGCGCTACGACGGCGCCCGGTACGGCCCGCGCTTCAACGGATCGGAAGACGTGCGCGCCCTGTACCGCACCACGCGCGGCGAAGGGTTCGGCCCCGAGGTGCGGCGTCGCGTGCTCGTCGGAACGTACGTGCTGTCATCGGGCTACTACGACGCGTACTACCGGAAGGCTCAGCAGATGCGCGCGCTGATCGCGCAGGACTTCCGCAACGTCTTCGATCGCGGCGTGGATCTGCTGTTCACTCCCACCACGCCGACGCCGGCGTTCAAGGCGGGGGAGAAGCTCAACGACCCGGTGGCGATGTACCTCTCCGACATCTTCACGGTGACGGCGAACCTCGCGGGGCTGCCCGCGATCTCCCTGCCGATCGGTCGCATCAAGGGCTTGCCGATCGGCGGCCAGCTCATCGGGCAGGCGTTCCTCGAGGACGAGATGCTCGAGGCGGCCTATGCGCTCGAGCGGGCCGTGCCGGCCCGCGAGGAGGCGTGATGGCAGGCGTCTGGGAAACGGTCATCGGGCTCGAGACGCACGTGCAGCTGCGCACCCTGTCGAAGATGTTCTGCGGCTGCTCGGCTGCCTTCGGGGCCCCGCCCAACACCAACGTCTGCCCGGTATGCCTCGGCTTGCCGGGAGCGCTCCCGGTGCCGAACGAGCAGGCGCTGAAGCTCGCGGTACGTGCGGCGCTGGGAGTCGGGTGCACCGTTCACCCGCGGAGCGTTTTCGCGCGCAAGAACTACTTCTACCCCGATCTACCGAAAGGCTACCAGATCTCGCAGTTCGAGCAGCCGCTCGCGACCAACGGGTCGCTGTCGTATCTGTCGCCGGACCGCGGGATCGCCACTGCGGTGATCCAGCGCCTGCACGTCGAGGAGGACGCGGGGAAGTCGCTGCACGACCGCTTCCCGAAACAGACGGCGATCGACCTGAACCGCTGTGGCGTGCCGCTGATTGAGATCGTTACGGGACCCGACTTCCGGTCGCCCCACGAGGCCCGCACCTATCTCCTCACCCTCAAGCAGGTGCTCGAATACGCCGGGATCTCCGACTGCGACATGGAAAAGGGGAGCTTGCGGGTGGACGCGAACGTCTCCGTGCGCCGCCCCGGCGACACCGCGCTCGGCACCAAGACCGAGGTGAAGAACATCAACTCCTTCGCCTATGTCGAGAAGGCCCTGACGGTGGAGCGGGATCGCCAGATCGCCGTGCTCGAGAGCGGGGGCACGGTCGCGCAGCAGACCATGCTGTACGACTCGAAGACCAACAACGTGCGGCCGCAGCGCAGCAAGGAAGAAAGCCACGACTATCGCTATTTCCCGGACCCCGACCTGCCGCCGCTGGTGCTCACCGAGGAGTTCATCGCTGAGCAGCAGACGCTCCTGCCGGAGTTGCCGGCGAAAAAGCGCGAGCGCTTCGTCGAGAAATACGCCCTCAGCGTCACCGACGCCGCGGTGCTCACGGCCGATCGCGCGGTGGCGGACTACTACGAAGCCGTGGTCCACGCGGGAGCGGAACCCAAGACGGCGGCCAACTGGGTCATGACGGAGGTGCTCGCGGACGCGAAGGATCACGACGACGGCCTCCGCGTACCGCCCGGTGCGCTGGCGAATCTGATCGGGCTGGTACGGGGGGGGACCGTCAGCCATCAGGCGGCGAAGCGCGTGTTCGGCGAGGTCGCCGAGCGCGGCGGTGAGCCGCGCAATGTGGCCGAGGCGCTGGGCGTCATGCAGGTGGGCGACGCGGGGGTCTTGGCGGCGTGGGTGAACGACGTGCTCGGCGCCCACACGACCGAGGTGGTGCGCTACAAGCACGGCGAGACGAAACTGCTGCAGTTCTTCGTGGGGCAGGTGATGAAAGCGTCGCGTGGCAAGGCGGACCCGAAGCTGGCCCAGCGGCTCCTGGAGGAGAAGCTGGCATCCTAAGGCCCTGAGCACCCGCGGTTTACGAAGGCGCCAGGCACCTCTTGGCGCCTTCTTTTTGATCAACTTGACTTTAGTTATTATATCAATAATATTCATGTCTAAGTAAATATACTGAAAGGCCTGGGCACGTGGCTAAACCGTGGATCGAGCACTTGAGCGAGGAGGATCTTGGCTTCCTGAAGCGATTCCTGCTCGCCGGGGGGACGCTGAAGGACCTCGCCGCCCAGTACGGGATCTCGTACCCCACGGTGCGCCTGCGGCTGGATCGGCTCATCGAGAAGGTCAAGCTGGTCGACGCAGCGCCGGAAGCCGGTCCGTTCGAGCTGCGGCTCCGCGCCGCGTACGCGGACGGGCTGCTCAACGCCGAGACGTTCCACGCGCTCCTTGAAGCTCATCGAAAGGAGCAGGAGGATCGACATGAGACACGTGCTCGCTAGCGCTGGAATAGTGCTCCTGGTAGCCACCCGTTCGGTGGCCGCACAGGACCTGACGATCGACTGGTCGCGAACGGTGGCGACGGCGGGTGTGGTCCGGCCCGGCGAGGCACCAGGTGGCACGCCGGCGCTCGAGCTCCGTGCCAAGGCCACGGGCCCGACGTCCTTTCATCTCGTCACCATCGATCACCCGCAGATCGCGGGCCCGCGCTACGTCGTCTCCGGTGAGGTTCGCTACCAGGATGTGGAGGGGCAGGGCTACCTCGAGATGTGGACAGTCTTCCCCGACGGCCAGCGGTTTTTCAGCCGCACGCTTGCCGCACAGGGTCCGGTGGCCGCGCTCCGCGGGGAGTCGAACTGGCGGCGGTTCGAGCTTCCCTTCGATATGAGCGGCGCGTCACAGGCCCCGAGCCGCCTGGAGATCAACCTGGTGCTGCCCGGGCGGGGAGCGGTTTGGCTCGGGCCGATGCACCTCCAGCGGGCGACTGCCCTGGCCGGAGCGGCGCAGGGTGGATGGTGGAGCGCGCGATCAGGGACGCTGCTCGGGGCGATGATGGGCAGCCTCGTGGGCGTCGTTGGCGCGATCATCGGCGTGCTGGGCGGTCGGGGCAGGGCGCGTGGCCTCGTGCTCGGCCTGTTGACTGGGATGATCACGGTCGGCGCCTGCTTGGCACTGGTCGGGGTGGCGGCCGCGTTGAGCTCCCAGCCGCGGCACGTCTCGTACCCCTTGCTCGTGATCGGTGGCGCCTCGGGCCTCATTGGGCTCGTGATTCTGCCCGCGATGCGGCGCCGGTTCGCGGCGGACGAGCTTCGCCGCATCGAGGCGATGGATGCCGGCGCGCGCTCCTAGCCGCTGTCTCGGTCCCGCCACGGGCGCTGCGCCTGGGATTGCTTCCAGTAGGCGAGCGAGGGCGTGGGCAGTCCAAAGTGGTCTTCGGCGGTCTCGAGCATCCGTTCGGGATCCTCGCGACCGCCCTCGTGGAGCGCTTGGCGCCGCATCCGCTTCGCGAGCTTGAGGGCCTGGTCGCCGGCCGGATCGAGCCGTCGCGCTGCGGCGTCCGTCTGTCCCAACATCTCCATCACGTACTCGAACGCCACCGCCATGTGACGCTCCACGTCCGCGTCGGGCAGGTCCCAGCGCGTGTTCTCGAGGATGAACTGGAACGCCCAGCGCCAGCTCTCGCTCTCGGTGAGATGCACCATGCCGCGGAACAGCCGCCGGCTCGTGCCCACACTGAAGAGCGTGGGCGAGATGATCGTGTCGAGGTGGGTATCGCTCGGCGTATGATCCTGGAGGATGAGCTCTTTCGCCGTGCTCGCGTAGGCGGGCCCGAGGTGGGTCTCGAACCGGCTCTCCCAGTAGCTGTGGCCTAACGCCGCCGTGCCGGACGTGAGCAGGAGCTGGCGCGGCACGAAGAAGTTGTGCGCCACCGCGTCCGCGGCTAGGTGGGACAGATAGCCGAGGCCGAAGGCGCGCAGCGGATCGGTATGAGCCAGGTCGAAAATCTCCTGGCCTACGTGCCAGGCGTGGCAATGCCGGCCGACGGGCGCGTATTTCTTCGCCATCGAGGTGTCGGCGGCGATGTTCCCGTAGAGGAAGTCGTAGGGGAATGCGCGCAGCAGGTCGGCCACGAGACCGGACAGCTGGTGCAGGTTCGCGAGGACCGACTCGCCCAGGTAGACATGCGTGCCGGGCGTCCACGCGTACGCTGCGACGGGGAACAGGCCTACCCCGACCAGGCCGGCGGCGGCCGCCGCGAGGAGCTGGGTCCTCGTCAGGGCTTCTTCCGCCGCTTGAGCGTGCGGCGGCCCCACTCGAGGAGCGAGATGCCGCGCCGCACGGTGCGCATGGTGGCCGCCACGTCGAGCACCGTCGCTTCCACTTCCTCCTGGACTACCTCGACCACGGCGTCCAGCTCGGCGAGCCGGGCCTCCGCCGCATCCGCGGCGCTGACGATCCGCTGTCGCAGCTCGCGCGACGTGCCGGCCAACCCCTCGGCCTCGGCACGGATCGTCGCCACGAGTGCCCGTACATCCCCCACGGCGGGGCCCGCCAGCTCGTGCAGCATCCGCAGGAACCCCCGCACCCCGAGCGCCGCGACCACCGACGCGGCCGCGATCACGATGGCCGCGAGCGCCAGAATCGCGAGGGAAATCCCGGTCACCACCGCCACCCAGGTCGGGATCATCGCGGCCAGTCCGCAGTAGCGTTGGCACTAAGCTCGGCCGGCGCCGCCGCCGGTGTCAACGGCGCGGGCGCCACGGGGCTCGCGTCGCTCGTCCGGAGGGCGAGCGCCATGAGCGGCGGCGCGGCGAGCTGCGCCACAGCGACCCCGAGCACGATGGTCGTGAGGAGCGCGCCGCTCGGACCCCTGGCCTCGCCCCCGTACGTGATGAAGAAGTTCAGACCCATCGCGATGGCGGCGCCGCCCTGCGCGACCGTGCCGAGGCCACCATTCGGCGGAAAGCCGGCCAAGTCCAGCGCAACGCCCCCGTAGCGCACCGCGACCCACTTGGCGGCTGCGCGCGCGGCCGCAAGCAGCGGTACCGCGATCAGCACCCACGGCGTGGGCAGCGTGAGCAGCGCCCCGGCGAATACCAGGAAGATCGCGTAGATGGGATGTTCCCAGTCGGTGAGCACCTGGCGCACGACGTGCCGCCGGGGCGATGCGTTGACGATCAGCGCCGTCGCGAAGGCGCACACCAAGAAAGGCGAAAGGTCCACGGCGTAGCCCACCCCGGCGCCGAGCAGCAGCGTCGCGAGGAGCACGAAGCCTACATCGGCCCGCTCCGACCGCTGTCGAGTGAACGCGAGGAACACCGTCCCGACCAGCGCGCCGCTCGCCACCGCGAAGACGAGCCACGCGAGCCAATGGCGGTGCAACGCGAGCGGCAGGGTAAAGACGAGCACGCCACAGGCGGTCTCGAGCGCCGCGGCCAAGGAAAACGCCCGCGTCACGCTTTTGCGGACCCCAACCGCCCGGGCAACCAGGGTCACGGCCCCCGGTCCCGACGCGGCGGCCACCGCCCCGAGGGCCAACAGGGCCGGCAGGCGCGGCGTCCACGCGGCGGAAAGGGAGGGGACGGCCCGGGTGAGCAGCCACGCACCCAGCGTGACGACCGCGAAGGCACTGGCGGCGGAGAGTGCGGCCAGGAGCCACGTGCCGCGTCCGATGCGCCGCACGTAGCGCCACTCGAACCGGGCGCCGAGGCCGGCGCCGATCCAGCCGATGGCGAGCGCCGCGACCGGGGCCAGCGCGCCGAGCACTGGTCGATCGATGAGGTCGATCCCGGGCCCGAGCACGAGACCCAACAATACCAGGGGGCCGCCGGCGGCGAGGATCGGGTCGAGGCTGGTCAGGTGACGCCACGGGACGGACGGCAGCCGCGTCGCGAGCAAGCCGATCGCGGCCAGTCCCGCGAGCGCGAGAACCGGACTCACGTTCACGTCGCGAACATTCGCGAACGCTTGACGCCGGCGCAAGCCGCCGCATAGCTTGGCTGACCCATGCCTCCCTCCTTTTCGGTCACGGGCGGCCGCGCCTTGAAAGGCACGATCCGCCCAGCCGGCAACAAGAACGCGGCCCTTCCGATCCTCGCGGCGACGCTGCTCGCCGATGGGCCCTGCCGGATCGACAACGTGCCGCACATCCGCGACGTCGAGACGATGCTCGCCTTGCTGGTGCATCTCGGCGCCGAGGTGCGCTGGCTGGGGCCGAACAGCGTGGAGGTGAACACCGCGCGCGCCGAGCCGCGTGAGCTCGATCCTGCGCTGTGCGCCCGCATCCGCGCCTCGATCCTCCTGGCGGGCCCCATGCTGGCGCGCTTCGGCCGCGTGAGCCTCCCGCCTCCGGGTGGCGATGTGATCGGCCGGCGGCGCGTGGACACGCATTTCCTCGCCCTCGAGCGGCTCGGGGCGGAAGTCACCATCGGCGCCGCCTACCAGCTCGAAGCGAAGAACCTCACCGGTGCCGATATTTTCCTCGACGAAACGAGTGTCACGGCGACCGAAAACGCCCTGATGGCGGCGGTCGCCGCCCGCGGCACGACCACGCTGCGCAACGCCGCCTGCGAGCCGCACGTCCAGGACCTGGCGCGCTTCCTGTCGGGTCTGGGCGCGAAGGTCCAGGGCGTCGGGACGAACACGCTCACCATCGAAGGCGGATCGCCCCTCACGGCCGCCGCCTGGACGGTGGGGCCGGACCACATCGAGATCGGCTCGTTCATCGGGCTCGCCGCCGTGACCAACGGCGCGATCACAATCGACGGCGTGCGCAGCGAGGATCTGCGCAGCATCCTGTTGGGATTCGAGCGGCTGGGCGTGCGACCCCGCCTCGACGGCACCCAGCTGATCGTGGATGCCGGCCAGGAGCGTCGCATTCGTCCCGACCTGGGCGGGCACGTCCCGAAGCTGGAGGACGGCCCGTGGCCCGCCTTCCCCGCCGACCTGATGTCGATCGCGATCGTGGTCGCGTCGCAGTGCGAAGGGATCCTGCTGATCTTCGAGAAGTTGTTCGAGTCGCGACTCTTCTTCGTGGACAAGCTGATCGGCATGGGCGCACGCATTGTGCTGTGCGATCCCCACCGGGCGGTGATCGCCGGACCCGCGCCGCTCCACGGCGGCGTGGTGGACAGCCCGGACATCCGGGCGGGAATGGCGATGTTGCTCGCGGCCCTGGCTGCCCAGGGCGACTCCGTGATCCACAACATCGGCCAGATCGAGCGGGGCTACGAGCGGATCGATGAGCGGCTGCGGGCGGTGGGAGCGCAGATCGAAAGAAAGGACGGCGGCACATGAACAATCTCCGGGCCGCCCCTGCCGCCCCTGCCGCCCTCCGTGAGGCGGCTGTCGCCGACGCGGCGGTTCCCAGGATGGAGCTTCAGGAATGGGCCGCCCGCTACGGCGTCGTCGCCGGCATCACCACCCGCGGGCACGGGTTCTCGCTCGGCTTGTGGAGCGAAGAGCCCGTCGGCCAGGTCATGTCGCGCTGGCGCGCCGTCGGCGCGGCGGCCCGTCCGCGCTTTCCCGGCGTGGTTCTGGCTCACCAAGTGCACGCCACCACGGTGCAGTGGCATCCCGCAGCCAGCGATGGGTGGCTGATCATGGACGGGGTGGACGGGCACGCGACTGGAGCTCGGGGGCTTTTGCTCACGGTCACCGTCGCCGACTGCATCCCGGTCTACCTCGCGGTGCCCGAGAAGCACGTGGTCGCGCTGCTGCACTCCGGGTGGCGGGGGACGGCGGCGGGCATCCTGGAGCGCGGCGTGGAGCTCCTGAAGCGGCTGGCGTTTGTGCGGTCGAGCGATATCGTAATGCATTGTGGAGTAGGGATTTGTGGTGAGTGCTATGAAGTAGGTTCTGAAGTGCTCAGTCGGTTCACGGGACGCGTCGAGACTGGACCCGGGCACGTGGACCTCCGGGCGGCGTTGGCGCGGCAGGGCCAGGCGCTCGGCCTCCGAGAGATCACCGTCTCGGCCTGGTGCAGCGCGCACGACCGCGAGCACTTCTTCTCGCACCGCGCTTCTGGCGGGCGCGACGGGCGTATGATCGCCTACGCGGGACTCCCGCTCGCTTGACACCCGCTTCCGGGCGGCTAGATTCCGGCCGGTGAAGCGGGCGAAGTTGGGCCCGCGCTTTTTTTTATGCTCTCCGACAGCCTCGTCGAGTCGTTTCGGGCCCGCTTGGACGCGTTGGGCCTCGAACTGGCCGACCTCCGCATCGGCGGCACGCAGCACCGGCCGCTCGTTCAAGTGCGCATCGAATGGCCGCCCAGCGAGCCGCCGCGACGTGTGACGGTGGACGATTGTGCCACGGCGAGCCGGGCGCTCGAGGTGTGGCTCGACGCGGACGGTCCGCTGGGACGCCGCTACATGCTCGAGGTGTCGAGCCCGGGGCTCGAACGACCAGTGCGCTGGCATCGGCATTGGGTGCGGTTCGTGGGCCGCGAGGTCCAAGCGACGGTGGCGGGGCTCGGGCGCGTGCGGGCGCGCATTGTGGCCGTTCCCGACGAGGCGACGGTGGTGCTCGCGCCCCAGGGGGGAGCGCCGCGGCCGGTGCCGCTGGCCGGAATTCGCGACGCGCGTTTGGCGGTGGATTGGTGACGAGGAACCCATGACAACGAATACCAGTGATGTCGTCTCCGCGATTCGTGAGCTGACGAACACCAAGCAGCTCGAGCGGACGGAGCTGCTCGACCTGCTCAAGGACGGGCTGCACGCCGCCCTCGTGAAGCGCTACGGTCCCAACGTGCGGGCCGAGATCGGCATCGACGAGCTCAAAGGCACGATCCGGATCGCGGTGCTCCGCACCGTGGTCGAGGCCGTGGAGGACCCGGGCTCGCAGGTTACGCTCGAGGAAGCGCGCTTCGAGGATTCGGACTTCCAGGTGGGCGATGTGTTGGAAGAGGACGTGCCGTTCGAGGCCTTCGGCCGCACGGCGGTACAGGCCGCGAAGCAGCGCATCATCCAGCGCGTCCGCGAGGGCGAGCGCGCCCGCATCCGGGAAGAGTTCTCCGACAAGGTCGGCGAGCTCCTATCGGGCGAAGTGCAGCAAATCGAGCGTGGCAAGATCGTCGTCATGCTCGCGAAGTTCCGTGAAGCCGAAGCGATCATTCCGTACCGCGAGCAGAACCACCGCGAGCACTTTCACCAGGGGGACACGATCCGCGCCGTGCTGAAGCGGATCGAGGAGACGCCCAAGGGCCCGCGGCTGATTCTGTCGCGTGCCGACCCGCTCTTCGTCAAGGCCCTGTTCAAGCTCGAGGTGCCGGAGATCCAGCAGCAGATCGTCGAGATCCGCGCCACGGCGCGGGAAGCGGGGAGCCGCACCAAGATCGCCGTCTCGTCGCGCGACGATGCGATCGATCCGGTGGGCGCGTGCGTGGGCATGAAGGGCTCGCGCGTGCAGGCGGTGGTGAACGAGCTGAACGGCGAGCGCATCGACATCGTGCCCTGGTCCCCCGATCCCGAGCGGTTCGCGAAGCTCGCCCTCGCCCCGGCGCGGGTCGCGCGCGTGTTCTCGGACCCTGAGACCAAGACGATCCAGGCGATCGTGGACGAAGATCAGCTGTCGCTCGCCATCGGGCGCAACGGCCAGAATGTCCGGCTCGCCTCCGAGCTCACCGGCTGGAAGATCGACCTGTACTCGAGTCGCGAGTGGCTGGAGCGCGGCGGCGAGGGGCCGCTCTTTGCGCCGCTTCCGCCAGCGGAAGACGAGGCGGCGACCAAGGTCTCGCTGCGGGAGCTGAAGGGTCTGCCGGTCGAGTTGGTGGACGTGCTGGAGCGCGCCGGGCACAAGACCCTGCAGGATATCCTCGACTTGGAGCGCGAAGACG
>Ga0209488_10004732_pt1 | contig 10557 bp, 9 predicted proteins | sample Rivendell_Oct201_8_FD_188349 | JGI IMG/M metagenome (GOLD analysis project Ga0209488, IMG submission 188349) | Vadose zone soil microbial communities from the Eel River Critical Zone Observatory, Northern California, USA -... | ecosystem: Environmental > Terrestrial > Soil > Vadose zone >... | reverse complement strand
CTCTTGCCGACATTGATCCACATGTTGGCGAGGCCGGTGTTCATATAGGGGTCGCGCGTCAACCCGAGCCCGGTGATGTAGAACAGCGTCCCCTTCGCCTGATCCGGGATCTGCAGATTGACGTGTTCGAGCATGACGATGTTGCCGAGATCCTCGGCGGCGCGGTCATAATGTTGTGCCATGGTCTCCTCCCGATTTACCAGGTCAGTGCTGCGGGTGCGTTTGTCACTCAATCGTCATTCGACTTTTGTCACCACTTGTTCCGCAGCTCGCGCAACTTCAGGAACACGGTTTTCGGATCCGGATTGTCCGGCAAATCCGGGAAGGCCTCGCGCAGGCGGCGGATCACGCTCGGGCTGGTCAGCCGGAAGAAGGTGTTGATCTCCTTCTCGAGGCTCAGCGTCGTGACGAGCGCCTTGGTCGTGTCCTGCCGTTCCATTCCCGGCAGCATCGCCTTGGCGGAGGCGTTGTCCGGCTCGCGGTCTAAGGTGAAGCTGAGATTGCGCGCGATGTAATCGTGACCGGGATAGATCAGCGTCTCGTCCGGCAATTTCGACAGCTGCGTCGCAAAGGTGTTGTAGAGCTCGTTCGGATGCCCGCCATTGTGGCAATTGCCGGCGCCGGCGTTGAACAGCGTGTCGCCGCAGAACAACGCCGCCTTGTCGCCATGCGCCAGCACGCAGATATGCGACATCGTGTGGCCCGGCGTGTCGAGGCATTCGAGCTCGACGGTCTTGCCGATCTTGATCGCGTCGCCGGCCTTGAGGCCGCGGTCGATGCCGGCGATGCGGTCCTTGGCGCCGGCATGCGCCAGCAGTTTGGCGCGTGTCGCGGCGATCACCTGGTCGTTGCCGCCGGTATGGTCGCGATGCTCGTGGGTGTTGAGCACCTGCGTGATGTTCCAGCCCTTGGCCTTGGCCGCGGTCAGGCATTTCTCGTGGTCGAGCGGATCGATCGCCAAGGCTTCGCCGGTCTCGGCGCAGGCGATCAGGTAATTGAAGTTGCGTCCGGCATTGGCGGTCCAGATCTGTTCGACGATCATCGCTCGCTCCCGGCGGTTCAGCCCAGCGCAGTATAGGACCACACCGGCCAGCCCGCCATCCCGGGCACGACGGTTCAGACCTGCTTGAAGAAGCGGGTCGCGTTGCCCCAGAACAGCTTTTCCCGGATCTCGGGGTTGAGGCTCGTCCAGGCCAAGACATTGTCGACCGACTCCGGGAACTGGCACTCGGAGTGTGGATAGTCCGAGGCGTACATCAGCACCTCGTCGCCGAGAAAATCGGTGACGGTGTTGAACATGTCCTCGCCTTCGGCCCGCTCGATGCTGCAGAAGAACCGGCCGCTTGTCAGGTATTCGCTCGGTCTCCTCTTGAGCTCGGCGGTCGAACCGACATAGGTGTACTGCTCGTCCATGCGGCGGCCCCAGAACGGCAGCCAGCCGAAGCCGCATTCGAGGACGCCCATACGCAAGCTCGGATGGCGGTCGAGAATGCCGCCGCCGATGAACGAGGCGACAAAGCGCATCGCGCCCCAGGGATGCGACGCCAGGCGGCCGAGAAAGATGTTGTCCCAGACGTCGCGATAACCGGGATAGTAGGGCGGGTTCCAGGTCGAGCTGTGGTGCACGATCGGCAGATCGTGATCGGCCGCGGCGCGCCAGATCGGTTCGAGATCGGGGTGATCGGCCGGGATATGCTGGCCGAGCGACGGTTGGACCGCCACCGCCCAGTCCGAATTGCCCCATTCGCGGATTTCCTTGACCGCCGCGTCGACGTCGCGCGCCGGAGCCCTGATCAGTCCTTTCAGCCGGTTCGGGAACTGACCGCAGAAATCCGCCATGTGGCGGTGATAGGCGCGGCTCAGGCCGACTTCGAGCGTTGGGTCGGCGAGGCCGACGGTGCCGACCCAGGAGCTGGGGATCAGGAAATGGACGTCCGTCCCCTCATCGTCCATGTCCTTGACGCGGTTTTCAGCCTGGTCGTCCTGCACGCCGGGCCGCGGCAATTTGCTGCCGCGCCAGTTCGACTCGCGGCCGCTGTGGTCCTCGCGAGGCGCCGCCTCGCCGAGGATGCGCCGATAGTATTTCGTATTGACCCGATAGGCCTGGCCGCCGCCGGAATGCTCGGCCGATTGCCGGATCGGGACCCGGTAGGGTTCGAGCTCGGCAAGCCGCGGCCGAAAATCGGGGTCGACATACCGCTCCAGAACCTCGGCGGTGGGCATGACATGCGTGTCGGAATCGTAGACCCGGAACCCGTTCCTCATCGCCTCCCTCCCGGGGTTCGTTTCTGTACCAAGGAAACCATACGATTCTAAGCTGTGCGCCGGAGCCGTGCAACAAAGTGCGCCAATGGTCGGGTAGCCTGGCGCGGGTAAAATGCCGGACCGTTAAACTAGGTTAGAGAAACACGTCGCGACTCGGAGGATTATCGACTGACTTGCCGCGGGGTGGTGAACCCCGGTTGCCCTGAGCGCTTCCGAGAGAGAATGCGAACAGGTTCGGTCCATTCTACAGATACAGATGCGCTGGCATTTCTCCCTGCTGGCGCCAAGCTCGCCGATGATTCCGAGAAGTTAAAGACTATCACGGCTGTCGGTCAGCATCAGCGAATAGTCCTCCTCGACGTCGCTAAAGGAACCGGCATACTTCTGGTCGTCTTGGGCCATTGCTCGGGCGGGTTGCATGCCGTCGGAATCGTGGAAGAGACGTCTATTGCGTGGTTTGCTTTCTATCTCATCTACAGCTTTCATATGCCTTTTTTCTTTTTTTTGAGCGGCAGCCTCGTAGAACCCCGCATTCTTTCACGGCCCCTACATTTTCTGAGAAGCAGCGTCACCGGGATCGCTTACCCGTACTATTTATGGGGGGCGGTGCAATTAGCTGTTCTCTCGCTCGCCTCGAGCGTTGTTACTAATCCCGTGTCACAGCCGCTGACCGAACAACTCGTCAGTATGCTTTGGGCTCCGCCTGGACCATTCTGGTTCCTTTATGCGCTCTTCTTCTTGCATGTGATCGCCTTCCTTACGATTTCGATCGGAGGCAGGGTACTCTTTCTCTTCGCATTCGCTTTGATCTATGCCGTATCCTCGGCTTTTCCCCCTGTTGCAGGTCTCATCTCCTCATACGTCTCCGGCACCGACATCCTGTTCTATGTGCTTGGAGTCTCCGTCGGCGGCCTCCTTGTGGGGTGGCGCGGAAATCTGGACCAACCCTACGCGTGCGCTCTGATTGCTATCATCGTATTCGTCGCTGTTGTTTGGGTGGGTTGGAACACCGGGATAAGCGTGGACACTTATACTGTTACTGCGCTCCCAGCAGCATTTGCTGGGACCGGTGCTATGTTGCTGCTCTGCAGGCTCGATGCTCTGCGAGAGAACCGCTGGCTCGCTTATCTGGGCCGCCGAATACTGCCGATCTATGTATTGCACGTAATGTTTGTCGCTGGCGCCCGCATCGTGTTGGTAAAGGGCTTCCACGTGGATGGCTTGGCCGTCGTCCTGCCCATCATTTTCCTGGCAGGGGTATTCGGGCCTCTTCTCGTATATCACGCGGCGCGTGCGCTGCGCCTCCAGGGTGTGCTGGGACTGGGATAAATAGCACGCTCCCGCATATCCTGGCGGTGGCGGCGCCGAGTTTAGGTTTGTCGTCGTGCTCTGTGCAGTGGCCCTTTTGTCCGTCAGCGGCAGTGCGGCATCACCTCTTCGGCGAATAATGTCATCGATTGCCGGACCATTGCATGGTCCATGATGCCGCCCTGGTTGAAGTAGCAGATGAACTCGTCCATGCCGTAATCGCGCTGTAATGATCGGACCCGTTCGACGCAATAATCGGGGTCGCCGAACACTCCCATCTCTCGGTCCATATCGGCATAGGTCACGCGCTCGATGCGCGCCAGCACCTGGCGAAACGCCTCGAAGCTTTTGATGTCGTGATCGCCGAGCGGCCTTAACCGCTCGGCTGCCTCGCGCAGAAAGCGCAACAGGCCGGGCTCGCACTCCTCGCGCGCCTGCGCTCGGCTCGCCGTCACATGCACCGGAAAGGCGAGGGCGGTGTCGCCTCTAGCACCGCCGCCCAGTGTCTCGCGATAAACCGCGAGCCCCTCTTTCAGCTTGTCCGGCGGGTTGATCAGCGGCGTCGCGAAGATCGGCAAGCCGCGGCGCGCCGCGAACGGAAAGGTATCGGGGCTGTTGGCGGCGATCCGTACCGGCGGGTAGGGCGATTGCACCGGCCGCGGCGCCAGGTTCAGCTCGCGCGCCCGGAAGTATTTGCCGCTGAACGAGAAGGATTCGCTGCTCCACGCGCCGATGATGAAGTCGAGCGCCTCCTCGAACCGCTCGCGGCTTTCCTCCATCGGGATCGCGTAGCCTTCGTAATGCAGGGGCGCGGTGCCGCGTCCGACGCCGAGTTCCAGCCTTCCGTTGCTGAGGATGTCGGCGATCGCGGCCTCTTCGGCGATCTTGACCGGGTTGTGCAGCGGCAAGAGCGTCACCGCCGTGCCGAGCCGGATGCGGGGTGCCCGCTGCGCCGCCGCCGCCAGCACCATCAGCGGGTCGGCCAGGATCGAAAACGCGCGGCTGAAATGCAGCTCGCCGAGCCACACCGTATCGAAGCCGATCTCGTCCCCGAGTTCGATCTGACCGATGATGTCGTGGTAGCGCTGCTGCTCCGAATAGCCGGGCGCACAGGGCAATTGGTCGAAAAACCCGAAGCGCATGGCTCCTCCCCCGGCCCGATTCTTGGCTTCAGCCGGGATAGCACGGGGCGCGATCGGCGAGCAAGGCGGGCCGGCCGGGCCCGATGATCCGCCGTCAAGCCGTAGCAGCTTCAGGGCTACCGAGCCCCACTGATGGTAGCCGAGGCTGCGAAAACTTGTCGCCGGTTGTCCGATCCGCTATCAAATCGTCATATTCGCGTGTTAATGCGAGCATAGGGCGAGATGAACAGTAGGTCTTGCGGTGACGGCCTTGCTCGATAGCTGCCCGGCCCTGGTGCTGAACGCGGATTTCCGTCCGCTCAGCTATTTCCCATTGTCGCTGTGGTCTTGGCAGGACGCGGTCAAGGCGGTGTTTCTCGACCGCGTCAACATCATCGACCATTACGACGCGGTTGTGCGCAGCCCGTCCTTCGAGATGCGGCTGCCGAGCGTCATCGCGCTGAAGGAATACGTCCACGCGGCGCGGCATCCCGCCTTTACCCGGTTCAACGTGTTCCTGCGCGACCGCTTCACCTGCCAATATTGCGGTCGGCCGCATTCGTCGCACGATCTGACCTTCGACCATGTGATCCCGCGCTCGCGCGGCGGCCGGACCTTGTGGACCAACGTCGTGACGGCTTGCGGCGGCTGCAATCTGCTGAAGGGCAATAGGCTGCCGCGGCAGACCGGAATGTATCCGCGCCACCGGCCGGTCCAGCCGACCACCTTTATGCTGCAGGAAAACGGGCGCGCCTTCCCGCCCAACTACCTGCACGAGAGCTGGCGCGACTATCTCTACTGGGATACCGAGCTGGATCCGAGCTAGGTCCGGCTTCCTTCCGGGCGCAGTGCTCCCTGACCCATAAACCGTGTCCCGGCGAAAGCCGGGATCCATCAATCCGCGCCCGAGACGATTGAAAGGTGGGTCCCGGCTTTCGCCGGGACGACGAGTTAAACGGCCTAGTGCGTGACGAGGCGCCGCTCGACTGCGGCGGCTTTCATCGCCTTCTGCAATTTCTCGAAGGCGCGCACCTCGATCTGCCGCACCCGCTCGCGCGAGATGCCGTATTGCTGCGACAGATCCTCGAGCGTCGTCGGGTTTTCCTGGAGCCGCCGCTCGGTCAGGATGTGGCGCTCGCGGTCGTTGAGGTGGGTCATCGCCTTTTCGAGGAGATCGCGCCTCAGGCCGAGCTCCTGCCGTTCGCCGAGCATGGTCTCCTGGCTCTCGCTCTCGTCGACCAGCCAATCCTGCCATTCGCCCTCGCTGTCGCTGCGGAGCGGCGCGTTCAGGGAATGGTCGGGGCTGGCGAGCCGGCGGTTCATGCTGACGACGTCGGCCTCCGGCACGTCGAGCTCGGTCGCGATCTTTTTCAGGTTTTCGGGCGACAGGTCGCCTTCCTCCATCGCCTGCAGCTGGCCCTTGAGCTTGCGCAGGTTGAAGAACAGCTTCTTCTGCGCCGCGGTGGTGCCCATTTTGACCAGCGACCAGGAATGCAGGATGTATTCCTGGATCGCGGCGCGGATCCACCACATCGCATAGGTCGCGAGGCGAAATCCGCGGTCCGGGTCGAACCGCTTGACCGCCTGCATCATGCCGACATTGCCCTCGGAGATCAGCTCCGAGAGCGGCAGGCCGTAACCGCGATATCCCATCGCGATCTTGGCGACCAGGCGCAGATGGCTCGTGACCAGCCGATGCGCCGCATCGGGGTCCTCGCGCTCCTTCCAGCGCTTGGCAAGCATGTATTCCTCGTCCGGCTCCAACATTGGAAACTTGCGGATCTCCTGGAGATACCGCGTCAGGTTTCCTTCGCCGGACAGAGATGGGACCGAAAGGCTGGCCATTTTAATCTATAGTGCTCCGATGAGGTGCCAAATTGGCGAACGGCGGGATCGGCCTGGCGATCCATGCGACATCACGCCGCGACGAACCCCTGGCCGGAAACCCTACTGATATAGTCGGTTTTTGTCCAGTTTAAAGTAGCTCTAAATTTGTCAGAAGCTCTTGCATGTCCATCGGCAACGGGCTCTCGAAGGTGAGCTTCTCGCCGGTTGCGGGATGGCTGAAACCGAGCAGCCGCGCATGCAGGGCCTGGCGCGGAAAGCCCGCGATAGCCGCGCCGGACGGCCCCAGCCGCGCCACGGCGCGCCCGCCGCGCGTGCCATAAACCGGGTCGCCGATCAGCGGATGGCCGGCGTGCGCCAGATGCACGCGGATCTGGTGGGTGCGTCCGGTCAGCAGGCGGCACTCGATCAAAGCTGCGTGATTGCCGAAGCGGCGCTCGACGCGGTAGCGGGTCACCGCCGGCTTGCCCCGGGTGGCGGCGACGACCGCCATCTTCTTGCGGTTGCTCGAGCTGCGGCCGATATTGCCGCTGATCTCGCCGGCGGCCGGCACCGGCACGCCCCATACAAAGGCGCCATAGGCGCGCTCGATCCGGCGCCCCGCGAAATCGCGCGATAGGGCGCGGTGGACGGGCTCGGTCTTGGCGACGACGAGGAGCCCGCTCGTGTCCTTGTCGAGACGATGCACGATCCCCGGCCGGCGCACCCCGCCGATGCCGGCAAGGCTCGCGCCGCAATGCGCGAGCAGCGCGTTGACCAGCGTGCCCTCCGGATTGCCCGGCGCGGGATGGACCACCAGGCCGGCCGGCTTGTCGAGGACGAGCAAATGCTCGTCCTCGAAGTGGATCGCGAGCGGCATCGGCTGTGCCGCCGGGACCGGATCGACCGGATCGGGGACGGTGATCGCAAACTGCTGGCCCGCCTGTACCCGCTGGGCCGGGTCGCGTTGCACCGCGCCCTCGCAGGTGACCCCGCCGGACAGAATCAGCTGCTTGAAACGGGTGCGCGACAGCTCCGGCAGATGGCGCTGCAAGACCCGGTCGAGGCGCTGCCCGGCATCCGCGGCATCCCCGTGGATTTCGAGGCGGCGCCCCGGGCCCGGTGCGGCGATTACCGCCTCATTCGGCATCATCGCTCGCACCGGCTGAGCAGGACCCCGTGCGCGCGCTGAAGATCGCTGTCATCGTCATGGGCGTGCTGCTGGTCGTCGGAACCGTGGTTCTGATCGTCGCGATTGCGGCGCGGGTCTCGCACAAAGGCTCGCCACCGGCAACGCCGCAAGCCTTTGTCGCGCAGCCGATCGATCTGCCGGCGGGATCGCGGATCGGGGCGATGACCGCCGGGCCGGATCGCCTCGTCATCGATCTGCTGCTGGCCGACGGCACCCGGCAACTCCTCATTCTCGACCTCGCGACCGGACAGCGGCTGGGCACGATCCCGGTGCGCACCGCGCCATGAGCCCGACCGATTCGTCGGCATGGCCGGCGAAGGCGCTGGCGCAGCCACGCACGAGGCTGGTTTCCACGCCTTAATCTCGGCCAGTTTCTTGCACTTTATTCGATACTTGGCGGGGCCGGGGTCGCGCATCTTGAAAGCGGCTGGCAATGCCCCGAACTTTTCGCCGGTTTGTACCGTTGGCGCTTTCGGCACGCACTTATAGACGATCAGGATCGCACAGCTCCGCGCAGTATCGATGGTCGCCGTCGTTTCCCTGTCATCATCACGACCTATCAGTCTTACCGAGCCGCCCGCGGCGGCGGCCGGACGGTTGCGATGGCGCCTGTCTTGTACTGCCCGAAGCTCACTTTTTCGGCGGCCTTTCTGGTGCCGCCCTTTTTTATATCTGCGGGGGTGACCGGAGATGGGGAAAAAGACCAATGGGGACGGCGGCGCCGCCCGGCTCGCCCTGGTGCGCGATGCGGTGGCGCCGAGCGATGCCCCGCCGGCGGCTCGGCGCGAGGACCGGTCCGGCCTGCGCACCTTAGGGCCGGTATCCGATCTCGAACGGCACCTGCCCTCGGAGTGGTGGCGTACGCTGTTCAATTCGCTCTATCTCGAAACCGATGGCGATATTGTCGAGAACGACCGCAACACCGAGCAAGAAGTCGACCTCCTGGTCCGCAGCGCCGGGCTTCAGCGCAACGATCGCCTGCTCGATCTGTGTTGCGGCCAAGGCCGGCATTCCCTCGAATTGGCGCGCCGCGGCTTTCAGTGCGTCACCGGGCTCGACCGCTCGCGCTATCTGATCCGCCTCGCCCGCAAGCGTGCCCGGCAGCGAAATCTGCAGGTCTCCTTCCATGAAGGCGACGCGCGCCGCTTCCGGCTTGGCGATGGCGAATTTCACTGCGTCTGCATCCTCGGCAACTCGTTCGGCTATTTCGACCGGCCGGAGGACGATCTGGCGGTGCTCGAAGCGGTCAAGCGCGCCCTCGCCTCGGGCGGCGTCCTGGTCATGGATCTGATGGACGGCGAGTGGATGCGGTCTCATTTCGAGCCGCGCTCCTGGGAGTGGGTCGATCAGAACCATTTCGTGTGCCGCGAGCGCGGCCTCGCCGAAGACGGCGACCGGCTGATCAGCCGCGAGGTGGTGGTGCACGCCGAGCGCGGCGTCATCGCCGACCAGTTCTATGCCGAGCGCCTCTATTCGAAGGAGCGCATGGAAGCGCTGATGCAGCGCGCCGGCTTCGGCAATCTCCGCTTCCATTCGGTCGCGACGCCGGATTCGCCGCGCAACCAGGATCTCGGCATGGTCGAGCACCGGCTGTTCCTGACCGCCGAGGCACCGCGCCGCATTCAGGGGCTGGCGCGCCGTGCCGTGCCGTTCCCGGAAGTCGCCGTCATTCTCGGCGATCCCCGGCTGCCCGATCCGGTCAAGCGCGACGGCCGCTTCAACGAAGAGGACGCCGAGACCGTGGCGCGGCTCCAAACAGCGCTCGCCGAGCTTCCGGAGTACCGGTTCCGCTATCTCGATAATCACGCGACCCTGATGGCCGATCTGACGTCGCGCCGGCCGCATTTCGTGCTGAATTTGTGCGATGAAGGCTTCAACAACGACGCCTTTCTCGAAATGCATGTCCCGGCGCTGCTCGAGATGTTCGACATCCCCTATAGCGGAGCGGGGCCGGCCTGCCTCGGGCTGTGCTACAACAAGGCGCTGGTGCGCGGCATCGCCGAGGCGATCGACCTGCCGGTGCCGGCCGAGACCTACTTCAATTCCGACGATCTCGCGGCGACCATTCCGTCGGGCGTGTTCCCGGCGCTGATCAAGCCCAATTTCGGCGATTCCTCGATCGGGATCACCCAGCATGCGGTGGTGCACACCTGGGAAGAGGCGATCGCCTATCTGAACAATCTGCGCCAGCAACTACCGTGCAGCGCGATCCTGATCCAGGAATTCCTGACCGGTCCCGAGTACAGTATCGGCATCATCGGCAATCCCGGCGCGAACTGTCGCGTATTGCCGGTGCTCGAAGTCGATTACTCGCGGCTCGACCCGGCGCTGCCGCGGCTCCTGACCTACGAGTCGAAGTGGATCCCCGACTCGCCCTATTGGTCGCAGATCGTCTATCGCGAGGCGCGCCTTGACGAGGATACGCGGCGCAAGCTGACCGATTACGCCAACATCCTGTTCGAGCGGCTCGGCTGTCGCGATTACGCCCGCTTCGATTTTCGTGCCGATGCGGCCGGTGAAGCCAAATTGCTCGAGGTCAACCCGAATCCGGGCTGGTGCTGGGATGGCAAGCTCAACCTGATGGCCGAGATGGCCGGGCTGCGCTACGCGGACCTGCTGCGCCTGATCCTCGAAGCGGCGCAGGAGCGGGTGGCGGCGCAGCGTCCGGGGCTGGTGGTCCCGATCGTCGACAGCCGCGTCACGCGGGCCGCCGGCGACTGATCTCCCGATCCGAAAAATGGCAGCCTGAAAACGCCCCGGCCCCGCAATGCGGGGCCGGGGTCGTCAGTGTACCGAGATGTAATCGTTCGATTAGAACGAGAACGAGCGGCTCATGAAGTGTGAGCC
>Ga0209488_10004730_pt1 | contig 10560 bp, 11 predicted proteins | sample Rivendell_Oct201_8_FD_188349 | JGI IMG/M metagenome (GOLD analysis project Ga0209488, IMG submission 188349) | Vadose zone soil microbial communities from the Eel River Critical Zone Observatory, Northern California, USA -... | ecosystem: Environmental > Terrestrial > Soil > Vadose zone >... | reverse complement strand
CCGGCCTGCGCTGAGTACCGGAACACCAGCGCCACGTCGACGTAGCCGGCCCGCAGCATGCGCAGCGCCTCGGGCGGCTCCGCCTCGGTCAGCCGCAGGTCCACGCTGGGCTGGTGTTCGCGCAGCGCCGCCGCGGCGGCCGGGACGATCGTGCCGAGCGCGGACGGGAACGCCGCCAGCCGCAGCCGCAAGTCTTGCCCTTCTACAGGAGCATCTCATGCCCGACTCAACGCGTCCCTACGAGCCGCTTACATCTGAAAACGCCGCTCTCGTGCTCGTCGATCATCAGGTCGGCCTCATGACTGGTGTTCGCGATTATTCGACCGGCGAGTTGAAGCACAACGTCGTCGCGCTGGCGAAGGCGGCCAGGGCTCTCAGCCTGCCGATCGTTGTCACCACCACCGCCCGAGACAGCATGTGGGGTCCGACCTTTCCGGAGCTCGTAGAGGCGCTGCCTGACGTTCCGATCATCGATCGCTCGTCTGTCAACGCGTTCGACGATTCTAATGTTGCCCAGGCCATCGCCGCGACCGGCCGCAAGAAGTTGATCTTCGCGGGCATCTCCCTCGAGGTCTGCGCGGCGTTCCCTGCCATCACCGCCGTCGGCAAGGGCCTCGACGCCTATGTGGCCGTCGACGCCTCCGGAACGTTCAGCGAGACCAAACGACAGGTCGGTCTTCTGCGTATGCTGCAGGCCGGCGTGATCGTCTCGGATTACGCGAGCCTGATGGTGGAAATCCTGAAAGACAACGCACGACCCGAGGCCGGCGCCGTGTACGGTGCAATGGACATGCCTTGGGCGAAGCTCGTGGGGCAGATTGCGCACGCCTATGGCAAGTAAACGATGCGGGGTCGGCTGGCGGACGCTTTTGGGCGGCCAATGAACCCGACCGATCATCGGGGGGAAGCTAAGATCGCTGCTCGTGCTGATGCTACATTGCTTAAAACGCGCTCCATGGCGAAATCCGTGGAGCTTGGCATGACGATGTCTGGTGCGCGGAGGGTTCGATGAACATTGCATCGGCCATTGCATTCGACACGGCGGAACGCGAGTACAATGATGCCTGGAACGCGCCATCGAGCACGCGGTTCGAGCTTCCGCCAGTAGACGTCAACAAGGTCCTCAAAGAGCGATATCGGGTCAGCCCCGAGCAGACCCTGACGCGTGCCATGATCTGGGACATGGAGACGAAAAAGGCCTGGGACCCGCTCACCTATATCCCTTATGTGGTTTCGCAGGCCCGCTCATGGGGCCGAACGACTCTGCGCGATGGCTCCGCCCGGTTCTGCCGGTCGTCATTGCAGCGCGGATGGATCACGTCGGAGGAAGGACGCGTCCTTGAGGATGTTTTTGTCAACGATGCCAAGCAGACCATCTATTTCCTGGGACGGCCGCAGATGGTTGAAGAAAGCGGCAACACTCTTGTAGCGAGTCCCTTCCAACCCCTCTTTCATGTCCGACACGCTGTAGGTGGGTCGGAGCAGGCGCCTCTGAACCTCTGGAACATCGTCCTTCTGACGGACGCGTCGGATCCACGCTACTGCGAGCCGTTCAAGCAGATGGTCCGCGCAGGATTGCTGCCGGGGTTCATCGAGATCTATGTCGAACGGGACCTTAAGCTGAAGCTGAGTCGTATCTAAGCTTCATCTGCTGGAAGTCCAATGGCTTCATTGTCCGTTGAAATCCCACAAGCGCAAACGGTCATGCTGTTTTGCTGCGGTGCATGCATGAGTCCGGTTGTGGATACAATGCTACAGGCACCGACGCATCGATCCTGCGGTCGATATTGGAGGCACTGCGGACATTGATGGCCATGCGGGCTAGGCTGCCTGCGCGCGAGTGACCCAAAGCGAGCGGAGGCCCGAACTGGCGATTATCCGCTTGGGAGCCTATAGATCTCGTCGAGACCCGATCGAACGGAGTACTCGGAGATGACGACAAACGTTCTTGTCACATTTTACAGCACCTACGGTCACGTTCACCGAATGGCACTGGCCGTGGCCGAGGGCGCGGAGAGCGTGCCCGACATCACCGTGCGGCTGCGCCGGATCCCGGAGCTCGAAGAGGCGCGCAAGGCGCTATCAGCCCAGGACGCCTATGTGCGGGCACAGCAGGCACAGGCCGACATTCCTGCGGTCACGCACGACGATTTGCGCTGGGCCGACGGCATCGCCTGGGGGACGCCGACCCGCTATGGCAACATGAGCGCGCAGATGAAGCAGTTTATAGACACCACGGGTGGCCTCTGGCTCAAAGGCGAACTCGAGGACAAGGCCACCGGGATTTTCACGAGCACCGGAACCATCCACGGGGGCCAGGAGACGACGATCCTGACGGCGCTCGTCCCGTTGATCCATCTCGGCATGGTGTTTGTCGGCACCCCATACGCACAGAACCCGCAAATACTCGTAACCGACGGCATCGGTGGCTCGCCCTACGGACCCGGCACCCTAGCCGGAACCGACGGGTCGCGGCAGCCGGTCGAAGCAGAGCTCACAACCGCACGCAACCTCGGCAGTCGCCTTGCTCGCGTCGCGGGCCGTCTCAAGGACCTCAGGGTAAGTCGCGCGTCTGCGCCATAGATTGGGAGACCATCCCCACGACGGCGGCCTGGACATTGTAGCCCACAACACCGGTGCTTCGAGCGGGCATCAGGATCCGTCGGCGATATGTGTTGGTCCGGTGTGGCGAGCATCTCCGCCTCAAGGATGCGTCCGCGGCACTCGTTTACTGTGTTGCATTAAGTCTGCTCATGGCAGAAGCGACGTTTCGCTACGGTGCAGAAGTTCGGAAGCTATCGGGAGGACAGCGGACATTCCGGTGGCTTGGGCGGGAGGTCGATCCGACGAAGATGACCCAACACGGACCTAACGGCCGAAACGACATCGGGTTGCATGCCAGTCAAAGTGATGTTTTTTTGTGTGTCTTCGTTCGGCGCTTGGCGCGTCGATTGCGCAGTCCGTCGATGAAAATGTCGACCAGCCGCAGCACGCTCTTCTGCCAGCCAGGTTGATCGTGCGTGTAGCACATGCCGACCAGGGTTCGGATCAGATCATCAGGGCCGATGTCGTTACGGATTTCACCTGCCGCCATTGCTCGGGCCAGGAGTCCGCCCGCAGACCGCATCAGGAGGTCGGATGAATAAGAAAAAAGATCCGAGTCCTTGGAGACGGCAAGCGCGAGCGCCGCAGACATGCCTTTCTTCGTGGCGACGAATTTGACGAGCGAGTACATCCAGTGACGGAGCGCCTCGACCGGGCTCGCCTCTTTCTGCAATCGTTCGGCAAGAGCGGCGAGTTGCTGAGCCTCGTGGCGGTAGACTGCATCGAACAGGGCCTCGCGGGTGGGAAAATGGCGGTACAGCGTGCCGATGCCGACGCCCGCCGTTTTCGCAACAGCTTCGAGACTCGCCTCCGGACCGCCGGTGCTGAACACTGTTCTTGCCGCCTCGAGCACGCGCTCGCGGTTGCGCAGCGCATCGACACGTGGTTTTCGTGACTTGTCCAAGGCTTTCTTGGCCAAGGTTTTTTTACGCTTGATCGTAGTCGGCACCATCCACCCTTGAAAAACGGAGGCTTCCTCCGTATGTCTTAAAATGGAGGATACCTCCGTATCTGACGAGGCAGCACCGCGGAGACATAGCACTTTCATATCCAGGGCGGCCACACGTCAGGGTGACGGCGGGGCTTGCCACAATCTCTCACTGTCCCTCCGTGGACGGATATCGCTCACCAACCGCTCTTGTGGAGCACTGAATGGGCTTTTCAATCACGCTTACCATCAACGGTGTCACGCGAACCATCGCGCTCGATGATCCGCGCGTCACGCTTCTCGATCTTCTTCGCGAACGGCTGGACTTGACTGGAACCAAAAAGGGCTGCGACCGCGGCCAATGCGGCGCGTGCACAGTCATCGTCGACGGCCGCCGCATCAATTCGTGCCTCGCGCTCGCGATCAGCCACGACGGGGCGGACGTATTGACCATCGAGGGCCTCGCGCAAGGCGGCCAGCTTCACCCTGTGCAGGAAGCGTTCATCGCGCATGACGGGCTGCAATGCGGTTTCTGCACGCCGGGCCAAATCATGAGCGCGATTGGTCTGATCCAGGAGGGTCAGGCCGGAGCCGATCCGGAACACGTGCGTGAAAGCATGAGCGGCAATCTCTGCCGCTGCGGCGCGTATCAGGGAATTACTGAAGCGGTGCTCACGGCCCAACGAACTCTCGATGCGGCGAGCCGAAAGGAGGTCGCATGAAGCGCTTCGATTATGTCAGGCCGGCGACGATTGACGAAGCTGTCAGCGCCGCCGCCGCGCCCGGGAGTGCCTATCTCGCCGCCGGCACAAATCTTGTGGATTTGCTGAAGGGTGGCGTGACGCAGCCAAAGCGGCTCGTCGACATCACGCATCTTCCCGGCCTCGACCGGGTCGAGGATCTGCCCGATGGCGGCGTGCGCATCGGTGCGCTGGTGCGCAATGCCGATCTTGCCCATGATCGCAATTTCGCGCGCCGCTTTCCGGCGGTCGCCGAGGCGCTCTTGTCCGGCGCGTCTGCGCAGCTCCGCAACGCCGCGACTGTCGGGGGCAATCTCCTGCAGCGAACGCGCTGCGCGTATTTCTACGATACCGCCAGCGCCTGCAACAAACGCAGTCCCGGCTCGGGCTGCGACGCGCGCGGCGGCGACACCAGGCTGCATGCGATATTGGGTTGGAGCGAAAGTTGCATCGCGACGCATCCATCCGATTTCTGCGTCGCTCTCGCCGCGCTCGATGCTCTCGTCGAAGTCGAGGGCAAAGCAGGGCGGCGCGAAATTCCACTGGAAACATTTCATCGGCTCCCCGGCGACACGCCTGAGCGCGAGAGCGTGCTCGAGCCTGGCGAGATGGTCGTGGCGGTGCGCTTGCCGGCGGCGGCCGCGCGCTTTGCGGCTCATGCCCGCTACCTGAAAGTCCGAGACCGAACATCCTATGCCTTCGCGATCGTTGCGGCCGCGGCCGCGTTGCGTATCGACGCGGGAGTGATTGCGGACGCCCGCCTTGCACTCGGCGGCGTGGCGATGAAGCCGTGGCGGGCGCGAGAGGCGGAGCGGCTCTTGATGGGCGCGCGTGCCGAGAAGGCCAATTTCCGCCGCGCCGCCGAGGCTGCTCTCGCCCAAGCAAAACCCGCAGGCAACAACGCGTTTAAGATCGAGCTCGCATGCCGCGTGGTGGTTCGCGCATTTATGCTCGCTGCCGCGGGTACGCCCGAGCGCATGCCGGCGCTGCCCGCTTCGCCTTTTGTCACCGTTTCCGGAGTTCTCACGCATGCCTGAGATCGCGCTCACACAAACGCCTGTGCACGTTCGCCACGGGTCCAATATCGGTCAGCCGCTCACGCGGCGCGACGGCGTGCTCAAAGTGACCGGTGCTGCCAAATATGCCGCCGATCATCATCCGGCCGGCATGCTCTATGCGGTGCTTGCGGTGTCGAGCATCGCGCGCGGTCGCGTAGCTTTTCTCGACATCGCAGCGGCGAAAGCGCATCCGGGTGTCGTCGAGGTGATCACGCCAGCGAATCGCCCGGCGCTTTCTCAGGATCCGGACGAGAAATCCAACCCCCTCACGTTCCGGCTCGATCTCTTGCAAAGTGATCGGGTCCGCTATGCCGGTCAGCCGATCGCGGTGGTGATCGCGGAAACGCTCGAAGCCGCAACCGAAGGCGCAAGCCTGCTTGCGCCGCGCTACGAAGTCGAACCGGCGACGGTCGGGCTCGATGCAGGCGAAAGCTTCCTGCCGCAGGCCGTCGGCCCCGGTTTTCCGGCGCAAGCGCATCGCGGCGATGTCGAGGCCGAGCTTGCCGCGGCGACAAAGAAGATCACTGCGACCTACGAGACCGCGGCGCAATATCACAATCCCATGGAGCCGCATGCAATCGTCGCGCAATGGGAGGGCGATACGCTCTCGATCGACACTCCGAGCCAGGGTATGGCGATGGCGCAAGCGCGTCTTGCCGGACTGTTCGGCATAGCTCCCGATAAGATTCATATTCGTAGTCCATTCCTCGGCGGCGGCTTCGGCTGCAAAGGTCTGATCTCCGGACCGCAGGTTCTCGGCGCCATCGCCGCCCGCGCCGTGGGCCGCCCGGTCAAGCTCGTGCTGCGCCGCGAGCAGATGTTCGGTCCGGTCGGCCACCGGGCACCGACGCGGCAGACCTTACGCCTCGGCGCCGACGCTGAAGGCGCGCTGACCGCGCTCGACCATCACACCAAGACGGTGTCGAGCACATTCGACGATTTCTTCGAGCCGGCGTCCGATATTTCGCACACGCTGTATGCGAGCACCGCCATCGCGACCTCGCATGAGGCCGTTCGGGCCGATATTGGCACGCCTCTATTCATGCGCGCGCCCGGCGAGGCGTCAGGCTCAATCGCGCTCGAAAGCGCCATCGACGAAATGGCGGAAGCCTGCGGCATGGATCCTCTGGCGTTCCGGCTTAAGAACTATGCCGAGGTCGAGCCGATCTCCGGCAAGCCATTTTCCTCAAAAGCTTTGCGCGAATGCTATCGCCAAGGCGCCGAGCGCTTCGGCTGGGAGCGGCGGCCGCTCGCGCCGCGACAGATGCACGATAATGACGGATTGCTCGTCGGCTGGGGCATAGGCACGGCGACGTTTCCGGCGTTCATGTTCGCGGCGCAGGCCCGGGCGGTGTTGCGGCGCGACGGCAGCGGCGTCGTGGAGATTGGCGCGCACGATATGGGGCAGGGCGCGTGGACTGCGCTCGCCCAGATCGCAGCCGATGGACTTGGACTCGATCTTGATCAGCTTGAGTTCCGCTCCGGCAGTTCCGATCTGCCCGATGGCGGCATTGCCGGCGGCTCGTCGCACACGGCGACCGCGGGCATGGCCATCCATAATGCCGGCGCTGATGCGATCGCCAAACTCGCCGACCTTGCGACCAACGATAATCGCTCGCCACTTTACGGCGCCGGCAATGCAGGTGTGATCGCACGCAGCGGCCGCCTGCTGCGCCGCGACGACCCGAGCCGCGGCGAGAGCTATGCCGATATCCTCGGCCGCGCCGGGCTCGCGCAGATCGAAGGCCGCGGGACGGGCGGTAACCCGAATCCCATGGAGGCCCACGCGCAATCAGATTATGCCATGCATGCGCACGGCGCGGTGTTCGCCGAGGTCAAGGTCGATCCCGATCTCGGGCAGATGCGCGTGACACGCGTGGTGGGTGCCTTCGCCGCCGGCCGCATCATCAACCCGCGCATGGTGCAGAGTCAGCTCTATGGCGGCATGATTTGGGGCATATCGTTCGCACTGCACGAGCAGGCAATCATGGACCTACACTCCGGCCGCCCGATGAATGCCAATATCGCCGAGTACCATATTCCGGTGAGCGCCGATGTGCCTTCGCTCGAAGCCATCTTGGTCGAGGAGCACGATCCGCATGTAAACGCGCTCGGCATTAAAGGCGTGGGCGAGATAGGCATTACCGGCACGGCGGGTGCCGTCGCCAACGCCGTCCGGCACGCCACGGGAATTCGCGTGCGCAAATTCCCGATCACACTTGATCGCTTGATCGAACCTCTATGAGCATCAGCGGATACGTTACCTGCACACTGAGGTAGACTGAGACGCGCTTGGTTCCGAAGCCATACAGGTCGCGGAAACCAGCCCAGCGCTCGTCTTGCTCCATTATTGGGCGGCTCATCACGCACTTGGCAAGACGTGATTGGGCCTTCTTGCTCGCGAAATGATTATAGAAGGAGCCCTCGAGCTTGCCGGCAAAGACGGTGGGCGTTCTGGGCGTCGGACTGCAATTACAGCGTCTCGCTGTTGCTTGGTAAGCGTCCAGCGATCGCACCTGGTTAGTGCTTGACACCTATTTTAGGCCAGTTCCACGGCAGCAGTTCATCTAACCGGCTCATTGGATGGCCCTCGGTCATGCGCTGCAGGATGTCCCTGAGATAGGTGAACGGCTCGACGTCGTTGAGCTTTGCAGAGGCGATGAGGGAACAAACGGTGGCCCATCGCTCAGCGCCACCATCGGAGCCGGCGAACAGATGGTTCTTGCGCCCAAGCGCGACGGGTCGGATCGCGCGCTCGACCGAATTGTTGTCGAGCTCGATACGGCCGTCCTCCAGGAAATGACAGAGGGCCGGCCAGCGGGAAAGGGTATAGCGGATCGCTTCGGCAAGACCACCGCGGCCAGGAATGCGACCAAGCTGGGTCTCGAGCCAAGGCCGCATTGATTCGATAAGCGGCCGTGATTGGGTATTGCGCACGATCCGGCGCTCTTCAGCGGTGCGCCCCCGTATAGACTTCTCGATCGCATAGAGCTCCGCGATCCGACGCAAGGCTTCCGCCGCGATTGGCGAGCCGGTCGCCTCGTGAACGTCAAAGAACTTGCGCCGTGTGTGCGCCCAACAGGCTGCCAGCACGATGTTGCCACGGTCGGTCAGCCGCTCGAACCCGGCATAACCGTCAACTTGCAGAACGCCGCGGAATGCTTCGAGGTGAGAGGCGGGCCGCTCCGCCTTGCGATCGGGACTGTAGAAGTAGACGGCTGCCGGTGGATCGGGCCCACCCCAAGGCCGATCGTCGCGTGTATAAACCCACAATCGCCCGGTCTTGGTGCGACCGCGGCCGGGATCCAGCACGGGGATTGGCGTGTCGTCGGCAAAGATTTTGTCCGATCCAAACACATGAGCGGCAAGGCGCGACTGTAACGGCTCCAGCCACCAGCACGCACCGCCAACCCAGTTCGCTAAGGTCGACCGCTCGATCTCGACCCCGTGCCGCGCGAAGATCTGGCTCTGGCGATAGAGCGGCGTGTGATCGCAATATTTGCTCACCAGCACATGCGCCAGCAGTGCCGGGCTCGCCATTCCCTTGGCGATGGGACGCTCGGGCGCAGCGGCCTGGTGGATCGTCCCGCAGGCGCGGCACCCGTATTTGGGGCGGCGAATGCGCAGAACGCGCAGCCGTGCCGGCACGAAGTCGAGCATCTCGCTGACTGTCTCGCTGATGTTATGGAGCGCGCCACCGCAGCAGGGACAGACGCGCTCATCAATATCGATCGCCACATCCTCGCGCGGCAGATGGTCGGGAAGTCCATGCCGATGTGACGTAGGCTGAGAACCAACATCGCGCGCCGATGTTGCCGGATGGCGTGCTTGCAGGCGGGCAATATCGGCGTCGAGGTCTTCCAGTCCGAAAGCAAGCTGGTCGCCATCGATCCGTTCCGAGCGCCGTCCGAACTGCGCGCGTTGGAATCGCTGAATGATGAGCTTGAGCCTCTCGATCTCGGCTTGCGCTTGGGAAAGCTCGGATCGATCGCCCGCCACTTGCGCAGCCAAGTCACGCACCAATTGGTGCAGCTTATCGACATCAGAAGGCAGCGCGGCGAGATCGATGTCCACGCACCGAAACTAACGCGATTCGCAACCACTCTGACGCGACGATGATCATCCTGAGTCAATCAGTCGCAGCGAAAACAGAACTTTGTTGCATGCTCAGCCCGCGACAGCAGGTCGCCACCGCCGCTCAGGCGCGCGCCAGTCGACGCCATCAATCAGCATTGATAGCTGCTCCGAGCTCAGCGCCACTGTCTCACCCGGATCGACGTCCGGCGGCCATAGGAAGACGCCCTGTTCAAGCCGCTTGGTGAAGAGGCACAGACCGGTCCCATCCCAGTACACGATTTTGATCAGGTTGGCTTTGCGACCGCGGAACACGAACAGATGGCCCGAGAACGGGTCCTGCCGCAATACGGCCTGCACCAACATGGCGAGCCCGTCGACGCCCTTGCGCATATCGGTGTAGCCCAGGGCCAAGTGGACCTTCAGACCTCGAGGAAGCAGCGTCATGGTCATGGCACACGCTCCTCGTCCCTCAGCACCGCATCGGAAGAGGCGCTCACATCAACGATCTGCACCGTGACAAACATCGGTGCATCGGTCGCATTCAGCTCCTGCTTCCAACGGAACAGCACACGCGCCGCTATCCCATAGCGACGCGCCACCTCGGAAAGACTCGCGCCCGGCTGCACCGCCTCCTCGACGATGCGGCGTTTGTCCGCGTCGCTGAAGCTCCGCCGATGGCCATCACGGGCCGGCGGAACGACGAGCGTCGGCTCCGGGGAGCCGTTAGTCATATGACTAAGGGTGTGACTTGGACTGTGACTAAGGGTGTGACTTAACCTGCCGCGCCTGTAGAGGAGCTTGCGCTCCGGCAGCTGAGGCTCGGCCTTGAACTTCGCCCGCCAGTTGCCAAACGCCTTGAGCGGAAGCCCCCGAGCCTCACAATACTCTCGCTGATTCAAATCGCTTTGGCGCCACGCCTCATGGTGCGCGCGCCAAAAGGCCTCACCGTAACGCTCGCGAGAGCGCTCTCCGTCCGCCATCTGTTCCTCCTCACCTGCAAAAAAGGCCAGTGAGAACAGATCGCGTTCGGCAGGCGCAAAACAAGCGTGCAAACAATGGACGCTTACTTCGCACGAGAAATTTCCCTGTTCTTTGCCAGAAATTCCCTGTTCACTCCAAAAAATTCCCTGTTTTGTTGTGTAGGGAATTTTGC